>Ga0196963_10002823_pt1 | contig 10110 bp, 9 predicted proteins | sample S1_5metaG_FD_148600 | JGI IMG/M metagenome (GOLD analysis project Ga0196963, IMG submission 148600) | Soil microbial communities from Anza Borrego desert, Southern California, United States - S1_5 | ecosystem: Environmental > Terrestrial > Soil > Desert | place: USA: California | collected... | reverse complement strand
GCGCACCGAGCTGGGCCTGCAGTACGACCAGCTGACGAAAGGGATCCTGCACTTCTATACCAGCGAGGCCGAGTACGCGGCGGCGCAGGAGCCCGCCCGCGTGATGCGCGAGCACGGCTGCGAGCTGGACATGAAGAGCGCCGACGAGTGCGTCGCGATCGAGCCGGCGCTGGCGCAGTGCCGCGAGCGCATCGTCGGCGGCAGCATGACGCCCAGCGACGAGTCCGGCGACGCCCATGCCTTCACGCAGGCACTGGCCGCGCGCTGTGCCGCCGTGGGCGTGCAGTTCCTGTACGACACGCGCATCGTCGGCCTGCAGCAGGCGGGCGACCGGCTGGACGCGGTGCAGGTGGCCGATGCGCAGGGCATCGTGCGCACGCTCACGGCCGACCGCTTCGTGCTGTGCCTGGGCTCGTTCTCGGCCGGTTTCGCGAAGCAGCTGGGCGTCTCGCTGAACATCTACCCGGCCAAGGGCTACTCGGTGACGCTGCCGGTGATCGACCCGGCGCAGTCGTACTCGGTGTCGCTGACCGACGACGAGTACAAGCTGGTGTTCTCGCGCCTGGGCGACCGCCTGCGCATCGCCGGCACCGCCGAGCTGAACGGCTACGACACGGCGCTGAACATCACCCGCTGCGAAGCCATCGTGCGGCGCGTGCGCGCGCTGTTCCCGCGCATGGCCGACGGCCGGGATGCGCGCTACTGGACCGGCCTGCGCCCCGCCACGCCGTCGAACGTGCCCTACATCGGGCGCTCGAAGATCGCGAACCTGTTCCTGAACACAGGGCACGGCACGCTGGGCTGGACGCACTCGGCCGGCTCGGGCAAGGCGATCGCCGAGATCGTCAGCGGGCGGCTGCCGGCGCTGGACTTCGCGTTCAGCGGCATCGGGCGCGAAGACCTTCGCAGCGCGCGCGAGCTGCGGGCCGCCTGACGCTCCAATGGAGCGCTAGGCCGGGGCACGCCACCGCCGCCCAGGGAACGGCGTGCCGCTCAACCGCCGTCGAAACCGCGCAGCGGCAGCCGCGTGCGCTGCAGCCAGTTGGCCGGCGAGTACGCGCTGTGGCCGTCGGTGGCATGCAGCGTGTACGCGTGGCGCGAATGCGCCGAGCGGTTGGGCGCGCTCCAGTGCGGCAGCAGGCCGTGGAAGCAGACCAGCGTGCCGGCTTCCACCTCCACCGGCACCGCCACCGCGTCGTCGGGCCAGGGCCTGGTGTCCAGCGTCTCCATGCGCACCTGGTCGCCTTCGCGCACGAAGCGCTCGCGCAGCGGTCCGCGGTGGCCGCCAGGCTCCACCCACAGGCAGCCGTTGTCGCGCGTGGCATCTTCCAGCGCGAACCAGAAGGCCGTGACGGTGCAGGGCGTGGTGTCGAAGAAGGTGGCGTCCTGGTGCCACTTCACCTCGCCGCCGATGCCGGGCTGCTTGAAGATGTACATCGACTGCCACAGCTTCGCGTCGGCCAGGCCCAGGTCGCGCGCCAGGGCCGCCATGCGGGGCCCGCGCGAGAAGCGCTCGAACACCGGGTCCAGGTCGTGCATCGCGTGGCCGATCTTGTTGATCGACAGCGCCTTGGCCTGGCGCAGTTCGCCGTGCGCGTCGAACGCTTCTTCCTCGAAAAAGCAGTGGATGCTTTCGGCGGAAGCGAGGAAGTCGGCACCGGTGCCGCGCGCCTGGTCGGTGGTGCTGAAGACGGTGCGCCTGGCGCCGGGATCGAAGCCGTCGACGATGGCCAGCGCCCGCTCGCGCAGCGCCGCCACTTCGGGCCCGGTCTTGAAACCGGGCAGCACCAGGTAGCCCTCGGCGTGATAACGCGCTATCTGATCGCCATCGAGAAGCATCTTCACTCCGACTTGATGCCGCGCATCAGGATGATGCCGCCGAGCTGCGCGGTGTCCGCCTTCATGCGGTTGACCAGGCCCTCCGGCGCAGTGCCCACGGCCTGCCAGCCGGCGTTCAGCAGGCGCTGGCGCGATTCCGGCGCACGCACCGCCTCGACGATGGCGGCGCTGAGCTTGGCCACCACCGGCGCCGGCATCGTGGCCGGGCCGGCAGCGGCGGTCCAGATCTCCAGGTCGGCACCGGTCACCGAGGCCTCGCGCAGCGTCGGCTGGTCGGTCACCAGCGCGCTGCGGCCGGGCGAGGTCAGCCCCACCGCCTTCAGCCTGCCGCTCCTGACGTGCGGCAGCGCCAGCCCGGGCGGCAGCAGCGCCAGGTGGATCTGCCCGGCGAGCAGCGCGTTGATCACCTGCGGGTTGCCGGGGAATGGCACGTGCACCGCCTGGATGCCGGTCTTGCTCTTGATCAGCTCCATGCCCAGGTGGCCGACCGTGCCGACGCCCGGTGTGCCGTAGTTGCCCTTGCCTTCGAGGCTGCGCGCCCAGTGCAGCCACTCGACCGGCGTGCGCCCCGTGGCCTGGCCGCTCACCGTGAGCAATAGCGGCGCGGTGCCGATCAGGGACAAGGGCGCGAAGTCCTTCGCGGGGTCGAACGGCAGCTTGTCGTTCAGCATCCTGGCCACCGTCAGGTTGCCGTTGATCAGCACGCCGATGGTGTGGTTGTCGGTGGACTTGGCGACCAGGTCGGCCACGATGTTGCCGCTGGCGCCGGGGCGGTTCTCGACCACCACCGGCTGGCCGATGTTCCGGCCCAGCGCCTCGGCGATCGCACGCGCCGCCAGGTCGGGCGTGGAGCCGGGCGGAAAACCGACCAGGACCTTCAGCGGCTGCGTCGGCCACGGCATGGCGGGCACGGCGGCGCCGCGAGCGGCCGGCCGCACTGGCGCCTGGGCCCAGGCAGGCAGCGCCAGCGCGGCCGGCGCGCCGGCCAGCAGCGAGAGCAGTTGGCGTTTGCTGATCGTCACGAACAAATCTCCTCAAAGGATGGGGAATTGGAACCGGTGGATTCAGTCACCCAGGAAAACGCCCCGGAGACGCAGCTGGTCGCGCACCGCCGCGGCAGGCACCGCCTGCGGAGCGCACTGCCGCGCCAGCGCCAGCGCCGCGGTGGTGCCCGCCGCCTCGCCCATCACGAAGCAGGCGCCGCTGACCCGCGCCGCGGACTGGCCGCCGTGCGTCATCGACGCGCAGCGGCCGGCCACCAGCAGGTTGTCGATGCGCTGCGGCAGCACCATGCCCAGCGGCAGCTGGTTGTAGCCGCGGTGTGTGCCGAGGCCGGGCGGAAAGGTGAACCGCACGTCACCGGCGACGTGCGCCTCGATCGGCCAGCCGTTGACGCCGATGGCGTCGTCGAACCGGGCGCAGTCCAGCACGTGCTGCTCGGTCAGGCGCGCCAGGCCCTGCACGCGGCGCGTCTCGCGGATGCCGACCTGCGGCGCGATTTCCAGCAGGTAGGCGCGCTCGAAACCGGGCGCATCGCTGCGCAGGAAGCCCATGAAGTCGACGATCTGGCGGCGGCCTTCCACCTCCGCGGCCGAGAGCTGCCAGGCGTCGGTGCCGTCGACCGCGCTGCCGTCGGGATTGGCCAGCTGCGTGACATTGACGCGCCATTCGCTCGGGTTCTTCTGCGGCCGCAGGATCGGCCGGCGGCGCGGGAAGCGGCGGCCGCGCGCCTCCGCCGCAGCCATCAAGGCGCCGATGTGGTTCCATGCGTCGCCCGCCCGTTCGGCATCGACACCGTTGATGCGGAACATCGTCGACGGGTACAGCAGTTCGTCCTTGTCGCAGGGCACGCCGGCGGCGGCGGCCAGGTCGGCGTCGCCCGAGCAATCGATGAAGACCTCGGCTGTGATGGCGCCGCGGCCCGACTTGGTCTCGACCAGCAGCGCGGCGATGGTGCGGGCGTCATGCATCACGACACCGGCGCCCCAGGCATGGAACAGCAGCTGCGCGCCGTGGCCCAGCACCAGCTGGTCGGCCGCGATCTTTAGCGCCGCGTTGTCGTAGGCCTGCGCGGCGATCTTGCCGCCGAAGAGTTGGTGCGGCTCGCTCAGGCCATCTTGCGCGCGCAGGCGGTCGAGCAGCTCGTCGGCCAGGCCGCGCACCACCTGCGTGACCTGGCCATGCACGTTGGCGTGCAGGCCGCAGAAGTTGGTGACGCCGGCCGCCGTGCCCATGCCGCCCAGAAAACCGTAGCGCTCCACGAGCAGCGTGCGGCGCCCCGCGCGCGCGGCCGCTGCCGCGGCGGTGATGCCGGCCGGGCCGCCGCCCAGCACCAGCACCTCGGCCTCGGCGATCACCGGGGTGCCGCGGGCAGGTTCGGTCAGCGTGCGCATCGGCGGGCGATCACGGGCGGAGGCAGGTCACGGAGCAAGGGGCAGGCCGGGGCATGCTGCGCGAGGCGGTAGCCTATGGCAATGCGCTGTATCCCTCGGGAGTGGCGCACAACCGACGCACGACGACGCACGACCCACACAGAACCTGCGCAGCGCACCGAAGCCCTGCGCGTCCTACGGAGAACCGCGATGCTGATCCGCAACGCCACGCTGCCCGACGGCCGGCAGGGCATCGACCTGCTGGTGCGCGACGGCCGTTTCGCCGCCATCAGCCCAACACCCGGCCCAACACCCGGCCCAACAGGTGGCCCAACATCCAGCCCAACGTCCAGCCCAACTTCCAGCCCGACACCCGGCCCGGCGCTGCAAGCCGCCGAGGGCGAACCGGTGCTCGACGCGCAGGGCTGGCTGCTGAGCCCGCCTTTCGTCGATGCGCATTTCCACATGGACGCCACGCTGTCGTACGGCCTGCCGCGCGTCAACGACAGCGGCACGCTGCTCGAAGGCATCGCGCTGTGGGGCGAGCTGAAGCCACTGCTGGCGCAGGAGGCGCTGGTCGAACGCGCGCTGCAGTACTGCGACTGGGCGATCGCCAAGGGCCTGCTGGCGATCCGCACGCACGTGGACGTCTGCGACGACCGGCTGCTCGCGGTGGACGCGTTGCTGCAGGTGCGCGAGCGGGTGAAGCCGTGGATCGACCTGCAGCTGGTGGCCTTTCCGCAGGACGGTGTGCTGCGTTCACCCAGCGCGCTGGCCAACCTGAAGCGCGCGCTGGACAAGGGCGTGGACGTGGTCGGCGGCATCCCGCACTTCGAACGCACGATGGCTGACGGCGCCGAGAGCGTGCGGCTGCTGTGCGAGCTGGCCGCCGAGCGCGGCCTGCGCGTGGACATGCACTGCGATGAAAGCGACGACCCGTTGTCGCGCCACGTCGAGACACTGGCCTTCCACACGCAGCGGCTCGGGCTGCAGGGCCGCGTGGCCGGCTCGCACCTGACCTCGATGCATTCGATGGACAACTACTACGTGTCCAAGCTGCTGCCGCTGATGCGCGAGGCCGGGCTGCACGCGGTGGCCAACCCGCTGATCAACATCACGCTGCAGGGCCGGCACGACAGCTACCCCAAGCGCCGCGGCATGACCCGCGTGCCCGAGCTGCTGGCCGCCGGCATCAACGTCGCCTTCGGCCATGACTGCGTGATGGACCCCTGGTACGCGATGGGCTCGGCCGACATGCTGGAGGTCGCGCAGATGGGCCTGCACGTGGCGCAGATGACCTCGCAGGCCGGCATGAAGGCCTGCTTCGACGCGGTGACGGTGAACGCCGCACGCGTGATGGGCCTGGACGGCTACGGCCTCGACGTGGGCTGCCGCGCCGATGCGGTGCTGCTGCAGGCCCGCTCGCCGGTGGAGGCGATCCGGCTGCGGGCCGCGCGGCTGGCGGTGATCCGCGCGGGCGAGGTGATCGCCGAAAGCACGCCCGCCCAGGCGCGGTTGCGACTGGGCGGGCGGGAGGGGGTGGTGGACTGGATGCTGCGGCGCTGAAGCGCCGGCACGGGCACCGGCCGGAATGAACCTACCGGCCGCCGGCGCTCAGCTCGCCGGGCAGTCGTTCGCGCGATTCGGATTCGAGTTGGAGCCGCTGCCGCGGCAGTTCTGGTGCGACACCGTGTCCAGTCCGGTGATCGTCGGACAGGTCGACGCGCTGGTGATGACGTAGTTCTGGTTGTCCAGAGAGTCCGCGACGTTCACGTAGGGCTGAATGTTGTTCATGTTGTCGTTCGCGTTCTTGTCCGCATACTGGAAGCGGCACACCCGGTAGTGGGTGCTCCCGGTGTTCAGGGCGGGCGCCGCTAGCCGCATGGTGCCGGACCAGGCCCCACCCTCGCTGGGCACGCTGACCACGCACAGGTAGTACTTGTAGCCGGCGATAGGATTGCCCGTGTTCTGGTCCTCTGCATCGGACAGCGAGCACGTGGTCTGCCCCGGTACATGGCCACTGAGTTGGGCCGTGTTCATCACCAGGCCGCTCGGGAACGATGCGGACCCGTTGAGCGAAACATAGCCGGCGACGATGTAGGCGTTGCTCTCGGTGCAGCCCGTCTCCAGATCGGCCGCGGTCGTGATCACCTTCGTGCAGGTCAGCACGACGTAGCCCGAGTCGTTCGAGAACACCACCGCGAAAGTCGAGGTCAGCTGGACCACGCTCTGCCCGTTGCCCAGGTCCGTGGCCGGAATCGGAATGTTCAGGTTGCGGTTCATCGGCCGCTTCAGCGTCGTGTTGCCCGGCAGCGGAAAAGCCAGCGAGCCACTCTCGAACGGGTCCGACTTCGACACGATGGTGCTGAACGACAGCGTCTGCTTGTCAGCCGCACCGTTCACGCGATCCGTCCACGCGACGGTGATCTGCACCCGGCGCCACTGGTCATCCACGGTGTCTAACAACGACCAGCTGCGCTCGAACGTGGTGTTGGTTCGGTAGGCTTCGCCATTCAAGACGGTGCCGTCCGTGATGGTGTCCGTAGAACCCGTCAAGCCTTCCCACGAGACCTTGCCGGCCTGGGCCTCGATCTGCGTGAAGGAGCGCAGCTCCTCCAGCTTCTCCTGCGCCAGGCGCACCGCTTCGCCGCGCTGGCGCGCAACATCCTCGTTGTGCGCCAGTTTCAGGCTGACACCGGCGATCGCCAGCAGCCCGAAGGACGTGATGACCAGCGCGATGAGCGCCTCGATCAGCGAGAAGCCTCGCTGCAGGGGGGGCATGCGGTGGCTCATTTCTTCGCGTCCGAGTCAAGGATGAAATCGCGCCAGCTGCCCGGCACGCGCGCCATCGGGGCACTCATGCGGCGAGCGTTTTTCAGCGCGTCGGGGTCGTAGTTGAGCGTGCCGTTGCCGTTGGTGTTGTAGGCCGCGCAGGTCACCTGGGCGCCGTGGATCGTGGCCGACCCGGTGCCGATGTCGTTCCAGTCGGCGCTGTTCGAGAAGATCAGGCCGTAGAAGACGTTGTTGCCATTGATCTTGATCGCGTTCGGGGTGACGAGGATGATGGGGTCGGCCTGCGAACCGTAGGTGTTGTTGCCGCTGAGCTGCAGGTCAGTCTCGAAATAGAAGGAACGCCAGCCTTCGTTGTAGGCGGTGTCCAGCTTGTTCTTGCAGTCGGATGCGCTGCCGCAGCTGAGCACCTTGGTCGTCGGCGAGTCGCGGAAGCGCTCGATCGTCATGCTGAAGTAGGCCTTGAACATGGCCGACTTGTCGCAGGTCGGGTCGCTGCTGGACAGTGCCAGCAGCGACGGGTCGTCGGCGATCTTCGCGTTGTTGACGGGCTGCCCTTCCAGTGACTCCATCGTCGTGCTGCCGGCCACGGCGATCGTCGTGCCGGCATTGATCAAGATGCCGTTGGTGGCGACGTCCTTGTTGACGATGTTGAACGAGCCCTTGACGTCGCAGGACGTGCCGCAGGTCAGCGGCGCGGCCGGGGCGCGCGGCGCCAGGCCGAGTTTCAGGATGACCGAGACCCGGGCGTGCCCTTCAGCCTCGGTGTAGTTGTTCCAGCCGCACTTGCCGCTCTGTGCGGTGCAGGCCCAGGAGGTGACCTTCACGGCATCGGCGATGGTCTTCGTGGCATCGTCCGGGTCCGGCACGGGCTCGAAGGCGACCGAGAAGCCGGGCTGCTCAGCCGCACCCGCATCCGCCACGGTGCCGTCCACGGTCGGGCATTGGCAGGTCAGCGCCCCACTCGTCGGGTTGATCTTGCAGCCGGGGTAGATGGCCGCCGGCTTCACGTCCGTGCTGGGGGTGGCCGCGTCCCACTCGGTGAATGCATAGCGCTTGCGGAACGATTCGTTGCCGAAGGCATTGGAGAACTTGCAGTCCGGGCCGATGTCGTAGGGCGCATTCAGCATGCCGGTGGCCCATTCGATGCCGGCTTCGGCGACTTCCTGGGTCAAGGTGGCCTGCATCTGGTTGCCCGATGCACGCTGTTCGGCCATCACGCCGCGGTTCACGTACAGCGCGCCCAGGGACACGACGAACAGCATCAGCAAGGCCACCACCAAGGTGGCCACGCCACGCTGGCTGTGGCGGACGGAAGACAGGGGACGGAGTCGCATGGCGCTTTCCTTCAAGCCGGGCAGCTGCCGGTGACATGGTCGTTGCGCACGCGCACCGTGGAGCGCAGGCTGCGCTTCAGGTTCGCGTCGCGCGTCGATTGACCTTCGAGCAGCACCGCGTAGCTGCGCACCGTGGCGACCGGGCAGCCTGGAACGCCGATGTTGCAGACGGTCGGGCAGGTGTCGCCCAGGCTGATCTGCTGCTCGCTCGGCGTGACCGAGAACTTGGTGACCGTGACCGAGGTCTTGTCGGTGATCTCCACCCAGTTGCTGCCGTCGTACATTTCGAGCGCGCTGCCGTTCAGCCGGAAGCCGAACGCTTCTTCGGCCGACGCGGTGTCGTCATCGGCGCCGGCTTCGCGCGAGAAGGTGTAGGCCAGCGTGTTGTCGGCGCCAGACGTGGTGCGGTAGGGGTTGGAAGGCGTGACCGAGCCAACGCCTTCGGCGATCGTGCCCTTGATGGCGTTGCCCCAGTAGCCGGCGCGGCGCAGGTCGCGCGTCAACAGGTCCGCGGCGTTGCGCAAGTCTTCGTTCAGGCGGGCCTCGGCCAGCAGCAGACGCGAACCGGTGAGGTTCTGGGCAAACAGCATGGAGGCGCCGCCGATCACCACCATGCCGACCGCGACACCGACCAGCAATTCGAGGATCGAGAAGCCGCGCTGGATCGCGCGCGGTCCGTTCGTACGCACATGAAGGGCGGGCTTCAGCATGGCGTGTGTCCCACGAAGGCAATGGACGAAGAACAGGTCGAGATGCGGCCCAGGGCGTTGGTGGTCACGCGCAGCGCACCGCTGACGCCGGACACGGTGGCCGTGAAGGTGCGCTGGTTGCTCGTGCCGCGCAGGCCATCGAAGGTCACGTCGCCATCGGATGTCAGCGTCACCCCGGTGGGCAGCGTGACCACCTTCACGGGGGTGGTCGCACCGTCGGCGGCCGAGGCCACGGTGATCGTGTAGCCGGTGCCGCCGCCGGTCAGGGCCAGTCTGGCCGCGACCTTGCTGTCGTCGGCGACCTTGTTGCCGCGCCGGATCGCTTCGCTGCGCGCGTACTGAAGGTCCGTCGCGAGCAGGCTGACGGTCCCCTCCAGCCGCGTGCGGGCCATGCTTTGCACGAACGAGGGCACCGCGAAGCCGGCCAGCACGGCGGCGATGGCAATCGCCACGAGCACTTCGATCAGGGTGACGCCCCGGGCGCGACGCAGCTTCATCAGCGGCTCCAGCAGGTGGGCGGGGTGTAGGCGGGTGAACCCAGGTTCACCGTGACGACCATCGAGGTGCAGCTGGTGTCCTTGTCCTGGCCCTTGCCGGACGCCGGCGTGAAGGTCAGCGTGTACCCGGTGCCGCTGGCGGCGCTGATCGCGTACGTGTAGTAGCCGCTGGTGGTCGCGCTGCTGGCGATCTTCAGGTTCGACAGCGACGTGGTGTAGCTGACGTTGTTGGCGCGCCAGCGCTCCTGCGCCTGCATCACGTTGGCCGCGGCGTCGGCGGCGTCTGCGCGCCGGCCCTTGCGGACGCTGGCCGTGAAGCTCGGAAACGCGATCGCCCCGATGATTCCGACGATGGCCACGGTGACCATCAGTTCGAGCAGGGTGAATCCGCGGACTCGGTGGGGGGAGTGGAACTTCGCGCGCATGTCGGTGTTTTCGGCCGGCCCGCTGATCTGCTTAAACTGAAAACCGACCGTTCGTCAGCCTCGATTCGACCGCTCGTCGGTAGCGTGGGGCTGCCGCGACAACCGGCTTCGGCAGGCCGCGCCGTCACCGTCGCCAAAGG
>Ga0196963_10002822_pt1 | contig 10113 bp, 12 predicted proteins | sample S1_5metaG_FD_148600 | JGI IMG/M metagenome (GOLD analysis project Ga0196963, IMG submission 148600) | Soil microbial communities from Anza Borrego desert, Southern California, United States - S1_5 | ecosystem: Environmental > Terrestrial > Soil > Desert | place: USA: California | collected... | reverse complement strand
AGCCGGGGTCCGCTCTGGGCGAAGGTCCAGTGGCGGCCCTCGCAGTCCGCGGCCACATAGCTGCGGAAGCCGTGCTCGGTGATCGGGGAGACGATGGTGGCGCCGCGCGCCTCGGCGTGGGCGAGGTGGGCGTCGAGGTCGTCGACGTAGACGAAGGGTGAGTCGGTGCCCGGCGTGCCACCGCCGCCCCACAGGACGATGAACCCGGTGCCGACCCGGAACTCGATCCAGGTGTAGTCGGCCGGCGGCTCCTCGGTGGGCAGGTCCTGCGTCGGCTCGAGCTGGAAGGCGTCGGCGAGCCAGCGAGCGGTGGCCGCCGGTGTCGCCGAGCGCAGCCCGATGTGCAGACGCCCGTACTCGGGGCGCTCGCCGCGTCCGCGCCGGCGCAGGTAGCGGGGGAACCACTGCGGGGCCATCCGCAGCATCGAGAGCTGCTCGGTGACGTCCCGGTCGGCCGGGATGGTGGCCGTGACGCGCACCATGGTGCCGGTCGCGAGCGCCTCGAACTCGACCTCGAAGCTGACGTCGTTGCGCGTCGTCCACGCCAGCCGGGCGGGCGGCTCCCACACGGTGATGGTGCCGGTCACGCGCTGCTCGTCGCCGTAGTCCTCGACCATGCGGCCGCCGACACCGGGCTCGATGCGTCGTTCGACGAGACGCCAGGTGTCGTAGGCATCGATGGGCCCGTTGCCCCACCACTGGTCGAACTCGTCGGTGAAGGCGGTGAACGCCGTCTTCGGGTCGACGTCGACGTGGAATCTCCTCGTGCATGTGCGGGCTCACGTGTGCTTCCCCTCCACGTGGCGCTTGAAGGACCGCAGCTGCTGGCGCCACTCCATCTGCAGCTGGTCGAGGTAGGCCTGGGCGGCGGCGAGCGACTCGGGCCGCAGCTTGAACACTCGGACGCGCGCGTCGTCGGGCGCGCGCTCGTCGTCGACGATGCCGGCGTCGAGCAGCAGCTTGAGGTGCCTGCTCATGGCCGGTGGCGACATGCCCGCGGCGCTCGCCAGCTCGCCGGCGCGGTGAGGCCGGCTGCTCAGCAGCTGCAGCACCTGGCGTCGGGTCGGGTCGGCGAGGACCTCGAACACATCCACTGGGTGTGAATATTTCACGGAGACGTGAACGATGTCAAGCCCGCATCCCGGTCGCCCGCGGCGCCAGCGCGCACAATGGGCCCGTGATCGTGGGCGTGCCCAAGGAGGTCAAGGACAGCGAGGCCCGGGTGGCGATGACGCCCGACGGGGTCCGCGAGCTCGTCGCCCACGGGCACACGGTGCGCGTCGAGGCGGGCGCCGGCCTCGGGTCCTCGATCACCGACGCCGAGTACACGGTCGCCGGCGCCCACATCGTCGACACGCCCGACGAGGCGTGGGCGGCCGAGATGGTCGTGAAGGTCAAGGAGCCGCAGAAGAGCGAGCTCGGCCACCTGCGGAGCGACCTGCTCCTGGCGACGTACCTGCACCTCGCCGCCTATCCCGACGTGGCCCGCGCCCTCACCGACGCGGGAACGACGTCGGTCGCGTACGAGACGGTGCAGCTCGCCGACGGCTCACTGCCGCTGCTCGCGCCCATGTCGGAGGTCGCCGGCCGCATGGCGACGCAGATCGGCGCCCACTACCTGGAGCGCGAGAACGGGGGCCGGGGCGTGCTGCTCGGCGGCGCGCCCGGTGTGCGTCCCGGCAAGGTCGTCGTGATCGGCGCCGGCAACGTCGGGTGGAACAGCGCGTGGATCGCGGCCGGCATGGAGGCCGAGGTCGTGCTGCTCGACAAGAACCTCGATCGCCTCCGCTGGGTCGACCAGATCCACAAGGGCCGCATCATGACCCTCGCCAGCAATCGCGGCGCCGTCGAGCGCAGCGTCGCCGAGGCCGACCTCGTGGTGGGCGCCGTGCTGGTGGCCGGCGGCCGGGCGCCGGTCGTCGTGACCGAGGACATGGTCGCGGGGATGAAGCCGCGCAGCGTCATCGTGGACGTCGCCATCGACCAGGGCGGCTGCGTCGAGGGCATCAGGGAGACGACGCACAGCGAGCCGGTGTACGAGCGGCACGGTGTCCTGCACTACGCGGTCGGCAACATCCCCGGCGCGGTGCCGCACACGTCGACGTACGCGCTCACCAACGCGACGCTGCCGTACATCGCCGCGCTCGCCGACCACGGCGTCGACCAGGCGGCGGCGCGCGACCCCGCCATCGGTCATGGCGTGAACACCCGCGACGGCCGCGTCGTCAACCCGGTGGTGGCCGCCGCGCTGTGACGGCGAAGGCGTCGCTCCCGCTCGAAGCCGAGGAGCACCTGTCGTGGCTGGCGGCCGAGCGAGGCCGCAGCCCCAACACGCTCGCTGCCTATCGCCGCGACCTCAACCAGTACGTCGACTGGCTCGCGGAACGGCACCGTGCGCTGGGCGACGTGGAGCCGGGCGACGTGGAGGCGTACGTCGCCCACCTGCGCGCCGAGGGCAAGGCGCCGGCGTCGATCGCCCGGGCCGTCGTCGCCGTGCGCGGGCTGCACCGGTTCCTCGCCGACGAGGGCGACGTCGAGCGCGATCCCGGCGCCGCCGTCGCCACCCCCCGCGTGCCGCGCGGCCTGCCGAAGGCGCTCACCGAGGAGGAGGTCGAGCGGCTCGTGGGCACCGTCGTCGGCCTCGATCCGCGGGCCCGGCGGGACCGGGCGATCCTCGAGGTCCTCTACGGGACCGGCATGCGCATCTCCGAGCTCGTCGGGCTCTCCCTCGGCGACGTCGACGTCGACGGCGGCCTGCTGCGCGCGTTCGGCAAGGGCCGGAAGGAGCGGATCGTCCCCCTGCTCGGCATGGCCCGCGAGGCCCTCGTCGACTGGCTGGCGCCCTCGGGCCGCGGGGCGATGGTCCCGGAGCGCTGGGCTCGCCGGGGCGACGCCGACGCCGTGTTCCTCAACGCGAGGGGCGGCCGGCTGACCCGCCAGGGCGCGTGGGGCATCATCCGCACGCACGGTGACCGGGTCGGACTGCGCGACCGCCTCACCCCGCACGTCCTGCGCCACTCCTGCGCCACCCACCTGCTCGACCACGGCGCCGACATCCGGGTGGTGCAGGAGCTCCTGGGCCACGCGTCGATCTCGACGACCCAGGTGTACACCCTGGTCAGCCAGCAACGGCTGCGTGACGCGTACGAGAACGCCCACCCTCGCGCCCACCGGTAACCTGACCGGGTGCCCGGCCAGGAGTTCCTCACGCAGGTGCGCGCCGCCCTCGAGGCGGAGCGCGCCGAGCTGACCCAGCAGCTGGCCGAGCACGGCGACGTCGGCTTCGACGAGAACTTCGCCGACTCGGGCCAGGTCGCCGCCGAGCAGGGCGAGCACCGGGCCATCGTCGGCCACCTCCAGGACACGCTGCGCGACGTCGACCGGGCGCTCGCCAAGCTCGACGAGGGCACCTACGGCAAGTGCGAGGTGTGCGGCGAGGACATCGCCGAGCCGCGCCTCGAGGCCATGCCGGCCACGCAGTACTGCATCAAGCACGCGTAGCCGTCGGTGGGTGACGTCGACTGGCGCTACGTCGCCCTGATGCTGGCGGCGATCGTGCCGTCGATCATCCTCCACGAGGTGTCACACGGCGTCGTCGCGCTGTGGTTCGGCGACGACACCGCGAGGAAGGCCGGTCGCCTGACGCTGAACCCGCTCAAGCACGTCGACCCGTTCGGCACGGTGCTGATGCCGGCGATGCTCGCGCTCAGCGGTCTCGGGACCTTCGGGTACGCCAAGCCCGTGCCGGTCAACGTGCGGCGGCTGCGCAACCCGCGCCAGCACTCGCTCTACGTGTCGCTCGTGGGACCGTTGACGAACATCCTCATCATGCTCGTCGCCGTCGTCGCGTTCCGCCTGGCGCGGCCCGACGTCATCCTGCTCGACGAGCACGGGTTGCCGCTCGGCAGTGGCATCGTGCGCTTCGCGTTCGCGCTGGGCTTCCTCAACACCGTGCTCGCGGTGTTCAACCTCCTGCCCATCCCGCCGCTGGACGGCTCGGCGTTCATCGAGCGCGTCCTGCCCCACCAGTGGTGGCCGACGTGGCTGCGCTTCCGGCAGTACGGCTTCATCGTGATCCTGCTGCTGATCTTCGTCGTCCCCGGCGCCCTCGACTTCGTCTTCGAGCCTGCGATCGAGCTGTGGGCCGACCTGCTCGTCTAGCGCACCTCGCCCGCCGGTTCTTCGGCTCGCTGCGACGGGGCGGTCCCGCCGACGAACCGTGGGCGCTGGAGCAGCTGCTGCCGGGGGAGCGGGCGCTGTGGGCGCGCATGTCCGACCCCGATCGGCGCCACGCCGTCGACGTCGCTCGTCGCCTCGGGCCCGACCGGCCGCGTGCGGTGCTCGCCGCCGCCCTCCTGCACGACGTCGGCAAGGTCGAGAGCGGCCTCGGCACGTTCGGCCGGGTGTGGGCGACGGTGCTCGGGCGTCGCACCGGGTCGGGGCGGGTGGGCGCCTACCTCCGCCACGACGAGATCGGTGCCCGCCTGCTCGCCGCTGCCGGCTCGGACCCGCTCACCGTCGCGTGGGCCCGGGAGCACCACCTGCCCTCGGCGCGCTGGACCGTGCCCTACGACGTCGGCGTGGCGCTCAAGGCCGCCGACGACGACTGACTCTCGCTAGCGGAGGCCCATCGCCGTCTGCGCGCGGAGGAGCGTGGGGGCCGCGACGGACTGGGCCTTGGCGGCGCCGTCGGCGAGGATGCGGGCGAGCTCGCCGGGATCCGCCATGAGCTCGCGGTAGCGGGCCTGCACGGGGCGCAGGAGCTCGATCACCGCCGCGGCGGCGTCGGCCTTCAGCGGCCCGTACTGGGTGTACTTGCCGGCGAGGGCGACGGGGTCCTCGCCGATGGCGACCCCGAGGATCTCGAGCAGGTTCGACACGCCCGGCTTCGCCTCGCGGTCGTAGCGCACCTCGGCGTCGTTGTCGGTGACGGCGCGCTTGAACTTGCGCTCGATCACCGCCGGCTCGTCGAGCATCAGCACCGTCCCCTGCGGCGACTCGACGGACTTGGACATCTTGTCGGTGGGCGACTGCAGGTCCATGATCCGGGCGCCGACGGTGGGGATGACGCCCTTGGGCACGACGAACGTCTCGCCGAACCGGGAGTTGAACCGGATCGCGATGTCGCGGGTGATCTCGATGTGCTGGCGCTGGTCGTCGCCGACGGGCACCTCGTCGGTGTCGTAGAGGAGGATGTCGCCGGCCATCAGTGCCGGATACGTGAAGAGCGACGCGGAGACGAACTCGCCCCGGCTCGACTTGTCCTTGAACTGGGTCATGCGACTCAGCTCGCCGAAGGAGACGGCGCACTCCATCAGCCACGCCATCTCGGCGTGCTCGTGCACGTGGCTCTGGACGAAGATCGTCGACCGGTCCGGGTCGATCCCGACGGCCAGGTACAGGGCGGCCTGGCTGACGATGCGGGACCGGAGGTCGTCGGGGTCCTTGGGCAGGGTCAGGGCGTGCAGGTCGACGATGCAGAAGAACGAGGTGTCCTCGTCCTGGTGCAGGGCAAACCGACGCAGGGCGCCGAGATAGGCCCCGATCGTCATCTCACCGGAGGGCTGGATGCCGGAGAAGACCCTGGCCATGGAGAACTTAGGCTAGGTGGCAGACATGCCCCCCTCGGAGAATTACACTGCTGTCATGCCCCCCGAGGCGGATGCACCGACGCTCGACACGAGCGCCCGCTGCCTCGTCCAGACCCCCGTCTTCGAGGGTCCGTTCGACCTGCTGCTGCACCTGATCCTGCGCGAGCAGGTCGACATCTACGAGATCTCGCTGGCGCGGATCGTCGACGCCTACCTGGCCGAGCTCGACCGGATGACGAAGGAGCAGGCGGCGCTCGACCTCGACCTCGCCACCGAGTTCCTGCTCATCGCCGCGACGCTGATCGAGCTCAAGGCCCGCCGGCTCCTGCCGGGCCGCGACGACATCGAGCTCGACGACGAGCTGGCCCTGTGGGAGGAGCGCGACGTCCTCCTCGCCCGGCTGCTCGAGTGCAAGACGTTCAAGGACGCCGCCCGGGTCCTCACCCTCATGTCCGACGAGGCGGGACGCTCGTTCCCGCGCCGGGCCGGGCTGGTGGAGGAGCGGTTCCTCGACCTCACGCCCGACCTGCTCGCCAACGTGCAGCCGGCCGACCTCAAGGCCGCCTTCCTCCGCGCCGTGGCGCCGAAGCCGGTGCCGCGGGTCGACCTGTTCCACGTCACCAACATCAAGGCCAACGTGAGCGACGCCGTCGCCGAGCTGCTCGACGAGCTGCCCCGCGCCGGTCGGGTGTCGTTCCGGCGGCTCACCGCGTCACTCGTCGACCGGCTCGAGGTCGTCGTCCGCTTCCTCGCGCTGCTCGAGCTGTTCAAGCAGGGCCTCGTCGACATCGACCAGCCGGTGGCCTTCGGCGACATCGAGATCGTGTGGCTCGGGGGCGAGGGCGCCGACGAGGGCTTGGCGCTCGCCTCCATCGACGTCTACGACGGCTGACACATGTCGGACAGCCCGAGCTGGACCGAGACCCACCGCGCCCTCGAAGCGATCCTGCTCGTCGCCGACGAGCCGGCGGAGCCGCAGCTGCTCGCCCAGCTGCTCGAGGTGGCGCCCGCACGGGTGGAGGAGCTGTGCGCCGAGCTCGCCGCCCGCTACGCCGAGCGGGAGCACGGGTTCGTGCTCGTCAAGGTCGCGGGCGGCTGGCGCTACCAGACCGCCCCCGACCTCGCCGCCTACGTGGAGCGCTTCGCGCTCGAGGGCCAGTCGGCGCGCATGTCGGCCGCCGCGCTCGAGACGCTGGCCATCGTCGCCTACAAGCAGCCGCTGTCGCGCGCCCAGATCAGCGCGATCCGCGGCGTCAACGTCGACGGCGTGATGCGCACGCTGCAGCAGCGCGGCTACATCGAGGAGGTTGCCCGCGATCCCGGGCCCGGCCAAGCGGTGCTGTTCGGCACCACCACGCTCTTCCTCGAGAAGCTCGGCATCAGCTCGCTCGACGACCTCCCGCCGCTCGGCGAGTTCGTGCCCAGCGCCGAGGTGGTCGAGGCGCTCGAGCAGGGCCTGCGGGTGACGCCGGAGACGGCGCTGGACGACGGGGTCGACACCGGTGAGCCCGCTCCCGAAGGACCCTGACCTCGACCCCGAGGGCGAGCGGCTGCAGAAGGTGCTGGCGCGGGCCGGCATCGGGAGTCGTCGCACCGCCGAGGAGCTGATCGCCGCCGGCCGGGTCACCGTCAACGGCGACGTCGCCGTGCTCGGCCGCCGGGTCGACACCGAGCACGACCGCGTCGAGGTCGACGGCGTGCCCATCGGCGTGCGCGAGGGGCTCGTCTACTACCTGCTGAACAAGCCGCGCGGCGTCGTGACCAGCGCGTCGGACCCGCACGCCGAGCGCACCGTCGTCGACCTGGTGCCGCGCGAGCCGCGCGTCTACCCCGTCGGCCGGCTCGACGCCGAGACCGAGGGTCTGCTGCTGCTCACCAACGACGGTGACCTCACCCACCGGATCACGCATCCCTCCTTCGGCGTGGACAAGGAGTACGTCGCCGAGGTGAAGGGGACGCCGACGCCCGCCGAGATCCGGCGGCTGCGGGAGGGGGTCGACCTCGACGACGGCCGCACCGCGCCGGCCCGGGCGGCGCTCACCCCGCCCAACATCCTCACGATCACGATCCACGAGGGGCGCAACCGGCAGATCCGGCGCATGTGCGACGCCATCGGTCATCCCGTCGTGCGTCTGGTGCGCACGAGGATCGGGCCCCTGGTCGATCGGTCGCTCAAGCCCGGGACGTGGCGCGAGCTGACGATCGACGAGGTGCGGGCGCTCGAGCGCGCCGTCGCCGCCGCGTCCAAATAGGCTCGCCAACCGTGCCTGTTCGAGCCCTGCGCGGTGCCACCACCGTCGACCGCGACGAGCCCGAGCACATCACCGAGCGCGTCGTCACGCTGCTGCGGGAGATGTGGGCGCGAAACGACGTGCACCACGACGACCTCATCAGCATCCTCTTCACCGCGACCCCCGACATCAGCTCCATGTATCCGCCCAGCGCGGCGCGCACGATCGGCCTCGGCGACGTGCCGCTCATCGGCGCCGTCGAGCTCGACGTGCCGACCGGGACGAAGCGGTGCATCCGGGTGATGGCCCACCTCGAGACCGATCGCTCCCGGGCCGACATGCGCCACGTGTACCTCGAAGGTGCAAAGGGTCTCCGCGATGACCTCCCCGGGTAGCGCCCAGGTCGTCGGCACCGGGCTGATCGGCGGCTCGATCGGCTTCGCCCTGCGCGAGCGCGGCTGGCACGTCACCGGATCCGACCGCGACCCGGCGCGCGCGGCGCGGGCGCTCGAGCTCGGCGCCCTCGACGCCGTCGGCGAGGACGCCGACGCCGCCATCACCTTCGTCGCCACGCCGGTGTCCTCGATCGCCGAGATCGCCCGCGACGCGCTGGCGCGGGGCGGGGTCGTGACCGACGCCGGCTCGGTGAAGTCCTCGATCGTCGCCGCCGTCGAGCATCCCCGCTTCGTCGGCGGTCACCCGATGGCGGGCAGCGAGCAGGAGGGCGTCGACGGGTCGCGCGCCGACCTCTTCCAGGGCGCGGTGTGGGTGCTCACGCCGACCGCCGGCACCGACGAAGCCGCCCACACCCTGGTGCGCTCGGTCGTGTCGTCCTTCGGTGCGCAGGTGGTCGAGCTGCCGCCGGCGCGCCACGACGCGCTCGTCGCCGTGGTCTCGCACGTGCCCCACCTGACCGCGGCGACGCTCATGACGCTGGCCGCCGAGGGGGCCGAGGAGCACCGGGCGATGCTGCGACTGGCCGCCGGCGGCTTCCGCGACATGACGCGCATCGCGTCGGGCGGGCCGACGATCTGGCCCGACATCTGCGCCGAGAACCGCGACGCGATCGTGCAGGGGCTCGACGACCTGATCACCGCGCTGCAGAAGACGCGTGACGTCGTGGCGTCCGGCGATCGGGCGTCGCTGCTCGACGTGCTCGAGCGTGCCCGTGCGGCGCGGGTGAACCTGCCGGCCCGGGTGGCGTCGATCGCCGAGATGGCCGAGGTGCGCGTGCCCGTGCCCGACCGCGCCGGCGTGCTCGCCGAGGTCACCACGCTGGCGAGCGCGCTCGGCGTGAGCATCGCCGACATCGAGATCGCTCACTCCGCCGAGGGCGACGCCGGCGTGCTGCTCATCGTCGTGCCCGTCGACGCCGTCGACCGGTTCACCGCCGGCCTCATCGCCCGCGAGTACAAGTCGTCGTGGCGGACGTTGGAGTGACGGGCGCGACTCGAGCAGTTCGCCCGCTCGCCCGTCCACCGGACGCGACGGTCTCGCTGCCGGGCTCCAAGAGCATCACCAACCGCGCCCTCGTGTGCGCGGCGTTGGCGCGGCAGCCCTCGACCCTCACCGGCGCGCTGCTCGCGGACGACACCGAGGCGATGATCATCTGCCTGCGGCGGCTCGGCACCCGCGTCGAGCTCGACGGGACCACGATCGCGGTGACTCGGCGCAAGTGGGGCGAGGCGGCGACGCTCGACGCCCGGCTGTCGGGCACGACGGCGCGCTTCCTGCTGCCGGTGGTGGCCACGGCGTCGGGGACGTATCGCATCGACGGCGCCGCGCCGCTGCGGGCCCGACCGATGGGCCCGGCGATCGACGCCGTGCGCGCCCTGGGCGCGGCGGTCACCGGCGACGGGGAGCACCTCCCGGTCGAGGTCAAGGGCCCGGTGCTGGGCGGTCGGGTGCAGGTGAGCGGCGACGCGTCGAGCCAGTTCCTGTCCGGGCTCCTCATGGCCGGGGCGGTGATGGCGCGAGGACTCGACATCGAGCTCACGACGCCGCTCGTGTCGCGCCCGTACGTGGACCTCACCAAGTCGGTGATGGAGGCGTTCGGCGCCCGGGTCGAGGGCCTGCGCGTGCCGTTCAGCGGCTACACCGGCACCACCTACGCCATCGAGCCCGACGCGTCGGCGGCGTCGTACTTCTTCGCCGCCGCCGCCATCACCGGCGGCCGGGTGCGCGTCGACGGGCTGCACAGCGGCTCGTTCCAGGGCGACGTCGCCTTCGTCCGGGTGTTGGAGCGCATGGGCGCGCAGGTCGAGTGGGGGCCGTCGTCGATCACCGTGCAG
>Ga0196963_10002821_pt1 | contig 10114 bp, 5 predicted proteins | sample S1_5metaG_FD_148600 | JGI IMG/M metagenome (GOLD analysis project Ga0196963, IMG submission 148600) | Soil microbial communities from Anza Borrego desert, Southern California, United States - S1_5 | ecosystem: Environmental > Terrestrial > Soil > Desert | place: USA: California | collected... | reverse complement strand
CCAGTATCCCGACTATTCAAAATTTTTTTGATCCTTTTTCCTCTCTGCTTAAACAACAACTCCGGGGATGACCGAAAGGGTTTTTGCTCCAAGCACTGTCAAGAAGTGGTGATCGCGCAAGTCCCGATCAGGTGCAAGAGTGTTCTGCCAATTTCTTAACAAACAGATTGACTGTGAGGATTGTTGGGTTTTGGTTCCTCGCAGCCAAAATAATTGACAAATCCTGAATGGTTAAAGCTTGATTCTTTGAGTTTTTTTAATAAGAACAGAAATCTTTTCAATAGGTTGTCTTAGCCACCTATTGATATTCAGTGGGCTATTTAAAAAAAGGCTCAAAAAATTTTTAGATAACACTCATCTCTGTAAACAGCCAGAGTTGAATGAATTAAAGCTTTTCAGGATTCCAAATAATTATTCCGGCTTTCTCTGGACGAAGTTGTACTAAATTAAATTTTCTAAAGGGTTTTTCCAAGTTTTTCCGAATGCCAGAACTTGTACTCCCCCGATGTACGTAGGGGTGGTAACTCATTAGGCTACAAACAGGCTCAGGCTGAAAACACGTTGTCTACGTAAATTTACTGAAGTATACTAACTACTCACAAAATCTTAAAAAATAATTAACTCTTGTTTAAGTAATCCCCCTAAAGAAATATCTTTATGAACAAGAATTGTCGTACTTCTCTCGTTAAGAGTCAAGGGTAATTCGCTAAAAAAATAATATTTTTTAGTGAAAATACGGAAAGCCTATGTATACATAGGCTTTCTAATTAAGCAAGAACAGCAGGTAGAGGGCAGAGATCGGGTAAAAACTTTACAATGTGTGCGATCGCGCGTGGAATTTACCTATCTATTGCATCAACCTGCTTCTGAGTTTTTACTGACTTAGACGGCGATGAACGATCGCTAACCCTTCCGCATCCCCAACATTGCCGGGAAATAAGACAACTGGTAAATCAGGAAACTGAGGATGAGTTGCCGGAGTGCGGACTATTGAACATCCTGGCAAAATCTGACCTAATAACCGGGCTGAAGTTAAGGCAAGACCTGTACTTAAGACATCATTGGAGGTAATACCTCCTTTGCTGATGAGAAAACCAATATCTACTGGTAAACCCCGCACAATATCCATTAACAAGGCAGAAACTTCTGTCCCAAACTTTAAACGCTGCTGGACATTTTCAAAGGTCAGTTCTTGACGACTGGTATAGATAACAGGTGTTTTTCCAGCCTGATGAATCTGATTAACTTTTTCCAGCGTGTTAGCTAATAGAGTAGCTCGTTGGTTAGCAGCATCCTCTAACAGATGAGCAACATCAATTTCAACCCCAACTGTAGTCGGTTCCTGAAGCAAACGTTCTAGCTGTTCTGTTGTTTTTTTAACGTGAGAACCGACAATCACAGCACCGGGTTTACCTTCCCGAACATACTGAGACATCTCCTCAGCTGCGATCGCCTGAGAACCCAGATCCGCCAGAGAAGTTAAGATACTGGCGGCACTGCGAAATAAAAAGCGTTTGCCTTGACTGGCTGCGGCTAGGATCTCAGCGGCAAACTGATCAAGATCCGCTTGGATTTCCCCATCCACAACCCCACACTGATTGCCTGTTAAATGCAGCAGGCGTTCTAAGCTACCCGTACGGATATCTGCCAGTAAAAATCGCTCAACTGCCTTTGCCGGGATACGACCTTGGGTTTTCTCCTCAACATAATCAGGTAAATAGCTGTGGTGGTAGCCAAAAACTGAATCACGGGCAAATTCGGTTTCGTGGACAGGGGTTTCCACTCCATTCACCATCAAGTAATGCACACTATTGCGCGTAATTCGTCCTCCCTCAAAGAAGGCTGGAACTAAAAAGTGAGCATCAAAAGGGCCGAGTTCTTCGGCGATGACATCCGTTTCGACTGGGTAATGCCCCCGAAGAGTAGAGTCGGAACGACTGACAACCAGAAACCCTCCTGTAACCAATTCGGGAGAAGCTGCGATCGCCTCGCAGCGCGCTAGCGCTATCGCCTGTTTTAAATTCCGGCACACTTCTCGCGTCACATCTGCCGCTTGCTGGGGGGTAAGCGCCCTGGTATTCGTCAGCACAAAGAAAATAGGGGAGTCATCTAACAGCCCTAGCCGTAACGTTTCGACATCCCAACGGGTTAGGAGTAAACAGCTATGAACCGTCTGAGACCCAGTGGGATCGTCATCCAGGACTATAATTTTAGGTTTGGTTGTCATCTTCAAGGGGAACGCTGACTTTGCAATTTTCTCATTTCTGCTTGCACCCCGACAGAAATCTGTAACGCCTCATTCAACAAGCGTCCATACTCACTGGCTTGATTACTCACTTGCAAAGCTTGCAAAGCCCTCAAATTAGTAAAGAATAACTCAGGATTTCCGGCAATAAAGCTGTGATTTTCTCGCAAAATCCGTTCAGCCTTGAAAGCGCGAAGTAAATCCTCTCTGGTGAGTTTTAGCGCTTCTATGACTTTTTCTCGGTCACTGACAATGACTTCTGTTGTCCCCGCTGCTTCTAGTTGGTCATTAATATGGATTGCCTGAATTACCGTATGATATCGATCCACTTCATCCAACAAACCGGATAAGAAAACAGGACTTTTGATTTTCAGCCAGAACCAACGACTACCAACGATCGCCACTGGAACTACAACAAGAGAGGCGATCGTTACCGGCAGGAAAATCCCGATAGTAGGAAGAATCAGAAAAACGTGCAGCAGCCCAACTAGAATCGGCGTCAGGGCAAGACTAATTAAGGCTTCTTGAACCAAAAAACTCAATCGAGTTTGGGCATTTTGGAGAATGCTAGGGCGAAAAACCTCAGTGGGATCAACCCCTGTTAAGTGTCTCAATTCTCCCGGAGAAAATTCTAAGCCTTGCAAGTCTGGTTGCACAGAATGTCTATACTCCCTTTGACGTTCCTAGACAAGCATTAAATGTCTATCAATCGCTAGCTAAACATGAGAAAACTTTTTTCCTCTTTTCAATCATAAAAAAGGATTGGGTATGAAGTATGAGGCTTAATCCCCTTTGCCTATTTATAACCTTAAAAAAGTTTAAATATTTTTCCAGAAACAGTTTTAGAAGGTTGTAAAGGGGAACATAGCATCGATAGATTTTCTATCAAAGCTATTTCCTGCTTCCGCTCATCTTTAGCTTCATTCAATCATGAATCTTTTTCCCAAAAATATCGATAACCTTTCACTTCTATCTACTACAGCTTGGCAGCAATCAATGAAATGCTAAAAAACCCCCTGATTTCTAACAATAAACTTTTGCCATCCTGCAAAATTTTTTATCACTAGCTAACCCTTCACAGGCAAGTACATAAAATCCAGATTTTTATCTCAATTTTTTTAAGTAAATGCTGACAGCAAACCCGGCTGTGAGGAATTTTCCCTGCCTACCTACTAGCCGTCAGCTGCTTGTGCAAAAACAGTCGTCTAGGTTGATTAAATAACCAATGACTCCAATCGGGATCAACTTGTTGTAAGTGATAACCTCTCTTAATATATAATTTCCGTGCCTGATCGTTGTTCTCTAGTACGTGCAGGTAAATATCCTGAAACCCCCACTCTAAAGCCGTTCGCTCACAACTGATTAGTAATTGTTGAGCAACCCCCTGCCGACGGTAGGAACTGTGAACAGCCAAGTTAGAGATGTAGGGATACTGAGAACCCCGAAGCTGCCAGGAAAGGGAAGAACGCAGGGTCATTTCTACTGTGCCAGCTAAGTACTCAGGTGAACCTGCTTGGGCGGGAGTCGAGGCGACAGCAACTAAACAAAGGTAGTTTGGAGAGGTTGAACGGAGACGACTTCGTAAATCTTCGTAAATGCCTAGTCGCAATAAAGGATAAGCCCAGCGCTTAATCCCATGAGGAGAATGAAAGCTATCCGCAAGGATATCTGCTAACTGAGAAACATCTTTAGGCTGGGCTGCACGAATCATGAAGTGGGTCGCATTACCAGCAGATTGAGAAGTAGGAAAGGGTTCAGAGGGCGTCGAGGAAGAACAATAGGGGTTCACAACCACCAAGAAAATTGAGTAAAAAAACAGTTTAGAATGTTCAAAAAGAACAAATTATCAAACATTTACAATAACCATTGGCTGCAAAATGCTTTACATTTTCCGGCTTACAAGTTAACCCTCAAGTCTTTGGGTGAGACTCCTAACCAATTGTATCGAGCGGCAGGTTGTTTATGACGTTACAGGTGTCTCCTTCTGATCTGCCGATGACGAAAGCAGTAGTTGCAGCTAGTAGTTCTCTAGACAAAGCTAGCTTACTACATCAAGTTACCTATGCTATCCACGAATCTTTAGAAGAAACCGCAGTTTGTCAGGCAATTGTGCAACAGTTATGTTTTGCCTTAGAAGCAGACTGTGCGGGTTTAATTCTCTATAATCTCAAGGCTCAAACGCTAGCCGTGGTTGCGGCATATTGTCGGGCAGATGCTCCAAAAGTTAGCGTTGAAGCGCCTGTGGGGTTAACGCTGCGGTTGGGAAATGGTCTGCAACAGAATGCTTGGTGGAATCATCATCAACCGTGGATCGCGCAGGATGTGGAAACGGCTGCCATTCCAGAAGTAGAGCGCTTACTGCTGCAAACGGCTGGATTACACTCAACGTTGATGGTACCGCTTGTTTATGCGGGGGACTTGCTGGGGATTGTTTACCTAAGTCAGCAGACCTCGTGCCGACTCTGGACAGCCCCAGAAATGGAATTAGCCGCTTTAATCGCTGAACACGCGGCGATCGCGCTCACCCATGCCCGTCGCTATGGCGAGGCTCAACGGCAAGCTCAGATTGAGCAACTCTTCAATCGAATACAAGAACGGATTCGGACTTCCTTAGATATTGACACCACCCTAAATACGGCGCTTTCTGAACTGCTACCGCTTACCCATGCTGATCGCTTGGGTTTTGGTGTTCCCGCCGCCAACAGTTCTACTACCTTCCGCATCACCCACCAAGTGGAAAAACGAGAGGCGAAAGCGGATCAGACACAGGAAGAAGTTTTGCTGGCACCCCTAGCGCCTTGTCTATTACCCGCACTGTCTAGCCAAGAGATGACAGTGATTAACAATACGCAAAGTATTGAACTCGATGAATCCAGTCGAGCGATCTTTCAGCAGCAACAAATTGGTGCTCTATTAAAAGCGCCCGTTTGGTATCAACAGACGCTATTTGGCAATCTCTTAGCACTGAAGCAGGAACCTTACCAATGGACGGAAAGCGAGACAACGGCAATGGAAGCCGTTGCTAACCAACTAGCGATCGCCATTACCCAAGCGCAACTTTATCAACAGACGCAGCAGCAAGCAGAAACCGCAAAAGCCCAAACTCAGCAAATGAGCCAAACCTTGCACGAACTCAGCTATACCCAAGCACAGCTGGTGCAAAGTGAAAAAATGTCTAGCTTAGGGCAGCTAGTAGCTGGCATTGCCCATGAAATCAATAATCCCATTAATTTTATTTATGGAAATATTCCTTACCTTGCCAACTATGCCAAAGACATTTTGGAGTTAATTCGCCAATACCAAATTTACTATCCTCAGCCCCCCGCTGCGCTGGCAGAGCTTGCCTCTCAGATCGATCTGGAATTTATCCAGTATGATCTGCTAAAAATACTGGAATCAATGCAGACAGGTACCGAAAGGGTACGCTCCATTGTCCTCACCCTCCGCAACTTTTCCCGCTTGGACGAGGCGGAGAAGAAGTCGGTTGATCTCCATGAAGGCATTGAAAGCACACTGGTATTGCTTGAGCACCGCCTCAAACTTCACAAAATTGAAGTAGTACGACAATACAGTGATTTACCTCCAGTAGAATGCTATCCCGGTCAGCTTAATCAGGTGTTTATGAATCTCCTGACGAATGCCATCGACGCGCTAGAAACCTTGACCCCAGAAGCAGAATGGAAGGCTAAAGGCTCTCAGCCATTAAAGGTCGAACCCTTGAAAGTTGAAGGTTCACCTGAACATCAACCCGAAGCAGAACAAATGGCTAACCGCCAACCCGCTGCCACTTCTATTCAGATTTGTACACAACTGCTCAATTCCAACTGCGTACAAATTAGGATTAAAGATACTGGAAGAGGAATTCTTCCCGAACATCAAAGTAAAGTCTTTGATCCCTTCTTCACCACTAAATCGGTCGGCATGGGAACCGGCTTAGGTTTAACCATTGCCTATAAGATAGTGGTGCAAAAACATCAGGGTAAACTTTGGTTCCAAAGCCATCCCGCTGAAGGAACTGAGTTTTTGATTGAGCTACCATTGCCGTAGCCCACTTCAATATCAGCATCTATTAGGATCGGAGAAAAGGTATCACGCTTGGGAATAGTTAGCATCCTGGGCGGTATTTCTTCATCAAGGCTAACCACTGTCCGGATGAACAACGATTTTTTAGGGATGTCTCTAACAGCCAGTTTTTTATCTGACTTATTGTATGGCAGGGGCAACCCAACTGTGATCCAACCCCTTATAACTGGAATTAGCGCCCAAAACGTTAAAGTTAGTTGTTTAGTGGGCAATCTTATAGAAAGACAGTACTCAGGGACAGGACTTAAGATCAATTGGGGTGCACCACCGGCAATTACCACAGCTTCCAAAGGCAGAAATACAGAGATGCGGATACTCGTTAGGATTGGCATGATAAATAATTACAGTCCTGATAAAACTTCCGCAAGTCATCTTAAGCAGGAAGAAGCTGTGCATCAGAAGGAGACTGTTTTTACCAGTATGGGCGGGTTTGGAACCGACCCCTACACCAGCAGGAGAGCGGTGCATGAAATCCCAAGCAAGTAGTAAGCCCAAAATTCTGGTGGTCGATGATGAACCAGATAACCTCGACCTGCTTTACCGCACTTTCTATCGAGAGTATAAAGTGCTGAGGGCAGATAATGGCCCGGCGGCTCTCGAGCTTTTGGAGCAAGAGGGGGATGTTGCCGTTATCATCTCAGATCAGCGGATGCCGATCATGAGTGGTACGGAGTTTCTTAGTCTGACGGCAACTAAATATCCTGATATTATCCGGATTATTTTAACGGGCTATACAGATGTTGAAGACTTGGTAGAGGCGATTAACTCTGGCAAGGTCTTTAAGTATGTCACCAAACCCTGGAACGCCCAAGAACTGAAAGACTTGGTGCGTCAGGCGATGGATACGCATAATGTTCTGAAGGTACGCACTGAGGAACTGTGTCGTACTCTGCGCCGGGAATCTCTCCTGAATACGGTAATTAATACGATTCGCAGTGCTCAGTATGGGCAATTAGGCGAGTCACCTTTACGGCAAATCCTCCAGACGATTGTGGAAACCGTGGGTCACATGCTGGAGGTTGATGTTTGTATTCTGCGTCCCTTTCAAGATGATCGGATGGCAGATGAGTGGTTTATTTATCAAAAGCGCGGAAACAAGCATGAGCGGCGAGAGGAAGTTGATCACTTCTTGCCTCTGGATTCTCATCCCTTATCACTGCTAGCACAAACGGTCTGGGAAACTCGTGATGTGGAAGTGATTAACGAGATTGAGAGCGATGAACGCTTTACGGGGGATTCGCCGGAATCGAAAGAACGGGCGATCGCCTATCAACAAGCAGATATTCGCTCTAGCCTGGTTGTACCACTGATTAGCCAACAGGGATTGATGGCAGTCTTAGCACTACACCAGTGTGGTCAAACTCGCTATTGGCAGGATGATGAAATTCAACTGGTCGTGATGGTTGCTGATCAAGCGGCTTTGGCGCTGGCGCAAGCACGGGCTTATGAGCAGGTTCGCGCTTTAGCACAGAGAGAAGCGCTTGTCAATACTATTACCGCTGCCATCCGCTCTAGTCTCGATCCGCAAGATATTTTTACGGCAATTACGCAACAACTCGGACACGCACTGCTAGTCGATGGGTGTGCCTTATCTTTATGGACAGAAGAAGATGAATTTGTCCAGTGTGTTGGATTGTATGACAGCTCACAGGCATCAGCGCTGAGTGGTGAGGAATTAGAAGCACAGCTTAAAGCCAATAGCTTGCATTTTCGAGAAGACTTAACCATATCGCCGAAAAACGGTTTGCCCCAGTCAGTGGTTCCGATTGCCGGCAATCCAGTTTTGCAACAGCTGCTGCAAAGCCAAAAACCAGTGGTGATCAATGATCTAGAAGCCAACATTCAAATGAGTGGGTTTGATCTACCCCTGCGTGAACCGGCACGCGCTTTATTAGTCGTGCCCTTAGTCTCAGACGGCAAAATTATTGGCAGTATTACCCTACGCCAAACTCATCGCTTCCGCCGCTGGCAAGTTTCAGAAATTGAATTAGCGGAAGCCGTTGCTTCTCAGGCAGCGATCGCTGTACAACAATCCCGGTTATACCAGAAAACTCGACAGCAAGCTGAGCGGCTGCTAGAGCTAGATCGACAGAAAACGGAATTTTTCCAAAACGTTTCCCACGAATTCCGCACCCCTCTTACCTTGATGATTGGACCACTAGAATCAACAGTGGCTCAAAAAAAGGATTTTCCTTACGAACAATCAGAAATTGCCCTGCGAAATTCCCGGCGGTTATTGCGACTGGTTAACCAGCTACTAGATCTACAGCGGCTAGATGCTGGCAGGATGCAAGCTAGTTTTCGCCCTTGCAATTTAGTCGATTTTGTCACCCAAATTGTTGAGGCTTTTCGCCCCTATTGCGAGAAAAAGGAAATTACAGTTGTCACCGAACTCACGCGCTGTCACCCGGTTTATTTAGATTTAGAGAAATTTGACAAGGTACTTTATAACCTGCTGTCGAATGCCATGAAGTTTACAGGCTCTAATGGCAAGATTACGGTCAAGCTAGATCCAGCAGGCGACCATATCCGAGTTCAGATATCAGACACCGGGATTGGGATTCGCAAAGAACAAATTCCTCACCTATTTGAACGCTTCCGTCAAGCAGAGGGATCAGTCAACCGTTCTTACGAAGGCACAGGTTTAGGCTTGGCATTAGTCAAAGAACTGGTGGAACTGCACGGGGGGCAAATTTCTGTCGAATCCATTTATGGCAAAGGCACAACCTTTACGATTTGGCTACAAACCGGAACGGCACACCTCCCTCTTGATCAAGTGTTGGAAGTGCCAACAGAAGTTCAAGCGAGTCGCGCCAGTGTGGAGTTGGCAGATTTAGAGGTTGAAGCAGAAGCCCCAGCGCCTGAGTATGCAGAGTCAGTCGCCACATTGGAAGCTGTGTCTGGTAATGGCAAAATTACTCCTCTCAACCTGGAGTTAGCTGAGACAAATGGGTCAGCGCCCCAGATGCAAAGCTCAATTTTGGTAGTGGATGATAACCCAGACTTGCGGGGGTATGTATCCAGGATTCTCCGGGAAGCTGGCTATCAAGTTTGGGTAGCACGCAATGGACAAGAAGGCTACCTGACTGCTAAAGAGCGCCGTCCTCACTTGATTGTGACGGATTTGATGATGCCTGTGGTATCGGGTTTAGACATGATTCGCATGCTTCGGGCAGAAGAAGATTTGAAGGGAACACCGATTGTACTGCTGACGGCAAAAGCAGATGAAGCTAGTCGGATTGATGGCACAGAAAAGGGAGCGGATGCTTACTTATCTAAACCTTTTAATGATCGGGAATTATTGGCGGAAGTGCGAAATTTGTTGGCACTGAAGGCAAATGAGCGTCGGGTAGTGGAGCTGAATACTTATCTGACAGAATCAGTACTGAAGCGGTTTTTACCCCCCAGCATGGTGCAGCAGTGTGCCGCTGGGCAACTATCGTTGGATCTGCGCCCAGAACCGCGCCTAATTACAATTCTGTTTAGTGACATTGTGGGCTTTACGCAATTATCCAATACCTTGCGATCGCGTCGGGTGGCTCAGCTGCTTAATGAGTACCTAGAAGCCATGACCCAAGCCGTGTTTAGCAACGGTGGCACGGTGGATAAATTTATGGGAGATGCCATTTTAGCCTTGTTCGGTGCGCCAGAAGAACAAACGCCTAATGAGCAGGTACGCCGCGCCATCGCCGCTGCTAGACAAATGCAGCATTCGCTTACCGAACTGAATCAGCGTTGGAAAGACCAGGGAATTGTGGGTAATGATGGCCCGCCTCCGGTGCAGTT
>Ga0196963_10002820_pt1 | contig 10114 bp, 23 predicted proteins | sample S1_5metaG_FD_148600 | JGI IMG/M metagenome (GOLD analysis project Ga0196963, IMG submission 148600) | Soil microbial communities from Anza Borrego desert, Southern California, United States - S1_5 | ecosystem: Environmental > Terrestrial > Soil > Desert | place: USA: California | collected... | reverse complement strand
TTGCCTCCATTCTGCTTGTTGATCAGGTACTGGCGTGCCCGCTTGAACCAGTTGAGGGCCGCGCTCTTGGACAGGTTGTGTTCCTTGGAGTAGGTGTAGCCCTGCACCTGCTTACCCTTGGTGTCGTTGTACCGGAACACCACCTCGTACAACTCCGCGAACTCAGGATCCTCTCCTGACCCTAGCGCGTATTCGCGTGCCTTGTTGCGGCACTCTTCGACCCGCGACTTTGGCATTCGAACAGTCTCAGCCAGGGCTTCCAGAGCGGCCTTCGCTCCAGGCCCCCAATCAGCGGCAGGCTCGTCCAGGTGCGCGTAGCACACAGTCAGCGGCCCATCAGGTGTGTGGATCGTGTCCTCTGTGATCTGTGCCGCCCCTGCATTGATACCAACGAGACCAGCAGCGCAGCCCATCGGCTTCTCACCCGGCTTGAACTCCTTTTCTTCTACCAAGGTGTTGCACGTCCACAGCCCATCCTTGATGTCTTTGATGGACTCGTCAAGGATCACAATAGGATCAATTTCCCTCAGAGGCATTTTCTTCTCCTTCCGGGATTCTCCCGATTTCGTCGGTAGCCAGATCCTGAAGGATCAGGAGAGCCACCGTCTGTGCTTCCGTCACATGGCCTGCTTCGAACTGCTCACGGGTCAACTCAGGCTCGAACTGTAGCTCTACAGTCAGCCCATCGTCGTCTGTGTCCGTGAGTGTGAGTACAGCCTTAGCCATCCTGCTCCTTCCACTCAAACACCGTTACAACCACTGATGAATCGGGGTGCGCCAAACAGATTGCTGTTCGGATCTTCTCTAGTTGTTCCTCCCAATCCTCCTTTTGCGGATCCTCGAAGGTGTACGACTCGATCACCTCGCACTTAAGCATTAAACATCTTCCAGAAGAGGCGCATGAAGCACGCTGCGAAGAGAACATACACCAGTCCCACAATTCCAGCTACGATTACAAGTGCAATTGCCCAATCAGGCATTCTTCTTCTCCTTTGGCGTCCACTTGATGTTGGTGATCTTCACGTCGCTACCGGGAAGGGCCTGCTGAACCATTCCCTCAACCAGCGCCTTAAGTACCGCTTCCATTTACGCAACCATCCTCTCCAATGCGTTCTTGGTGGCACGCGGGATCAGTGCCCCGATCTTGGTACGATGCTCCACGCTCTTGTCCGGGCGCTCTACCGCCTTGCGCTTGGACGGGTGATCCGTTCCGTAAAGCGAATTGGTGATCGGCATTCCCTCGAAGCTCTCGCTCTTCACTACACCTCTCCTTCCGCTGTGAGTGCGTCGTATACCGCGTCTCCGTGAGGACAAAGCATCCAGTACCCATCGCCTGTAGCTTCGCTGAAGATGATGTAGATTTCACCGACATCCAGGCAGTGGTCACAATCAGGCTCTAGCACTTGTCTCCTTCCTGATAGTCATTTGACTATCGAATATTGACGGTCACCGCTCGCGCCACCTGCCTTTGCACGTCTGCGGTCGTTAGGGACAGGTCAACCGTCTTACATATGATCGCACTCTCTTTCACGGAAGCACAATAGGTAAAAAGTGCGTAGGTAGAAACAACCTAGATAGAAAGTACCTAAGTGGAAACTACCTACGCGGAAATTACCTAGTTAGAAACTACCTAAGTAGAAACTACTTAGTCAGGCAGTTTCCCAAAACGGCGTGGTGAGTCTGAACCGTCCATCCTTAAACCACCCATATCCGGGCGTCCATTCAGGGAAGGTGGTACTTCGCTGGAGGTAGCTGGTCTTGTGCTGGTCAAACAGACCGCCGATTTCGACAACCGTCTTGAGACCGTCACTGGCAAACCCAATAGCCGCGTGGTGGGCGTGAGCGCAGATGATGTTGGCGTTGTACTTCGCTGCAAGGGTTCTAGGAGTCGATAGCGGGATCCTAGAGTAAGTCGCAGGATGGCAGATCCGCCAACGTCGGGCTTCATCAGGAGCATCCGTGAACTCGATCCACAGGTGGTCGAGATTCGAGAACCGTACCTTGGATAGCACTTCAGTTCCTGCATCACCTAACACCATCCTCATAGCGTGGTCAAACTGCATCTTGTACCCGAGGGCAGAATGCAGCCGCGCATCGTGGTTTCCCCAAATAACGATGATGTCGTCAAAGGTTCTCGCCAATACGCTTAGGACACGATTAGCCTCTTCCAACTCCACAGTCAGCCCTGCGTCGTGCTGCTTCGGGTCATACCGACTCAGGGAATCGAAGTTGAAGAAGTCGCCACCGATGATAAGACTCTTTAGGTCTAGCTCGATGGCCCTCTCGATCATGCTGTTAACGAGGTACGGGTTGTAGATAGGCACATGCCAGTCAGCGGTAACCATCCCTTCCCAATCGGTCAGGACGATAGCCTCGTCCACGTTGATCGGCGGTGTGCTGGTGATTAGATGCCGACTAGCTTCGTGCTTCACTCTACGGACTGTAGCTTCGCTACACCCCACGATGTCACCGATCTGTTGATTGGTGTACCGTCCCGTACTCGCCAACTCCACGATCCGAGCGTTCCTTACTGTCAAGCAACTACCCCTTCGTTGAGGATACGGACAATCCAGGAGATGCCCGACTCGTACCTGTCATGAAGCGTGGAACGAGAGACCCCTAGTAGCTCTTCGGCATCCCGGATGGTGTGTCCGAGCATACCGTGGAGAAGGATCGCCTGGTACTCCTTAGGTGGTAGAAGGGCGATAGCCCCATCTAGGTCTGCCAGTCGCACAAGGAATACAAGCCCCACTCCGTGTGTGGACTTCTTGGCCTTGTACTCTGCATAACCATCAATAAGGCTACGCACCTCTGCCTCAGAGTAACGTGCTGCCTTCATCATCATTCCTTTCCGTATACCCACTGATTCCGTGGCGGGCGCACTTGGTAACCCAACGGCGCATCCTCTTCGCCACGATGTCCTTGGAGGGCAGGTCACCCTTGGCAAGCGCCTGGAAGATGGCGACCATGCCCTCCTGGTATAGATCGTCGTACTCGGCTTGATGATGCCCGTGATACCTACGGGCTAGACTTGCTACTAGCTCCTGATACGCCGCCACCTGTTCGTTTGTTACAACGCTTGTTACAGATGGCATAGTGCCTCCTAGAAGGAGGTGTCGGTTGCGTTAACTACCGTGCGCTCAGCCTTGGTTGCCGGTGCAATCACACAAAGCGTCTTAGGGTTGAGATTGAAGTACGTCACGCCCTTTGACTCGTTGCTGCTGAGGGTGCCCTCAGCGATGATCCCCGCGCCTGCCTGAATGTCCACAGGTGCCCACTCAGGCCACAAGCTGATGCGAACCAGGTTCTGCTTACCGTCCTCGCCTACCTTCGTTGACTTAACGGTGAACTCCCGGACGGTCTGCCCGGAAACCTCGCGCTCACGAACTACCGGCTGGTCGCCAAACTGCTGGACGATGCCGACGAGAGTTGCGTAAGTACGATCTGCCATTTATACAGTCCTTTCGACGTATTCAGCTGCCTTCAGCAGCCACTCTTTATCCATCCACGATAGCAGCGCCTTGTTGCAGCGAACGCACAAAAGCCCTCGCAACACCATACGGCGATGATCGTGGTCTATGTCTAGCTTTCGGTTCTTAGGAGGGCGACCACACAGCGCGCAACCGCCCTCCTGCCTTTCGAACAACTCGTCGTAACGGTGACGGTTATCTCGCACGAACTTTCTGTGCTTGTTAACGCCTGCCACGACGCTCTTCTAGCGCTTCGTACTCCTGCTGCGACAATACCGGATGGTCTAGGTCGTACTCCACTGGAATCAACTCGATCATCCATGCGGGCGTATCGCCCTTTAGTGCGCCAACCACCTGGTAGAACTGCCCCCGGATCTTGAGAATGTCGTCAGTTGCTAGATCCTCAATCTCCGCGTCCTTCAGTAGCTCATGAGCGACGAAGGAGTACCCATCCTTGGTGATTACCTCAATGTCCAAGTCAGGTAGCCACACCCGCCTTGCCTTGGAAATCACCTGGGTATACCAGTCGGTGTCGTGACTCTGATCCTTTACCCACCAAAGTTCGGCTCCACAAGACTGGCATGATGTTCGGTCATAGGGGAAATTGATGTCGCAGAAGCTACACCTCATTGATGGCACAAGCATCCTCCATTACAAGCTAACCTCCCCGTAGTTCACTGCGTCCAGCGCAAGGGCACCATCAGGCCGGTCGATAATTCTGACCTTCATCTGATCGCCGCCCAATCGCCGTCTGCTCTTTCGCAACTGCACATTCATTTCCCCATTCTGCGCTCCGGGGTAGCAGTTGATTACACAGTCCACGGACGCGGTAATGTCTCCCGATCCTCTCGGCCCATTTCCGCCCTTGTCGTGGTGGTGAATCATGAATACCGCTGCGCCTGACTCCCTAGCCATGGGCTTGAGCACGTTGTTGAACAGCGGCCCGATGCTTCCCATGTCGTTCTCTTCGAGAGAGTGGAGTCTTGACAGCGAATCCAGGACAACCAACTCAGGCTGGAAATCGTAGACCTCCGCAAGGAAGTCGTCCGGGTTCTTGTCGAGTCGGATGCCGTTATTCCAGAGATACCGGACGTTTTGTGTGTTCTTCAGCCCCATACGATTGAGGCGCTGGAACACCACATCTTCCGGGTTCTCTTCGTCTACATAGAGGATGCGGCCCTGATGGTAGACCGGCAACCCTAGGAAGGATGTCCAGCCGTCTGCCACAGCCACTGTAAGGCCCATGGAAATCATTGACTTCCCTAGACCCTCCCCTCCCGCAAACAGGTTCACATCTGCCTTAGCGATCAGCCCGTCTAGCAGCCAGTCCACAGGCGGCGGTTCCCGAGTCAAGTCGAGAGGCCGGAAGCGTGACTGAGTGCCGCGTGATAGATCGCGGAGGGTGTCCATATCGTAGAACGTGAAGAACTCGCACAGATCCTTCACACCTGCTGGGAGTTGAATGCGCTTGGCCTTTGGGCCAAGGTCGTGCCGGATCTGATGCAGCCACACATGATCGACTGTGGCAGCCACCTTGTAGTCGGCGTCGTTGTCCAGCACCACGAACACCTTGGAATACGGAGCTAGCTCGTCGGCAAACTCTCGCTTCCAGGTGTGCAGCCCTCCGATACCGAACACATCGGCCTTGACGTTAGCAGCCTCAATCTCCTGCCATAGCCGCATTGTGTCGGTCTCCCCTTCACAAAGAAAAGCAACGCCATGCGGATCCCGGTTGTTGACCGCACGGTACAGAGCAGGTGCCTGTCCCTTAGTGAAGGCGAATCTAGGTCGGTCACCAAGAGGTCGAGTTGGATTCGGTCGAACCTTCTCACCGTTCGGGTAAACGAGAGTGACATCCCCGTTATCGGCAATCGAAACACCGAACGCATCCAGTGTAGCCTTTGTGATCCCTCGCTCCTGGTTAAACCATTCGTACACTCTATCGGTGTCAGTCAATTTCCCCCTCTTCGGTTTCTGGACAGAACCCTGTCTCCTTACACAGGTCAGGGTCATGGCAACTCTTACACAAACACTCGTCCCCTAGGTCACGCTGCTCCCAGGGGTTCTCACCGTCCTTTACGGACGCCATAGCGCGAGCGCTTCGATGCTCTCGTCAGTGAGCAGTGATTCCCCTGCAAATGCCCAAAATCCAGGCATACGGCCTGACGCCCATTCTGCCAGGTCGCGGTAGATAGCACCTGCCTCTGCATCCGAACGTCCCGGCGCACTATAGCCGCCGATCATTGGGATTACTGCTCGCGCTCCAAGGTCAACATACCCCTTGAAGTAGTTGAAGTCGGCTCCCTGTCCCTCGTTGTAGTACGCCTCGACAATCGCAACCTTGCCGTCTAGCCGACCGTACTCCCTCGCGTTGATCGAGATAGCATCCCACGCCAGATCCTTGACCGTATTCCACTCGGCCTGACTCTCGGCTTGCACAATCGGCGCACCGCCATGGAACTGCGGAGGATGCCATACGATTGTACGCGCAGGAGAGAAGTCAAATCCTGTGCCGGGGATTACTGCCACCACATCTACGTCTAGCTTCTTGACCTGATTCCACACATCGGCGTTTCCGCCGACCATTACCCCGCGCCCTGCAAACTGCCCCGCCTCTGTAGCGGTACCAAATGGTGAACTCTTTTTGTCTAGCTCGCGGATTACCCGCCGCTCAAATACGTCCGGGTTCTCAAACTTCAACCTCTTCACCTGCCCTCATTAGAACCTTGTCAGTCAGCTTATCCCAGGAGGTGGCCCTTCCGTGGTAACGCTCTCCACGGTCGTCAATGTAGAGCCAGCCACCAGGCTTCCCTGGCTTTGTCCAGATGTCAATGTATGTTAGGCCCGCTGAATCCAGCTTGTTGCGTACCCGCTGAATCTCGGTAATCACATCAGCCGGATTTCTGTCCTCATGGGTAAACGGATCAACAGGAGACAAACGCGCTGAAAACACCATCAACTTGAATCCTGCGTCGTGCAGCCTGGTCACTGCCTTAATTGCTCCAGGCATCCAGTCCCCAATATCGGGCCACTTGTTCTCTACGAGTGTACCGTCGAAGTCAAGGATGATCGTCTTACCCTGCATTCGTTACCTCCTGCTGTCGCCTAAACTCAGCTAGGCGTTCTCGCCGGTCTGTCTCCCGCGTGACACACGGAGCAACACCTTCCCTAGCCAATACCTCAGCAAAGGTCGGGGGTCGCACTGCCGCCAAGTATCCGGGGGAACAGACAGGACAAACCCCCCAATGTCCGATACGGACAAGTTGAGTCTCCTTTCCCTTCTGCTCGCAGTACATACAGGTACTACGCATTGTTGCGAACGCTTGCCTTGATAGCCTCGATCTGCATTTGCTCTTCGCGGTAATCAGCCAACATCATGAAGGCTTCCTCTTCCAGATCCTTTAGCGCTGCCGCGACACGCTCATTGTGCTTAGCAATCAATTGCTTGATCTTAGCTGTCTGCTGATCCATTACCCCTCCCTAGGAACTCCTTGACGTATTCGTAGAGATTGATGTTGAAGAACACCGCTGCGGCATGATCCTCAGAGGTTTCCCCTTCTAGCCACTGCTCGAAATGACGGGTTGCACTTTCCCTTGCGCGGATCATTTCGTCCCGGCCACTGGCAAGCATCCAGTTACGCTTGCCGTACCTCTCCGCGCCCTTGGTTAGATGCTCTGCCCAGCGACGGAACATAGGCCCGTCACGGGTCAGCACATACTCGATCTTACCTTCGTTGGTATCGCGTACCATTCCTGATTCAAACAGGTGTCTAGCCATATGGAACGTCCCCTCTGTCGATACCCTCCACCATCGCAAGAGCGACGGCTGCTACCTGAATCAACTCTGTACGAATGTTGTTACGGTCACGAGAGAGCATCGCATCAGCAACCTCTCCTACTTCCTCCACCAAAACAGCTAGGCGGGGTACGGGTCTAGCTTCACTCGGCCCCCACTTCTCGTCTTGCCTAACGCGCTCGTTTGCTACGTCCATAATTACTCGCAGCACTGGCGAATCAGCTAGCTTAAGTGAGTACATAAGGCTCCTTGTCGGCCCATGTTGTCCATGACACATCAGGCTCTGGCTTGATAGGAACAATTGCTTGTACTGGTTCGTAGGTCATTAGTCGCGGAACATGCATGGCGAGCAGCGGTAGTTCGTCCTTTGCAGCATCAATGATTAGTTCGTCGTGTACCACGTTCACTAGATGTGACGAAAGGCCAGTTCTAGCAACCCCGTCTGTCCGCGTTGTGTTACTAAGGAACTCGTGAACCTGAATCATCGCCCACTTCATCAGGTCGGCAGCACATCCCTGAATCAGCGCGTTCAATGCGCTGTGTGAGCTACGCGGGTGCAGGTGCCTGCCCCACAACGTAGTGATGTAACCGCGTTCCTTGATCTTGGTCTTGATTAGGTCTGTCAACGTACCCGGAGCAGCCTCGATAGGTAGTCCGAAGTTTCTCTTAACCTTCGATTCCCAACCGATCCCAGGCCATGCACTATGAAAGCGGTACAGCATTTCGGCAGCTTCATCGAAATCCTTGGCAGCCTTTTGTCTAACGAGCGTAGGAGTACCTCCCCCGTAGACAATGGAAAAATTGCAACGCTTCCCCTTTTGTCTCTGTTCATCGGTCACCTCTGCAATCGGCACGTTGAACATACCGGCTGCGGTTGCCTTGTGTAGATCGCCTTCGGCGTCTGTTCGGAAGAACTCGGCCATTTCGGGACAGCCGATTTCGTTGAGGTAATACGCCAGCAACTTCAGTTCGATGTTGGGGTAGTCCGCGAAGAAGAACGCATCCAGCTTCGGGATAAAGGCTCGCTTAACTACCTTGTCGTCCCTCGGGATGTTTTGTACGTTCATCTGTCCCCCAATTCGGTGCGAATACAGTTCCCTCTTCGTCAATGAAGCGGATCAGTGTGCCCAGGCTGTTGAATACCGCCACCGGCTTGCGCTTCTCAATAGCTAGGCCGATGGTGTGTTCGGTTCCTTTGGACTGTCCATTCCAGAAGGCCACAATGTCATCTGCTGCATCAACAATGAGTTCGTTTCGGATGAATCCTGCTCGCTTTCCGTGCTTTTTCCACTGAGCAGGATAAATGCGTACTCGAATATCGCGTTCTTTAGCTCTTTCAGCTGCCCATGTATCAACCCCACGCGCTCCACCGCTGATAACGACGGTGGTAGCTGGTTCAAGGTGATCGACAAACTGTTCAACTGACGCTCTATCGACTCCTTCGCGGCTTCCAACGATTGCAATTTTACGCTCATTCATCTACTCCGGTACCTCTTTCGTATGACAGTACATGATGAACCAGTCGTTCTGCGCCTGTGCGCGCCGACACCAAAGCGTCTGTCCGCCAAAAATGACCTTGCGGATTTCCAGCGCGCTATCGAAATGCTCTTCAACTAGGTTGAAGTCCATACCGTTGTGAATGGGTGTCTGTGTAGTGGCGTTAGGTTGTGAAGTGAACCCCCATACCGCTACAACAGCTACACCGACCCATAAGACAAAGTTCAATACAATCAACCTCATGTGTCTCCCTTTGCGCCGCCACTTGAAGTACGCCCTGTCACAGTCCCGTGCTGGCGAATGGACGGATGGAATACCCCGTTGCGGGTTGACTTCTTCAGCGCCATGAAGTAGGTGCTGAGGATCTTCTGATTGCCGCGCAATTCGAGGATGGCTTCCGCCAACGGATGCTCGATCCCCTCCAGCTGCTCGGCGTCGTAGTTAGGTCGAGGAAAGCCCGCCGCCTTGAAGAACTTGGCGATCTGATCGTTGGAGGCCGGATTGAAGAAGAGCGGCTTTTCCTTCTCCTTCATCTTGCCGGTGCGTACCGGCTTGCCAACGATACTAGCGATCCTTTCCTCTACTCCCAGGATCCTGCGATGGTACTCCTTGATCTGTCGCTGGACGTATAGCTCGTCTACCCCCAGGCCATTAGCTTCGAGCGCCAGGAACACCTTGGTCAACTCCAGTTCCTGACGGTAAAGCTCGGTCAGATCCTGAAACTGACTAATGCGAGGCCACAGTTGTCGGGCCAAGTCCAAGGTAAACTCTGCGTCCTTGAGGGCGTAAGGTACCACGGTTCCCCTGGGTAGGAGATGGTAACCCACTTCCGAAACTGAGCCGAGACCGTGATGGGCTTTTGCCCACTTCTTTGCATTCTCCAACTCCCACTTCTCACGGGGAACCTCCTTAAACTCACCCGGCTTAGACTTGATTGGTACCTTGATTGTGTCGTCGTACTTCAGCACCGACACAGCTAGCTCCTTCAGTCCCTTCTTACGATGCTCGTCGTCCAAATGAGCCATCGCCTCTGTATCATGGATCGCAGGCACTTGCTGAAGTAGGCCCTGGTTGATTGCTCTGTGCAGGTCGAACTTGATGTTGTGGCCTACCAGCGTCGGCACAGCAAGCACTTCCTTGACCGCTTCACTGGAGTCGTACAGGTCTAGTTCGAAGTAAGCCGAGACAAGCTTCCCTGTCTCCTGCATCTTCTTGTAGTTGGAGTAGGTGTAGACCACGCCGTCGTCGCACAGCACGTTCTTAGGCCCTGGGCCGGTACCAATGGTGACCTTCCTCGGTCGTCCTCTCCACGCTGCGGTAACACAAAAAGCCGGATCGAAGTATTCGTACC
>Ga0196963_10002819_pt1 | contig 10115 bp, 10 predicted proteins | sample S1_5metaG_FD_148600 | JGI IMG/M metagenome (GOLD analysis project Ga0196963, IMG submission 148600) | Soil microbial communities from Anza Borrego desert, Southern California, United States - S1_5 | ecosystem: Environmental > Terrestrial > Soil > Desert | place: USA: California | collected... | reverse complement strand
CATCGGCCTCGGCAATCGGGCGCAGGTTGTAGGCGATGCCGCACTCCTCGCACAGTTCCGCCAGCAGCACGACGCGAATGCCTTCGAGCACGTGCTCGCTCTTGGGCGGACCCAGCACCGCGCCTTCGTGCACCACCCACACGTTGCTGCTGGAGCCCTCGGTGAGCCAGCCATCGCGGAACAGGATGGTCTCGACGGCGCCGTGGTCGGCGGACATCTGCCGCGCCATCACGTTGCCGAGCAGCGAGATGCTCTTGATGTCGGCCCGCTCCCAGCGGAAGTCGCGCGCGGTGGTGCAGGCCACGCCCTGGTGGCGCTGCTCGGCCGTCGGCGGCTTCAGGGGGTTCGTCATCGCGAACACCGTCGGCTCCAGGCCCTCGAGCATCACGTGGTCCCGCATCGCGACACCGCGCGTGACCTGCAGGTAGACCATCTGGTCATCGGCCGGGTGCGCCGCGACCAGCTCGCGCACCAACGCCAGCCAGCGCTCACGCCGGTGCGGGTTGGCGATGCGCAGCTTGGCCAGGTTCCGCTCCAGCCGGGCCATGTGCTCGTCGAAGCGGAAGAGGCGCCGGCCATAGGCGGGAAAGGCCTCGTAGATGCCGTCGCCGAACAGGAAGCCGCGGTCGAGCACCGAGACCTGCGCCTCGTTCAGCGGCAGCGTGCGACCGTTCAGGTGGCAGAGCGTGTCGGGCAGGCTGGGCATCGCGGTCCTTTCCGGGCGGCGGCAACGCGCCAGCTTACCGAATGCGCGCCGCGGCGGCTATCGCCGGCTGGCAGCGCGGCACGGCTACTTGATCCAGAGGCGGATGGAATCCCACGCGCGGCCGAAGATGCCGGCCTGCTCGACCGGCTCCAGCACCACCAGCGGCACCGTGGCGATCGCCGCACCGGCCTGCGTCGTCACTTTCAGCGTGCCGACCTTCTGGCCCTTCGCGAGCGGCGCCACCAGCGGATCGGCGCGTTCGATGGTCGTCTTCAGCTTGTCGCCCTCGCCGCGCGGCACGGCGATCATCATCCCGCCGGCAGCGCCCAGCTGGGCGGTGGGTTGCGCGCCCTTCCACACCGGCACCGTGGTCGCGGCCTTCCCGGCCTCGAACAAGCGCACCGCGTCCCATGCGGTATAGCCCCAGTTCAGCAGTTTCTGGCTCTCGCTGGCGCGCGCCTCGCGCGAGGCGGTGCCGAGCACCACGCTCAGCAGGCGCCGCTTGCCGTTCGGGAAGTCGCGCTGGGCGCTGGCGATCAGGCAGTAGCCCGCCCCTTCGGTATAGCCGGTCTTCATGCCGTCGACCGAGGGGTCGCGGCCGAGCAGCATGTTGCGGTTGTCCTGCTTGATGTTGTTGAAGGTGTACTGCTTCAGCGAGTAATAGGTGGCGTAGTACTCGGGGAAGTCGCGCACCACGTGCTGGGCGATCAGCGCCATGTCGCGCGCGCTGCTGTAGTGGCCAGGCTCGCTCAGCCCGGTCACGTTCTTGAACTGGGTGTTCTTCAGGCCCCAGGCCTGCGTCTGCCGGTTCATCATGCCGACGAAGGCGTCGAGCGATCCCGCCACGCCCTCGGCCAGCGCCACGGCAGCGTCGTTGCCGGAGACGGCGATCATGCCGCGCAGCAGTTCGTCGACCTTCGGCGTCATCTTCGGATCGATGAACATCAGCGAGCCGCCGCCCTTGCGCTCGGACCAAGCCCGCACGGAGACTGGCAGCGTCTGCTCGAGCGTCAGCTTCTTGGCCTTCAGCGCGTCGAAGACCAGCCAGGCGGTCATCAGCTTGGTGAGGGAGGCGGGATCCGCCTGCGCGTCGGCCTGCCGTTCAGCCAGCACCTGGTTGGTGGTGACATCCAGCAGCACGTAAGCCTTGGCGGCCACTTCGGGCGGTTGTGGCGTTTGCGCGCAGACGGAGACCATGCCGGCACAGGCCAGCACGAGGGCAAGGAGTCGTTTCATGCGGAGGTGGGAGAGCGGTGCCAGGCCTGCACGACCTGGTTTTTCAGCAGCGTGAGCTGCCCATGGAAGAAATGGCCGACGCCGGGAAAGACGATCACCGGCAGCACCTGGGGCCGGGCCCAGTCCAGCGTGGCGGCGAGCGGCACCACGTCGTCGGCCTCGCCGTGGATCACGACAGTATCGGGCGGCACGGCGGGCACCTGGAAACGGCTCGTAGCCGGGCCGACCAGCACCAGGCGCTCGGCACGCTCGGATTCAGGCAGGCGCGTGGCGGCGGTGGCCGCGACGAAGCCACCGAAGGAGAAGCCGCCGAGCGCCAACGGCAGCGTGGCCTCGCGGTGCGCGCCGACGACGGCCAGCGCATCGTCGATCTCGCCACGGCCCTCGTCCCAGCCTCCCGCCGATGCACCGACACCCCGGAAGTTGAAACGCACCGCGCGATAGCCCAGTTGCAGGAACGCGCGTGCCAGCGTCTGCACCACCTTGTTGTCCATCGTCCCGCCGTGCTGCGGGTGCGGATGGCACAGCACCGCGACGCCACACGGCGCAGCCGCAGGTTCGTCGATGGCGCAAGCAATCGTGCCGGCCGGGCCGTCGATCGAGACGAGGCGTGTTTCGCGGTTCATGCGCGTTCAGCGGCCGACGTTCGGCGGCAGCAGCAGCCGTTCGACGACACGGCCACGCTTCAGGTGCTCGTCGACGATCTCGTCGATGTCGCTGCGATCAACGAAGGTGTACCAGACGGCTTCCGGGTAGACCACCGCCACCGGGCCACCCGCACAGCGGTCGAGGCAGCCGGCCTTGTTGATGCGCACGCCGCCCGGGCCGGCCAAACCCTCGGCCTTGACGCGTGACTTGCAGTGGTCGAAGGCCGCCTGGGCATCGTGCTGGGCGCAGCAGGCCTCGCCGTTGCTGCGCTGGTTCAGGCAGAAGAACACATGGTGCTGGTAATAACTCATCGGGCCGGATTGTAGGAAGCAGGGGTGCCCGGGCCGGCGGTGCGGGTCAGTGGCCGTGCGATCGGCTTCGGCAAGCCAGTCAGTCCGCCGGCCGCGGGCGCGCCAGCAGCCAGGCCATCGCGGCATAAGGCCAGAGCCAGCCTACCCAGCGCGCCAGGCCATGGAAGCGGATGAACCGCCCCTGCTCCCAGCCCTGCAGGCTTTGCGCGAAATACGGGTCGGTGGGCGCCTGGTGCACCAGCATCACCAGGCCGGTCAGTGCCACCAGCGCCAGGCCGGCGGCGGTGCGGGGGCCGATCCACACCAGCGAGAGCGCGATCACCGTGCCGATCGACAGCGCCGCCACCACGCCCGGTGTGTGCCACGCAAAAGCATGGTCGGGGCCGAAGTTCAGCGCCGTCGACAAGGTGGTTGCAGCCACCGCTACCAGCGGCGCCCCGATCGCCCATCCGGCACGCCGCCATGGTGGCCGCGACGCGGCAAAGGCAATCAGGCACGGCGACAGGAGGCCGAGCACGACGGCAAGGCCCTCGGACAGGCGTGACAGCGAGGGCTGGGCCGGCTCGTCTTCCAGCCACTCGATGGCGGCCTCGGCCCACGGCACATCGGTCAGCACCGTGAGTGCCCATTCGCGCAGCAGCCCGCCGACCTGGCCCAGGCCCAGCGGGACCGGAGCAGGGAACAGCAGCGCCACCGGCCACAACAGCAGCAGCACCATCGCGCCGGCGCCGCCGGCGCCCAGCCAGCGGTCGTGTGCGCGCTGCAGGCGCGGCGGCAGGCCGGCGGCGCCCAGTGCGGCAGCCAGCAACCCGCCCAGCGCCGCACCAGCACTGTTGAGCACCCAGTCCATCAGCGAAGGTACACGCTGCGGCAGCAAGTGCTGCGTGACTTCGAGCCCATACGACAGGCAGAGCCCGGCGACGAAACCGCCGGCGGCCGCCAGCGGCTTGCTGCGCCCCTTCGACAACATGCCCAGTCCGACCAACAGGCCCAGCGGCAGGTAGCCCAGCAGGTTCGCGCCGACGTCGAACCCACCCCACCAGCGCGGCCAGCGCAGCACCAGCAGATCGGCGGGACCGGCGCCAGGTGGCCAGCGCCAATCGGTGAACGGGAACAGCGTGGCGTAGGCGATCAGCGCGGTCCACACCCAGGCCAGCAGCGCAGTGCTGGAACGCCGTGCGGAGGCCATCGGCATCAGGTGCGCATCAGAACGGCTTGACCACCGCCAGCACGACGATGGCGGCGAAAAGCAGCACGCTGAGCTCGTTGAAGACGCGGTACCAGCGATCGCTGCGGCGATTGGCGGATCGCTCGAAATCGCGCATCAAGCGGCGGCACACGTGCTGGTAGCCGATCGCTGCAACGACCAGCAACAGCTTGGCGTGCAGCCAGTGCTGGCCCGGACCGCGGCCGACCCCATAGCCCAGCCACAGCACCAGGCCCAGGGCCAGGGCGACCAGCATCAGCAGGCTGGCGAAGCGGTGGAGCTTGCGCGCCATCAACAGCAGCCGCTCACGCTCGGCATGGCTGTCGGCCGGCACCATCGCCAGGTTCACGAACAGCCGCGGCAGGTAGAACAAGCCGGCGAACCAGCTGGCCACGAACACGATGTGGAAGGCCTTGACCCAGAGGAAGCCAGTCATCAGGGCATTATCCGGGGGCACAAAAAAAGAACCCCGGCCACAGGCCGGGGTCGCAAGCCTTAACGCTGTCATCACGGTAAGGCACCTGCTCAGGGAGGAAAAGCAGGGAATGACAACCTCGCGGCTATCATTCGATGCCAATATTAGCATATCGCCCTCGTTTGCAAAGAGTCGGCAGGCTCAGGGCAAACGAGGATTTCTTCTCCATTCCAGCAGGATCTGCGGGGTTTTGTCCCCCTCGAGGGGCCCGCCGGCCGCGGGATGTCAGCCACGATCCCATGCGCATTCCACCCTCTTTTCCCATCAGCCGGCCGCGTCGGCTGCGCCGCGACGCCTTCACCCGCGACCTCGTGCGCGAGCACCGGCTGCACGCCTCGGACCTGATCTTTCCGGTCTTCGTGCTCGACGGGCAAGACCAGGCCCAGGACGTGGCCAGCATGCCGGGGGTTCAGCGCCTGTCGATCGACCGCCTCCTGCCGCTGGCAGAGCAGTGCATGGCGCTGGGCGTGCCGGTGATGGCGCTCTTTCCGGTGATCGATCCGGCGCTGAAAACGCCCGACGGCCACGAGGCGACCAACCCCGACGGCCTCGTGCCACGCGCCGTGCGGGCGCTGAAGGACCGCTTTCCGCAGCTGGGCCTGCTGACCGACGTCGCGCTCGATCCCTTCACGTCGCACGGCCAGGACGGCCTGCTCGATGAGACCGGCTACATCCTGAACGACGAGACGGTCGAGGTGCTGCGCCGCCAGGCGCTGGTGCAGGCGCAGGCCGGCGTCGACATCGTCGCGCCCAGCGACATGATGGACGGCCGCATCGGCGCGATCCGCGGCACGCTGGAGGAAGCAGGCGCGATCCACACCCGCATCATGGCCTACAGCGCAAAATACGCGTCCGCCTTCTACGGTCCGTTCCGCGACGCCGTGGGATCCAAGGCCAACCTCGGCAAGAGCGACAAGAAGGCCTACCAGATGGACCCGGGCAACAGCGACGAGGCGCTGCGCGAGGTGGCGCTGGACATCGCCGAGGGCGCGGACATGGTGATGGTCAAGCCCGGCATGCCCTACCTCGACATCGTGCGCCGCGTGAAAGACGAGTTCCGCGTGCCGACCTTCGCTTACCAGGTCAGCGGCGAGTACGCGATGCTCAAGGCCGCCGCGGCCAACGGCTGGCTGGACCATGACGCGGTGATGATGGAATCACTGCTCGCCTTCAAGCGCGCCGGGGCGGACGGCGTGCTGACCTATTTCGCGTTGGACGCGGCCCGGCTGCTGCGGCAGCGCTGATGGCGACTCAGCGCCCGGCGTAGGGATCGTGCAGGCCGAGGCCACGCAACAGCTCGGTCTCGCGTGCCTCCATCACCGCGGCATCGTCGTCGGCCTCGTGGTCGTAGCCCTGGGCATGCAGCGCGCCGTGCACCAGCAGGTGCGCGTAGTGCGCGGCGATGTCCAGGCCCAGTTCCCGAGCCTCGGCCTCGACCACCGGCGCCGCGAGCACCAGGTCGGCCACCACCACCGGCTCGCGCTGGTAATCAAAGGTCAACACGTTGGTCGCGTAGTCCTTGCCGCGGAAATCGCGGTTCAGCGCCCGGCCCTCCTCGGCATCGACGATGCGGACGGTGAACTCGGCCGGCGCCCCCAGCGCGGCTCGCAGCCAGCGCGCCACCTTGTGGCGCGGCAGCAGCGCCCGGTGCCGGGCATCGGCGAACTGCAGCGACAGGCTCAGGTCCGGCTTGCCGCCCGTGCGCGCGCTCACCGGGGTTTCGCCTTGGCGGCGTCATAGGCCTCGACGATGCGCGCCACCAGCGGGTGGCGCACCACGTCGGCGGAGGTGAAGCGGCTGAAGGCAATGCCGCGCACGCCGTCGAGCACCCGTTCGGCGTCGACCAGGCCGCTGTTGGTGCCTCGCGGCAGGTCGACCTGGCTGACGTCGCCGGTGATCACCGCGCGCGAGCCGAAGCCGATGCGGGTGAGGAACATCTTCATCTGCTCCGGCGTGGTGTTCTGCGCCTCGTCGAGGATCACGAAGGCATGGTTCAGCGTGCGGCCGCGCATGAAGGCCAGCGGCGCGATCTCGAGCGTGCCCTTCTCGAACGCGGCGGTGACGCGCTCGAAGCCCATCAGGTCGTACAGCGCGTCGTACAGCGGGCGCAGGTAGGGATCGACCTTTTGCGCCAGGTCGCCGGGCAGGAAGCCCAGGCGCTCGCCGGCTTCCACCGCCGGCCGCGTCAGCACGATGCGCTGCACGCCGCTGCGCTCCAGCGCATCCACCGCGCAGGCCACCGCGAGGTAGGTCTTGCCCGTGCCGGCCGGGCCGATGCCGAAGCTGACGTCGTGCGACAGGATGTTGCGCAGGTAGAGCACCTGGTTCGGCGTGCGGCCGCGCAGGTCGGCGCGGCGCGTGTGCAGCACGACGTCGGCGTCGGGCCCGGCGGCGGCCGCAGGAGCCGCCTGGGTGGTGCGGACTTCCACCAGCGCCAGCTGCAGCGCCTCGGCCGGAATCGGCCGTGCGGCACGCGAGTACAGCGACTGCAGCAACGCCACCGCACGCTCGGGCGCGGCGCGGTCGCCTTCGACCGCAAACTGCGCCTCGCGGCGGCTGATCCGCACGTCGAGCCCGATCTCGATCGTGCGCAGGTGTTCGTCGAGCGCCCCGCACAAGTGGGCCAGGCGCGTGTTGTCGATGGGTTCGAAGCTGTGGCGAAGGATCATGTGGCGCGATTGTCCGCCTTGTCGCCGCGCCGGCCGGTGCGGCGCGCAAGAACGCACGGCAGGCGCCGGGCCGCTCCGGCAGAATCCCGCGCCATGCCGAATCCCCCCTGCCGCGCCCGGGTGACAGCAGCGGCCGCCCGGTGGGTGCAGCGCTGGCGGCCATGGCTGGGGATGCTGGTGCTCGCTGGCCTGCTGTGGCCGGCCACGGGCCTGAGGGCGCAGACGCTGGTGTTCGGCCAAGCCGCCACCATCGAGCTCAAGCCCGGCCAGCCGGTCGACTGGACACGCGCGCGCAGCGTGGCGCTGCCGGACGCGTGGGCCCTGAGCCGCCCGCGCTACAGCGGGCTGGCGGGCTACCGCTTCGGTTTCGACGCCGACTCCGCGGCCGGCAGCGGCGCGCTCTTCGCCCTGTACATCGAACGCGCCTGCAGCGCGCTGGAAGTGCGGTTGAACGGCCAACTCATCCATGCCGGCGGGCGGCTGGTGGAACCGGTGTCACGGCACTGCCAGCTGCCGCAGTTGGTGCCGGTGCCGGCGGCGTTGCTGCTGCCCAAAGGCAACGTCATCGAGTTGCAGCTGCGCGGCTTCGCGCTGGAGGAAGTGGGCTCGCGCGACCGCGCCGGCGGCCTGGCGGCGGTGGAACTGGGCCCGCAGGACACGCTGGCGCAGCGCTACCGCTGGCGCACGCTGTTCGCGGTGCGCCTGCCCGAGGTGGTCAGCGGCACGCTGGCGCTGATGGGCCTTGGCCTTTTCGTGATGGGCTGGCTGAGCCGGCGACAGAGTTACTTGGCCTACTTCGGCATCCTGATGGTCGGCTGGTCGCTCGCGCTGTCGCGCCTGTGGTTGACCGACCTGCCCTGGCCGCATGCGACGACCGAGCTGCTGCTGGCCACGCTGATGAGCCTGATCACGCTGGCGGCTGTGCAATTCCTGCTGCGCTACGTCGGCCGGCGGGTGCGCTGGGTCGACATCGCCCTGCCGTCACAGGCCATCGTGATGCTGCTGAGCCTGCTCGCCGCCGGACCACAGCGCTTGTACCCGATGGCCACGGCTTGGTTCGCGCTGCTGTCGCTGGAGATCGGCGTGGCCGCGGCCTATTACTTGCTGGAAACGCATCGCCGGCGGCAGCAGCAGCTGTGGCTGATGGGCCCGCTGCTGGGCGTGGTCGGCGTGGCGCTGGCCACCGAGTTCCTCGCGCAGCAGACGGCGCTGGACGTGCGCGTGGGCTACGTCGCGCAGCTGGTGCCGTCGCTGGTGTTCATGGCGCTGGGTTTGCGGCTGGTGCAGCAGTACGGCCGCGCACTGGAATCGGCTGAGCAAGGACGCGCCGAGCTCGAAGTGCGCATCCGCGAAGCCACTGCGCAGATCGAGCGCAACTTCGCTCAGCTGTCCGAGATGAAGGTGGAGCAGGTGACCGACCGCGAGCGCAAGCGCATCGCGGCCGACCTGCACGACGACCTGGGCGCGAAGCTGCTGACCATCGTGCACACCAGCGACAGCGAGCGTATCTCCACGCTGGCGCGTGAGGCGCTGGAGGAGATGCGGCTGTCGGTGCGCGGCCTCACCGGCAAGCCGGTGCGCCTGAGCGACGCCTTGGGCGATTGGCGCGCCGAGGTCGTTTCGCGGCTCGCGCAATCGGGCGTCGAGGGCGAGTGGAGCGCGCCGTCCGACGACGACGTGCCCGGCACGCTGTCGGCCCGCGCCTATGTCCAGACCACGCGCATCCTGCGCGAGGCCATCAGCAACATCATCAAGCACAGCGGGGCCTCGCATTGCGCGGTGCGCTGCATGCTCGGCGGCGGCGACTTCCAGCTGGTGATCCAGGACAACGGCAACGGCATCCCGATGGAGCTGGACGGCCGGCTCGACAAGGGCCACGGCATGGCCAGCATGAAGAGCCGCGCGAAGCAGTTGCAGGGTCAGTGCCTCGTCGAATCGGGCCCGGGCTACGGAACCGTGATACGTCTCACGTTGCCGCTGGATCAGCATGTCACGGCAACGTAAGTGACTGCTACGATGGCCTGGGTCTGTTTCACACGCCCACCATTGCATGAACAACATCCTGCTGCTCGAGGACCTGCACGAGATCCGCGCATGGTTGCGCAGCCTGGTGTTGCAGGTCTTTCCTAACGCCCAAATCACTGAGTGCTCGCGCGTGCACGACGCGCAGGCCCATGTCGCGGCGATGAAGTTCGACCTGGCGCTGATCGACCTCGGCCTGCCCGACGGCTCGGGCACCGACGTGGTCGCGGCACTGCGCGATGCACAGCCCGATGCGCAGTCGGTGGTGGTCACCATCCACGACGACGACGACCACCTCTTCCCCGCCCTGCAGGCCGGCGCCTATGGCTACATCCTGAAGGAGCAGTCGCGCGAGCTGATCACCGAGCAGCTGCAGCGCATCAGCCAGGGCGAGCCGCCGCTGTCGCCGTCGATTGCGCGCAAGGTGATCAAGTACTTCGCATCGATGGCCAAGCCGGTTGCCTCGACGATGCCCGACGTGTCGCTGACCGAGCGCGAGAGCGAAGTGCTGCTGCGCGTCGCCAAGGGCTTCACGCTGCCCGAGATCGGCGTGCAGCTGGGGCTGTCGCGCCACACCATCGCCGACTACGTCAAGCAGATCTACCGCAAGCTGAACGTCAGCTCGCGTGCGGAGGCGGCGCTGGAAGCGCAGCGTCTCGGCTTGTTCCGCCGCTAGAGGCGCTCTCCCATAATCGCCGCCCATGATTGGTCGGCTCATCGGCACGCTGGCGGAAAAAGCCCCGCCCCAGGTCCTCGTCGACGTCAACGGCGTCGGCTATGAAGTCGACGTGCCGATGTCGAGCTTCTTCAACCTGCCCGGCCTCGGCGAGCGCGTGACGCT
>Ga0196963_10002818_pt1 | contig 10116 bp, 8 predicted proteins | sample S1_5metaG_FD_148600 | JGI IMG/M metagenome (GOLD analysis project Ga0196963, IMG submission 148600) | Soil microbial communities from Anza Borrego desert, Southern California, United States - S1_5 | ecosystem: Environmental > Terrestrial > Soil > Desert | place: USA: California | collected... | reverse complement strand
AGCGGATAGGTGCCTTCCTGCTCGATCGGATTCTGCGTCGCCAGGACGATGAACGGGCGCGGCAGCGGGAAGGTCTCTCCGCCGATCGTCACCTGGCGTTCCTGCATCGCCTCGAGCAGCGCCGACTGGACCTTGGCCGGGGCGCGGTTGATCTCGTCGGCCAGCACGACCTGGGCGAATATCGGGCCCTTGCGGGTGGTGAACGTGCCGGCCTCGTAGATGCGCGTGCCGACGATGTCCGCGGGCAGCAGGTCGGGCGTGAACTGGATGCGGCTGAAGCTGGCCGACAGCGCCTGGGCCAGCGCGCGCACGGTGGTGGTCTTGGCCAGGCCCGGGAGGCCTTCGAGCAGCAGATGGCCGTCGCAGAGCAGGCCGATGAGCAGCCGGCGGACCATGTCGCGCTGACCGACCAGCAGCTTGGCGACCTCGGCCTCGACCAGCCGCAGCGGCTGCGCGGCTTCAGCGAAGGAGGTGGCGAGGGCGGTAGCGGAAGCCGATGCGGGTTGGGCTGAGGTCATGGAGGTGCCGGGGTGGTGCGTCTGACGTTGTTCGCCAGCCGGCCTTTCGCGCAACCCCTGCTGCGGCGGCGATGCGAGGTGTGCAGGCGTTCCACTTCATGCGCGAGGCGACCCGGACGCGGGCGACCATCGGTGAGCGAGGAGACGATCATGCCGACCCAGGGCAGCCGGCGCGACCTGCGACCATTGGCGGACGAGCCGCTGGCGGACGACGACGACGCCAACGACGTCATCGAGGACGATGACGAGGCGACGAGCGAGCTCGAAGCCGAAGCCGCCGAGGAGGATCTCCCCGGGAGCGCCCACGACGGCTGAGGTGTGGGAGGAGACCCATCCCGGGTTTGGGATCAGGCGAGGCGTCGCGATACTGCCCATGCTCGACGGGGGTCATTGGTCGACCCCCGCAGTTGGCGACCCCGGCGGAATGGAATGGAGTGGGCATGCGTGTCTGGATCGATCAGGGCTGCATCGCGTGTCACGCGTGCGAGTACGAATGCCCCGAGGTGTTCCGCGTCGAGGGCGGGACGAGCACCGTGCGCTGCGAGCTCGATGACGACATGGCGGCGCGTTACGGCGACCGGATCGCCAACGCCGCCGGCGGCTGCCCGGTCGAGGTGATCAAGATCGAGCGGGAGCCGGCCAAGGCGCTGTCGGCGAGCGCCGCCGGCTGAGGGCGGTCATCCGCTGAGCCGCGCTCACTCGAAGTCGCGGAAGATCTTCTTGTGGTCCTCGGCGCTGACCTCGTACATGCGGGTCTCCTTGCCGCCTTCGAACTCGACGGCGATGTAGGTGTTGTCCGGATCGTCGATGCCGAGCGCCTTGCCCTTCTTGTAGAACATGCGTTCGCGCGCCGGCGCCGTCTCGTCGGCGTTGGGCAGCGTCTCCGAGTTCTCCGGCGCGCCGAGCGCGGCGCGGATCTCGGCGATGGTCTTGCCGGCGTGCTGGTCGTGGAGCGTGCTGGCCGACGGCCCGCCGCACGCGGCGAGCGCGGCGACGATGGCGATGAGGGCGATGCGGGCGACGTACAGGCGCATGGATGACTGGCTCCTGAGGGGCGGTCTACCGCCTGCACGAGGCGTCGCCATCGCGACCTCGTCAACCCCGCAGCCTGGTCGGCCGGCGCGCCCGCCGCCAGCGAAGTATGGTCGATCCGCCCTGACTGCATCCGTGTATCCTGATCAACGCGCGGCGCCGGTGCCTGGTACGACCCGCATGCCCAACGCCCCGGCCACGCTCCTGATCCTCCTCGTCCTCGTTGGCGCCTGCCCGGGCGGCGAGGCGGCGTTCGTCTGGTGGGAGGGCGAGTCGCCGGTCGAGACCAGTTTCCCGTCGACCAGCAGCTTCGCCGCGTCGACCTTCCCGCAGCGGCGGGCGGCCGTCCTTTCCGGCGGCGACTGGCTGACCAACGAGGGGACGAGGTCCAGCGGCGAGAGCGAGCCGTTCGCGCGCTGGCGCGTCACCGTGCCGGCCGCCGGCGACTACGACCTGTGGACGCGGAAGTTCTGGCTGCACGGCCCGTTCCGCTGGCGCTTCGACGACGGCGAGTGGCGTGATTGCGGCGGCGACGTCCACCTCGCCGACAGCGTGGAGATCCGCCAGCACCTGTGCGTCAACTGGGTGCGGCTCGGCAGCGTGCGCCTGGCCGGCGGAGAGCGCGACTTCGAGATCCGCCTGCTCGCCGGCGAGGGTGCGGGCAAGGCCGCCTGCTTCGACGCGTTCGTCCTGACCCGCGAGCCGTTCACGCCGCGTGGCCGGTTCAAGCCGGGCGAGGCGTCGGGGCTCGCCGAGGACGGCCACTGGGCGTTCGAGCCCGAGGCCGATCCCTACGGCGAGGCCGTGCTCGACCTGCGCCACCTGAATGAGCGCGAGGCGGGCGCCAGCGGCTTCGTCCGCCGCGACGGCGACCGCCTCGTCCGCGGCGATGGCGCACCGCTGCGTCTGTGGACGGTGCAGGCCTACGACTCGAACTGCGGCGACCGCTACGCCATCGACCGCACGGCGCGCATGCTCGCGAAGCGCGGCGTCAACTGCGTCCGCATCCAGACGCCGATCGATCACGACGTCACGGGCGTCGACGCCGCCAAGCTGGACCGCCTGCACTACCAGATCGCGGCGATGAAGCGCGAGGGCATCCACACCTACATCGGCCACGTCTGGTGGGCGACCGCCGCGGTGCGCGAGCGCGACGGATTCCCCGGCTACGGCGACGGCAAGGCCGCGTTCGGCCTGCTGTTCTTCCACCCGCGCATGCAGGAGATCTACCGCACGTGGATGCGCGCCCTGCTCACGACCCCCAACCCGTACACCGGGCTGCCGATCGGCAGCGATCCCGCGGTCGCCGTGGTCGAGGTGCAGAACGAGGACAGCCTGCTGTTCTGGACATGGAACGAGTCGACCCTGTCCGACGAGGTCAAGCCGCTCTGGCGCGAGGGCTACGCCCGTTTCCTGCGCGAACGCCATGGCGGCATCGAGCAGGCCTTCGCCGCGTGGGGCGGCGAGCCGGTGGAGGGCGATGACGTGGCCGCTGGCCAGGTGGCGATGGTCAACCCGTGGTTCATGACCAGCGGCGGCGGCGCGCAGTCGCCGCACATGAAGGCGCGCGCGAGCGACCAGCTGCGCTATCTCGTCCAGGTCCAGCGCGGCTTCTACGACGGCATCGTGCGCTGGATGCGCGACGACTGCGGCGCCCGCAACCTGATCGCCTGCAGCAACTGGACGACGGTCGACAACGGTCTGCTCGACGGCCTCGAGCGCTGGACCTACGCCGCCGGCGACCTGCTCTGCCGCAACAACTACTTCGCGCCCGAGAGCCTGCAGCGCGCGGCGTTCTACGCGGTGGCGAAGGGCGACGTGTTCGTCGACCGCCGCGGCCTGACGCTGCCGGAGGAGCTGCCGATCCAGCTGCACGCCCACGCCGGACACCCGCACATGATCACCGAGACCAACTGGGAGCGGCCGCTGACGCGGCGCGCCGAGTGGCCGTTCCTCTCCGCCGTGTACGGCGCCCTGCAGGGCCTGGACGGCGCGAACTTCTTCGCCGGCGTCGGCTGGGACAGCACGCCCAACGTGTGGAGCATCGGCACGCCTGAAGTCCTGGGCCAGTTCCCCGCGCTGGCGCTGATGTACCGCCGCGGCGACGTGCGCGAGGCCGAGGCGGTGGTGCGCGAGCGCCTGACGCTGGAGGGCCAGTTCGCCTTCGCGGGTTCGGCCGCGCGCGCCGCGCACAACCTCGACGCGTTCCGAACGCAGGACGTGCCGGTCGGCGGGCTGCTGGCCGGCGTGTCGGTGCCGTCGATCGACCCGCTCGCCTTCTACGTCGGGCGCGTCGAGCGCGGCTTCGCCGATGACGTGGTGCCCCAGGCGCGCGAGCTGTCGCCGTTCATCGACCGCGATGAGCGGGTGATCCGCAGCATCACCGGCGAGCTGACCTGGAACTACGGCGCCGGCTGGGTGACGGTGGACACGCCTCGCGCGCAGGGCGCCTGCGGCGACCTGGCGGCGGCGGGGCCGATCGGCCTCGGCGACTGCGCGATCTCCTGCGACGACGACTACGCGACGGTCATCGTCGTGAGCCTCGATGACGCGCCGCTCGCGACCTCGCGCCGGGTGCTGGTGCAGATGGGCACGCGGGACACCTTCTTCGGCTACCGGACCGAGCCGACCGAGTTCGAGAAGGACGGCGTCGTGCACCGCGCCGAGCGCATCGTCGAGCTCGGCGGCTACCCGATCAACGTCCGTCGGCTCCACGCCCGGCTCTCGCTCGGCGGCGACGCGCGCACGCGCTTCACCCGCGCCGTGGTGCTGGACGCGAACGGTTACGCGACCAAGCGCCAGGTGCCGCTCGGCGGCGGCGAGCGGCTCGAACTCGCCTTGCCCGAGGACGCGCTCTATCTCGTCCTGGAGTAAGGCTCCGGCGGTCGGATCGCAGCGCTTCAGCGCTTCAGCGCTTCAGGCCTTCAGCCCTTCGCCGCCAGCATCGCCTTGCGCTCGGCCGCGCGTTCGCGCACCGCGGCCGCGGCGATCTCGCCCGGGGCGAGCGCGGCCTTGTCGGTGCCCGCCGCCGATTCCTCCATGTACTTCGACCACGCGGCGGTCACGTCCTGGCTGTTCTTGTAGCTGCAGAACTTCGGCCCGCACATCGAGCAGAACTCGGCGGTCTTGAACGCGTCGTGCGACAGCGTCGCGTCGTGCTTGGCGCGCGCCTTCTCCGGATCCATCGCCAGGGCGAACTGCTTCTCCCAGTCGAACTTCCAGCGCGCGTCGGACATCGCGTCGTCCCAGTCGCGCGCGCCCTTGCGGTGGCGCGCGACGTCGGCGGCGTGGGCGGCGATCTTGTAGGCGATGACGCCGTCGCGCACGTCCTGCAGGTCGGGCAGGCCGAGGTGCTCGGCCGGCGTGACGTAGCACAGCATCGACGCGCCGTGCCAGCCGGCGATCGCGGCGCCGATCGCGCTGGTGATGTGGTCGTAGCCGGGCGCGACGTCGGTGGTGAGCGGACCCAGGACGTAGAACGGCGCCTCGTGGCAGACGTCCTGCTCCTTCTTCATGTTCATCTCGATCTGATCCATCGGCACGTGGCCGGGACCCTCGACCATGACCTGGACGTCGTGCTCCCAGCACTTGAGCGTGAGCTCGCCCAGCATCTCGAGCTCGGCGAACTGCGCCTCGTCGCTGGCGTCGGCCAGGCAGCCCGGGCGCAGGCTGTCGCCGAGCGACACGGTGACGTCGTACTTCTTGAGGATGGCGCAGACCTCGTCCCAGTGCGTGTAGAGCGGGTTCTCCTGGTGGTGGAACATCATCCACTCGGCCATCAGCGCGCCGCCGCGGCTGACGATCCCCATCTTGCGCTTGGCGATGAACGGCATGAAGCGCAGCAGCATGCCGGCGTGCAGCGTCATGTAGTCGACGCCCTGCTTCGCCTGGTGCTCGATGTTCTCGAGGATGCCGGCGACGGTCAGATCGGTGACCTTGTCGACCTGCTGGATGGCCTGGTAGATCGGCACGGTGCCGACCGGGACGGTCGCGGTCTCGATGATCGCCGCGCGGATCGCGTCGATGCCGCCGCCGGTCGAGAGGTCCATGACCGTGTCGGCGCCGTACTTCACGGCGAGGCGGACCTTGGCGACCTCGGCCTCGATCTCGGAGGTGACCGCCGAGTTGCCGAGGTTGGCGTTGATCTTGCACTTGGTCGCGATGCCGATGCCCATCGGATCGAGCGCGCGGTGGTTGATGTTGGCGGGGATGACCAGGCGGCCGCGCGCGACCTCGGCCATCACGGTCTCGACCGCGAGGTCCTCGCGCTCGGCGACGCGCTTCATCTCCGGCGTCGGGATGCCGGCGCGGGCGAACTGCATCTGCGTGACCAGCTTCTGGCCGCGGCGTTCCTGGGCGTATGCGCGCATGGTCGACTCCTGGCGCTGGTCGAGCGCCTGGGGTCGTGACGACGGCAGGGTCGGGTCATCGCGGCTGCGATGCGCGGTCGTCCGCGTCCCTTCCCTCCGCCGGCATGACCCGGTTCAGGTTCGCGGGTCACCACGGCGTCGCGGAAGCGACCGGTGGTTTCTCAGGCCGTTCGCCGGCCTCCCCGAGGTGACGGGATCATGCGGGCGCGGCGGTGCGCTCAAGCGCCGCGGCGACGTCCGGCGAATCGCACGGCCATGAGCAGGCCGACCGCCGCCGCCGCGGCGAGGCCGCCGCCGGAGCCGCATCCACCACCACCGCCGCCGCCGCCGCCGGACGCGGGCGGCGGCGGAGGCGGCGCGCCGCCGTCGTTGAACGGGATGGTGACGGTCGCGGACCCGGGCGCGGCGATCGCGACGCCGCTGCTCGGATCGGTCAGCAGCAGCGTGAAGCTCTCGGTGGTCTCCGGCGTCGCGTCGTCGATCGCGCTGATCGCGAACGTCTGGGGCGCGGCGCTGCCGGCCGGGAAGGTCAGGGTGCCGCTGGCCGAGGCGTAGTCGCCGGCCACCGCCGTGCCCGGGACCATCGACCAGCGCACCGTCACCGGCGTCGCCGGCGCCGTGGCGATCGAAACGGAGACCGTCACCGGCGTCGCCGATTCGACCAGGGTGATCTCGGACGTCGCGAAGGCGACGCTGACGGTCGGCGTGATCGCGACGTCGTTGCCGGTGCCACCGTTGTAGGCCACCGCCGGCGGCGACCAGTTGCTGAAGCCGGCGCCGATCACGACATCCGAACCATCGTTGGCGATGATGACGCGCGTGCTCGCGAGGCCGCCGGTGATGCGTGTCAGCAGCGAGCCGGCGATGGCGACGGCGCCGTCGACCTGGATGAGGTCGGCGCCCGATGCGCCGAAGTCGATGGCCATGCGCGCGGTGGCGCCGAGGGACAGTCCCGCGCAGGTCAGGGTGCCGATGCCGCCGACGGTCCCGGGTTCGACGGTGCCGCCCGCGAGCAGCAGCGAACCGACGGTGCCGGTCCCGGTGACCGTGGCTGCGTTGACGAAGACATAGGTGTCCGCATCGAGCGTCGCGTCGATGCGCATGACGCCGCCATCGACCGTGATGCCGCCGCCGAACTCGCTGACGCCGGGCGTGGCGCTGGCCCAGTGGAAGGTCCCGCCGCCCACCTTTCGCAGGCTGCCGGTCCCGGGCGGCGCCGCGGGCGTGAGCGAATTGGCCATGTCGCCATTGAACACGCTGGACGCGTCACCCATGCCGACCATGAGCTGCTGGTTGTTGAGCCGCACGGCGCCGGTGCCGGCGAGGGAGGCGACGCCATCGCTGCTGAGCAGCAGCAGGGTTCCGGCCAAGCGCAGCGTGACCGTCGCATCATCGGCGATCTGGTCCGACGCCAGCAGGTCGACCAGCGCCAGGGTCTCCGCGGCCGGGGGCGCGTCGACGCCGATCACCAGGTCGTTCGGTACCGCGTCGGTGCCCGCCAGCTTGGTCAACCGCAGGTGGCCGCGCACCAGTTCGGTCCTGCCCGTGTAGGTGTTGGCCGCGCTGCCGCTGAGCTCGACGCGCGCCCACGGCTGGCTGGTCTCGACGATCAGCGAACCGTCGCCGCCGATCGGACCCGACAGGCGCAGCTCCTGGCCCGGGTCGGGAGTCGGCAGCAGCGTCGCGGGCGGTATGCGGGCGGTGACGCGCACCTCGCCCTGGAGCGTGATCGGCCCGCTGCAGGTCGCGAGCACGGCGCTGGCTTCGGCGTTCTCGGCGGCGAGGGCGCCGTACGGCGCGACGCCGCTGCCGGCGAGCGTCAACGGTTCGGCCGACGTCACGTCGCGCAGCAGGAGCAGCGAGGCGCCGGCGGAAACCGTCGTCCCGCTCGCGGTCGAGCCCAGCGAGCCGGAGCTGACGAGGAACAGGATGCCGGCTTCGACCGTCGTCGCGCCGGCGTACCCGTTCGACGCGCCGAGGCCGGCGCCGCCGGCACCGGTCTTGCGCAGGCCTCCCGGACCCATGATCGACGCCAGGAAGCCGATCCGCGCCGCGGCCGCATCGACGCGGATCTCGAGCATGGTCTGCGTCACCAGCGGCATCGAGACCAGAGTCGGCGACTCGATGCCCGGACCGGTCGCGACGACCGACACCACGCCGAGGGTGTTCCCGGCGAGCTGGTAGCGGATCGCCCCGACGCGCAGGGAGATGCCGCTCAAGGTCAGGTTGTTGGTGACGTTGAGGATCGGAGCGGCGGCGGCGCGGTCGGGGAAGACCAGCGTGTCGTTGTTCGCCGGGACGGCTTCCGGAGTCCAGTTCGCGGCGGTGCCCCAGGCCGCGTCGCCGGCGCTCCCGTCCCAGACCAGTTCGGCGCCGTGGGCCGCGCCCGCCAGGCAGATGAGGACGATGAGGTGGCGCATGCACGGGCTCCGAGGGCCGGCGAGCATGAGCTGGGGACGCGGCGCTCAAGCACGCCGGGTCGATGTCTCCCCAGGTTCGCGTCGGCTTCCCGCCACGCGCACCTCGTCAAGCCACCGCGCCCAGCGGTCGTCGACCTCGGCGATCAGCGGCTTGGGCGACCAGTCGTCGTGGTAGCACGCGAACGCATCGGCCGAGCGCGGTGAGACGCTGACGAACTCCCGGCCCAGCAGCGTGCCGCGGCGCAGCGTGCTGCGCAGCATCGGCGCGACCTCCTCCGGACGGTAGTCCTGGCCGTTGAGCGTCATGTGCTCCATCACCGCCCATGGCGCCGGCGCGGGCGTGCGCTGGGCGCGCGCGGCCTCGGCGGCGGCGAGGGTGTCGTAGGCGACGGCGTTGGGCGAGCGGCTGCCCAGGTGCCAGTGCCAGTTGACCTGGATGATGTCGACGCCGGTGAGCGCGCCGAGGAAGGTCCTCGAGTCGCCGTTGCGGAAGCGCATCTCCTCGCCACCGGTCTCGAGGTAGTCGACGGCGACGAAGCCGGTGCCGCCGGCATCGCGGAACGCCTGCCCATCGCCCGAGACCCACGCGGCGAGCGCCAGCGCGCGGAACCGGTTCCAGACCGGGTCGTCGCGGAACGCCTCCGGCGCGGGCAGCGCGGCGGGGGAACGCCGGGCCGCTCGTGCCGCTCGCGCGCAGCCAGGTCTCGTACGCGTGCTTCGCCGCGGCCGTGTAGTCGAGCGAGCGGTTGCCCATGTACTGCGGCTCGACCGTGGTCTCGAACCACAGCCAGCGCGTCGGATCGATCGCGCGCGTCAGCGCGGCGATGAAGCGGCGCGTCGTCGCGCGGTACTCCGGGTGCAGGATCGAGGGCACCGCGCCGCCGAAACCGTATTCGTCGTCCTGCACCGCGTCGCCGTCGGCATCGCGCGCGGCGGCATCGGGATGGCGCTTCCAGAAGCCCGCGGGGATCTGCCCGCCGCCGACGCCGTAGGTCTCGGTCGAGAGGATGGCGTGGGCGCCCGCCGCCTCGATCGCGTCGACCAATCGGGCGAGCGGCGCGAGCGGCACGTCCGGCGTCCCGTCGCCGTCGGCGTCGAAGTGGTGCCAGTAGCAGTTGATCTTGAAGGCGTTGTAGCCCTTGGCCGTCAGCGTCGGCAGGTCGGCGATCAACCGGTCGACGTCGCGCTCGTCGGCGAAGTTGCGCAGCGGCACCGCCAGCTTCAGGAACGTCCACGCGCCATCGACGTGCAGGCGGCCGCCGCGCAGCTCGCGCCGGGGACGTCGCGCGCCGGTGGCGCGGCAGGACATGAGGAGCAGGCAGGCGACGATCGCGACGACGCAGAGCATCACGGCCATGGTCGCGTCGTGCGCCATGCGGCAATGCGCGCGACCGCCGGCGTCGCAGCACGGTCAGCCGCCGCCCGGCTCGATCCACTCCGGCTCGCGCGGGTAGTTGATGTGGTGCAGGCACAGCCCGAGCGCCGGCGCCTGCTGGCGCGACGCCTCGGTGGTCTCGCCGTCGAGCGCCGCGCGCCAGTCGCCCCACTCGAGCGCGCCGGTGGCGACGCCGACCATCCCGCCGACCAGGCTGCGCGCGAGGCGGTAGATGAAGCCGGTCGCGCTCAGCGAGCAGACGAGGTAGCGGTCGCGCGCCGTCCACGTGCAGCGCAGGACGCGGCAGCGGGTGTCGTCGCGGTGGTCGCCGCGGCGGCGGAACGCGCGCCAGTCGCGGCTGCCGGGCACCAGCGCCGCGGCGCTGCGCAGGTCGCCGATGA
>Ga0196963_10002817_pt1 | contig 10120 bp, 9 predicted proteins | sample S1_5metaG_FD_148600 | JGI IMG/M metagenome (GOLD analysis project Ga0196963, IMG submission 148600) | Soil microbial communities from Anza Borrego desert, Southern California, United States - S1_5 | ecosystem: Environmental > Terrestrial > Soil > Desert | place: USA: California | collected... | reverse complement strand
CCCGGCGCCGAACGGCCGGACCTCGACCGGCGCGAGTTGCGGGAACTGCGCAGTGACCAGCGCGGCCGCGGCGTCAATCGACAACTCGTGTTCGGGGCGCCAATCGGACATGGGGCGACGGTTCTACACGCGCGGCACGATTCGCGATACCCTTCGAGGCATGATCGAGCTGCCACACACCGGAAACTGCCTGGTCTGCGGGCGCGGCAACCCCCACGGGCTCAAGCTCTCGCTGCACGTCGATCCCGCCACCGGTGCCGTCCGCACGACCTTCCGCCCGACGCCCGACCACATCGGCTTCGAAGGCATCGTCCACGGCGGCCTCCTCGCGACCGTGCTCGACGAGGCGATGGTCTGGGCGGCGACGTGGGCCGGCCGACGGTTCTGCGTGTGCGGCGAGATGAACGTGCGTTTCCGCGAATCCGCCCGCGTCGGCGACGAGCTGGAAGTCATCGCGAAGGTCGATGTCGCGCGGTCAAAGCTAGTCACGACGACCGCCGAAGTCCGCCGGGCCGACGGCATCGTGCTGGCGGTCGCGACGGGGAAATACGTGCCCGTGCCGGAGGAGCGACACCGCTACGTAGTCGGGACGCTGGTGGACGAGGAGGCGACTCGCCAGGCGGCCGAAACATTGAAAGGCTGAAACGACGTGGTCGGGTTGGCGACGGAATTGGGAGGGCGAGGCTCCGTCCGAGCCGCGGGGGCACCCCGCGCGCGCAACACTGCTCGCGCGGTACCTCGCCCTCCCGGTCCGCCCGCGCATGTTTGGCAAACGGCCGGCGCGGCGCTAAGTTACGTTGATGCTCAACTCCGTTCTCACCGCGATCGACGCGCGCAAGGCCGAGGCCCTCGAAGGGCTCAAGACATTCCTCCGAATCCCGTCCGTCTCGACCAAGCCCGAGCACGCCGGGGACGTGCGGGCGTGCGCGGACTTTCTGAAGCGCGAACTGGAAGAACTGGGCATGGCCGTCACGATCCATCCGACGGCCGGCCACCCGGTCGTCGTGGCCAAGAACCAGCACAAACCCGGCCGGCCGACCGTGCTCTTCTACGGCCACTACGACGTCCAGCCCCCCGAGCCCCTCGACCTCTGGAAGTCCCCCGCCTTCGAACCCACCGTTCGCAAGGACGAAAACGGCTACGACGCCGTCTACGCCCGCGGCGCCGTCGACGACAAGGGCCAGGTCTGGTGCCACGTCGAAGCCCTCCGCGCCTACGCGACCGCGGGCACCGCGTCGGCCGGCGGGGCCGCTTCAGCGGCTCTGTCCCCGCTAGACCGCGCCCTCCCCGTCAACCTCACCATGCTCATCGAAGGCGAAGAGGAGATCGGATCCGTCAACCTCTACGAGTTCGTCAGCACCCACGCGGCCGACCTCAACGCCGACGTCGCGCTCGTCTCCGACACCGGCCAGTTCGCCCGCGGACTCCCCGCCATCACCTACGGCCTCCGCGGCCTGGTCTACACCGAGGTCACCATCACCGGCCCGGACCACGACCTGCACTCGGGCATGTACGGCGGCACGCTCCACAATCCCGCCAACGCCCTCGCCCAACTCATCGCGTCGTTTCACGACGCCCAGGGCCGCGTCACGATCCCGGGCTTCTACGACGACGTCCGCGCGCTGACGCCCGCCGAGCGCGACATGTGGGCTAAGCTCCCGTTCTCGGACGAGGCCCACCGTAAGGAGATGGGATCCCCGGCCCTGCACGGCGAGGCCGGCTTCACCACCATCGAGCGCAAGTGGGCCCGCCCCACGCTCGACGTGAACGGCCTGACCAGCGGCTACCAGGGCCCCGGCGCCAAGACGATCATCCCGTCGACCGCCAGCGCCAAGGTGTCCATGCGCCTCGTCCCCGACCAGGACCCGGCAAAGATCGAAGCCGCGTTTAAGGCAGCGGTCGAGGCGCGCGTGCCCAAGTCGGTGACGGTCGACGTGCACGTCCACAGCGGCGCCCGCCCGTCCATCCTGCCCATCGACAACCCCGCCACGCAACTCGCCGCCAAGGCCGTCGAGACCGGCTTCGGCGTGCGCCCCGTGCTGATCCGCGAAGGCGGAACCGTCCCCGTCGGCACCCTGTTCAAGCAGTACCTCGGGATCGACACGCTCTTCGTCGGCTTCGGCCTGTCCGACGACCGCGTGCACTCGCCCAACGAGAAGTTCGACCTCGACGCCCTGCACAAGGGCACGCGAACCGCGGCCGCGCTCTACGCGGAACTCGCGGGGTTGCCCAAGTAGGGTGGGCTCCGCCCACCGCTCGCGCTACGGCTTCCCCATCATGATCGTGCAATCCCCCTCCAGGTAATCCTCGAGCTTGTGCACGACCGGCGTCACCGTCCGCGCGAACGCCATCACCTCGTCCGTCCGGTGCCAGTAGAGGTAGTCGGCGGCGGCGAGCGACGACGAACACAGGAAGTTGAACGCCACGCACCGCCCGGCCGCGGCGTGGGCGGCGCGGAGCACCCGGTGGAACGTGTCCGCCGGGACGGTATTCAACGCCCCGCTGACCACGACGACCTCGGCCCCGGCGAACAAGCGCTCGGCGTCCATGACGAAGTCGCCCTGCACGATCCTCGCGACCGGCGAGCGCGCGGCGGCCTCCCGGGCGACGGCGACCAGCTCCGGTACGGCCTCGATGCCGACGTACTCGGCGGGGTGCACATTTCGGCGCACGAAATGCTCTAGCAGGTCCGCCCGCCCGCACCCGACGTCCAGCACGCGCGCCCCGTTCATGTTGACGATCCGGCACAGCGCGTCGAACCTCGCCCGCTGAGTGTCCGGGCTCGCCCACAGGAGCGATTCGAACTTCCCACGCGTCCGCGCCGCCGCCCGCGTGTACGGGCGGAGGTACGGTGCCTGCGGGTCGATCGATTGTGGTGGCACGTCCGGCACGCGGTCATGGTAGCGGGACGGGCCGCGGGTTGCCCATTGGTGATTCCCACTGCGGCCCGTCGCGCGTAGGCTCAGGGTCATGATCCCGCCCCCTTGGCTCTCGGTGTTACGCGACGAACTCGACCTCGAGCACGCCGCCCGTCCGCGGATCGCCCAGCTCGCGACCGTCGACGAGCGCGGCCGCCCGCGCGTGCGCTCGGTCGTCTGCCGGCGAATTCTCGACGACGGCTCGCTGATCGCCGCCAGCGACGGGCGGTCGGCCAAGAACGCCCACGTGCGCGGCGCCGGGCAAGGCGAATGGGCCTTCTGGCTCGCGGGCCGGCGGAAGCAGATTAGGCTCAGCGGGCCGACGCGGGTCGTCGGCACGGAGGGCGATCACGCGCTCCGAGAGGACCTGTGGCGGGCGTTATCGGATGCCGCCCGCGCCCTGTTCGTCTGGCCCGCCCCTGGCTCGCCGCGCGGGCCCTGCGACGTCGATTTCGTCCAAGCCGTCTCCGCCGACACGCCCATGCCGGCGTCATTCGAGCTGATCGTGACGACGCCGGACGAAGTGGAAATGCTGGATCTCAACCCCCACCCGCACGCGCGAACGCGGTGGCGCCGGACGGAGGCATGGGAGGAGCAGGCGCTCAATCCGTGACCGCGTGGGCGACCTACTTTCCCCGTTTAGCCGCGACCCGTAGGGCAAGCGCAGCGCCGCCCGCAGGCGAGCGCGAGGGCGCGATCGAGTTCACCGCCGTACCCACGCCACCGAAAGCACATCGCCGATTCCCGTCCCCACCTCAGCCCCTGCCGATTCCTGCCGATAACTCGTCCGGAGGCTTCCCCGAATGCCGACGGCCGAGTCCGACACGATTCATCTCACGAGCGAGTTCGACGAAGGCCTCGCCCACCTCGCCGCGGAACGCTGGCTCGACGCCGTCGCCTGCCTGCGCAAGGCCGTCCGCCGCGAGCCCGGGCGCCTGGCGGTCACGCGTGCCCTGGCGACAGCGTATTTGTCATCCGGCGACGAGGCTGCCGCCCGCCGGGTCGTCCGCGCGTTCACCGCCGAGCAGCCGATGTGTGCCGAGGGGTGGCGGCTCGCGGCCCAGCTCGAATGGAAGCTCGCCCGGCGCGACGACGCCCTCGCCCTCGTCGCCCGCGGGTTAGATCACCTGCCGCACTCGCCGGTGCTGCACCGGCAGGCGGCGCTGTGCATGGGCGCGGTCGGCCAGACGGCCGGCTCCGCCAAACACGCCGCCCGCGCGTCGTCCGCCGCCAGCCGCATCGAGCCGTGGATCACCGCCGCCGCGGGCGGGCCGGGCGACGCCGCCGACATCCTCCAACCGCGCCCGAGCGCCGCCGCCACCAAACCCCAACTCGATCCCGACTTCTTCGACCGCCTCGCCCAGGATGCGAAGTCGCTCGAAGGGCTGATCAACCTGCCCGATAACGGCGGCGCGGACGTCGAGATGCTCCGGGCGGTCGAGTTCCGCCTGGCCCGATTGGTCGAATCGCAGCCCCACCACGCCGACCGCCAGTTGCTGCTGGCCAAGCTCCAACACCGGATCGGCGCGATCCCCGCGGCGACCCTGTCCGTCCAACGCGCCATCCGGGCGAATCCGAACTTCACCCAGGCCCACCGCCTCCACGCGACGCTCCTCGCGCAGGCCGCGGACGTCGCCGGGGCGATCCGCATCCTCGAAGGTCTCGTGGCCAAGGGGATCGACTGGCCCGACCTCCACGTCCAACTCGCCGAGCTGCACGAGCGGCAGGGGGGCGACGAAGACGCGCGGTCGCACCTGTATTCGGCGCTGCGGTCGAACCCGGGTTTCGGCCGTGCCCGGGACATGCTCGAACGCCGGGCGGCGTGAGCGTGCGGATCATCGAAGCACCCCGATAACTCCGGCGCATTCCCCTCTTCCGGCCACCCGGAACGAAAACCGAACATCGGACCCTTGTATCGAGCACCGATGCGGCCCCACTTGAAACATTTAAGGCGCGCGAAGTTCCCCGATGTGGCGCGCGTCGTTTGCCGATACACACACGGGCTGAAGCAGGGGCGAATCGCACGCCGGACACGCCCGCCGGTGACCGAGGATCAACACCATGAGCGTACACCTTCAGATGCTCGGCCGGCAGCTCCCGTGCACGTTGCTCGACCTGCTTTCCGTCAAGCCGATGCCCCTCCCGGCCCCGGCACACGATGCGCTCGTCGCCCGCGTCGAGGGCGGTCAGAACTACGCCGACCTGCACTACAAGCTCGGCCTGTCGCACATGGCCCGGCAAGAGCTCGGCCTGGCCCGCAAGCACCTCAAGCTCGCCGTCGACGCCAAGCCGACCTACGCCCCGGCCCGCCTCGCGCTGGCCGCCGTGTGCGACCTGCTCGCCCAGCACAACGACGCCGTCGACCAGCTCGACGCGGCGATCGGCCTCGAAGACTCGGGCGTCCCCCGCGCCGCCCTCGCCTGCGCCGCCGGCTTCTGCCTCGAGCGCGTCGGCGCCCACGGCGCGGCCGCGTTCCGCTACGAGCAGGCGCTGGCCGAGAACCCCGACTCCCAGGACGCGTTCGCCCACTACCGCCTGGCCGCGATCTTCCTGGCCCACAACGAGCTCGAACGCGCCGCCGAGCATCACTACGCGATCCTCGAGATCGACCCGCAGGAACAGGCCGTCCGCACGAGCCTGGCCCACCTGCTCCAACTCCTCGGCCGCCACAAGGAGGCCGTCTGGGAGTACGAGAAGGCCCTGTGCATGGAACCCGATTCGTGGGAGCTCCAACTCGAGCTCGCCGACCAGCTCGAGCGCATGGGCAACACCGACGCGGCCGTCGCGCACCTCGGCCGCCTCGTCAAGCAACACCCCGAGTTCCCCGACCTCCGCCTCCGCCTGGCGAACCTGCACAGCGAGCGCGGCGAAGACCGCCCCGCCACCGACCAGTACGACCAGGCCCTCGCCGTCCACCCCAACTATCTCGACTGCCACATCGCCCTGGCCCGCCACCAGCTCCGCATGGGCCGGGTCGAGCGCGCCCTGATCCACTTCCAGCGCGCGATGGGCGTGAACGACCAGAACGTCGAGACCTACGCCGGGCTCGCCGTTGCGCTCCACCGCCTGGGCAAGGCCGACCGGGCCGAGGAGATGCTGGCCGCCGCCCGGCGGATCGCCGGCAACTCCGACGTCCTCCTCTCGCAGCTCGGCCGGCTCGAACTCGAGGCCGAAGCGGCCGCCGACGCCGACGAGGCGTTCGACCCCTGCGCCGTCGCCGCCGAGGCGACCGAGACGGAAGAGACGTCCGGCCAGCGCGCCTGGCTGAGCGACCAGGTCGAGCGCTACCGCGTGCTGCTGGATGCGCACCCGACGTGGACCGACGTCCACGTCCGCTGCGGCATGCTCCTCAAGTTGCTCGGCCGCACCGAAGAAGCCGCCGCCTGCTTCGAGCGCGCCGTCGCGGAGAACCCCGCCTACATCGATGCGTGGGTCCAGCTCGGCCTCACCCGCCACCAGTCCGGCGACGACCGCGGCGCGATCGACGCCCTCGAGACCGCCATCCAGATCAAGCCCCAGTACGCCGACCTCCACTACAAGATCGGCCTGATCTACTGCGGCCAGCTCGAGTTCGACCTGGCCATGGAACGCCTCGAAGAGGCCGCCTCGCTAAACAAGAAGAACCCCGAGTTCCAGCGCCAGCTCTTCGTCGCCATCGAGGCCATGCAGATGACCGGCCGCCGGAGCACCGCCGCCATGGGCGACCGCGTCGAGCCCCTCTCGACCGAAGCGGCGTAACGCGCCCGTTCCTCCAACCGACCACGAAGACCCACGGTGCTCGCGCCGTGGGTTTTTTGTTGCACCATACATCACAAACTAACAATGGACAATTGACAACGGTCAATTGACAATCCCCGCCATGAACAAGGTGTTGATCATCGTCGGCGACGCCTCCGAAACCCTCGATACGCTTTACCCATACTACCGCCTCCAGGAGGACGGCTTCGAGCCCGTCGTCGCGGCCCCCGAGCGCCGCCGCTACCAGATGGTGATGCACGAGGTGAAGCCCGGGTGGACGATCACCAAGGAGTGGGAGGGATACACGATCGAGGCCAAAATCGCGTTCAAGGAGATCGACCCGGCCGAGTACCTGGGCATCTTCTTCTCCGGCGGCCGCGCCCCCGAGTACATCCGCTACGACCCCGACCTCGTCCGCGTCACCCGCCACTTCTTCGAAACCAACAAGCCGGTCGCCAGCGTCTGCCACGGCGTCGAGATCCCCGCCTACGCCGGGTGCGTCAAGGGCCGCCGCATGGCGACCGTCCCCAAGTGCAAGTTCGACCTCGAAGTGTGCGGCGGCATCTTCGTCGACGAGCCAGGCGTCGTCGACGGCAACCTCGTCTCCGGCCGAACCTTCCACGACAACGGGAAGTACCTCGGCCCGTGGATCAAGATGCTCCTCCGCGCCCGCGGGGGGGCGGGGGCGCGATAAGCAGCGCCCTCCCTCTCCCAGCCGCGCCAATTCGCGCCGTTCGCGATGAGACACATTCGCGGCAGGGAGAGGGCGGGGGTGAGGGGCGAATGACCAAGTGCGCTCGCCCCCCAAACGCATCGGCCGCCCGCGCCACTCGTCGTTCGCCCCTCACCCTATCCCTCTCCCCACCGCGAACGCACCGCTACAAAAAATGCGACGTTAGCGCGGCTGGGAGAGGGGACCGGAAGCCCGCGCATCACTGCGCCGGCTCGTTCCGCTTCCCCCGAATCCCCTTCCACCCGTGCCGGTACTCCTCGGCCACCGCGTCGAAGATCGGGTCGGCCTTGGCCTTGGGCAGGCAGTACGTCACCACGCCCTCGACGCGCCCGGCCAGCATCATCTCCACCCCGATCCGCGTCTTGGCCGCGACCTCCGCCGGCCGCCCCTCCTCCGGATACCTCTTCCGATGCTGCGCCGCCTCCCCCGCGGGCATGACGATCATGGGGATGCTGAACCGCCCGGTCTGCCCGCGCGAGCCGGGCGTCACGTCCACCTCGAACGCCCCGACCGGCCCGGGCTTCCAGTGCTTCTCGCTCGTCATCTCGCCCGGCGTATCCGCGCCGGTGATGCGAATGTCGTCGAACTTCACGCGGATCGGGTAGTGGCCCACGCCGCGCGTCTCCATCACGCCGATCTCGATCCGCACGCGCCCCCCGCGCCCGGCGTGCCGACCCAGCGGGATCTCCACCACGTGGTCCTCCGTGTCGCCCGCGGTGTCCGTCTGCCAGACGACCCGGTCGTTCACCTTCACGAACGCCTCGTGGTACCCGCGCTGCTCCGTGCGATTGTCGTCGTCCCAGTAAAACGACAGGGTCGCCTCGCGCTCGTCGGTCACGCGGAACTCCCCCGAAACCGCCCCCTTGTCCCCCGGCTTCGACGGCGTCCGCCGCGGGAACTGCACCATCGCCGACGCCCCGTGCGCCTCGTCGTTCAGGTACGCCAGCGCATTGCCCACGTGCAACCGCGACTTCGGGTACGCCGCCACCACCCCGTCCACGAGCGGCCCGAACTCGTCGACGAAGTCCTTCCACGCCTGACCGAAATAGCACAGTGGGTAGAACTTCAGTTTCGGGTTGACCGCCTTCCCGGCCTTGGTCATTTTCCGCACGTACGGCACGTTGAACCGGTCCGGGCCCACGTTCACGAAGAAATCGTCGATCACGTACCCGACCACGTTCGTGTGAACGAGCGAGAGCCGGCCGATCTCCTCCGCCCACCGCACGTAGTCCGTCCGGAACGGCTCGGAGAACCCGATCGTCCGCCGCACCAGTGGCGTGTGGCTCCACGGCACCAGATACACCCACACCTCGATGCCCTCCCGCGCCGCCGCCTCCGCAAACGCCGGCAGATCGTCCCAGTCGTGCTTCGAGTGCCAGACCAGGTAGAAGTAGGTGTTCGCCCCGAGCCGCTTGAGCGCGCGGATATTGGCTTCGACGTCGATCCGCCCCTCGGGCGTGCGGATCGCCGAGTCGTAGTCGCCGAGGATCGGCTTTCGCGCCTCGGCGCCGGCGTGCAGGGGAAACAGCAGGACGATGCAGGCGAGCAGGGCGCGGGACATGAGCCGATTGTAGACCACCTCCCCGTTTAGCCGCGACCCGAAGGGCAAGCGACAGCGCCGCCCGAAGGCGAGCGCGCCCGCGCGGCCGACGGAAGCGCCTCTCCGCCGTACCCGCACCGTCCGCTCCGGGCTCCCTCCAGCCTCCTGACTTTTGATATGATCAGGGCAATCCGAACGAGAACCCCGACCATGCCCACCTACGTCTACCGAATCATCCGCCCCACCGGTCCCGAAGAACTCTTCGAGATCCGCCAGCCCATCACCGCCCCCGCCCTCACCGTCCACCCCGAAACCGGCGAGCCGGTCGAGCGCGTGATCCTGCCCCCGCAGATCGGCAAGGGCGCGCAGGGCAACGCCGAGATCGCCGGCGCGGGCTTCACCAAGTACAAGCGCATGAGCGACGGCACCTACGAACGCCAGGCCGGCACCGGCGGCCCAAAGCACGTAAACCCCCACGGCAACACGTAGCTCACGCCAACTCGACCCATTACGCCAGCTAATGGGTCGAATCAAACTCCCCCACTTCGCCGCATACAAAAACTGAGCGATCGCCCCCTCGCGCGCCCACTCCCTGCGCAACCCCCGGTCCGACGCATCGAAATCGCCCTGCGCATTCGCGCGGCAACCCCGATCGGGCGACCGCGCGCCTGCCTAATCACTAGGAAAGCGCACCCCGTTTCGTCCCGATCCTGCGCCCGAACCAGCATTTAGGACGACCGGCACGCCCGTTGCCTTAGGGCCTCACGTCACCGCACGGCTCACCGTGTGGCACGCACGCCCGAAAGGAATCGAGCCGCCCATGAACGTCGCCTCCCGCTGGAAGATGTTGAACCTGACCTGGGTCTCCTTCTTCCTGACCTTCGTCGTCTGGTTCAACCTCGCCCCGTTCACCAGCTCGATCGCCAAGACGATGAACCTGACCCAGGAGCAGGTCCACACGCTGATCATCTGCAACGTCGCCCTGACGATCCCCGCCCGGATCTTCGTCGGCCGCCTGGTCGACCGGTACGGCCCCCGCCGCGTGTTCAGCGCGATCCTCCTCATCTTCGCCGTCCCGTGTCTCCTGTTCGCCGTCGCCACCGAGTACTGGCAGCTCGTCGTCCTCCGCCTCGCGATCAGCGGCATCGGCGCCGGCTTCGTGGTCGGCATCCGGCTGGTGGGAGAATGGTT
>Ga0196963_10002816_pt1 | contig 10123 bp, 19 predicted proteins | sample S1_5metaG_FD_148600 | JGI IMG/M metagenome (GOLD analysis project Ga0196963, IMG submission 148600) | Soil microbial communities from Anza Borrego desert, Southern California, United States - S1_5 | ecosystem: Environmental > Terrestrial > Soil > Desert | place: USA: California | collected... | reverse complement strand
CTGCGTCTTTTTCCGCCAGTTGTTCTTCAAGGGTCTTGCGTTTTGCAATTTCTTTTCCGATCCTTTTTTGAATCTTCGCTTTTAAACGATCGGTTTCATCACCCTCTTGGATGTCTTCCATGACTGGCTTGGCTGGCTCTTCAATCTTCTCAGGCGTTTCAGGTTTCTCAGGAGGCAAAGGGGCGGCTTCGCCGACAATCCGGCTTTCTACGGCCATCCTCGCTTTTTCACGTTCGCTTAAAACAGGCTCTTCTCCAGTGTTTTTAATTTCAGCCGGTGTTTCAACCGCTGACTGAGACTCACCGATCTCAGGTGAAGTTTTTAACTCCTCTTTCGGCTCTTCTTTTTTGAGTTCGTCCGTCATTTTTTCTCCATCAGGGTTTAGGATGTCCCAGAACCATCTCTAGTTTTTACCGCCTTAGGAGGCGTCGGGTTTAACCGTTTCGTGCTTATTGATGTTAATAATTTTTCCAGCCTGTGTATTAATCTGGAGATAACCGTATTTAGAGTTATCCATCCAATCAACGATTTGGGCTAGAACCCAACCGGGAATTTGAGGCTTATTTTCAATTTTGGGATTCATGTAAAATATTGCCTCTTTTTATTGCGCTCTTTTGCGTTAAATTCCTTAGCGAGTTCTTTAACAGCTTGCTTGCCGTGTTTCTTTTCAACTTCACGAGCATTCCACTCGACGCGGTTATCGCTATAAATATTGGGATTCCGTTTTTCGCGCAGAGCCCGCTGCCTATGCCATTCAAAGTTTTTAATCGAGGATTCGTCGCTCATGTAATTATCCCTTTTTGGGAGCCATTCCCATTTTGCTATAAACGTGGCAACCGTCTTTAACTGCCTCGTCAATCAAATTAACTACGCGCATGGGTTTTTCGGCCATCGGATTTTGCATACGTTCGCCGAGAGGTCTTTTAGTTGTGTTTTTGTCTTCCGGTGTTCCTTTTGGCATATATTCTCCTTTAAGAATTTATTCCTATCGCAATTGCTTGGATCTTTGAAGTAACGCTATTGCCTTGCTTAGTCGTTAGCTTGCCGGATCTGAAATCGTTTAACGCTTTTTTCACGTTGTCCGGTCTTTTCGTGCGTTTAAAAATCTTCGATATCTTCTTCTTCCGCATCGTTCACAAGTGGAATTTGGACTTTCGGTTCTTTTTCTTCTTCGTTTCGTTCCGAGATTCTTCGTTTAATCGTTTCAGCGGATATCAGATAGTTTTGAATCGAATTGTTTAATTCCTGAAGGGCGCATGCATAGCCGATATAAAACTCTTTTTTCTCGTCTTTTCGGGATTTAATAAAATGCCCTTTGAGCCACAGTCCGTTTGATTTTTTTCCCAATACCGAAACGATCATTTCATCTAAGATGGGTTCGATTAAGGTGCGCCAGCCCTTAGTTTTAAAGACCTCTTCAATTAGTTTTCCGTTACTCAGGACCGTTTGCTCAACTTTTGTGGGGCCTTGCTTTTTTTTAGTTCCGGCCATTTGAACCCGCCATTTGTTTTGTGATCTGTTTTACCCGTGCACTATTATTTTGACCGCCAGACAGCATTTGTTCGGCTTGCATGTGGATATTCAGATTCGATTGAAGCCTGAATAAAAATTCTTTATCTTGAAGGATTTGTTGATTTCGAGGATCGTTCATGAACTGTTCAATAACGTCAATTCTTAAGGCGTGATTTTCATCCGGCATAACCTGCACATCGAATCCGTTTTTCATACGCATGATGTCAAGCTGCTGGTCTTCAATCTCACTCACCTGCCGAGCTTGAGGTTTTCCAATGTATCTATTGGTATCTTCAATATCGGGGTCGGTTTCTAACCAATCTGTAATCGAATTGTAGATGTGTTCAGGGCCCATCAAACCCGCTGGCGCGGCGTATTGGAAAAGAACCTCTAAGCGCTGTAGCGCCTTTTGACTTTGAAAGGCAACGTCCGTTGCTTCAATGCTTCCAGACCAAGACACATTAACTTGAGTTAAGAAATCATCTGGAGTTAAAAGCACGCCACCAATAACCATTGGACCCGTAACGATCTCTTTTAAAATCAGATACATCATGTTTCCGACTTCAGAGAGCGTTTCCAAGAAAAGGGCAACGTCTGTTCCGATCAGTCTATTCGCATTGGCTTGCGCGATTTGGATCTCACCCTTCGTTCTGTTTCCACCCGGACTGACAGCGCTTTGAATGGTGAAATCAGTTGAACCAACGTATTCCTCCGTGTAGGCCTTGGCTTGCTGTTCTAAGCGTTCGCTTGAAACGTCAGTCGAGTTCACGCGGTTCATGATCTCAATCTGCCCTTCGCCAGCAATCATGCCTTGGCCGGGTTTAAACCTGATTTCGTTTCCACCCATCGAGCCCGCAATAGCAGGATCGACCCTAACCATGGGGCTGTTATTGATCTCGTCGCGGATCAAACGGTTGTTGTACATCTTGTCAGTAACTTGCTGAAGACCACGAATTTGTTCGGGAATGCCACGAGAGGCAAACCAGCGATTACTTTTTAATTCATGATCGTGTTTAACCCAGGTCCATTTACCGTGTTCATAAGGAAATTTCTGTTCTTGAATAACTTTGATATCGGTTTCTTGATCGCGTCCGCCTTTTGTTACAGGTCTTTCAATCCAAGTAAAAACCCATTTCGATGCGCTTTTATCTTTCGGCCCCTTATACCAGCACTGCGCCTCACGGAGATTGAACTGCTCGTTCTGGCCACGCTCGGAATCCACACCCTCATTACGAGCCTGATGAAGAGTCGTTAAACGATCATCGCGCATCGTCTGTTCAGCTTCTAAAGAATCAATAGCTTCTTTGTCGTAGGTGTTTGCGTCAGCCATTTCTCTTAACTGCTGGAGCGTAACCCAGGTGTCGTGAACAACCCTTATTGCGCTTTGAACATCAGTTGTGCCGTTTGGAACGATAACGTTAATGCCTTTTTCGGGAATTACGGTGGGTTCTGAAAAGACAACCTTCTTCGTGAATTTGATAACTTTCTTGCCTGATCGAATATCTTTTACGATCTTATCTAAGATTTCGCTATCGGCTTCATCTTCTAAATCCATCCCTTCACGTTGAGCCATAATCGTTTTTAGCTCTTCTGTGGAGATAGCCTTGATTTGCTTAAGACCTTCTGCGCCCAGCATCTTTTCAAGATCGATTGTGCGGTTAATGGATTTCGAGAAAAATCTTTCAATGACCTTAAAAAGCGCAATACCGTTTTCAAGAAAGTAATCCACGAAAAGGGTTACCTTTTTGCGCCATTGGAAGTCTCTTTTCTTTAAGAGCCCGTTTATTGCCTTGGCAATACGCTGTGCGCTATCTCTTGCAGCCTCATCACCTAACGGCTGTTCAACGCCGGTTTCGGGCGTAACGACGATCGGGTTACGCATTTGAGTTGCAACAGAGACATAAGTTGATTTGATCTTCCTGATATGTTTATCCGTGAGCGGAATTGGGACTTCGCGATAGCCAGGCCAAGGCTTATTGGTTTGGCGTCTGATACCTAGTCTCGTATTCGCTGCTGTGATCTGTTTATTCTTCCAGACCTCACGGGCATCATCATCTTGTCTAACTTTAAGAGCGAGCTTTTTGATAAATTCAAAACGCTCTGAATCAATCGGGCTTAATTTTTCTGTCTTTTCTTTGGGTTCAATTTGGGACGGCATGCCTGATCCTATAATCTAAGTCATTAATGATTTTTTGTTTCTCTATGAGTTTTGCTTTTAAACGAGCAATATCTTTTTCTGCTTCACATAAGGGACAGTTTTCAATGTCGTGGCAGATTTCACAACGTTTACAAACTTTCATAAGTTGTCTGCCCAATCTCCATATTCAGAACCCATTGGAACTAAATCATCCTGAAATTGGCTATTAAATATCGCTTGCCTTCGAATTGCCTCAATTCGCTTCTGCGTTTTGCGAATAGGTTCGGCGACATCGAATCCGTGCGATAAAAGCACATAAGCATCTGCTTTATTTGGGCTATGGCCGAGCTTATCCTTGATGTCATCTTTATCTTCGATTTGAACTCGGTCCGACGTGCGGTTCGTAAGCCATTCAATTTGAGTAAGTTCATCGCGGAGCATGTCATTTTCGCCCCCGTTATCCGATTTAGGCATAGTCCTAAAGCCTTCAGTCATTGCTTTGCGAGCGTTAAAATAAAGTTCAGCGCGTTTATTTTGATATTGCCTATCATCTGTTGCGCGTTCAGAGCCCTTGACCTTCACAACGAGCTTGTGCGGGTCTTTATCTAAAAGCTGGATGATATTGCCAAGCCCATCGCCAACACCGTTTCCGTCATAAACATAACAATTCGCGCCTATTTCCTGTTTCATCATCAACATTTCTTGAGCGACAATTCTGAGATCCGTTGAACCTGAAATGGTCTTGCTCTTAACAATCTCGCCGTTTCGGCCGCCATAAATCTGGCAATCATCCATACCGCCCGTTGCCACGTCGCAGGCTACAACAATCTTTTCTTCCGCCCAATTCTGAAGGCGAAACATGCAATTGTCATAAAGCTCAGGAGATACAACGTTATTAACACCCATAGGAGGAACAAGCCCGAGTACGCGGCCATACCAACGAGGATCATTTTCGCCCCAACGCGCTCTTTTATCTTCAACCCAGTCATAAGTACACATGCCGGGAACAACAATTTTCTTTTCTCGATAGTTTGGGCTTTCAAGGACATTGAGGTTCACCACGATATTGTTTTTTTTATCTTGCAACATCTTCGCGTAACGGCCTGTTGATCGAATGGGATTTCCTAAAAGGACCCAGAGCCTGATTTCACCCGTTAAGCAGCCTTCAACCTGGTCAAAAGTTTCATCAGAAATGGCCTGAGCTTCAGAGAAGACCACCATCATGGCGCGGGAATGATAGCCCTGAAACTTTCCAACAGCATCGCCCGTTTCTTTGGTGGTAAAGGGAAGGATGTACCAATCGTCTTGGATATCAAATCGGGTCTTATAGAGCGTTCCAAACCCGTCGTTTTTCTCTTTACGGGAGTTATAAGCCTGGGAAAGCTCCCCCCACATGATGTGCTTGACCTGACGATCTGTCGGACCTGTTAAAAGCGCGACGCTCGGCCCATAAGCTTCCATGAACCAAAGCGGCATTCGTCCAAAGAGATAGTCTTTTGATTGCGCGTGGCCTGAACCAATCACAACCGGCTTACCTGTCCCGATGCCTTCTTTACAGGCCTCGATCATTTTCATCATCCCGTTATGCCAATAAGGCATTTCAAAGCGTCTTTTAAGATAGACCTCGGGATGTAGCCGGATGTTCTCGATATACTTCTTTTTTTCTTCGAGACTAATTTCTTCCATCAACTACCAATTCACATTGTTTATTAACATCATGGATTAACTGCGTGATATTCGTAATGTGGGTGTGTTGAGAATTGTCAATCAATGGGCTTTCTTTGATTTTTCCGCGAAGTTTACAAATGCTCTCAAAATATTTGTGCCTAGACTGCCAATCCGGCACCTCTTCACAGGTATAACCACTGTCGTCATTAGCTTCGCTCTCGTAATAAAGGCTAACTTTTTTAGTAGCCTCTAACCCTTGAGCGGCATGATTGGCTAAAGCCTTATCTGTTAAACCCGCCATCTCTAAAACAGTTCCCAAATCGCAACGTTTTTCAATCTTATGGGCATTTATAGCCGTCGCATGTGAATATCCGGCTTTTCGAGCGGCTGCATATTGAGACATGCCCTCAATTCGATATTTTTTATAAAGCTGCTGTCTAACGTTCATTTTTCTCTTCTCGATAGCATTCCCCGTAATTAACGCTGTCTAACTTCCATCTGTTAAAAGCAAAAAGCCCGTCGGAGTTTTTAGGCTCCAAACGGGCTTGAAATTCACTCGGCAGAGTGAGAAAAATAGCGTTTCTCCTAAGTTATACCCTGCCGAGGTATGAAAATGTCTAGTTGTGTCCTACTACTTACTTTGGGCGTATTATAAAGTGTGGTATTTAACTCTCAAAGATAGATTAAAGGCTTTTTTCGGTATCCATCGTGGAGTGTGTATCGGGGCGCTGTTCAGGCTTACAGATTTGGTAGAGTTCCTCACTAAAAGCTTCAAGCGAGTCGCATTTGATCGATTTCCTGATTTTTCCAATAAAAGCGGTAATAATAATGCCAGTTTGTTCTGGGGAGTAACCCCAAGATTGCTGCATTTCTAACTGCATGACTTGAATTAAATTAAATCTCTTCTCGTTACTGATTCGGGGGCGTTTATCCATTAAACTCGGACAAGGTCTTTATGGTTCTTACAGTGATAGAGCTCTCTTGCTTGAACGACTTTGTTCTTTTTGTATTTAAAAGAATAAATCTCGTTACATTCGTTGCAGAGCATCGCTTCCGTTCTTGCGCTTATGCCCAGCTTTTCTTTTAAAATCCTGGATTTTTCATTGATGATCTTCTCTTGCTTTACGAAGTCATTAGTCTTTAAGGTCTTTTGGTCTTCAGGAAGGGTTAGTTCTTCTATTCTTTTTTCTATTAAAAGATGGTAAGCCGCTGCGTTTTGTTTCATCTCTTCAAGCAGTGCTTCTTTCGAGGTCTGGACCATTAAAACCAAATAAAATACAGGGTTAGTAGCGTTAATGTAATGCAATAAAAATACGAAAGCTTAGTCAGGCCAAGCGTTAAAAACGGTAAAGCCGTTGATACAAGATAAAACGTGGCGATTATTTTAAAGACAATCATTTATAAAACCTACTAATCCGAGCTGTTTTTAGTATTAACAACATCTTCTTAATTGATTTCACGGTTAAATGCCTCGCTTGAACGTCATGGATACTGGATTACCGCAGTTCGTGCAATGAACCGTTATTGTGTATTCACCGGATTTGTGTCGGTACGCGGCATCGGCGGCATAAATAGCGGTGCATTCAGCCTTCAGCTCTTCATGGTTGCACTCACTCATTATCCTGCCCTCTTGGTTCCTCAATTAACAGCATCCATTCAATATTTGATTATTTCCCAAAGTTTTTCTTCCACCAATCCGCTTCATCGGGAATCTTTTGTTTTTGGATCTCTTCAAACAGGTCTTCGATTAACTCTTCACAACATTCATTACAAACTTTCTTTCTGATTTCATAGCCACGGTTCATACCGCGCCAGTAACCGATTAAATACGCAAGATTCATAGCAATAAAAATAAAGGCAAGAACAACTAACCACGTCATTTGGGTTCGCAATCTTTTAACTGCGCTTTGGAGAGGGAGGCGAAGTATTCCTTAGCAAATTCAGCATGTGCATTGATAATCTGTTTCAATTCCTTATTGCCCCAATCAGAATCATCTACCGGAATAAGAAGTCGCAATACTGCCTCAGCCGCCCCAAGCTTCGCCTCCGCTGCATCAGCCCGATCTTTCTCTTTCGCCCACCTCCATTTAAAAGAGGATTCTGGTAATTCAGATTTTAAAAGCTCAAGCTTCTCGGTCAGGTCGACCATTCCAGCCTCATAATTCGCTATAACTTCTTTCTGTTGTGCTATCTCCGCTTCGAGTTCCTTGATCTTCTCTCTTAAAAGCTTGTTTTGTGCCGATGCAGTTTCAAGTAGTTTCCATTTATGTTTCAGCTCTTCATCATCAAGATCCGAGCTTTTCTTTAGTTTCTCAATTTCTTCCTGCGCCTGCTGGAGCTGCGCCTTTAAATGCTTGTTTTCCTGCAATAACTCATGAATCTTCTCAGCATATGCGTCCTGCACAGGTTTGTGTTCTTCGCAGCCGCTCTCGTTCTTCTCCATCTCTTCCATCCTCTCCGATTAACTGCATCCAAACAATGGTTGGTGGAGGGAATCGAACCCTCAAGCTTTTGGCGTACGCTACCGTTTAGTCTTGGGGCATGACTCCCTACATTCACGGACCACGCACTGCGCCTAGCCGGAGTTACTTGGAGCTCCAAGACCCACTCTTGACGCCGCACCAACCAAAAATCTTTTAATAAATCCTCTCCGTTAAGAGCCGCTGCTGCTATTAAAAGCTTTGGCTTCCGCGCGTATGGCCTCTGCAATAAACTTCTGTTCATCTTCGTTCATTGGGTCGTAAATCTTGTTTTTCTCTTTGTGCTTATCGTAGATACTACTTTCCGCAATCTCAGCCGCCCTCTCCATTCCTGCGGCGTAGGCGGAGCGCATAAGCTCTTTAGCAATACGCTTAAACTGTCCAGCTTTAACGCCGTAAGTAAACGTCCCTTTATCCTCAGACGCATATTTCAACTTAACCCAGGCCGCTTCTGCCTCTTCCTCCCAATCCTTCATTTGTTAAAGGCCTCGCTTATCAAGGGGGTTGCTGTTAGGTTTTTTGGGAAACGTCTTAGCAAAAAGTATCGCCTCTAATTCACGCCCCCTACGCTCTGCTTCCATGATAATCTCAACAAGTTCTTTAATTGCGTCTTCACGTCTTGCTAGTACTGTCTCGACGTCATTGTCGTTTTTTAATTTACCGACATTCCACCAGTTGCAAAAGTCTTCCGCTATTTTGAAAGCTGGGTGTGTTGGTGCATAATTATTAACGCTCATTTATCCACTCCTTCATAGGACTCCTTTGTTAAAGGCGCTGGCTCCTTAACTTGCGTTTCTTTCTGTATACAGGCTTGAATGTAAACCCGCCGCCGCTCCACTCACCCCGAATGCCTTCGTAAACCATTCCCTTCGGAGTCGCTTTGCGGCAAGCCTCGCTAAACTTGTTCATAGCTATAGCATTCTGCCTTGCCTCTTCTAGGCTCATGTTAATATCCATTACGCTGACCGGACTTGCGCGAAACATGAAATGGCTTATCCTTGTGGCTTTTAAAGCCGTGCCATTCGTCGCGCTGTCTTGTCACCAAATCAAAGGCATCTAGCGAATTTAAAACGTATTCTGCAAGAATAAAGTCCGGTGTATCGCTTACGTTCTCTCTCGAATATCTGTTTATCAATCGCTCAAGTTCTTTTCTGAATCGCAAACTCGCTCGGGTATTGCCCTTCCGGTACGGCAACGCCTGTATGCAAATGCCCATCGGGACCAAAATAGGTGAGCATTTCCTCGCCATTCCCAAGCGGTTCTCTTAAAAGAATCTCAGCCATCTGCGCTCGCAATCCTTTATTAACTGCATCCTAACTCCATTTGAACTTGATTACTTTCCGGCATATTGGACATACACGCTCGTCTTGAAACGAACCCTGCGGCTGGTGGTAAAGACCCCCAGGACAGGTAACTTCTAAAGCCCATTTGATTATTCGCGCAAGCCAAGCTTTTAACATCGCAATCCTTTAGTCTAATCTCGGTTAAGTGCATCCACGCTAAACGAGGATGAGAGGCGGCATAGGGATTTGTTCCCTTGTGGGCCGCCACATATGCAAAACAAACTTGTGATCGTTGACGTATGTTGATTTGGGGGGATGATATTGAATCACACAATCCTCATCGTCCCAAAAAAGACTTTTTACAAAACACATTTCTTTCCAATTCGGACAGCGGCCATTTGTTGACACTGAAACGTGTTCCCATCCCGCAAATTCGCCGTCATTCGCAATGACGAACAGTTCGCGGCTTTCAAACGGAATATTGAATGCGCCGCAATTTCCAATCGAATCTTCAGAGCCCAAATACTTGTGGTTTCTTACCCGGTATTGATTCGGAACCTTAAAGCTCATATCCTAAATCCTAGCTTTCATCCAATCCGAAAGGGGAAACCTATCAGACGGCTTCCAGTCTTTTTCTGCCGTCTCAATAAACCGCCATTTCTTGTATTCTGGCCAATCTTTCTTTACTACGCTCTCTGCCGCTTCTTCGTCTTTCGCTTCGATCAAAGCGCACAGAATAGGCGTTTCAGCGTTCTCTCCTCCATAACCAGAGCACCACCAGCCAATAACACCTTTATTCGGTGGATAAGAAAGCGGCCTGTAATCTTCTGAATCCTGCTCCCAGCTACACCAAAAACGGTTTTTATTCATAATGCCCTCTCGCGTTAGCTGCACGCTCTTAATCTAATCTTCTTGTTAAAGGCATCCTAAATAACGGGCGATTGCGCTAAATAGGGGACGAATACGTGATCGTATACGTCGGTGTCTTCTTGCTGGAATCCGTAAACCCATCCACTCTTTACTTTGAAAACCCAAACACCGCT
>Ga0196963_10002815_pt1 | contig 10130 bp, 7 predicted proteins | sample S1_5metaG_FD_148600 | JGI IMG/M metagenome (GOLD analysis project Ga0196963, IMG submission 148600) | Soil microbial communities from Anza Borrego desert, Southern California, United States - S1_5 | ecosystem: Environmental > Terrestrial > Soil > Desert | place: USA: California | collected... | reverse complement strand
ACCTGGCCCGGCTCGAGATGCGCATCGCGTTCGAGGAGTGGCACGCCCGCATCCCTGACTACGAGCTCGCCGGCGAGGTCGGCTCCTACGCGGGAACGGTGATGGGCGTCACCACGCTGCCGCTCCGCTGGTAGGGGAGCTACGGGACCCAGGGCGGGGTGCGCTTCTCCAGGTAGGCGCTCATGCCCTCGCGGGCCTCGTCGCTCGCGAACAGCTCCGCCGACAGCTGCGCCGTCCACGCGAAGGCATCGTCGATGTCCATCGCGGGCACGCGGTCGAGCAGCTGCTTCGCCGCCGCCAGCGCGCCGGGCGCGCCGTGGAGGAGGTCCCCGACGATCTCGTTCACCGCGGTGTCGAGCTCGTCGGCGGCCACGGCGGCGTTGATGAGGCCGAGGCGCGCCGCCTCCGGCGCGTGGAAGCGGTTGCCGCGCAGGAACGCGGCACGCGCCTCGCCGGGACGCATCTTCGGCAGGCACACGACGCTGATGACCGCGGGGGCGACGCCGATGCGCACCTCGGTGAACCCGAACACGGCGTCGTCCTTCGCGACCGAGATGTCGCACGACGCCGCCAGGCCGAGCCCGCCGGCGATGCAGTGACCGGCGAGGCGGCCGACGTAGGGCTTCGGTGACCGGCGGATGTGGCCGAACAGGTCGGCGGGGTTGCGCACGGCGGCGGGCGGCGCCGAGGCGTCGTCGCTTCGCTCCTTGAGGTTGGCGCCGGCGCAGAACGTGGTGCCGGTGTTGGTGAGCACGACGACGCGCACGCTCGGGTCGGCGTCGGCGGTGTCGAAGGCGGCGCCCAGCTCGCTCGTCAGCTCGGCGCTCAGCGCGTTGCGGCGCTCCTCGTCGGCCAGCGTGATCGTCATGACGCCGCGGTCGTCGACGTCGGTGAGCACGACGGGCATCAGCGCCGACCTCCCTTCGGCGGGCCGCTGGTCGCGCCGCCGGCGAAGGCCTGCGCCTTCTCCATCCAGTCGCGGGCGGCGGCGCCGGTGACCGCGAGCGCGGTGTCGTCCACGTGCCGGCGCTGCGTGACGACGAGGCAGAAGTCCTCGGCCGGGCCGCGCACGGCGTCGCCGGCGTCGTCGGGACCCCACGTCCACGTGGCGCCGCTCGGCGCGGTGAGCTCGACGCGCACCTCGCCCGCCGGGGCCTCCTCCTTGCGGTTGGCGTAGGTCCAGCCGCGGGTGATGACGCCGAGCTGCGCGATGTGACGCAGGCGATCGGTCGCTGGTCGGGTGGCGCCGACGGCGTCGACGACGTCCTGGCCGTGGGCCCAGCACTCCATGAGCCGGGCGGTGAGGAACGACTTGGCGCTCATCGACGGGCCGTACCAGGGGATGCGCTGCTTCTCGTCGAGCGTGGCGCCTGCGGCGGCGAGCCGCTGCCGATTGGCGCGCCACCTCTCGTAGAGATCGTTGGGGGTGAGGTCGCGGAAGAGCGTGGCGCGCTCGGCGTCGGTGGAGCCGAGCGAGCGCAGCAGCTCCTCGGTGGAGCGGGCGAACTCGTCGGGGTCGACGATGGCGGTGACGGCGGTGCCGTCGAAGTACGTGAGGTGACCGATCTGGTCGGCGACGGTCCAGCCGGGGCTCGGCGTCGGCTTCGCCCAGTCGTCGGGGGTGAGCGGCGCCACGACGGCGTCGAGCGCGTCCTGCTCGTCGGTGAGGTCGCGGCGGATGTCGTCGAGCGTGGGGCTGGTCACAGCAGGTCCTCCGGGACGTCGACGACTCGGGCGCGCAGCCACTCGCCGAGGCTCTTCGCCTGGCCGTCCTGGCGGGTGGACGCGGCGACGCCCTCCTGGAGCAGGCCGTGCACGACGAAGTTCAGCGAGCGGATGTTGGGCAGGGCGTAGCGGTCGATCTCGAGCGGCGCCGTCTCGGGCAGCAGCTCGCGCAGGCGCTCGGTGGTGAGGAACCCGTCGAGCCACGCCCACGCCTCGTCGGTCCGCGCGAACACGCCGAGGTTCGCGTTCCCACCCTTGTCGCCGGAGCGTGTGCCGACCACCCGACCGATCGGGGCGCGCACGGTCGCAACCTCCGTTCTGGGCGGGATCGGTGCGTCGACGACACTTCGATCCCGCCCAGAACGGGTGGCAGGCGCAGTCGACTCGACGACGGTCTGCGCGCCGCCGAGCACGACGACGTGCTGGGGGACGACGGCGGGGTCGACGACGGCGGGGGTGTACACGCCGAACGCCCGGGCCTCCTGGCCGCCGCCGCCCACGCCGAAGTAACCGGGGATGGTGGCGAGGGCGAGCTCGACGTTGGCGTCGAACAGCGCCCGGCCGACCTTGCGCTCGTCGGGATCCTTCACCGTGAGGCGCCACACGGCGACGGCCTCCTCGTTCGTCGGCGGGTCTTCCTTGTCGGTGCGCACGACCCGCGTCGTGACCGACTCGAAGTCCGACGGCGCGTACGGGCACGCCAGCCAGAACGCCTCCTCGACCAGCGCCGCCTTCGCCTCGACGTCGAGACCCGTGAGCGCGATCGCGACCTCGTTGCGGTAGCCGCCGAGCGCGTTCATCGCCACCTTCAGGGTCGGCGGCGGCGGCTCACCGACCGTGCCGCTGATGCGCACCCGGTCGGGCGCCTCCTGCGACAGCGAGATCGTGTCGAAGCGCGCCGTCACGTCCGGACCGAGATACGCGGGCGAGCCGATCTCGTACAGCAGCTGCGACGTGACGGTGCCGATCGACACCTCGCCGCCGGTGCCGTCGTGCTTGCCGATGACCGACGAGCCGTCGGCGGCGATCTCGGCCCACGGGAACCCGGTGCGCGCCATGCCGGGCACCTCGGTGAAGAACGAGTAGTTGCCGCCGGTCGCCTGGGTGCCGCACTCGATCACGTGGCCGGCGACGACGGCGCCGGCGAGCTCGTCCCACGAGTCGCGCGACCAGCCGTGGTGCCACGCCGCCGGCCCGCACACGACGGCGGCGTCGGTGGTGCGCCCGGTCACGACGATGTCGGCGCCGGCGCGCAGCGCCTCGACGATGCCCCAGCACCCGAGGTACGCGTTGGCGGAGATGAACCGCGACGGGTCCCCGAGCGGCTCGCCGGTCTCGAAGTGGTGGAGGTCGAGCTCCCCGAGTCGCGACAGCAGGTTGTCGCCGGCGACGTAGGCGATGGTCGGGGAGAGGCCGAGCTTGTCCGCCACCGCCTGCACCGCCTCGGCACAGCCGTCGGGGTCGAGACCGCCGGCGTTCGAGACCACCTTGATGCCGCGGTCGAGGCACGTGCCCATGACCTGCTCCATCTGGGCCACGAAGCTGCGGGCGTAGCCGCCACCGGGCCGCTTCGCCTGGGTCCGGGCGAGGATGAGCATCGTGAGCTCGGCGAGCCAGTCGCCCGTGAGCACGTCGATGGGCCCGCCCTCGACCATCTCCCGCGCCGCCGACAGCCGGTCGCCGTAGAACCCGGAGCAGTTGGCGATGCGGATCGGCTCGCTCACGTCGCCTCCTCGATGACGAGCAGGACGTCGCCCTTGGCGACCTGCTGGCCGGCGGTCACGTGCAGCTCGGTCACCGTCCCGTCGACGTGGGCGTTCATGTGGTGCTCCATCTTCATCGCCTCGAGCACGACGAGCGTCTGCCCGGCGCGCACCCGATCGCCGGCGGCGGCGCGCACCTCGAGCACGGTGCCCGGCATCTCGGCGACGAACCCACCGTGCGCCGCTTCGGTTCCTGGCACCACGAAGCGGGGCTCGACCCGGAGGTCGACGGTCCCGCGATCGACCTGCACGTGCAGCGTGTCGCCGGCGCGGGTGATGCGGTGCGACGTCCGGCGCCCGTCCACCTCGATGTCGATGTGCGTGGGTGACCACCCGTGCACCCGCGCCACCGAGTCGCCGACGCCGAACGTGCCGTCGCGGCGCGCCGCGTACGAGACGGTGACGCCGTTGGTGAAGGCCACCCGCTGGGCCGGCAGGCGACCGTTGCGCCATCCGGACCGCACCTGCGACAGCACCTTGGCGTCGGCGCGGTTGGCGCCCTGCAGCCACAGCGCGGCGGCGGTGGCGACACGCTGCAGCTCGTCGCCGTCCAGCGTGAGCTCGGTCGCCGGCGCCACGCGGTCGATGAAGTCGGTCGTCGTGCGCCCGGCGAGGAAGTCGTCGCTGCGCAGTGTCGCAACGAGGAAGTCGCGATTGGTGCGGACGCCACCGAGGTGCAGCCGCTCGAGGGCGAGGGCGAGCCGGCCGGCGGCCTCCCGGCGCGTCGGCGCGTGGGCGATCACCTTGGCGAGCATCGGGTCGAACTGGACGCCGACGACCGAGCCGGTCTCGACGCCGGCATCCCAGCGGACCGCGGGCTCGCCGGCGGGTTCGAAGGCAGCGAGGATGCCGGTCGCCGGCAGGAAGCCGCTGGCCGGGTCCTCGGCGTAGAGCCGCACCTCGATGGCGTGGCCGTCGGCGGTGACGTCGAGGTCGATGCGCTCGCCGGCGGCGACGCGCAGCTGCTCGCGCACGAGGTCGATCCCGGTGACCGCCTCGGTCACGGGGTGCTCGACCTGCAGCCGCGTGTTCACCTCGAGGAAGAAGAACTCGCGGGTCGTGTCGTCGACGAGCAGCTCGACGGTGCCCGCCGACGTGTAGTCGATCGACCGCGCCAGCCGCAGTGCGGCGTCGGTCATGGCGGCGCGCACCTCGTCGTCGACGAACGGCGAGGGCGACTCCTCGACGATCTTCTGGTGCCGACGCTGGATCGAGCACTCGCGCTCGCCGAGGTGGATCACGTTGCCGTGCGTGTCGCCGAGGATCTGGACCTCGATGTGGCGTGATGACTTCACGTAGCGCTCGATGAACACCCGGTCGTCGCCGAAGGCCGCCTGCGCCTCACGCTGCGCCGCGGCGATGGCATCGTCGAGCTCGGCTGCCGACGACACGACGCGCATGCCCTTGCCGCCACCACCGGCGGCCGCCTTCACGAGCACGGGGAACTCGTCGTCGCCGGGCACGTCGAGCACGCGCACGCCGGCGGCGACCGCCGCCTCCTTGGCGGCGATCTTGTCGCCCATCGTCGCGATGACCTCGGGCGACGGACCGACCCACGTCAGGCCCGCCTCGATCACCGCCGCGGCGAACCCGGCGTTCTCGGCCAGGAACCCGTAGCCCGGGTGCACGGTGTCGGCGCCGGCTCGGCGGGCGGCGTCGACCACGGCGTCGACGTCGAGGTACGAGCCGATCCGCACGGCCTCGTCGGCCTCACGCACGAACGGCGCGTCGGCGTCGGCGTCGACGTACACCGCGACGCACCGCAGACCCATGTCGCGCGCGGTGCGGAAGATGCGGCGGGCGATCTCCCCCCGGTTGGCGACGAGCAGCGCTCTCACAGGCGGAACACGCCGTAGCCGGTGGTGCCCTGGATGGCGGCGTTGCGCACGACCGACAGGCAGAGGCCGAGCACCGTGCGCGTGTCACGCGGGTCGATGATGCCGTCGTCGCTCACCGCACCCGTGGCGGCGAGGGCGAGCGAGCCCTTCTCCTGCGTGGCCTCGGCGGCGGCGACGATCTCGGCGTCGGCGACCTCGTCGAACGCCTCGCCTCGTCGCGCCGCCTGCGCCCGCCGCACCTGCGACATGACGCCGGCGATCTGCTTGGGCCCCATGACGGCGATCTTCGCCGTCGGCCACAGGAACGTGAACTTGTTGCCGAAGGCGCGCCCCGACATGCCGTAGGTGCCGGCGCCGTAGGACGAGCCGATGATCACGGTGAGGTGCGGCACGGTCGACGCCGTCACCGCGTTGAGCATCTGCGAGCCCTTCTTCACGATGCCGTCCGCCTCGAAGTCGCGGCCGACCATGTAGCCGGTGATGTTCTGCAGGAACACGAGCGGCACGTCGATCTGGTTGCAGAGCTGGATGAAGTGCGCCGCCTTCTGCGCCGAGTCCGGGTAGATGACGCCGTTGTTGCCGAGGATGCCCACCGGGTAGCCGTGGATCGACGACCAGCCGCAGATCATCGTGGAGCCGAAGCGGGGCTTGAACTCCTCGAAGCGGGAGCCGTCGACGACGCGGGCGATGACGTCACGCACGTCGACCGGCTGCCGCAGGTCGCGGCTCACCAGGCCGAGCAGCTCCTCGGGATCGTGGACCGGCTCGTCGGCCGGCAGGGAGGGCGGCGGCCCGAGCTTGCGCCAGTTGAGGTGGGCGACGACGTCACGGCAGATGCGAAGCGCGTCCATCTCGTCCTCGGCGAAGTAGTCGCCGAGGCCCGAGACCTCCGCGTGCATGCGCGCGCCGCCGAGCGTCTCGTCGTCGCTCTCCTCGCCCGTGGCCATCTTCACCAGCGGGGGGCCGGCGAGGAAGATCTTCGACTGCTCCTTGACGACGATGACGTAGTCGCTGAGACCGGGCTGGTACGCGCCGCCCGCGGTCGAGGAGCCGAACACGACGCAGACCGTCGGGATGCCCAGCTTCGACAGCTCGATGAGCTCGTAGAAGGCACGGCCGCTCTCGGCGAAGTGCTCGGTGTTGACCCGGCGCCGGTGGGTGTCGTCGTCGCTCTCGACGCGCAGGTCGGCGCCGGCGGACTCGACGAAGCTCACGTACGGGATGCGGTTCTCGCGGGCGAGCTCGATGGCGCGCATCCACTTCTTGATCGCGTACGGCGTGAGCGCGCCGCCGAGCACCGACGGGTCGTTGCCCATCACGACGCACTCGACGCCGCTGATGACGCCGATGCCGACGATCATCCCGCCGCCGATCGTGTAGTCCGAGTCGTAGCCGGCGAGCGGGCTGATCTCGAGGAACGGGCTGTCGGGGTCGAGCACGTTGGCGATGCGCTCGCGGATCGGCATCTTCCCGCGGCTGCGCATGCGCTCCACCGCCGCCGGCCCGCCACCGGCTTCGGCCTGGTCGAGCAGGTCGTCGATGACCGCCAGCTGCTCCAGCATGTCGTCGCGGTTCTTGCGGAACGCCTCCGTCGCGGTGTCGACGGTCATGCCGGGTGCCACCAGCGCGACGGCGGGACCGTGAGGTCGGCCGCCGCCGGGTTGCGCATGCCGGTCACGTCGAGGTCGTCGGGGCACTCGACCTCGACCCACTCGCGTGTCGTCCAGTCGGTGCTGAGCTCGTCCCAGCTCGGCATGAGGTCGTCACGGATGGAGCGGAAGTGCGGACCGAGCGAGGGCGCGGCGATGGCTTCGGCGCGGCGCTGGTATCGGTAGTCGACGCTCAGCCGCAGCGTGTCGGCGAGGTTCGGGATGGCGCCGTGCACGGTGAGGCTGCCGAAGACGACGACGTCGCCCGGCGCGAACGTGGTCGTGCGCCATCCAGGATCGTCGTCGTCGGCCTCGACCGCGAGGCCGCCGGCACCGTTGGCCTGGTGCACCGGGAGGAGCCCGCGGGTGTGCGAGCTCGTGAGAACGCGCAGGCCGCCCTGCTCGGGCGGGCAGTCGACGAGCGGGAGCCAGGCGGTGACGAAGTCGGCCGTGCCCTGGATGTAGCGGTAGTCCTGGTGCGGCGCGGTGAAGAAGTCGGGATCGGGGAAGCTGATCCTGGCGATCTTCTGGGGGTGCGGCATCGGGGCCTCGCCGAACAGCACGGTGAGCGCCGCGAGCAGCGCCGGGTCGAACGCCAGGCGGTGGAACGACTCGAGCCGCTGGATGGACTGGTACGCCGGCCAGTACCCGCGGCTGCCCTCGTGGTGCTTCTTCGTGTCGGGTGCGAGCCAGCCGAGCGGCTCGATGACGCCGAGGATGTCGCGCCGGACCTCCTCGACGTTCTCGCGGGCGACGAGCTGCCGGAAGTAGAGGTGGCCGTCGTGGACGAAGCGGGCCTCGAGCGCGTCGGCGCCGCCGTCGTCGAGGAGCGGCGTGCTGTCGACGAGTGCTGCGAGGGTCCGCACGGGTGCGAACGTACGCGCAACACTGCCGCCCATGCCGCGCCTGACCGCGATGGACGAGCAGCTCTGCCACCAGCTGCCCGAACCGTTCCCCAACGTGCAGACCCATCATCCGCACTGGCGGGAGAGCTATTTCTGGATCGCGCACCCGCGAGCGGGACTGGGCGACGTCGTGATCCTGACCATGGCCTCGTATCCGCAGCGCGGCGTCCTGGCCTCGTTGCAGATGGGTCGGGTCGACGGGGTGCCGGTGCTCGGCGTGCAGCACCGCCCCTACGACGGTGACCCGCACACGACCGTGGTCGGCGGCGTGCGGGTCGAGATCGTGCGGCCGTACGAGGAGATCCGGCTGTTCGCCGATCCTGCGGCGTGCTCGTTGGGGTTGGATCTCGTGTGGCGGGCGCGCACGCAGCCCTACGGGTTGCGGCGGGGCACGATGCGCGCCGGACACGAGCTCATCTGGGACCAGAGCCACATGTTCCAGTCGGGGACCTACGAGGGTTCGTACACGGTGGACGGCGTCGTGCGGTCGGTCTCGCCGTCGGAGTGGTGGGGCCAGCGCGATCACTCGTGGGGGATCCGGGACCATGGTCGGTGCCCGCTGTGGCTGTGGTTCCAGGTGCAGCTCGAGGACGGGTTCCTCGGTGTGTGGCACTGGGAGTACGTCAACGGCGCCCGCGTGTACACCGACGGCTGCTGGGCCGGGACCGACAGGTCAGAGCCGGTGCCGCTCGTCGACTTCACCCACGACATGGAGTGGGTGTACGCGCCGGACGGGCCGGCCGCGTACGGCGCCCACGGCGAGTCGGTCGTGGGGCTGCGAGGGACGTCGGTGTGGACGCTCGCGTCGGGCGAGGTGATCACCATCACGGCCGACGGCGAGTTCTCCCGCCCGTACGAGCCGTTCCAGCGCGGCGGACTGAACCAGATGCGCGTGCAGTGCTCCGACGGGCGTTCGGGGACGGCGATCTACGAGGTGACGGGGTCGCACCACCACCGCTACTTCCCGGAGACGGAGGTGGCGGGGGTGTTGCCCTCGTAGGTCGACTTCACCCCCACCCGACGACAGCTGCACCGTTGTGCGCGCCTGTTGCCGCATCCGACAACGAGCGCGCACAACGGTCAGCCGTGCAGTGCGACCGGGAGCGAGGCCAGCCCGCGGAGCACGAAGTGGTCGCGGTAGGGAGGCGAGTCGTCGAGCAGGGTCATCGAGGGGAAGCGGGTGGCCATCGCCGCGAAGGTGATCTGGCCTTCGAGCCGGGCGAGGGGGGCGCCGAGGCAGTAGTGCATGCCGTTGGAGAACGAGAGGTGGGTCATCTTGCCTCGGGCGAGGTCGACCGACTCCGGGTCGTCGACGTAACGGGGGTCGCGGTTGGCGGCGGCGAGGCCGCACACGACGGACTCGCCCTTGGCGAGGGGGAGCCAGTCGTTGACGACGAGGTCCTCCGTGGCGGTGCGGGCGGTCACCTGCACGGGGGAGTCGTAGCGCAGCAGCTCCTCGGTGCCACTCACGGCGAGCGAGGGATCGGCGGCGAGCGCGGCGAGCTGCGACGGCGAGCGGAGCAGCGCGAGCGTGCCGTTGCCGATGAGGTTGGTGGTCGTCTCGTGGCCGGCGATGAAGAGGAGGATGATCATGGCGAACAGCTCGCCCTGGGAGAGCGAGTCGCCCGCCTCCTCGGCGGCGATGAGGGCCGACAGCAGGTCGTCGCGCGGCGACACCCTGCGCTCCTCGATGAGCCCGTTGAAGTACGACACGAAGCCCATGACCGCGGGGATGGCGTCGTTGAGCGCAGACTCGTCGACGTCTGGGTCGAGCATGCGGGCGATGGCGGTCGACCACGGCTTGAACTGGTCCTGGTCCTCGACGGGCACGCCGAGCAGGTCGCAGATCACCATCACGGGCAGCGGCTCGGCGAGCGACGCCATCACGTCGAACGTCCCGCCCTCGTCGGCGGCACGCGAGAGGATGCCGTCCACGAGCTCCTGGACCCGCGGCCGCAGCTGCTCCACCGCCCGCGGCGTGAACGCCTTGTTCGCCAGCCGGCGGAGCCGGGTGTGGTCGGGCGCGTCGGCGAGCAGCATGATCTCGATCGTCCCGTCGCCGACGATGGGGATGTTGTTGCCGGCCCGGCGCACGCGGCCGTCGGTGGCGTGCTTCGGATGGCTCGACAGGCGCGGGTCGCGCACGGCGGCGCCGACGTCGTCGTAGCGAGTGAGCACCCACAGCCCGTCAGGCGTGCGGTGCAGCACGTCGGACTCGCGCAGCTCGGCGTAGAGCGGGTACGGGTTGCG
>Ga0196963_10002813_pt1 | contig 10131 bp, 12 predicted proteins | sample S1_5metaG_FD_148600 | JGI IMG/M metagenome (GOLD analysis project Ga0196963, IMG submission 148600) | Soil microbial communities from Anza Borrego desert, Southern California, United States - S1_5 | ecosystem: Environmental > Terrestrial > Soil > Desert | place: USA: California | collected... | reverse complement strand
ATGCTAAAGGAAAGAAACGATGAAAAGAGACGACTGGCTTGCCATACCTATTGCCTTAGTCGCGGTCGGTGTGCTGGCCGTGGCTATCCATCTTGGGGTAAGCGCTTATATGCATAAGCCAATTCCTGGCCCTGACTGGTCACTCTCCTGCGAGCAAATCTTGGCTGAAGAACCGCCTAAGGCATCTAATCTGGGCCGCTGGATGCGCTGCTTGCGGGATAACATGAAAGACTTGCAAACCCGCCTCTCCGAGCTGGAGAAGAAGCCATGAAAGACTATGAATTTGAAATCTGGCACACGGCAGAGAACTTTGTCCATGCAGAGAACAGGCGCCTAGGCCGAATCCTAGACGGACAAGCCCTAACAGACGAGATTGTCAGAGAGGCGGGGCTGCTAAAGCGATCTCTGAAAATATTGAGTGAGGCCGGATACGATTTGGTCAAGGTCGGCGCGGTGCGGTCTCCATCCGATTGACGATCCGCTGCAGTTCATTCACCAGAACCTCAAGTTTGACTAGGGTGCGGCTATCAGTACGGCCCTGCTCGGCGTAGCGCTCCAGCTCCACAACGCGCGAGTTAAGAGCTGACGCCCACCACACCGCCGCGAAGGTTTGTGCGGCGATGGTAACAATCAGAGCAAGGGGTACGCGCCGATCTAGGTGCCATTTGTTGTTGGGCTGGTCGTTCATGGGCCTCAATCCCATGCGCCGACAGTGGCCGTGGCCGTGTTGCCCAACCGATAGAACGAGCAGCGGCTTCCCTGCTCCACAACCGCCGCAGCCGCTGTGGTCAGGGTGATTTGCGGGATGATCGTGCCCGCCGCCGTCACATCGAATTGACCATGCCAGTCAACAAACATCGCCGTGCCGGTGCCCGCCGTGACCACATTGGTTCCGGACGTCGCCGTTTGCGTGGCAGAGCCGCCCGAGGCCGCAGCGGTGGTCAGGGTCGTGGCATCGAGGCCGGTGAATGTTTGGACTATGTTGCCAAGGGTTGCCGTGCCGGCAAGACCGAGAGCAGCGTTGCCGGACGTGGCCGACATTGATGTAACGATGATTCGGCACTCAATGCCATACGTGCCAGTATCGACCGTAAGGCGGCCATTGGTGGGGCCGCCGCCGCCGTCGAATATCGCCTGCGCCGAACCTGAGTTGGATAGGGTATTATCAGAGGTCAGGTTGATCCAATGATGGGCGATCACTTGGCCTGGATTTGAGCCGTCATCCTTGTAAGCGAAGATGTTATGGCCGCTGTCGATGCGCAGCCGTTCGGTCGCTGCATTTGCGGCATCCGTGGTCGTGCGCAATGACAGCCGTCCCGGCATGTCATCGGTGCCGGGCGTCCCGTCAGACTCACCAACTATGGATGCGCCAATATCAAGGTTGGTTCCGTCTGCGCCGTAAAATTCTATCGAGCCCAGATCATCGTTGTTCTGGACCACCGTATAGGTGCCAACCGACGCAGCTCTTGACTTGCCGAAGAGAATGCGGCCGGGATCAGCATCGGCGCTGAAGCGGGCCGTTGCCGTGCTAGCTGTGGTGCCGCCCGTCCCGAGGATTTGAACATTGGGCTGCGGAGCGTTGAATGTGGATATGGCGGCCGTTGAACCAAGCACAAGCCGGCCAGAGTCATCAATGATGGGACTGCCGGAGTTCTGGATGACAGATCCGCTCGTTCCGTCCCAGCGGACAATGGCATTATCAGTGGACGAGCCCGGCCCTGTAACCGTCGCGTTGCCAAGCTCCGAGACCATGATGAAGACATCGGACGAGGAGTCGTAGACGACTTCAACATGCTGGCCTGAGCGGATGTCATTTGCGGACAAGTCGGTTTGGGTGCCTGCAACCTCCTTCTTGATCGCCTTGGCCCCCAGAGAATTTATATTGAGCGTGGCCGCGCCAGTGTTGGCCCCGCCCGCCTCGAAGCAGAAGCGCTGGCCGGTATAGAGCGCAGCCGGCGCTACTGAATAGGTGATGGTGATCGTGTCAGTGCCGGCAGAGGCCTGACCACACGTGAGTTGCGTATACCAACGGGTAATCGCACCTTGGAGAGCGCGGCCTGAGTCATTGACCTGAGATGGGGCCATGCCCTCGGCCCAGGTCGGGACCGTGCCGGAATTGTTGCTGCCGTCTGTCTGGGAAAAGACTGAGGTATTGCCCATGTCAGCGGCCTGGACGGGCGCAAACAGGCAAAGCAAGGCGATAACCGCCAATAGCGATTTTGCCCAATTTTTCATTGGCTTACCTTTCAGGTATTGGAAATCTGACGTGGGGTTGCTATCTAGGAGCGATGCGCTGGTTCTGGTTCGCGCTACAAATCGCGCTTATGGTCTTCGGGACCGTTTTTACCTACATCCACAGACCGCATGATGAGTGGTGGTGGCTTATTCCGCCGCTGTTTGGCTTCTGCCTTGCCTACTGGGTGACGTGGGCGATTTTCAAAGTCATTGACGCCCCTGCAAAAGTCCAACGCCTTGTCCGCCGAGCAAGAGCCCCTTGGTTTTGACGGGCAGTCGCTTAGCGTTCAACATCGCTTTCTTCTGCGCCTCCCTGCCGGCCAGAACGGTTTGCTTGAACTTCCTTACTGCGCTATTGGTCATCCCAGCCGATGCAGCACGAGCGCCGAGGCTGAGCCCGGCACCCGCCAACACGGCCGGTAGACCAGCTCCGAATCCCAAACTGGTAAGCAGACCCACCTGAGTCAGCTTAGAACCGGCAGAACCCAAAAGTCCGTGAACGCCTTCGCGACGGACGACCTTCTTAGCTGCCTTTTCCTCAACCGGCGTCAGTGATTTGCCTTGGCGCTTACCAAAAGATGCGAACTGGTTGCGGATGCCACTTTCATCCCCGGATGGATACCATTCCGATTTGCGCCCCATCTCTTCAACCTCGCGGGCTAGGATGTGGCGCCTAGCCAGGTCGCGGGCTTTTTTTGTCAACTCTGAGACGCTCAGTCCCCTCAGATTGGCGTTCGGGTTGGTGATGGCCACGGCCGAATTGTCAAAGAATTTGCTCAGTTCATCCACAACAATATGGGCCGCAGCCTTGTCTGCGTCTCCTGCGTTGTGATCGCGTAAGATGCCTTTGGCCTCAATAAGCATTTCCTCGACGTCACGGAATGACGGGGATTTGCCATAAAAGTTCATCATCACATTTTCGGCGAGGTCGCGGGTCATGGGGGCGCGGCGCTCACGAAATGTCTTTAGCTTGCCCGCAACGCTGTGCATCATCTTGCCGTAGGCGTTGGCATCGAATTTGATGCCGGCGTTATCCAAGGTCGAATAAAGGGCATTCTTTTGCGCTATCACATCGGCGTGTGACGGTGCATCAGCGCGCATCTTCTTCAGGGCGCTTTTCTCGGCCATGGCGCCCCGGAGCGCATTCACAGGCTTGACAACAGCGTTGAGCGGGTTTGTCGCCTCTGCAACAGCCCCTAGCGCCCTCTTTGTGCCCACCATGGCCCTAGGCAGGGCTGCTTGGCCTCCGTAAGCAAGCGAGGCAACATCCATCGCGCTCTGCACGGGATGCTCATAGAGCGTGTCGCCAAGATTATCCCAGTAACGGTTTTTAAGATACCCGCCCACGGCGCCGGCCGTTGCCTCTTCGCGCTGCACGTCTCTAGGATCGCGGCGCACGGCCAGCCCCTGATCGGCAAGAAACGAATTAAGCTCATCAGCGCCGAGCTTGTTCATGGTGCCGCCCGCCACATCTGACAAGGCACCGCCGAACTCGTAAACGTCTTTTGCAGCACCTACGGGGTCAGTGACAAGTTTCTTGCCGCCCGCATAGAGGCCGCCCACAATTCCAGCGGCAGTGTTGTAGGCATCAGCGCCGATATTTTGGATAAAACCGCCCACAGTTTTTTCTGGCGCGACGTCACTCTGTGGTGCGCCAAATCGTTTCTGCAATGCGCTCTTGATCGCTTCAGGCGGCGTTCCGTCTGGAAACTCCGCAACCGAGCCGTCGGGCAAATCTACTTCAATCATTCGAGTTCGCCCGTGGCAGGGTTATAGCGGTAGCGTTTGGGTTGAGCCTCGTTCGGCTGGACGTTGCCCCGGATTTTCATGGTGTCGATAATCGACTGAAGGCGAGCCTTCTTGGCGGCGATGGTTTCGGGCTTGTCAGTAACAGCAGGGGTCACCATGGCTGTCTGCCGAGCCACTTCCTCATCCGTCGCGGTCGCGCCAGAGGTCAGATAGAGCCAATTGGCCACAACATTCGTAATGGAGTCCTTTGCAACTTGGGCCTCACCAGTCATGATCGCTCGGCCTGGTTGGCCAGTGGCGCTGCCAATCGCATTCAGCGCTGAGGCCAAAGTATCAAAGGACGCCATCAACTGCGGCTCTTGAGCGACAATCTGTTGGATCAGCAGATTGGCGCGACGGTCCCCTTCCGTAGTCTTTGAACCGCTACCGCCTATTTGCGTAACGGTGCCGTCAGGATTTGTGATCGTGATACCGTTCTCGTCGGCCTTGTTGCCGCCTACCCTGTCCCAGCTCTGCGTTTCTGCATTCCATTGGCCCTTGAAAGACTGCCCCGTCTTTTCGTCATAGAATGTTTCAATGGTAGGTGGTTTGGGGGTGCCTTTGGGCCCAGTTGCGATTGGCTTGCCATCCGGCCCATAACGGACTTGGTTTTCTCCTAGCGTGAAGCCTTCGCCCGGCATCTGCGCCTTCATCCATGCTTCACCGAACTGCTGCGGATAGGCGCGGGCAAAGCTCTGAATATGCGGCGGCAATGTCGGGATAAGCTCCTCCATCGCCTTCTGCTGCTGATCGCGCTGGCTGTATTCGCGATCCAACTCCAAAAGCTGCGCGTTCTGCATGCCCCTGCCGTAGAAGTCCTGGCCCGCCTGATTTGCGCCCTGGAAGCCGCCAGCCGCCGCACGACCGATAACGCCGCCGATGCCGGAGGGCGGCAAGCGCGGATCGGGATTCATCATGGCAGCACCAGCCGACATGAGACCCTGCTTGATCTGGTAGTTGCGCATCGCTGTTGGGTCAAACAGCTGCGACAGCATGGGGTTTTTCAGCAGCCCCGGAGGCATGCCCTGCGACATCCCGCCAAGGCCACCCATGCCCATAAGGCCGTTACCGAGAAGACCAGCCATTGTTCTACCTCAAAGGAAAAGGCCAGCGCCCATCATGCCCAAGCCGCCCAATGTGCTGAGCATTCCAGGTTTTGTGTATGGTTGTTGTGAGGTGGTTTGACCGCCCCAGTTACCTCCAATCAATCCTACGTATTGGCTCAGCTTGTTGAATGGCATATCCTGGTTATACGACCAGCGCTGCACCGCGTCGTCCAATTCCGCCTGTCCGAGCTGTTGCTGCTGTCCGCCGATGGCGTCTTGCGCGGCAATGTCGAGATAATCGTTGGCCGCATATTGCGGGGCGTAGCGGGCCATGTCCTCCTGCATGCCGCGCTCGCGCTGGAAGTTGTCCATGGCGATCGGGGCATAGGCCTCGGTCAGCGACCTGCCGAGCGTGTCGCCGTGCAGTCCAGAGCCATAGCGGCCCGACGATGAGAACTGCGAATTGACAGCGGGCATGATCTTCGAGGCGATGTTCTGGAACACCATGCCGTTCTGATCGCCGCTATTGAGGAAATCGCCGGCAATGGACCGTCGCGCATAATCGGACGACGCGCCCATGACAGGGTTGCCGCTCAACGAGCGCGCAACGCCGCGCTGCTGCGCCTGTGTCTGGTTAGGCGAAAAGCCCGCTACGGTCGAGCCGGGGAAGAATTGTGGTCCCGGCGACATATAGAGGGATTCCGCGCGCTTCAGGCCCTGCTCAAGATAGGGCTGTTGCGGCTTCCAGGGAGCGCTATTGGTCTTGACTGTTTGCGTGTCTTGTTCGTCTGACATATCAAAGTGCCTTCTCAATGACCGCATGGGTCATCTGGTATCCGTATTTCTTCATCAGCTTCACGTAGCCCGGCCTTGACTTGTGGCGCATGCGATTGCAGCCCTCGGCTCTGGCGTAGTCCTCAATCCCCTGATACAGGTGGATGTAGTCGCGCAGTCCCCTGCCGGTCATGATCCAGATGCTGCAAGTCTTGGCCTTTGCGCTCTGGCTCAGTTGCGTGACACAAACAGCGATAATCTCGCCGTCCTTCCACACGACCCACAGAACTGCGCGTTCTTCCTTTATGGCGTCATAGACACTCTGTGGTGTGTCGTAGGCGGATTCTTCCATTGCCCGTTCGACAAACGGAAGCACCGCTCCCCAGAACATATCGAGCTTCCTGGGGTCGATAGCGTAGAGCTTCATCCGAGTATGAGAACCGTGAACGTCCTGTCGGCTTGAGCGTTATTGGCGTGGGTTATGGTCCACGAGCCATCGCCGCGATTTGCGGTCAGGACATACATTGTCCCGCCATAGAGTTCCGCCGCCGCATTCGCCGTCCTTGGATCGAAGATCACGGCAGATTGCGGAGATAGCCGGTGATCGATCAGCGTCGATGTTGCCGCATTTGCGGTCAGGGTTATCTCAGCTGTGCAATCGAATTTCCCGCGTCTTGTTGCGGAATAGGAGTCATAGAAGGTCCGCAGCCATGAGGTCAGGTCGGAAATGTCCTTGACCCTGGCCGGTGGCGGCTTGGCATGCGGGCGCGACCTTATGGTCATTGCTTGGCCGCCTGTTTCGCATCCTTGATGAGATCGGCAGCAGTCTTGGTCGGCGCTTCTGCGCGAAGCAGAGCAAGCTTAGCGTCGAGGCCCTTGACGCGATCCTCTTCCTTCTTCTTCAGATCCTCACCACGCCGCTTGATCTCGGCCAGCTTCTCTTTCGTATAGCCCCATACGGGGAAATCGAATTGTTCGGCCAGTGCTTGACGCCACTTGTCAAAGGCGGTCGCATTCGGCTCGTCAACTTCAATCTCAAGGCCAGTCTTGGCATTGAGAAACCCGTGCCATTCATCGCTGGTCGCCTTCTCCATGGTCGGGAAATACTCAAGGAGAAGCGGAGCAATCATGGTGCGATCAAAGCTAGGCATTGGCGCGCGTTCCCCCGCCGAACATGCCTGTATAGTTTCGCCCCACCCTGTTACGGAGCCTGTTAACCCAATCACTGCTGCCTCCGTTGTTGTTATTCCAGCCCGGATTCGGATTGGCGGGCGGCGTGATCGGTGGAGTAGGCGCGGGCGGGACGGGCGGCGGCAGAGACCACGCGCCGTTCAGATATTGCGCAGGACCAGCGGGCGGCAGTTGCGGAAACATCCCGGCCATTGAGTATTGCGGGAAATAGGTGATCGGTGTTCCGAAGAACTGGCCTACGGGCGCAGCTTTCGGTGCGCCGGATGAATTGTTGTTATTTTTGCCACTCGAACCTGATGGTCTGTCCTGCGTAGCCATTATGCTGTTCCTGTCGTGTATTGCGGATATTGCTGGCCGGGGATCTGGACGAAATAACCGCGCAGAACTTCTTCGACCTCTTGTTGCATGGCCGCGACTTGTTCGGGCGGTTCCTGCCCAGTCCACATGCGCTCATTCGCCCCGCTGCCGCCTTCATAGGCATGGCCGTGGTCTGCGCCTTCGGTGTAGGGACCTCCGGGGTTGTTTCCGAGCCTGCCTTGACGGCCCATTGCGCCAAGCTGCTGCAGGCCATCAGTTGCGAGACCGGCACCAGGAACGCCAGTCGCTAGGCCCAGACCCGTGGTCAGAGCTGTTTCAGCGCCCCAACCTAAGTGGGCATCGCGCCTTGTGCCCGCTGGACGGCCCGGAACGCTGAATGAGTAGGACGGGCCCATATAGGGCGAGGGTCCGTATACTCCCGGCTGCGGAGCGCCTGGGGCTATACCATAGTTTCCGGCTACCGCCTGTTGCGGTGGGGCACCTGGCATAAGGCTCTGGCCGGACCGCATAGCATCGCTGATCGTGCCCTTGACGGCATCGCCAATCGGGTTGTAGCCGAACGCATTTGCAATAGCGAGTTTGCCCTTGTTCTCCTCGTATTGCTTCATGGCATCGGCTAGGCCAGTGAAGCCCTGCCCGATTGATTTGCCGAAGGCCGTTAGTGTGCTTGGGTCACCGACAACCTGCGGCGGTTGGGCTGCTGGAAAGCCGGGTCCAGTGAACTCAGGGCGGCCGGGGAACGTACTTGCCACTTGCTGCGCGGCTGGAAAGCCGGGCCCCCGAAACTCAGGCCTGCCCGGGAACGTGCTCGGGGATGCATCCTCGGCAGGGAGCGCTCCTGGAAATTCGGGTCGCGCCGGGAATGTGCTCTGTGGACGAGCGGGGAAGCCTGGACCTACAAACTCTGGCCGACCAGCAACCATGCTTTCAAAGCCAGGCTGCGGCGCGGGTCTGGCGGGGAAAGTAGACGGTCGCGCGTCCTCTGCAGGAAAGCCCGGTCCGACAACTTCAGGCCTCGCCGGGAAGCTGCTGGGTTGCCGAGCGGCGGGAAACGCGCCAGCCATCTCCATGGGCCTGCCCGGAAAAGTACTGGGCTGTGCATCTTCGGCGGGGAATGCGCCTTGCATCTCGCCTGGACGGCCCGGAAAATTACTTGTGGGGCGCTGTGCCGGGAAGGCACCCGCCATTTCCATCGGCCTGCCGGGAAACGAGCTGGGTTGTGGCATATTGCCGACAATGCCGCCCAGATAACCACCCACTTGCTCACGCGGCGTCGGGATTTGACTTGCCCTCCCCGGCTGTTGGGCTTGAAGAGATGCCAGTTGGTTCTCAAGATCGCTCTTCGCTGGCCTGTTTACAGCCTGCTGCAGCCCCGCGCCAAAGTTGACATCGGACGGCGCTCCAATCGTGCCGAAAGACGCCTGCATGTTAGGGTTGGCGGCGCTCACGAACGAAGCCTGGACCGGCATGCTCCCGAAGGCTGCCCGGCTGGCGGCACTTGAACGCTGCGCAGGGTTGCTGACCTTCTGCGGGTTCATGATCGTGTCAATATTGCCGTAATTCAGGCTATTCCCTGCAACTGGAGCTGTTTCTCCCCTCAGAACGCTTTCCACCACGGAGCGCGTGGAGTCATAATTAGCGTCATAAGTGGGGTTGCCCGCAACCATGCTGTCGATAGGGCGCTGGCCCGTCTTAGGATCCACGTTGTAAGGCGAAAACTGCCCAGGCTGAGTAAGAATGCCCCCCAAAGTGTCGGGCGTGTATCTTGACGACAGCATGCGATTACGCGCTACGTCGATAACGCCCTGAAGAGCGGGTGTGCTGATGCCACCATACGCGTTCAAAATCTTGGAGTGCTCAGCGAGCGCCATTCGGGTCGCCAAATCTACCTCAGCCGGACTAGCCCCAACGGATGGGATGTTGAGCCCCTGTGAACGCACTGAGGCCATGCGCGCCGCCTGATTGAGCGCGCCGACACCCTTGGGGCCTGAGTAGCTGCCCAATAGGCCACCAGCACCCCGCGACTGAGTAACCGCTTTGGATGGGTTGCTCAGGACGGTCCCGCCAGAGGTATGGCGAACGCCCCCGGCGCCGCCGGGGCCACTCTTAGGCCCGGTGTTAGCCGCTGCCCTGCTCTGTGCTGCTTGTGCAGAAGCCGCGCGAGAAGCTGCGGAAGGACCGCTCTTGGAGGCCGCATTTGCGCCCGCCCGGCTATTCGCTGCCGCTGCACTAGCAGCGCGTGAGGCATTGGAGGGGCCGCTACGACTCGCCCCAGCTGCGTTTGTGCCGCCCTTGACCCCGCCCGTCTGCGATGAGCCCGCGCCCATCTTGCCACCGCCCTGGTTCTGCGTCCCACCGGGCGCACCGCTGGCGGCAGACTTGGTCGTCCCCGTTACCTTGTTGGTCCCCATATTCGGGGTGCCGCTGGGCATGCTTTGTTCACCTTGAAAAAGTCATAGTCAGGGGCAATCTCTTGCCCATGCGGAAAGTCTTGGCTCTTGTGGTTCTGTTGTGCGGTGCGGCGAGCGCAAACGCCGGCACCGGCATTCTTCCGGTGCCCTACTGCTCAAAAGGCTTCGATAAGCCCGCCGTCATGTCTGTGGACGGCTGGGTCACGATTGGCGGAGTTCCGGTGCGCGACGACAAGCCGGATGAATACACCTTCGGCGTCCTCACCCCTCAAGGCAAAGACGACACGAAGCAGCTCGTTGTAATCTTCCGCGACCGCGTATTCTGGCCCTGCCCCTAGCGCACTCCCATCGCTGATACTTTCACGTCA
>Ga0196963_10002812_pt1 | contig 10134 bp, 9 predicted proteins | sample S1_5metaG_FD_148600 | JGI IMG/M metagenome (GOLD analysis project Ga0196963, IMG submission 148600) | Soil microbial communities from Anza Borrego desert, Southern California, United States - S1_5 | ecosystem: Environmental > Terrestrial > Soil > Desert | place: USA: California | collected... | reverse complement strand
TGGCAGGGCATCGAGCAGCTTGATTGAATTCCAGTCAGCGCGCAACGCGATCCTCGTGTTTTCACGCGCACACAATCACACAGCAATTCCCACGCCAGGCACCCAGCAAAAAACCAGCGCTTGTGGACCAGGCCGGTGGAGGGTAAGATCGGTGCAGCCCAGGGATTTGCGGCCGCTTGCAGCCTTCATCTGCTAAACAGCCACCTCCATACGCACGCTCTCCTGCTTCTTGCTGCTGACGGCAGCCGCGCGTACGGAAGTAAACGCCTGACCGGTTTGGTCGGCGGCTTTCTGCGATGGCTTTTCTGCCGCGTTCGCGTTCCCACCTTCCCGTTCGTATTTGGTGAGAGTTCGCATGTCCGCATCGAATGGCCGATCGTCCCACAAGTCCGAGCCCGGTTTCAGCACGCTGTCGATTCACGCCGGCGAGGACCGGCAGAAAATCGCCAACTCGTTGACCGACCCAATCGTCTGCTCGGCCACCTATACGTTCACCAGCACGCAGGCGGTGATCGACTTCATCCAGGAGAAACAGCCGCGGGAAGAATATGGCCGCTACGGTAATCCGGGCGAGCGAGTCGTCGAACGGAAGCTCGCCGCGCTCGATGCGGGTGAAGACGCCGTGCTGTTTGCCAGTGGCATGGCCGCTATCGTGGGCCTGCTGATGGCGAAGCTCAGCGCGGGCGACGAAGTGATCTTCTTCGACGAATGTTATCACCGCAGCCGCGAGTTTTGCACGAAGCACATGAGCCGCTTCGGCGTCGTCACGAAACAGGTGAAAGCTTGCGACTACGAAGCCATGGCCGCCGCGATCACACCGCGGACGAAAATGCTGATCAGCGAATCGCCGACAAATCCGCACTTGTCCGTCGTCGATCTGCAAAAGTTCGGCGCGCTCGGCAAGCAGCACGGCGTGGAAACTCTCATCGATGCGACGCTGGCCACGCCTTACAACTGCCGGCCGCTGTCGTACGGCATCGACTATGTGCTGCACAGCGCGACGAAATATCTGGGCGGCCACAACGATCTGCTGGCCGGCGTGATCACGGGGTCGAAAGAGCAGCTCGAGCCGGTCCGCAAGCTCCGCGGCATCATGGGGGCGATCAATTCGCCGCACAACATTTATCTGCTCGAGCGGGGCCTGAAGACCTTCGAACTCCGCATGGAACGTCACAACGCCAACGGCCAGGCCGTGGCGGAGTTCCTCGCGAACCATCCGCGCGTGAGCAAGGTTTTTTACCCGGGCCTCGAGACCCATCCCTATTACGCGGTCGCCCGGCAGCAGATGAAGGGCTTTGGCGGCCTGATCACGTTCCTGGTGAAAGACGCCGATTGGAAGCAGACCGCGCAAGTCGTCGATCGCGCGAAGATCGCCCGCATCGCGCCCAGCCTGGGCGGCGTGGAGTCGCTTATTGAGCAGCCGCTGGTGATGAGCTATTTCGAATACAAGCCCGAAGACCGCGCCCGCTTTGGCATCGACGACAACATGATCCGCTTCGCCTGCGGCGTGGAGAATACGGAAGATTTGATCGAGGATTTGCGGCAGGCGCTGGAGGGGTAGCGTTAGAATGCAAGATGGCGGGGTGACAACTTCGGAGCGCGATCATGAGCGGTCAGGCAGAAAAGACAGCAGCGGACGACGTCAGGCAGCCTGTGAGTGCGTTCATTCCCGCGAGCGGCACTACGGCAGTCCCACAAGAATTTGCCCCACTCGCGGATTGGTTTTCGAGCGACGCCTTTCAGCAGCGCTTGACACAGGGGTTCTGGGACGCCAAGCGGCTGGCCATTGCGGAGCGCGATCGGCTGCAAAAGGATGAGCAGTGAGTTCCGATTCAGTTTTGTGGCTGATCGCGGGCCCCAACGGCGCTGGCAAAACCACCGTGACGCGGACCTTGCCTGGTTCTACGCGGCTCGCGCAACTGCGATCCCTCAACCCCGACGAAATCTCCAAAGTCTGGCTCTGGGAACGCCATCAGCTGACGTTTGCCACAGCACCTGCCGAACTGCTGGCGAGTACATTCATTGAAGCAGCAGACTACGCGTATGCGCAAGCAACGGAAGCTTTGCAGTCGAAACAAGCGATCACTTTGGAAACGGTGCTTAGCACGACAAAGTATCGTTCGCTGGTGGACCTCACACTGCAACTCGGCGGATACTTCGGCCTGATTTATGTGGCCGTCGCTTCGCCGGAAATCTCGGCGCGGCGCATCGCCGCACGCGTACGCGCCGGCGGACACGGTGTACCTGCGGATAAGTTGGCGGCCCGCTGGATTCGGTCGCTCGAACAACTTCCTTGGTTTCTCGCGCGAGCTCACGCCGTCTTCGTCTATGACAATTCGAAAGAAAATCCGATTAATCCACCTGTGCTCGTGGCAAACAAAGTCAGTTCCAAGTTGACGATCTTTGAACCGGATCTCATCCCCGACCTCACAACAACCCTCCAACGATCCCTCTCCTGATATCCGCCATCCGAAACTTGCAATGACCGACAAAGCAAACCATTCCTTCCGTACGCGCGCCATTCATGTGGGCCAGGAGCGCGATCCAGCCACCGGCGCGGTGGTGCCGCCGATTCATGTGGCTTCCACATTCGTGCAGCCTGGCGCGGGGGTCTGGGGACAGTTTGATTATTCGCGCAGCGGCAATCCCACACGGGCGGCGTTTGAAGCGACGATCGCCAATCTCGAAGGGGGCGTCGGCGGCCTGGCCTTCGCCAGCGGCATGGCGGCGACGCACTGCGCCACGATGCTGCTCGATAGCGGTGATCACCTGCTGGCCGGCGGCGACATCTATGGCGGCACGTTCCGCCTGCTGCACAAAGTGATCAACCACAGCGGCGTGACGGTTTCGCTCGCCCCTAGCACCGACCTGGCGAAGTTCGAGGCGGCGATCCGGCCGAATACAAAGCTGATCTGGATCGAGTCGCCCGGCAACCCGCTGATGTCAATCACCGATATTTCCGCGATCGCGGAAATCGCCCACAAGCACGGCGCGCTGCTCGGTGTCGATAATACATTCGCCACACCGGTGCTCACGCGTCCGCTGGAACTCGGGGCCGATATCGTGATGCATTCGGCCACGAAGTACATCGGCGGGCATAGCGACCTGCTGGGCGGCGCGCTGGTCGTCCGCGACAAAGCCCTGCGCGACAAGTTGTACTTTTTTCAGAACGCCACCGGCGCAGTGATGGGGCCCTGGGAATGTTTTTTAGCGAGTCGCGGGCTGAAGACGCTGGAGCTGCGCGTGCGCGAGCAATCGAAGACTGCCCTGAAACTAGCGGAATGGCTGCTGCAGGATCCGCGGATCAAGCGCGTGCTCTATCCCGGGCTGCCTGGTCATCCGGGACACGCGCTCGCGGCGAAGCAGATGGACGGCGCGTTCGGGGCCATGCTGACGTTCGAAACCAGGGGGAATTTTCAGCTCACCAAGCGTGTTTGCGAGCGGACGAAGCTCTTTCAGTTGGCCGTGAGCCTGGGCGCGGTAGAATCGCTCATCGAGCAACCCGCTTCGATGTCGCACGCCAGTTACGACGCGGCGGCGCGGGCCGAGCATGGCATCTCCGACGGTCTCATCAGGCTGTCGGTGGGCCTGGAAGCGTTCGAAGATTTGCGTGACGATTTGGATCAAGCGCTGCAACAATAATCCCGCCTTTCGCCCTTCGCCACGCTGCTCGCAGTGTGTTCACCGGCCAGGAAGAACCAACGATGTCTCTCCGAAACCTGGTTCCAGTCGCTCTCCTCGCCTCCCTTCTCATTCCACCTGTCGTCTGCGCACAAACAACCACGCCGACCGAACCTGAACCCACCCACCTCGGCACGCGCAAAGCGGGCGTCGATTGGCCCATCTTTCTCGGACCCACGCAGGACAGCAAATCGCCCGAGACGGGCATCATCACGATGTGGACTGCGAATCGCCCGCGCATCGTCTGGCAGGCGGAGCTCGGCACGAGCTATGGCGCGGCGACGATCAGCCGCGGAAGGCTTTTTCAATTTGACCGCTTCGGCGACCGGGCCCGCGTCTATTCACTCAATGCCGAGACGGGCAAGGAGCTGTGGCAGTATGAATATCCGACCGATTACTCGGACTACTTTGGCTACAACAACGGCCCGCGCTGTTCGCCGGTGGTCGATGGCAACCGCGTGTATGCCTATGGCGCCGAAGGCGTGCTCACGTGTCTGACGGCTGATGCGGGCAAGCTGGTGTGGCAGGTCGATACGAGAAAAGACTTTGGCGTCGTGCAGAATTTCTTCGGCGTCGGCAGCACGCCGGTGATCGAAGGCGACCTGCTCATCGTGATGGTGGGCGGCAGCCCGGCCTGGGCGCAGCAACTGGGCGCCGGGCAGCTTGATCGCGTCGAAGGGGATGGCAGCGGCATCGTGGCTTTTGACAAGTTCACCGGCAAGGTGAAATACAAACTGACCGACGAGCTGGCCAGTTATGCGTCGCTCAAGCTCGCGACGATCAACGGCCGGCGGTGGTGCCTGGCGTTTTGCCGCGGCGGTCTGGTGGGCTTTGAACCGAAGAGCGGCAAGCTCGATTTCGAGTATCCCTGGCGGGCGAAGCTTCTCGAAAGCGTCAATGCCAGCATGCCGGTGGTCGTGGGCGATCAGGTTTTCATCAGCGAGACCTATGGCCCTGGCAGCTCGCTGCTCAAGGTTTCGCCCGGCAGCAGCGAAGTTGTTTGGAAGGACGACGACCGCCGCCGCCAGAAAGCAATGATGACGCACTGGAACACGCCCGTGCATCACAACGGTTATCTTTACGGCAGCAGCGGCCGGCATTTGTATGACGCCGAGCTGCGCTGCATCGAGTGGAAGACCGGTAAGGTGATGTGGAGTGAGAAGGGGCTCAGCCGTTGTTCGCTGCTCTATGCCGATGGCCATTTCATTTGCCAGACGGAGGAAGGGCCGCTGATTGTCCTCAAAGCGAATCCGGAAAAGTTTGAGCCGGTCAGCCGAATCGAGCTGACCGCGCTGCCAGCGGCTGGTCCCGCGCTGGGCCCGGCGCCGAAAGCTGCCGCCGCGAGCAAGCTGTTAAAATATCCCTGCTGGGCCGCGCCGGTTTTGTCGCACGGATTGCTCTACGTGCGCGGCGACGATCGGCTCGTCTGTTTGGAGTTGATTCCCGAGAAGGGCTGACTTGCTTAGCCAGCCGCGCCCACGCGGTGTTGCTTGAAAAACGGCTGCGTGGGCGTTAGCCGTGAAGCAATTGAATATGCCCGCTCGCACGCTTGCCATCGGCGATGTTCATGGCTGCCATGTCGCCCTGACGACGCTGCTCGCGCTGGTGAAGCCAACGGCGGAAGACACGCTCATCTTTCTCGGCGACGTGGTCGATCGTGGCCCGGCGACGAAGGAATGCATTGACGAAGTGCTGCGGCTGCAGGACGAATGCGTCGTCATTTCGCTGATGGGAAACCACGAAGAGATGATGCGGGGCTCGATTCAAAAGAGCTTCATGCTCGAAATGTGGCTGTTATGCGGCGGTTCCGAGGCGCTCGAATCTTACGGCGGCCTGATCGACAAAATTCCCGCCTCGCATTTAAAATGGCTCTCGCTCTTGCGGCCGTTTTATGAAACGCCGACGGAGATCTTCGTGCATGCGAAGCTCGAGCCGAGAATGACGCTCGCCAACCAGACGGCTGACTATTTGCGGTGGAAGAAACTGGGCGGCAGCGAACGGCCGCATATTTCCGGCAAGCGTGTGATCTGCGGACACACGCCTCAGAAGGACGGCTACCCGCTCGTGTTCGACGGCTGGGTTTGCCTCGACACCGATTGCTGCCGGATGAAATGGCTGACGTGCCTCGATGTCACTACCGATCACGTCTGGCAGACGAACGAAGCGGGGCAGTCGCGGGAGTTCGAACTGGCGGATTACGCTTGATGCATGTCGCCTCAGTCCGCAGCGGCATTTTGAGAGGCTTCATCTTCGCCGGGATCCAATCGCATAAATCGATCGCGGAGCGATCGACGACAATGGGGCAAAAACGCTGGCTCCGCGCCAACGGCGACGGTACACTAACCGCCGCTCGCCCGAGAAATCCCACCTGAAGTTCCGCATTGAGGGAAGGTAGACGCATGAACGTTCTGCGCACACTCGCCGTTTTCAGTTGCTGGTGCCTCGTCATTGTTAGCACGCAGGCCGCGGATGCGCCGCGGGCGCTGTCCGAGGGAAAGCGCCCCGATGATGTGCGGCTGCTCGACCCGAAAGATCTCGATGGCTATTTTCCCTTCACGCCGCCCGCGAGTCGTGAAGCTTGGGCGCCCCGCGCTGCAGCCGTGAAACGCCAGATTCTCGCTTCGCAGGGTCTCTGGCCGATGCCGGCGAAGACGCCGCTGAACGCCAAAGTTCATGGGCTGATCGATCAGGGCGATTACACGATCGAGAAGGCGTACTTCGAAAGTTTTCCGGGCTTCTTCGTGACCGGCAGTTTGTACAAACCCAAGGACAAGCCCGGGCCGCATCCCGTCGTTCTTTGCCCGCACGGGCATTGGGCGAACGGCCGCTTTCACGATGCGGGCGTGCAGGCGACTCGGCAGCAGATCGTGATTGGCGCCGAGCGATTCGAGGACAGCGGCCGCAGCCCGCTGCAGGCCCGCTGCGTGCAGCTCGCGCGGATGGGCTGCGTGGTGTATCACTATGACATGATCGGCTATGCCGATAGCACGCAACTCTCATTCGAGCTCGGGCATCGCTTTGCCAAACAGCGGCCCGAAATGAACAAGGCCGAGAACTGGGGCCTCTACAGCCCGCAGGCCGAAGCCCGGCTGCAATCGATCATGGGATTGCAAACGTGGAACTCGATTCGCGCGCTCGACTTCGTTTGCGAGATGCCTGATGTCGATCAAACGCGAATCGCCGTGACCGGCGCGAGCGGCGGCGGCACGCAGACGTTCTTGCTCGCTGCGATCGATGACCGCGTCGACCTTTCTTTTCCGGCCGTGATGGTTTCGACGTCAATGCAGGGCGGCTGCACTTGCGAGAATGCCAGCTGCCTGCGCGTCGGCACGGGCAACATCGAGTTCGCCGCCCTGTTTGCCCCGAAGCCGCAGGGCATGACCGGGGCCGATGACTGGACCCGCGAGATGTCGACCAAGGGCTTTCCGGAAATCAAGAAACATTACGAGCTGATGGGCGCGCCAAACAATGTGATGCTCGTTCCCAATTATCACTTCAAGCACAATTACAACTACGTCAGCCGTTCGGCCATGTACGCCTGGGTGAACAAGCATTTCAAGCTGGGTCTGAAAGAACCGGTGGTCGAGGAAGATTACAAGCGGCTCGATCAAGAACAATTGACCGTGTGGGGCGCCGGGCATCCGCAGCCTAAGGGGGGCGACGACTTCGAACGGCAGCTCTGCAAACATTGGCATGACGATGCCGCAGCGCAGCTAAAAAAGCTGACGCCCTCGGATAAGGAATCGCTGGCCAGGTGGCGGGAAGTTGTCGGCGGCGGCTGGCAGGCCATCTTGCAGCGGGAACTGCCTGCGGCCGCCGAAATCGATCATGAGCGGATCAGCGAAGATGACCGCGGCGACATTACGCAATATGTGGGCCTCGTGAAAAACAAGCGGCATAGCGAGCAGCTGCCGGCGCTCTTCTTCCTGCCGGAAAATTGGAATAAGCGGATTGTGATCTGGCTGAGCGAAAAAGGGAAGGCCGGCCTGCTCGACAGCGACGGCAAACCGATTGTCGAAATCCGCAAGCTGCTGAAGGATGGCGTGGCGGTGGCCGGCGTGGACTTGCTCTTTCAGGGCGAGTTTCTGCAGGACGGCGAAAAGATTACCCAGAACCGCGTCGTGAAAAACACGCGCGAGTTCGCGGGCTACACCTATGGCTACAACCACGCGCTCGTCGCGCAACGGGCGCATGACGTCCTCACGATGATCGCCTTTGCGAAAAACCATCCCGACAAGCCGCAGCGGATCGATCTCGTCGCGCTCGACGGCACGGCGCCGATCGCCGCGCTGGCTCGCGCCCTGGCTGGCGACGCCATTCACACGGCAGCCATCAGCACCGGCGGCTTCCGTTTTGCCGGCGTCGACGATTATCGCGCAGTCAACTTCCTCCCCGGCAGCGCCAAGTATGGCGACGTTCCGGCGCTCCTCGCACTCGGTGCGCCCGGCGCGCTGTGGGTCGGCGGCGAACAGGCGGACGCTCTGCAGCTGACCGCCGCCGTCTACCGCGCGGCTGGCGATGAGAAGAAGCTCACCATTGCCGAGGGGAAAGACACCGAAGCAGCCGTTGAGTTTCTGCTCAAGTGACGACAAGCTCGATCGTCACATCCCGCATAACCACACCCAACTGAGAAACCGGCACGAGCTAAGCTGTGGCTTGACCGCGTTCCATTTCGACGTAAGTTTCCGCAGCTATTTGCTTCCCGCCGGAACAACCTGATGCGCGCCGAATACATCAACCCGTTTATTAGCTCGTTGATCAACACCTTTGAGACGATGCTGGGCTGTCCGCTCACGCGCGGCCAGCTCTATTTGAAGACGTCGGGCACGCATCTCCACGATGTGAGCGGCATCATCGGCCTCAGCGGCCAGGCCCAGGGCACGGTGGTGCTCAGCCTCGACAAAAACGTGGCTTTGCAAGCAACCGCCACCCTGCTGATGTGCGAAACGACCGAAATCAACACCGATGTGGTCGATGCGGTAGGCGAACTGACCAACATGGTGGCCGGCAGCGCGAAGGCCCAACTCACCGACTACAAACTCTCGATCAGCCTGCCGAGCGTGATCAAGGGCGCCGGGCACGAAGTCTGCTTCCCTTCCGACGTGACGCCGATCTGCGTGCCGTTCACTTGTCCCTGGGGCAATCTCAAGATTGAAGTCGGCCTGGCCGAAGTTCGCACCCTCGTGCCGGGCGCTGGAGCGGCGACGATGGCTGTGGTTTAAAAAGTTCGAACGAGCAGACATCGATCGCGGAGCGTCGACGACTAGAGCATTGCCGTTTGTAACGTGACCTTTGCCAGGCGAGCAAGATTCGGCTCCGGTAGTTCTCTCGGTGCACGCACGCCGGGCAGGCCCTCGCGCGTACGGACCAGCTCCAGCGGCGGATGGCTCAAATCCTGGTGATAGAACCGGCTGCTGGGAAAGATGTCGGCGGGATAGGTGAAGTTCGGCAGCATCGCAAGCGCGACGCACAGAGCAGCTCCCGTCGCACTTTCCAGCATGCCGCCGACCCAGCATGGGATGCCGGCGCGCTGAAACTCGTTGTGAATCTGCACTGCATTCGTCAAACCGCCGACCCGGCCCGGCTTGATGTTCGCATACCGGCAGCTGCCGAGCGCAATCGCTTGCTGGGCCTGACGGCGAGTGACGAGACTCTCATCGAGGCACACCGGCGTGCGAATGGAGCGCTGCAGATCGGCATGATCGACCAGGTCGTCGTGCTGCAAAGGCTGTTCGATCATCGCCAGGTTCAGCTCATCGATCTCGCGAAACAGCGGCAGATCACTCAGGCGGTAGCCGCTGTTGCAATCGATGTGAATCGGGTGCATCGGCTGGCGGTCGCGGACCGCGCGGAGCATCGGCAGATCCCAACCGGGGCGGAACTTCAATTTGATCCGCGGAAACTTCTGCGCGACAGCGTCGTCGACGCAGTCCAGCAGCTCATCGACTGAATCGAGCACGCCGAAATCGGCGCCGACGGCCACTTCGTCGCGCGGCGTGCATTGGGCATACTCGCCGAGCAGCTGATGCACCGGCTTGTTCTGCACGCGGCTCGCCAGGCTCCACCAGGCCGAGTCGAGCACTGCTTTGGCGAACGGGTTACCTTTGAAATGCCCAAGCCGCCGCTGCAGGTCTTCGCCGCTCGTCACATCGTGCTGGAGAATCGCCGGCGCGAGCCAATCGCGACAGACCGCGAAAATGCCGCCGCCCCACTCGGGACTGTAGCAAGGCGCCGCGAGCGGCGAACTCTCGCCCCAGGCGGCGACGGATCCGCTCGTCATCCGGCAGAGCACCGCATGGATCGCGGCATCCTCGCCATACGCCGTCCGCCACGGCGAAATCAGCGGCATGGCCACGTGAAACAGGTCAATGCGGTCGATTTTCATGGTTTATCCTGGATACCAAATCTGTCTTGGATCGTCCGCCGCCCGCTGATAGTCATACGCTTCGTCGA
>Ga0196963_10002811_pt1 | contig 10138 bp, 12 predicted proteins | sample S1_5metaG_FD_148600 | JGI IMG/M metagenome (GOLD analysis project Ga0196963, IMG submission 148600) | Soil microbial communities from Anza Borrego desert, Southern California, United States - S1_5 | ecosystem: Environmental > Terrestrial > Soil > Desert | place: USA: California | collected... | reverse complement strand
GTGCCGTAGCGCAGGCCGGCATAGGCGCGCTCCTCGTTGCCGCCGCCGAACTCGGCGAACCCGCCCTGCGTCGCCGCGGCCGGGCGGGTGATGATGTTGATGACGCCGTTCACCGCGTTCGCGCCCCACAGCGGGCCGCCGGGTCCGGCGACCACCTCGATACGGTCGATGTCCTCGAGCAGCACGTCCTGCACGTCCCAGAACACGCCGGCATACAGCGGCGAGTACACGCTGCGGCCGTCGATCAGCACCAGCAGCTTGTTGGTGACATCGCCGTTGAGGCCGCGGATCGCGATCACCCAGCCGCTGCTGCCGCGCCGCGCGACGTGCACGCCCGGGGCCAGCCGCAGCGCTTCGGGAATGCTGGTCACGCCGGCATGACGGATCTCTTCGCGGGTGATCACGTGCACCGCTGCCGGTGCATCCGATAGCGCTTCCTCCGTCTTCGAGACCGAGGTGATGCGCAGATTCATCAGCTCGAACAAGCTGGTGCCGCGAATATCAATGCTGGGCTCGAAAGCGCCTGCATCGGCAGCCGCAAGACCAAGGCCAAGCGCCGCCAATGCGGCGCCCGCCCTCCTTGCGATGCTGTTGTCCATTCCTATCCCCTGCAGTCCTGCCTGGCGCTCGTTCCGGCTGTCCGGCGGGGCGTAATCGTAGCGTCGGCCGGCACAGGGGCCAGGTCCGGCGGCACGAGGCGTACGCCTGACGAAGCGCGGCGCCGGCATCGCGCGGCGCAGCGTGGCGTCCGGTTGTTCGCCCGATCCGCGCTCGGCATCGATGACGCAGGTTGTGCCGCTGGCCGTGTTCGACCGACCGCATATCTGCGCGTGCAACGCCGACCCGCGCGTCAGGATTGGCGGTCTGGGCGATCGCGTCACGCGGTTTGGCGGCGGCGCCCGCCGGCGCAGGCTAGGCGACGGTGAACGCGCGGTATCGTGCCGTCGGCTGACGCAGGCATGCCGAGAGCGCTTCCCAGTGGCGGCGCGCGCCGCTCAGGAGCGGGCCTTGCGCTCGAGCTGCTCGATCATGCCGAGCAACTCCCGATGTTCGGCATCATCGACGCGGTCGCGCGCCATGGCGCGGCGTAGCACGGGTGAGGCGGCGGCGGCGCTGCCTTCGCCGTCCAGCGTCAATGCCGCGGCGTGGTAGCACGACGCATACCAGTCCGACCATTCGCGATCGTCGTCCGCACCTGGCGACAAGCCACAGCTGCGCAGGAACAAGCGCTGCGCACGGCCCGTATCGCCGAAGGTCCAAGCCAGGTTCGCGGCGCGGGACAGCGCCAGAACGCTGTCCGGGAAGCGCTGCTCAGCCTCGTCCATGCAGCGACGGCCGGCGTCTTCGTCCTGAGTGTTCTGTGCGAGGTCCATGCGCGCGATCAAGTAGTAGGTCGGATCCAGTCGGGACAGCTGTTGCACCAGACCCGGCTGGCGCGCGGGATCGCCGCCGAAGAAGGCCGGCTGGCCCGCGGCGACGCCGGCTTCGGCGAGAAGGCGCGGATGCGTCGGTGCCAACTGCGCGGCCCGCAAGGTCGCCGCGATGTAGTGCTTGGCCAGACTGCGGCGCGTGAACACACTGGCTTGCCTGGCCTGCTGCAGCCAAAGCTGGCCGGCCCGGAACTGCAGTTCCGCGTCGCCCGGAAAACGCTGTTGCAGCGCCTGCAACGCCGCCTCGTCGAGCGCCCCCTGCTCACGTGCCTGCAACGCGAGCGCCAGCGCTTCCGCCTGCGCCTCATGCTGCGTCCTGAGGGCCGGGAGCAGGGCTCGCAGCGCTTCGTGATCACGCTGCTGCAACAGCATCCAGGCGGCGGCGGGCGAGGCTTCACCCGCCCGGGTCGCCACGTTCGCCACCAGGCCGCAGAACAAGACCAGGATGCTGCGCAGGCATGGTCCCCAGCAGGAACTCATTCGGTTCTCCTCGGCCGCGTCGGCCATTAACTGTACTAGTTCTGTCAGTACAGCAGGCGCGGCCAAGGGCGTCAAGCGCTTACGTGTGCCGTCGCGCGCCCGGCGTAGTTGATATCGCTTGCGCAGCACGCTCACCGAGCCGCCCGTCTCCAGGACCACCGCGTACGCTTCGGACGCATCCGCCAGGCTCGCCGCGCAACGCGGCGCGAATCTCCGAGGCAGTGACGCGTGCCTTCCTCATCGCGCCACGGCGCAACTTCCCCATGCAACGCTCGCCTACGCGGCAACGTCCATCGATAGCGCGCGCAGCAGATCCGATTCGCCCATCGGCGCTCCTCCGGCGTCGGCATGGCGACCGCTTGTGCCTTTGCCATGGGGGCTCACGCATTTTTTGGACGGCATGCGCGATTGCCGAATCCGCCGCGCGCGGCCGCGCCTACGTGGCGGGATGCACGATCCTGCCGCCCGCCACGTTTCAGTCGACGATTACTCGCTTTCCTCGCGGCCCTGTGCCTGCTTGCTCGGCGATTGGCCGCCTTCAGCCTGCTTGCCTTCCTCTATCAGCTCCTTCACACGCTGACCGCCCTTCTGCCCACCGATTTCACCGCCTTTCTGCCCGATGTCCTGATAGAACTCGCGGCCGTGCGTGGCTGCAGTCGACTCGCCCCCGCGGCGGCCCGCCTCCTGCACGCTCATGCTGCCTTGTTGCTGCTGCTTGCCCTGCTGCTGATTGTCCTGATCGCGTGCCATGAGTCTCTCCGGCTCGATTGCTAGTTAGGATTGCTCGGCGCGGCGCTCGCGCGCCGACCTGCGCCTTGCTTGAACAGGGTTCAGCGCTCGTCCTCGTCGCTGCGCGCCTGTCTGGACGGGCCACCTTGCGAGAATTCGTCGCCTTGGGCCTGGATATCGCGGCCTTCGGTGGTGGATTGACCGCCCTCGGCCTGCTTGCCCTTCTCGACCAAGTCGTGCACTTTCTGGCCGCCCTTGTGGCCGGCTTCACTGACGGACATCTTGCCCTGGCTCTGTTGTTCACGCTCAGCCATCGCTGTGCTCCTCATCAAGGGTTCGATAAGCCTCGCGAGGAGGCTGTTTCCTGCAGCCGCAACTCGCTTTGAAAACGCAGCGCTCGGCGCGGCGATCAGCGCGTGGCTGACCAGCACTGCGCGGAGGCGTCCGTAGATGCGCCTGCTGGCGATCGTGCGACTGCAAGTTAGGAACCGTTTGCAGAACACATGCCACGACCCGCATCGCTGGCAGATCAGCTGTCGTTCGGCGCTTCGGCAATGTCGGCGATGACGAAGTTATTTCCGTCCACGGGCGAGATTTCCTGCCAGGCGACGCACCTCCTCGGGCGCGCGCACGACCGGCACGGTGAGGAGCATCGAATTGAAAAGACTCACATCCGCACCGGCGTTACCGCGGTCACGATCGACAAGTCGCGGCTGTCCGACCAGCAAGGTGGGCAGCCCGACGAGGCGGAAGTTCGCATCGCCGTCACCAGGCAGTTGCATAGCGCCTCGTTCAGCGACAACCCGGTGTTGACCGCCAATCCCTCACCACGCTGTCCCGCGACGAAGGCAAGCGCCGCGACCAGATCACGGGGCGCTGAGCCGCTCGGTCGCCCCCGGGCTGCCGATCCGGGACCGCGCCGTCGCGGCACGGCGATCAGTCTGTCGACGCAGCCGACCTGAGCGCCGAAGTCACCACTGCGGCCGCAGCGCGCTGAAACCCGAGCAGGGCAGCCTGTGCGAATCGCCAGGAATCCTCAACAATGCGCATCAAAGACACGCGCGGATCCGACGCGAGCAGCCATGATGTCGCAATATCAGCATGTAGGATCAACGGCTTGGCGCTTGTCCGTCGCCCCGATGATGGACTGGACCGACCGCCACTGCCGCTTTTTCCATCGGCAGCTGAGCCCGCATGCGCGGCTCTACACCGAGATGGTGCATGCGCAGGCGGTGCTGCATGGTGATCGGCAACGGTTGCTCGGCTTCGATCCGGCCGAGCAGCCGGTCGCGCTGCAGTTGGGGGGTAGCGAGCCGGCGACGCTGGCGCAGGCGGCGAAGATCGCCGAAGACTTCGGCTATGCCGAGGTCAATCTCAACGTCGGCTGCCCGTCGGAGCGGGTGCAGTCGGGAAGCTTCGGCGCCTGTCTGATGCGCGAGCCGGCGCTGGTCGCCGACTGCTTCGCGGCGATGCAAGCGGCGGTGCGGATTCCGGTGACGATCAAATGCCGGATCGGCGTCGACGACCAGGATCCGGAGGACGCGCTGTTCGGCTTCGTCGCTGCGATCGCGGCCGCGGGCTGCCGAATCTTCGCGGTGCATGCGCGCAAAGCCTGGCTGAAGGGGCTGAGTCCGAAGGAGAACCGCGAGATTCCACCGCTGGCATATCCGCTGGTGTATCGGCTGAAGCGCGAGCGGCCCGAGCTGATGGTGCTGATCAATGGCGGCATCACCACGATCGATGCGGTGCACGCGCATCTGCAGCACGTCGATGGGGTGATGCTGGGGCGGGCGGCCTATCACACGCCATATCTGCTGCATCAGCTCGAGCGCGAGCTGTTCGCGCCGGCGGCGGTGCTGCAGCCGCGCGCCACGCTGCTGCGTCTGCTCGAGCCCTACGTCAGGGCGCAGCGCGCGCGGGGCGTGGCGCTGAAGCACATCGTTCGCCATGTGCTGGGCTTGTTCCATGGCGAGCCGGGCGGGCGCGCGTTCCGGCAGGTCCTGAGTTCGGGCGCGCATCGCGCCGATGCGGACTGGGCCCTGGTCGAGCAGGCATTGGCGGCAACCACAGCGCGGCGGGAGGCGGCATGAGCTTCACGCGTGATCCGGCGGCGTTCGCCGTGGCATTCGCGCGCTGCCCGGTGCAGGCGCCGGTGACGGCGCGGGCGGCGTTCCTGGTCGCGCCCGAGGGCTTGTGCGTCGCGGCGGAATCGGCGCAGGACAACGCCTACATGGATCCGGCATGCCGGGTCGACGGCGAGCGGGCACAGCAACAGCATCGCGCGCTGCAGCGCGCATTGTCGGCGTCGCTGCCGGTGATCACGTTTCCCGGTCATCCGGATACGCCGGACGCGGTGTTTCCGAACAACGTGTTCGCCACCGCACGCACCGTGCACGGCGGCACGCTGCTGATCGGGCGGATGCGCCATCCGCTGCGGCAGCGTGAGGCCGAGCGCGTGGACATCCCGCGCTTCTTCACCGATGTGCTCGGTTATCGCGTCCGCGATCTGCGCGACGCACCGGGCCTGTGCGAGCTGACCGGCACCTTGGTGATCGACCGCGGCCGCGCGGTCGGCTTTGCCGGGCTATCCAGTCGCTGCGACGAGGCCGGTGCAGCGACGATGCATGTCGCGTTCGATCTGGCGGCCTCGTTCGCGTTCGCGCTGGCGCCGAGCGAGTACCACACCAATGTCGTGCTGGCGGTGCTGGCCAGCCGCGCGGTCGTGCTGTGTCCGGCGGCGCTGGCCGACCCACAAGCCGCCGAAGCGATCGCGGCGCTGTACGCCCCGCACGCGATCGAACTGGACGTGCGCGAAAAGGCGGCGTTCGCCGGCAACTGCATCGCGCTCGACGACTCGACCGTGTGGATGAGCGAAGCCGCCGCGGATGCACTGGCGCCGCACAACCGCGCGGCATTCGAGCGTGCCGGGTTCGCCATCCGCAGCGTGGCGCTGGACGAGATCGAGAAAGCGGGCGGGTCGCTGCGCTGCTGCGTTGCCGAGATCTTCTGACGCGATACCGGCGCGCACGGCGTAGCGGCCGCAGCCGCGGCGAGGCGGCCGAACGCACAGCGGGTCGTGGAAATGATCTTCCGCCGAACCCAAGCCGCAGCCTGCCAGAGTTCAGAGCCAATTCACCGCGTCGCAACCATGCTCAGCCTGCCGAAGCGGCTACCGGTAGGCAGTCCCGCCACCGGCGGCTAAGATTCGGCCCCTTGATGAGTCTGCCTATCCTGCCAATGCTGCTGCTGTTGACCCTCACGGCGGTGGCCATGCCCGGCTGGGCGGCAGAGCGCGAGGAGGAGCAGCCTTATTCGCGTCTGCCCGAATCGATTCGCCGGGTCGAGCGCGAGACCGGCGGCAAGGTGCTGCAGGTGCGGCCGATCCAGCGCGGCGACCGGGAAATCTACCGAATGAAGGTACTGACTCCGGAGGGCAGGATCCGGATCATGCAGGACGATCCGCGCCGCCCGCGCGAACAGCAGCCGCCACCGCAGAAAGAACAAGACGAATAACCCGCGTGGCTGGCGTGCCGAAACTTTACGGCCGCTGACTGCGTCCATGCTGTAGATGACCGCGCCTTAAGGAGACGGAACCGGATGCGCATACTTCTCGTTGAAGACGAAGCCCCGCTGCGGGAAACCCTGGCCGCGCGTCTACGCCGCGAAGGCTTTGCCGTTGACGCGGCCAGCGACGGCGAGGAGGGCCTCTACCTCGGCCGTGAAGTGCCGTTCGACATCGCGGTGATCGACCTCGGCCTGCCCAAGCTGTCCGGCATGGACCTGGTCAAGGCGCTGCGCGCGGAGCAGAAGACCTTTCCGATCCTGATCTTGACCGCCCGCGCCAGCTGGCAGGACAAGGTGGAGGGCTTGAAGGTCGGCGCCGACGACTATCTGGTCAAGCCGTTCCATGTCGAGGAACTGCTGGCCCGGCTCAATGCGCTGCTGCGCCGCGCCGCCGGCTGGAGCAAACCGCAGCTCGAGTGCGGGCCGATCCGGCTCGATCTGGCCGCGCAGACGGTATCGATCGACGGTGCACCCGTCGACCTCACCAGCTACGAGTACAAGGTGCTCGAGTATTTGATGCTGCATGCCGGCGAGTTGGTCTCCAAGGCCGATCTCACCGAGCACATTTATCAGCAGGACTTCGATCGCGATTCCAACGTGCTGGAGGTGTTCATCGGCCGCCTGCGCAAGAAGCTGGATCCCGATGGTCATCTGAAGCCGATCGAGACCGTGCGCGGTCGCGGCTATCGTTTCTCGATTCCGCGCAACGAATAAGTACCGCGACGTAAGCTTCGCGGTATGCACGCCCGCACCTGGTCCTTGCAGGCCCGGCAGCTGTTTGCCGCCGGGCTGGGTCTGTTGGCCTTTCTCGGGCTGACCGGCTACGCGCTCGACCAGGCATTCGCCGAGACCGCGCTGCAAGCCCAGCGCGAGCGACTGCAGACCTACCTGCAAGCCTACCTGGCGGGTTCGGACATGAATCGCGCGAATCGGCTGATCCTGCCGGACGAGCCGCCGGAACCGCGCTTCGGCCAGCCCGGCAACAGCGGCCTGTATGCTGGTGTGATCGGCGAGCATTTTCGCTGGGAGTCGCCGTCGGCGCTTGGCCGCGAGCTGCCGTTCGACGAGAAGCTGGCGCCGGGCGAGGTGCGTTTCGACGGGCCGCTGGACAGCCCGGTCGGGCCGATCTATCGGCTCGGCATGGGCGTGGCCTGGGAGGTCGGGCCGGAGCAGGCGGTGTATTTCACGCTGTTCGTCGCCGAGCATACCCAGGGGGTGGCGCGACAGATCCGCGTGTTCCGCCGCACGCTATGGGCTTGGCTGGGCGGCGCCGGCGTACTGCTGCTGGCGCTGCAGACGCTGATGCTGCGCTGGAGCCTGCGTCCGTTTCGTCGTGTGGTCGCCGACCTGCACCGGGTCGAGCGTGGCGAGAGCGACCGGCTGACCGGCCGCTATCCGAGCGAGATCAAGGTGCTGACCGACAACCTCAACGATTTCATCGAGAGCGAGCGCGAGCACCTGGCCCGCTACCGCAACACGCTGAGCGACCTCGCGCACAGCCTGAAGACACCGCTCGCGGTGCTGCGTTCGCGACTGGAGTCCGACGACGAAGCGCTGCGCGCCGAGGTGCAGACCCAGGTCGCGCGGATGAACGACATCGTTGCCTACCAGCTCTCGCGCGCGGCGACCTCGGGTCATCAGCGCTTCGCGGCACCGGTCGAGATCGGGCCCAAGGCCGAGGAACTGGTGCTCGGTCTGGAGAAGGTCTACGCCAGCAAGGGCGTGTATTGCGAGTTCGAGCTCGACCCGGCCGCGCGCTTCCACGGCGAGCTGGGCGACCTGATGGAACTGCTCGGCAACCTCGTCGAGAACGCATTCAAGTGGGCGAAAAAGCGCGTGTTGCTGACCACCAAGCACATTCCCGCCAGCGGCGGCCGTCGCCCGGGTCTGCTGCTCGCGGTCGACGACGACGGCCCCGGCATCGCCCCGGAAAACGTCGAGCGCCTGCTGCAGCGCGGCGTGCGCGGCGATGAGCGCGTCCACGGCCATGGCATCGGTCTGGCCATCGTGCAGGACATCGTCCGCGCCTATCGCGGGCGACTCAACGTGCTGCGTTCGGCCGAACTCGGCGGCGCGCGCTTCGAGGTGGTGATTCCGCCGGCGCAGTGAGTGCTGCGCTTACGGCTTCCGCGGCAACGGGAACGGTGTGACGATGCGGTCGCCGCTCTGCGAGTCGCGGATCGCGAGCTGGCCCTTGCGGTCGACCTCCTCGACGCGGATCACCGCGTGCATCGGCACATGTAGCCGGCGAGTGCCGCCGAACTCGTCGCGCAGGCGCTCTTCGGTCGGGTCGATGACGACATTCTCGCCGCTGTCCCAGACCAGATCGCCGACTTCGACGAAGCCCCACAGGCCGCTCGACGCGACGTGTCGGGCATACAGCTCGTACACCTTGCCGCCATTGAGAAAGCTGATCTTGTACAGGGCGCGCGGGGGCATGGGCGATGACTCTGGTGGAGGGCAACAGGGTACGCGAGCGGCCTAGCTCTCGCGCAAGCGGCGCGCCACGCTCGGGCGTGCGCTCAAGCCGAAGGTGAGGCCCAGGATGAAACCAGACAAGTGCGCCGACCAGGCGACGGCGCCGAAGCCCGGCCCGACGAAGGTGAAAATCAGTTGCAGCAACGCCCAAAAGCCGATCATCAGCGACGCGGGCGTGCGCACGAATTCCATGAACAGGCCGAGCGGCAGCACGAAGCCGAGCCGGGCACGCGGGAACAGCGCGAGATAGCTGCCGATCAGCGCCGATACCGCACCGCTGGAGCCGATGATCACCGCACGTGGCTCGGAGAGCGCCAGCACCGCGGCGTAGTTGGCCAGCGCCCCACCGAACAGGAACAGCGCGAGGCATAGCCGGCTGCCGAGCGCGCGCTCGGCCGGCAGGCCGAACACCAGCAAGAACAGCAGGTTGCCGACCAGATGCAGCCAATCGGCGTGGATGAACAGCGCGGTGATCAGGGTCGGCAGGCGTGAGGCGAGCAGGCCACCGCCGAACAGTACCTCGGGCACCGCACCCCAGCGGCGCAGGATGGTCGCGCGCGGATCGGGTTCGAGCGCGAACAGCCACAGGTACGCCGCGACCGACAGCAGCGCGAGGGTCGGGATGACCCAGGCCGGACCGGGCCGGCGCCGGCTGGGGACACGGACGAACATCAGGCGATCAAGGCCGCGCCAGCAGCCAGCGGCCGCCGTCGAACTCCACAACGACGCCGTCGCGGCGAATCTCGGCGAGGCGCAGCCCCCCGGCGAGCAGTGCCCCCTCGCGGTAGCGCTGGCCATCGATCACGACGAAGCGTTTGCCGATGTCGCTGGCGAACACGTGGACGCTGAGGCGCAGCGGCGGCAGCAGATTGCGGCGTTCGCCGGGCAGGCTCTCCAGACGCGGCAGCGTTTCGAGCGCGGGCTCGTTGGCCGGCGCCTGGACGGTTGGCACCGGCGTGTCGGGGCCGCTCGGCGCCGGCAGCGCGGGCGTGTTCGCCACCGCGACGATCGTCGGCGCTGGCGGCGCGATGGGCTGCGCTGCGCCGGCGGCAGGGGCGGGTGTCACGGGCGTGCTACGCGCGGGCTTGCTCGTGGCCCGCGCCGCCAGCGGTGGTTCGTCGAAGGGCGGTGGTGCCGGCGGCGTGGTTGGTGCAGCTGGCGCGGTGGCGCTCGCCGCATCGGCGGGGGGCGTGACTGGCGGGGCGAAATGGCGGCCGAGCCACCAGCCGAGCGCGGCGATCAGCAGCATGCCGAGCATCCACCACAGCGCCTGGCGCGGGCGCTGCCGCCGCGGAGGCGGCAGCGGCAGCGGGCTCAGCAGGCCGGGCACCCGGCCGACCTGGCGTTCGGCTTCGGACTTGCGCAGCGCTTCCAGGATCAGGGACATCGATTCGTACTCAATGCAGCCGGGTACGCAGCCGCGGGCCTTCGGCCTCGTCGGCGGCTATGGCGAACAG
>Ga0196963_10002810_pt1 | contig 10140 bp, 3 predicted proteins | sample S1_5metaG_FD_148600 | JGI IMG/M metagenome (GOLD analysis project Ga0196963, IMG submission 148600) | Soil microbial communities from Anza Borrego desert, Southern California, United States - S1_5 | ecosystem: Environmental > Terrestrial > Soil > Desert | place: USA: California | collected... | reverse complement strand
GAGGACCCGGGTGGCACCGGGGAGATCGACGAGCGCAATCCCCGGATCATCATGGGGACCGGGTCGGACATCCGCTTCGCCTCGTTCACGACCATCGAGACGGGTCTCGAGGCCGACGCCTTCATCTTCTTCGCGCCGGGCGCGCCGCTCCTGCTCACCGACGACTCGGGCGGCGTGGTGCGGATCGCGATCGAGGGGGGAGGCTCGGGGGCCACCACCTCCACCGGGCAGGTGCGCGTGCTCCCCGTTGACGGGTCGCAGGGCGTGACCATCGCGCGCATTGACGTGAACCTCGTGGGCGCGGGCAACCTGGTGATCGAGCGCCTCAGCGGGCCCGGCGTCGTCAGCATCGGCAGCCTGCTCGTGACCACCAGCGCGCAGCCCACGGGGACCCCCGGCCCCGCGCGGCCCGGGGTCGTGCTCCGCGGCGGCGGGGAGATCGACATCTGGAAGATCGAGCATCGCATCGACGACGGGCTCGAGCTCGGGATCATCGAGAACTCCACGCCGGGCGGCGACATCGTCGCCATCGACGCCGAGACCGCAACCTTCATCCGCCTGGGCACGGGCGACCTGGGCCGCACGCAGGTCAACCCCGTCGGTCCCACGCGGATCGGTCCCTTCCTGGGGATCAGTGCCGGCCAGGACGGCGACGTGGACGGGACCCTTGGCCTCGACGAGGAGGCGCTCAACGAGGGCTGGAACGGGGACATCTTCATCCCGCTGCCGCAGCGCACCGTCGCCCATCCGGGCGACGTGTTCCTCGAGGACATCGGATCGCCCCTGGATCCCTACCTCAACGGTGTCGTGATCCGCACCGGCGACGTTACCGAGGTCGTCGGAGCGGGCGCCATCGGGGACGTGATCCTGCAGGGCGGGAGCGTCACGCGCGTCATCGCCAACTCCGACGGCCTCACCCCGTTCGGACGCTTCGAGGGCATCATCGGCACCGTCTACGCCGACGACATCGGCAGCGTCGACGTGGGCGACGGGCTGGCCGCCCCGGGCGACGGCCCCTTCGCCCTGGCCGGCGTCTTCGCCAACGACGACATCGGCCTGGTCTTCGGCGGCCGGGGCCTGAACCCGGTGATCCGCGGCGTCGTCGCCGCCGCGAACCTCAACGTCTTCGAGCCCGGGCAGGGCGTGGGGGACGTGGGCGTGGAGAGGGGGCGGATCGACGGGGCCTTCATCGGCTCGGCGACGCTCGACTCGTGGTGGCTCTCGGCGCGCTTCCGCCCGTCGGTGACGGAGCTGGATGCCGACGACGAGATCGCCACCGGCAACATCGCCAACGTGACGACCCTGGTCGGCGACATCTTCCGGTCGCACATTTTCGGGATCAACATCGCGCGCGTCGAGGCGGCCGGCGGGGCCTACGACGCCACGCGCACCGAGGCCACGGGGTCGATCGCCAGCGTGCTCGCCGACGAGTTCCGCAACACCACCCGGCTGGGCGAGCCCCTGGAGGTGCGCCGCAACGAGATCCTGGCCAACAACGACGTGAGCCTGGTCTCGACGCGCGACATCGCGGTGGGCGACATGTCGGACCTGCTGATCGACGTGGGCGGCTCGCTGCTCACCGGGGCCCGGGCGCGGAACCTCTCGCGCGTGCGCCTCGAGGTGGACGGGCGCACCAACCAGGTCTTCGCCACCAGCGACATCCGGGCGACCAGCATCAACACCGGCACGCTGGTCAGCGCCGAGGCGCTGGGCGACATCCGCTCCTCGACCATCACGGTCGCGGGCCAGATCGTCCAGGTCGTCGCCGGCGACAACATCACCTCCACGGTCATCTCCAGCACCGGGCCCAACGGCCAGATCGACCTGGTCCGCTCCCGGCTCTTCCTCACCGGGACCATCAGCTCGTCGGGCCCCATCGGCACGATCCATTCCACCAGCGGCGACGTCATCGCCACGGTCCGCACCACCGACGCCGACGGGTCGCTCGACCTGCTCCAGGCCGGCGGCAGCCTGATCGTCTCGACCGACATCGCCGGCAACGTCAACCGCGTGATCGCGGGGCGGAACGTCGGCGAGCCCTTCGAGAGCCGCGGCGCCCGGGCCATCAACGTCGAGGGCTCGCTCGGCCTGATCGAGGCCCAGGGCGGGCAGATCTACACCGACGTGCGCGTGGGCCAGACGCTCGGCACCGTGCGCGTGGCCCGCGTCGTCGCCCTGCCGGGCAACGACCTGGTGGCCCACGCCAACTACACCGCCTTCGGGCGCATCGAGCTGGTCGACATCCGCGGCGACTTCGCCGGCTCCATCGTCAGCGAGTCCGGGGGGATCGGGACCGTGCAGATCCTCGACGGCTCCTTCCGTCCCGGCAACGCGATCATCGCCCGTGACGGCGGCATCGACCAGGTCGTCATCACCGGTGGGCACCTGCTCGGCGACGTCCTCTCCGACGAGCACATCGGGGCCCTGCGCATCCTTCCCAACGACATCGGGTTCTGGGGCGACATCGGCGTCAATCCCAACCTCTCGCAGTTCGCCCCGTTCGACGGTCTGCGCAACCAGCTCCCCCCCGGCGTCGAGCCGATCGCGATCTTCCAGGGCCCGCGCATCCAGGCGGGGACCAACATCGGCCTGGTCGAGGTCGCCCGGGCCTCCATCTGGAAGGGGAGCATCTACGCCGGGTGGTCGGTGGGCCGGCTCTTTGTCTTCGGCGTGATGATGAACGACAACATCACGCCGGGGCTGGGCGGGTCGTGGGTCGCGGCGGGCGACAGCATCGGCTCGGTCGAGGTGCTCCAGTTCGCCGGGGGCGCCTGGTTCCTGGCGGGCCTCACCGCGCTGGGCGCGGACAACCGGCCCGGCGGCGTCGGCGCCGACGCGGACACCGTGCACTTCGGGCGCGTGGGCGACCTGGTCTTCCGGGGCGGGACCGGGGCCGTCACGGTCAGCGCCGGCATGAACGCCGGCCCGGACGGGGTCTACAACACGATCGACGACGAGGTGGCCGACGGGCTGAGCTCGATCGGCTCCGTGCGCGTCGAGGGGCTCGCCCTGGAGACGACCGCCTTCGCCGACAACGGCATCGGGCCGACCTCGCCGGGCATCGTGCGCGGCGGGCCGGGGCGCAACCAGCGGAACCCGGGGCGGATCATCGAGTTCGTTCCCAGCGTCGGCGCCCTGCCCAACGGCGTCCCCACGCCCTTCACCACGCCGGCCGGAGAGACCGGACGGATCACGTTCACGGGCCGCGGCCAGGCCTTCTACGAGAACCTCTTCGATCCCGAGCACGGGCGGACGATCGGGCGGCTGGCGATCATCAACTCCACGTTCGGCGACCGGCTCGTGGTCGACACCGACCAGAACTCGCTGACCGACTTCGTGGTCAAGTCCAACGATGGCTCCTCGCTCTCGTTCGCGAGCATCCGCGGCAACCTGATCGGGATCTCCAGCTTCTACTTCGACGCCTACGTGGAGTTCGCCGAGTTCGGCGCGCTCAACACCGCCGGCGTGGTCGGGGCCGGCAACGACATCGGCGTGCTCGTCGTCGGGCCCACCACCCGCGGGCTCATCGACGCCAACTACATCAACCGGACCGTCGTGGGCGGCGACTTCGGGACCCGCGGCGGTACGACCGCGGCCACCATGGACCTTCTCGCCGCGGGCTCGATCCTGATCGGCGGCAATCACCTGGGCGTGGTCACGCTCGAGCGCGACGTGGCGGGTCTCCGCGTCGAGGGGGGCATGGACCGCGGGGCGGTCCGCTCCGGGCGCTCGCTCACCAGTGTCGACGTGGGCTTCATGGACCAGTCCCGGATCACCGCCCGCAACGACATTCTCGACGTGCTCGTTCGCGGTGACATGCGCGACTCGCTCATCTACGCCGGCGCCGACCTTGGGCGCGACGGACTCTTCGGGGGTGTCGGCGAGGACACCGACGTCGTCACGGACGGGCGGATCGACTCGGTGCGCGTGCTGGGCAGCTTCGTCCGCTCGGACATCGCGGCCGGCGTCGCCCGCGGGCCGGACGCCTTCGTGGGCACGCCCGACGACCGCGTCGACGCGGGACGGTCGGCCATCGGGGCGGTCACCATCCAGGGGCAGGTCGCCGGGTCGAACCTGGCCAGCCAGTCCTACCGCATCGTCTCGACCGGCACGGTCGGCTCGGTCACGGTCGCCGGGCAGCCCTTCACCGCGACGGGCAACCTCGCGGTGGTCAATCTCGATCCCACGGCCCTCCCCCTGCAGGTCACCGGCCTGCGCGTGGAGGAGGAGGCCCGGCAGTACATCGCGGTGATCGGCTTCAACCAGCCCATCGACGCGTCGACGCTCGGCCCCGCCCTGACCATCTCCGAGCTCCGTGCCGGCTCCGCGGTGCAGATCCGCCTTGCCGAGGGCTCGGACTACACGCTCGGCTACAACCCCGGCACGAGCGAGGTTCGCGTCACCTTCGCCCGGGCCATCACCGACCGCAGCCTCCCGGAACTGCCGGGCCTGCCCGGCCCGGGCGTCTACCGGTTCGAGCTCGACGCCGCCATCCTGCGCGGCGAGACGCAGCGCACGCTGCTCGACGGCGACAAGGACGGGTTCGCCGAGGGCGCCGGCGACGACTTCTCCCAGGACGAGGTCGTGGGCGACGCGGGCGACAAGCTCACGCCCAACACCGTCACGATCGGCACGGTCGCGGTCGACTTCCGCGGGCCGATCGATCTCGACCTGGTCCTCGACGACAACCACGCGCCGGACGACCTGCCCGACCCCAACCGCGTCTACACCGTGCGGGGCGTGGCGGGCGATCACCCGGATCACGACCTGAATGTCTTCCCCTTCGCCGGCGACGCGGACCTCTACAAGATCACGCTCCGCGCCGGGCAGATCCTCCGCCTGGGCAAGATGGGCGGCAACGCCGTCGAGGTCGGGCGGGCCCTGCTGGATGCCGCCGGCAACATCATGCTCTCGCGCACCGGGGTCGCGCCCGCGGGCAACGAGACCGTGCAGGCGCTGCGGCTGCCCAACGCCCCGCGCCAGGCCGAGGAGATCACCGTCGCCGACGAGTATCTGATCAAGGTCACAGGGACCTATTACCTGCTCGTGACGCCCCTGGTGACCGCGGTCACCGTCTCCGACCCGACCCAGGTCCCGGTCCTGACGCCCATCGCCGGGGCCCAGGGCTCGTACGTCTTCACCCTCGAGGTCTTCGACGACGGGGACACGGGGTTCACCGCCGACAACGGCTCGGGCGACGGCATGACCGTCGTGAACGCGCCCGTCCCGATCGAGTTCGCCGGGGCCGACCAGGTCTTCGGCACACCCGACGACCGCCCCGTGGTGCAGGTCGGCGTCTACAACTTCACGCTCTTCGCCGGCGGCGACGGCGTGCCCAACACCTTCGACGACGTGGTCAGCGGCTCCAGCGGGACCGGCATCACCTCGCAGCGCACCAGCGGGCCCAACGGTGTCTTCGGCGACGCCGACGACCGCGCCGTCTCCTTCGTCGGCGCCTCGATCGGCAAGGCCGCCTCCGCCGGCGTGCCCGAGGAGGTCGCCCCGGACATCGACGTCTACCACCTCAACAACCGCGAGGCGATCGCCCCGGGGACGCGCATCCGCGTCACCCTCCGCCTGACCGAGTTCGGCTCGAACATCGGACTCTCGCCCAACGCCCGTCAGCAGGACCTCCGCGGCGACGTGCAGTTCGCCATCTTCGAGACCTCGGGCTCGACGGACATCGCCGACGGGCTCCTGGTCGCCGCGCCCAGCGACGTGCTCCCCATCGGCGGGCAGCCGACGCGGATCACCAGCAACGGGAACATGGCCTACGGCTACGACGCGAACGGCGACTTCACCTTCGAGTTCGTGACCCCGGGCCGCCTGGGCGTGGCCGGGCAGCCCCCGGCGACCTACGCCCTCTACATCCAGGGCGCCATCCGCTCGGACTACGAGCTGGAGATCCTCACCCAGGGCACCGGGCTCACGGCGCCGGTGACGCAGAACGTGTTCATCGAGACCCGCGGTGGATCGATCGACTGGCTCGAGGCCGGCCGCGGCGTCGTCACCACTCTCAACCCCTTCTCCACCGGCGTCGTCGGCTTCGGCGGCTTCGTCGGGGCCCAGACCGTCGACGACTACGTCGTCAGCCGGGTCATCAGCAACCTCAACGCGATCTTCGCGGGGTCGAACGCCAACATCGTCGTGGCCAACACCACCGCGGCCTTCGAGCAGGGGGGCGGCATCGCGCCCTTCTCCACCGTCTTCCTCACCAGCAGCAACGAGCCCACGGCCTTTTTCGCCAACCGCACCTACGGCGCCAGCCAGCACTCCGACCCCTTCAACATCGACCTCCAGGACCAGGCGGTCGTCTTCGCCCCGCAGCTCGCCCTCTTCGGCCAGCCTCCCAGCGTCGCGGGCATCAACGCCTTCGCCGACCAGCTCTCCGACGCCGTGGCCCGGCGCATCGGCGAGCTGGTGGGGCTGCGGCTCACGGGCGTCGCGCCGCCGGTGCAGTTCGTGCCGGTCATGGCGGCCAACTCGCCGGAGATCCAGGCCCCGGGCGTCACGTACACGTTCATCAACGGGGCGCGCGTGCTCTCCACGCACTACGACATCATCGCCGACACCGACTTCTACCTGGGCCTCCAGAACAGCGTGGCCCTGCTCAACCGGATCATCGCCCCGCGCTGAGCCGCGTTCGGCCGTCCAACCCCGGTACCTTCCCCGCCCCCGGCCCCGCGCCGGGGGCTTTTTTTTCCCCGCGGGACGGCGGCGCGCGGCGTACGGACCGCGCCGGGCGCCCTCCCGGCCGGTCTCGTACCATGAGGGCGTGGCACCTCGCGCCGAGCCAGGCCCCGCCGCGGGCGTCGCGGGCCGCCCCGCACGGGGGCTGGTGCGCCTCCAGCGCGTGATGGCCGAGGCCGGCATCGCCTCGCGCCGCGACTGCGAAACAATGATCGAGCGCGGGCTGGTCGAGGTGAACGGGCAGACCGTCACGGCGCTGCCCGTGCTCGTGAACCCCGCCACGGATCGGATCGTGGTGGACGGGCGGCCGCTGCGCCGGTGGTCGCGCGGCGGGCGGGCCGCCGCGGCCTCGGGCGGGCGCTTCATCTACGTCATGCTCAACAAGCCCGAGCGGGTCGTCACGACCGTCAAGGACGAGCAGATGCTCGAGGGCCGCAAGACCGTGCTGGACCTGGTCGACCATCCCGCGGGCCCGCGGCTCTTCCCGGTCGGGCGGCTGGACTACATGACCACGGGGCTGCTCCTGCTGACCAACGACGGGGGCATCGCGGACGTCCTCACGCACCCGCGCTACGGGGCGGCCAAGCGCTACTGGGCGCTGGTCCGGGGCGCCGTCACCGAGGCCGACCTTCCCCTGATCGACAAGGCCGTGCGGGCCGCGGAGAAGCACGCCGTGCACGCTCGATCCCGCCCGGCGCCGCGGAGCGGCCCGGCCCCGCGCCGGCGCCGCGCCGGGCGGGCGGTCGTCCGGATCGTCAAGCGCGAGCCGGGCCGGACCATCCTCGAGATCGCCATGACCTCGGGGCGCATCGAGAGCGTCCGGGACGGGCTGGACGCGGCCGGGTTCGGAGTGCGCAAGCTCACGCGGGTCGGCCTGGGCCCCTTGGAGCTCAAGGCCGTGCGCGTCGGCGAGTGGCGCGAGCTCGAGCGCGACGAAGTCCGAGCCCTGAAGCGTTTTGCCCGCGAGGCCCGGGGGCGGGCCGCGCCGGGCTCCGGCATGCCGGGCGGCGCTCGCCCCGTCCAGGCGGCGCCCGGCTCGCTGGGGCCGCCCGGGCGCGGCGCCGATCGCGGGCCGGCCGGTCAGCCGAGCCCGCGCCCACCCCGCCCCGAGCGCCGGGGGCCCGGGGCGTGAGCGACCCGGTCGGAGAGCACGGCGACACGCCCAACGGAGCGCCCCCGCGGCGGGGCCGCTTCCGTGGGGCGCTCGACGCGGCCCGTCGGGCCCACGGGTGGGCGTGGCGGGTCACGGGTGGCGCGGGCGACCAGGACGAGGACGCGCCGCGCGTCGCGCCCGCGTGGCGCAGCCGTCTCGGGCTCGCCGGCGGCGTCGTGGACTTCCTGCACTGGTGGTGGCAGGCGATCATGAGCGATTCGCTCACGCGCATGGCCGCGGCCCTCACCTACCGGACGATCTTCAGCCTGATCCCCATCCTGGTGCTGGGCCTGGTGGTGCTGCGCATGTTCCGCGACACCGACGAGCTGGTGCGCGAGCTGATGGGCCGGATCGTCGCCTACCTCGGGCTGGAGAACATCGTCACCCCGGCCGACCCCGCGGCGGGACCCGTCGCCGGCCCGCAGCGCTCCAGCGCCGCCGACTGGGTGCAGGACCTGGCGGCCCGCGTCCAGCAGGTGAACTTCCAGGCGATCAGCGTGGTGGGCGTCATGGTGCTCGCCTACGCGGCCATCGGGCTGCTGGTCGAGCTCGAACGGGACTTCAACCAGGTGTACGGCGTGGCTCGGGGGCGGAGCTGGGTCCGCCGCGCCCAGCAGTATTGGTTCACCATCACGCTGGGACCGATCTTCCTCTGGGCCAGCTTCTGGGTCGAGGACCAGTTCCGCAGCAACGTGACGCGCGTGGCCGAGCGCAGCGGGCTGGGAACGCAGTCCATGTTCGTCCAGGCGCTGGGCTTCCTGGCCACCGTGGTGATCAGTTGGATGATGCTGCTGCTGATCTACATCTCGGTTCCCAATACCAAGGTTCGCCTCAAGCCCGCGCTGCTCGGGGCGCTCTCCGCGGCGGTCCTCTGGGAGATCAGCAAGCGCCTCTTCACCGCGTACCTCGGCTTCGCCACCACCACGGTGACGCTCTACGGCTCGCTGGCGCTCATCCCCTTGAGCCTGATGTGGATCTACGCCACCTGGCTGGTGGTGCTCGCCGGGCTCTCGGTCACGTACGCGCTCCAGCACGGCGTCATGCCCCGCGGCGCCGCCTCGGGCGCCGAGGCCATGCGCCCCCTGGTGATCTCACCCACCGTGGCCCTGGACATCCAGACCGCGGTGGCCGAGCAGTTTGCCCGGGGAAAGGTCCCCAGCGCGGCCTGGCTCGCCCACCACACCGGGATCGAGGAACGAATTGTGCGGCGTGTCCTCGGGCGCCTGGTGGCCCGGGGGCTGCTCCGCCGCGTGGGCGAGCCCGGGCGGACCGAGGGGTACGTGCTGGGTCGCCCCGCCGACGCTATCGACGCCGCGGAGGTGCTCGAGGTCGGGTTCGGGCTCTCGGCCCCGAGCGGGGGCGGGTCGAGCTCCGAGCGGGCCCTGCTCGATGAGCTCCGGGCGGCGCAGCTCAGCCGTGCCCAGGGGGTCACGCTGGCCCGGCTGGCGGGCCGATCCGACCCGCTACCGCCCGCTACGATCCCCGCGCACCATGAGCCGGTGCGCCGGAGCCCACCAGCGTGAGCAGAGCCAGCACAAGGTGGACGAAGCTCGTCGCGGTCGGGCTGGCCGTGGCGGTGCTGGGCGCGGGGGGCTGCTACCGGCGCGTGGTCGATGCGCGCGGGCCGGGGCGTGACCAGTACGAGGTCTCCGAGCCCTACCAGCAGGACTCGAAGCTCGACCGGTGGTATTACGGCGAGCGCTCGGACCGCCGGGGCGGCTCGCGTCTGGACGATCGCCCGCCGCCCCGCTGACCGCGGCGGCCCAGGAGTTCCCATGGGGCTCGAGCTCGCTCTCCCGGCCGAAGGGTTCATGACGACGCAGCTCCGTCGCGTGATCAACTGGGCCCGGCGGAGCAGCCTGTGGCCGATGCCGTTCGCGACCGCCTGCTGCGGCATCGAGCTGATGGCCACAGCCTGCTCGCGCTACGACGTGGCCCGCTTCGGGGCCGAGGCCATGCGCTTCAGCCCGCGGCAGAGCGACCTGCTCATCGTCGCCGGTCGCGTCGCGGTGAAGATGCTCCCGGTGCTGCAGCGCATCTATCTTCAGATGGCCGAGCCCAAGTGGGTCATCTCGATGGGCGCCTGCGCCAGCACGGGCGGCGTCTTCGACACCTACGCGGTGGTGCAGGGGGTGGACCAGTTCATCCCGGTCGACGTCTACGTCCCCGGGTGCCCGCCGCGCCCCGAGCAGCTCATCGAGGGCATCATGGCGATCCAGCGCCACATCGACCGGGAGGGGATGCCGCCCGAGGGGGGCCGGCGCGTTCCCCTGGGCGTGATGGTCGAGCCCACGCAC
>Ga0196963_10002809_pt1 | contig 10147 bp, 9 predicted proteins | sample S1_5metaG_FD_148600 | JGI IMG/M metagenome (GOLD analysis project Ga0196963, IMG submission 148600) | Soil microbial communities from Anza Borrego desert, Southern California, United States - S1_5 | ecosystem: Environmental > Terrestrial > Soil > Desert | place: USA: California | collected... | reverse complement strand
TGAGCTGCTCGCGCCAATCAAAAGACCGGTGTAGGCGCCACGATGTTCGCCGGAAACCGGGCACCAGTTGGCGCGAGCCCCCCAGGGCGTTTGGCTGCTGTCGGCCGTCCAGTAGGTGAACGTCTTCGCGCTAAACACCCAGTAGGGAACGTAAACGGCGGTCAGTTTCGTCACAATTGCCGCGGTGGCCAGATCGCCGGGTCGCCAAAAGCTGCTCCCCATCCAACTCTTCAGCCGCGCGACGGCGTCATGCTGTTCAATCTGAAGTGGCACGACGAACTTCGGAGCCAGCGTTTTGGCGTCTTTCTCGGCCTGCAGTTTCTCGCCGCCGCAAAATGGGCAGCGGAGATTCTGCACTTGCGCGTCGTAGCTCATCGATGCGCCGCAGCCTTCGCAGCGAAAGTTGTGCGTCGCGAGCATCGTTGCACTCGAGCCGCTCACATTCTCGCGGTGCGGCGCTTCCGTGCCACAGTTGGCGCAGAACAAATCCTCCTCGTCGAGCAAGCCCTGGCAGACGGCGCACTTTTCCAGCTCTTCGCTCATGCGGAATTCGTTACCTTGCTGAAACTGCAGCAATGATGAGGAAGAGAATCAGCAGCACGACGACGATGACTGTCACCAGGATCGCAACTCGCTGCCACGATACGGGCTTGTCCCCCGCCATCCGCCCCGTCTGGCCATTTAGCAGAAAGCGGTAGAGCTTGTCCTGATATTTGTAACTCGCAATGTAAATCGGCAGCAGGCAAAGATCGGAATTCACCTGGCTGAAGTTCGTGCTGACGGTCAGATTGCGGTTGGTATCGCCGGGAAGAAACGCCGCGACGTTGTTTTGCTCGCGGCGATAGAACTCCTGCTGCGAAATCTCGAGCGCCTGCTCGCGCTGCACCGAGTACTCCTCCGCGAACCAACCGGCGAGAAACCACGGCGCGTACCGCTTGAGCGCCGGCAGCTGATAAGGCTGCACGCGCAGGGCCTGGTCTTGCGGCAGCCCCTTGCTGCCCGAGACGAGATATCCGCTGTAGTAATGATGATGCCGGCCGGCGAGCGGATACCACTCGGTTTCCTGGACCTGCCGCGTGTGCGTGGTCGTGTTCCCCTTAGAATCGGTCGTGGTGTAGGTTTCGGTGCGGTACCAATGCTCGCCGATGCTGGCCTGCCAGGTGCTGTCGGCCCGCATCGAGAACGACCAGAAGGGGAGATACACGCCCTTCATCTTGTCGAGCACCGCCGATGTTTTCAGATCGCCCGGCCGGTACCAGCCGTTATCGGCGAGCCAGGCTTTGAACTTCGCCTGCGCTTCCGCGGGAGTGATCGCAAAGCCGATGACGAACTCAGGCGGCAGCCGGCCCGTTTCGCGCTGCGGCACCTCGACGACATAGGTCGAATCGCAAAACGGGCAGACGTAGCTCCGCTGATCGGGATCGGTCGCCACTTCCGCGCCGCAGGTTTCGCAGCGGAAGTGCTTTTGCTCAGGCGGCTCTGTCTCGACTCGCTTTTCTACAACCTGCGCATCGACAGTTTCCGATGGTTGCTGTCTCACCGCGGCCGCTGCAGGCGCTTGATAATCCGGATTCGCCGTGCCGCAGGCCGGGCAGAATTTATCAAGCGCCTCAATCGGCGTTCCGCAGGCTTCGCAGGGACGGCCGCGCGGCGCGGGAGCGTTCTGATCGACCGCATCGAGCCACTGGATGTCCGCCATGGTGAACGCTCAGCTGTGCATGCGGGGAAAATCGTCGCCTTCCGCCAGGATCGCCGCTTCCGCCGCCGCCAGTTCGTGTAGCCGCTGTCGCAACGCTGTTTCATCAGTGTACTTGCGAGCCAGTTGCACATACGTGCTGTGATGACGCGCTTCGGACTCGAACAGACTGCCGTAAAATTCCGCCAGCTCCCGATCGGCCAGGCGATCCCGGAGCAGACCGAACCGCTCACACGAGCGCGCTTCAATCAGGCCGGCAACGATCAGGCGATCGACCGCGCGGTCTGGTTCCTGCCGGCGGATGAGCGCGTGCAGCTTGTTGCCATACGTGCTCGGGTGAATTCGGCGGAACTTCATGCCGCGGCGCTCTAGCAACTCGATCACCAGATGATAGTGCTCCAACTCCTCACGGACGATCTCGGTCATCGCCATCGCGAGTTCCACATCAGCCACATAGTAACCGATCAGGCTCAATGCACAGGCCGCGGCCTTCCGCTCGCAATGAGCGTGGTCAATCAACAGCTCTTCGAGGTTGGCTGAGACTTGCTCGAGCCAACGGTCGGGCGTGGTGCTTTGCAAATTCAGCATGCGGCTATGATAGGCAGATTGGCGGAAAGTGGGGAGAGTGGAGGCCGCTCCACAAGGTTGGCCGGAAGGTGGTGGGCGTTTAGAATAAACTCGGCACTCAAAAGTGGAATAACAGTCATGTCGCTCGCAACGCCTCGACCCCGTGAATCGCTGCTCGGTCCAGTCCCGCTACTGCATTCTGGCGACCGGCTGACGCGCGATGAATTCGAACGGCGCTATAATGCCACGCCCGCTCACATTAGAGCCGAACTCGTAGAAGGGATCGTCTACGTCATGGGACCACCTGTTTCTGAACCGTACCATGGCAGACCGCACGGTCGTTTCATAACCTGGTTGGGAATATATGAGATTTACACGCCGGGTGTATCCATTGGCGACAATGCTTCCGTACGTCTTGATTCCGAAAACGAATTTCAACCAGACGCCCTGCTCCGCGTCGTGCCAGAATGTGGCGGACGTACTCGACTGCTGGACAACATCATTGAAGGCGCACCCGAATTCGTCGCCGAAATCTCCGCCAGCAGCGCAAGTTACGACCTGGGGGACAAGCTGAAAGTCTACCGCCGCACGGGCGTAAGAGAGTATGTCGTCTGGCGAACATGGGATCGGGCGATTGACTGGTTCGTATTGCGTGATGGCAAATTTGAATTGCAAAAACCGGATGCAGCTGGACTGCACAAGAGCGAGGTCTTTCCGGGACTGTGGCTCGATCCCGCCGCGCTGCTCGCTGGCGAAGGAATGCGGGTGATGGAGATTCTGCAGCAAGGGATTGCAACCGCTGAGCACGCCCGGTTCGTCGAGCTATTGAAGCAGCGCCGCGTATGATTCTGCTGACTGTTCAAGACGTCGTGAAGCACTATGGTCCCGAGCCGGTGCTGGATGGCGTGACGTTTGATTTGCGGCCGGGCGAACGGGCGGCGCTCGTCGGTCCCAACGGCGCGGGAAAAACCACGCTGATGCAGATCATCGCAGGCCTGAGCGAACCGCACTCGGGCCGCGTCGAAGTTCATTCGCGGGCCCGCATCGGCTATTTGGAACAGCAGCCAGAGTTCGCCGCCGGGCGAACTGTCTGGCAGCAAGCCAGCAGCGGTCTCGATGAGCTGTTGCAGCTATCGACCGAAGCGGAGCGAATCGCAGCGGCCATTGCCACCGAGCAGGATGCCGCCGCGCGGAAGAAGCTCGAACAGCAGTTCGATTTCATTCAGCATCAGCTGCATCGTCACGACGTCTATCAGGCCGATCGGCGGATCGAGCAAATTCTGCAGGGGCTTGGCTTTGGTCCGGCGACGTATGAGCAGCCTGTGGAACAGCTTTCTGGCGGTCAGCAGAATCGGCTGCTCCTCGCGAAGCTGCTGCTTGCCGATCCTGATTTGCTGCTCCTCGACGAACCGTCGAATCATCTCGACATCGACGCGACCGAGTGGCTGGAAAACTATCTCACCGCGACCGACCAGGCGATGCTCGTCGTCAGCCACGACCGCTACTTTCTCGACCGCGTGACCAACCGCACGCTGGAGCTGTATCAAGGAACCGTTGAGTCGTATCCCGGCAATTTCACGCAGTACAAACGGCTGAAAGGGGAGCGGCTCGAGGTCCAGCGGAAGACTTACGAGAAACAGCAGGAAGAGATCGCGCGGATGGAGGACTTCATCCGCAAGAATCACTATGGCGTGCTCGCGACCCAGGCCGAAGACCGCCGCAAGAAGCTGGAGCGGATTGAGCGAGTGACGCCGCCGCGGGAAATCAAGTCGCCACCGATGAGCTTTCCGCCGGCGTCGCGGACGGGCGACATCGTGCTGCGCGTCGAAGGGCTGAGCAAAGCCTACGACCGGCAGCTGTTCAAGAATCTCACGTTCGACGTGCTCCGCGGCGAAAAGTGGGGCATCCTCGGGCCGAACGGCACGGGCAAAACGACGCTGCTCCGCTGCATCCTCGGCAAAATCGCGCCCGACAGCGGCCGATCGGTGATCGGCAGCGGTGTGAAGCTCGGTTACTTCGATCAGCACCTCAGCAGCATTCCTCACGATGCCGAAGTGGCCGACGCCGTCCGGCCCGATCACAAGGAGTTCATGATTCAGCAGCGGCGGGACTTGCTCGCGCGGTTCGGCATCATCGGCGACACGGTGCTGCAAAAAGTTTCGAGCCTGAGCGGCGGCGAGCGGAACCGCACGGCCCTTGCTCGGCTCGCGGCCCTCGACGCCAATGTGCTGCTGCTCGACGAACCGACGAACCATCTCGACCTGTGGGCCCGCGGCGCGCTCGAGCAGGCGCTCAAGTCGTTCGACGGCACCGTGATTTTCGTCAGCCACGACCGCTACTTCCTCAACCAGGTCGCCACCAAGCTGCTGATCGTGCAGCCCGACCGCTTTCGCGTGATCGAAGGGAACTACGACACCTATCAGCACCTGGTGAAGCAAGGCTTCGCTCAGGAAGCCCGCGCGGGCGTCGCGGCCGAGAAGAAAAAGGAAGCCGAATCAACCGCAGCAGCGGCCCAGCGGACGGAAAAGGAAGGCCGCCGCAAACGGAAGTTTCCCTACCGCAAGCCGGGGGACATTGAAGCCGAAATTCACCAGCACGAAGCTCGGCAGCAGGAACTGCTCGGCCTGTACGCCGATCCGGACGTCCTTCGCGACGGCGGGCGAGTCAAGCAGATTCAGAACGAGCTTACCGAGCTGGAAGCAAAACTGCCGAAGCTGTACGAGCACTGGGAAGAAGCGATTGAGATGAATCAGTAGTGGGCTTCTCTTAGCACCGAAGGTGGGCCCTATACCAGGTTGGGGTTTGTTAACCATTTCCACATTATGGTTTACGTCGTGATGAACGTCAGCCCGGTGTACTGAATCGTTCCTTCGTTCGTGAACTTGGTGGACAGTTGGGCGTAGTGTTTCTTCAGCATCTTTCTGATGCTGTTGTCGCTCATTGCCGCTCTGTTTTGAGCCTTGCACCAGTCTCTGTATCTTTGAATCAGAGCGGTCTGTCGGCAGCATGTTTCGGGATTGCCGGTGAGTCTCACGCGGGTTTGCATGTACTCAAGGAACGAGTTCGATGGAGCAAGGGAAGCACTCTGTTCAAACACCTTGCTCAGTCCTTCCCCGTGCTCAGCCAGCACGCGGGCCACAACTTTGCGGGTGATGGTTCGGCCACACTCACCAACAGATTTCCCTTGCTTTAGTAACTCATTCGCGATGTAGGGATGGCTGTACCCAGCACGGCCAAGCTTCCAGATTTCTTCCACCGTTTCAGGCTGCACACGAACCGTCAGCACCTTGGCTGCTTTGGCCCCTGATGCCTTGGCGGTGAAGTGGGTCATGATGGCGAGAATGTCGGCGGTGAGTTCTTCCGCCTCTCCCTTCGCTTCCGCTTCTTGCTCATCCATCGTGTAGATGAGTTCGCACCGCCCCAACTTACATAGGTGGTTAACCAGTTGGACCCCGAACCGGGCAACGCGGGTGAAGTCCTGAGCGACCACGAACCCACCAGCGAACTTACCCTCAAGAATATGTTCAACCAGTCTCAGGAATGCAGGCCGATTAAAGTCCAACCCTGAGCCGATGCTGCGATACCAACTAACGTTGGCCAAGTTGCCCCATCGCTGAACAATGAATTTGGAGACACGCTCCTGCTGATGCTCAAGGCTACTCTTGTCGCTCTGGCCTCTCGCAACCCCCTGTTTTTGAGAACTCACGCGGATCACGGCTGCAATGGGAACAGCAACCGATGACTTCTCCTGCTCATCCGCCCCAACCGTGCTCGTATCCTGGCTAAGCCAGCGGAGAACTTCGGAGTGCCTGAATCTGCGAGCACCGCTCGGCAATTTGAAGCAGGGAAGATAACCCGATGAAGTTGCCCGGCGAATCGTGTTCGGGTGGCAGTTGGTCAACGCAACCACTTCCCGCATCTTGAGCAACCGCTCCCCGGTCGCATTACCAATAGACGTGCGAATCCCCTCAGCCGACAATGCAGCAATCATTTCAAGTTCCTCTAACCAGGACTTGGAGTGAGAGAATGAGGGGCGTGTTATCAGCACGTTCCCTCATTCGTTTTATGAGCCGAACTCGACTCAGCCCCGCCACGATGGCGAAGCAACTGAGATTGTTGGCACCAGGGCAAGCTCACTGCTAACTTTCCCTGCTCAACTGTGTCAAAATGCCAACGCCGGATCAGGTAGGCAGATTCTCAACGGTCGAAAAGACCGCATAAATGTGTGAAATGACCGTCCCGTTTTTCTAATCCCAACGGGGGAGGTGCGCCCCCACAAACCGCGGGGGTAGGAACAGACGCAAAAAAAGCGACGTTCCCGCACTGGGAGTCGCTGCTAATCTTGTCCGCTCAGCCGCGGGCGAATCGTAACTGTGTATCTGAGGTTGAGCGAAGCTAAAAAATAAGCCACGCTCGGCAGCATGGCTTACTCGCAGCATCAACGCAGCGGGGAGAAATCGTAACGACCCGCCGTGCGATGCCGCTGCAGCAAAGTGGGAAGTAGATGGCAGACCACTTAGCCGCTTTTTTTCGTTAGTTCGTTACGTGCCCAAGCTTCCGTTTCAGCCAGAAACTGAGCAACCGACATTTTCTCTGCCTTGCGAGTGTCGAAACCCGGATTCAGGCTCAGAGCACCGGGACTCTTTCCCTCTCTAATCGCTTGTTCGTTGATTTGTCTGCGAAGCTTGCATTCGTTGGAGCGGCATTCGGCCAGTTGCGTTAGTAAATCGTCAACGCATGGACCGGGCATTTTCCCCGCCGCCGCTTCAGTCTGTTCGCCGTCTCCAGTAGCCTCAGCAAGGCTTCGGAAAAATAGGTTCATCATCTCGTTCATTTCGGTAATCTCCACATTGCGAAGTCTGCTCCGATCTTTTGGAAGCCCCACTTCTTGCACAGCCATTGGCACCACTTCGCATCCATCGCGGGATTGTCGAGTGGTAGGCCGATTTTTTCGTGCCTGCTCATTGAATCGTAACTTTCCTTCGTAAGCCCTTGCCGTTGAGCACGATCAAACACGCTTTCGCGTAGAGTGTCACACGCCAACGATTCGCGATGCTGCAAAGCAGAGAGAGCAGCGATTTTGCCTTGCCCTTGCCTTGTTCTTCCTCTTTTATCGCGAGCATCGAAACCAGCACGTCCCGTTCCTGGCCGCCGGGAATCGACCTGAGCGAAAGCAAAGCCACGTTGTCGATGAGTAAAATGAGCGATTCGGAATGATCATCCAGCTTCTTCTTGCTGAACACTTCCACGCTGTCGCGTAGCTCCCGAATGTCGCGTTCAATCGCATTCAGTATCCACGCCATTACTCCCCCACGATGCGGCGAATCCACGCCAGGGCTGATGCACGACGCTTGCGGTAAACTTCGCTCGGCTGTGCCGCTGCAAGTGAGTGAGACGCTGGCGGAGCGTTCAACGCTTCACGTTTTGCCATCCGCTCTAGCTGCTCCGGCGTTGGGATTGCGAACACGATTTCCAGAATTTCATCCTCAGATTTTCCCTTTCCAGCAAGTGCGAGCACTCTATCCGCTCTCGCCTGTTCTGCCCGGCCTAGGAGCTTATCCGCGTTTTTTGTCGGCATCGTAAATTGCCGCACTAGTTGGCTATGCTTCACTACCATTCTTGATTTCCCTCAAGTCGTATCTCAGTTGCCTGATGCTCACCAAAAACAGATCGCTAAAAAATCGAATGTCGTACCCGTCATTCGGGCGATAGTGATTCTTCAGCACGTAAAGTCGAAACCTACGCAGTTCTGCCGGTGTAGCTCGTTTAGGTGCAGTCGTTCTTTCCACGGGTTCATTCCTCAGTTTGTTCAATCCCGCCGCCCCGCCCGTAGCTGAAACCACCGGGCAGGAGGGCGAGAACGCGGCCGGAGTAGGCCGAACGGTCTAAAAGGTTCCAGAGAGATATACACCAAACTGTTTCCGAATCACTTCCCGCAAATTTTTCTGCGGGCGAGTGAACCCCATGCCGTCGCGGTCTGCGGAGAACCCGATTCAGACGCAATAAATGACAGCGGGATTCCGCTCCCTGTGTCTTCGCACTCTGCCGGTGGATGCGAGCACAGTAAGGGAGTTACACCAATTCGAATTTCGGTTTAATTCGATCCAATTGCGATTCAATTACGAATTGACCGAATTTCGCCCCGCCTGACGTCGCCGCGGTGCGGTGAAGCGATCCGGCAATCGGCATTTTGAATGCGGGCGGATTCGATGGTGTTTTTGCAAGCCGGTTCCGTTCCTTTTCCCGCCGTAGTCATCTGAATTCCGACAACCGTCAACGTGGCTAAGTGCCGGGGAGGTAGTTTTTTAACCGCCATTTCCGTTGCCTGTAGCAAGAGAAGTGCTCAATTCCGGTACTTGTCGGAGCGTTTTTTTGCGGAGCCTCAGTCGCTCCCTTAGAATGGCGGCTTCGCCACCCAGGACAGAGCAGCAATGGACCGAAAGCAGCGGCAGGCCGAGTTGATCTACAAAGTTGGCCTAATCTTTAGGCCCCTGGAAGACTTGTTTGCGGCGTCACCTGGGAGCTACACGCAGGCCGATCTTGCTCGGCTTCGGTCGCAGTTTCACTTAGACCATGAGAAGCTACTGAAGGAGCTTGAGCAGTTTTGCAAAGAAGAAACCGGGCTGGATTTCTCAGTCGAATTCCACGACATCCAGCATCCTCTGGCAAACATGAACAACGTGGTGCGGCAGTGCTTGATGAATGACTTGACCAGCGTTCGGGTTAACAAGGAAAATTTCCTACCGCGTTTGCTGGCGGCAATTGCTGCGGTGCCGGTCGAAACGAGTTCAATGGTGTTTGATGCGAAGACTCCGTTCACGACGTATTGCCGAATCCGTGAGCTAGTTAGCACGGCAGCAAAGCAGATTGTCTTCGTTGATAGATACGTCGATGAAAACCTGTTCTGCCGGTACTTTCACGAGGTTTCGCCGCAGGTCAGCCTTTGCATCGGCACTTGGCCCCGAGCTAATCACGGGAACAAGGCGGCATATGACTCATTTCTAGATGCCTCTCGGCTGTTCGCCGTGGAGCGAGGGAATCAGCTTTATCGCCTTGTGGAAATCGGCAGTTTTCATGACCGAATGCTGCGGATTGATGACCAGCTTTACCACCTTGGCGGATCAGCAAAGGATGCTGGCGGCAAAAGCCCGTTTACGATTTCCAAAATGGAGCCCACGCCAGCAAATTTTCAGAAGCTAGATGCGTTAATTGGTGGCGGCACCGAATTATTCGGGCCATCGACGCCCACTCACGCCTAACCAGGATTCCTGCCTCAGATGTTGCCCACTCACGGCCAGATTGAACTTCCGTTGCTTGAAGTGCTTATTGCCCTCGGAGGAAAGTCCAAGCCTAAGGCGGTGTATCCGCTGATTACGGGGAAGTTTCCCACGCTCACGCCGGAAGACTTAGAGATTCGCCTGAAACACGGCGAACGAGCTTGGCACAATCGCATTCAGTGGGTGCGGCAGCGGTTGATTGAAAACGGCGATATGGAGGGGCCAGAGCGTGGCGTCTGGGCAATCACTGAGCAAGGGCGAAAGCGGGTCAACAACGGCAACGGAAAGTCAACTTCGCTCGCATCGGTCGCGGCGATTCCGCTGAGCTTGGTCGATTTGCACGAGAAATACGAATTGCAATTCCGCTCAAAACTGCTCGACAAACTCTACGAGCTTACCCCCACGCAATTCGAGCATTTCGGCAAGCACCTGCTGACCGTGTACGGATTCATTCAAATGCAAGTAACCCAAGTGAGCCGCGATGGCGGGATTGACGGTCACGGTTTGCTCAAGGTTGGCCTAGCCCGCATGGAAGTTGCCTTTCAGTGCAAACGGTGGGAAGGCAATGTTCCCCGGCCTGAGGTAGATAAGTTTCGCGGGGCTATCC
>Ga0196963_10002808_pt1 | contig 10149 bp, 12 predicted proteins | sample S1_5metaG_FD_148600 | JGI IMG/M metagenome (GOLD analysis project Ga0196963, IMG submission 148600) | Soil microbial communities from Anza Borrego desert, Southern California, United States - S1_5 | ecosystem: Environmental > Terrestrial > Soil > Desert | place: USA: California | collected... | reverse complement strand
CACCATACCCGGTATGGTGTTGACGCTACGCCTACCGCTAAAAGCGCAGGTGCGTGTGCTCAGACTGCTGATACGCTTTTTGCTGATGCAACGATTTGGGGTCAGATTAACGGTGCTATGACTGCTTCAGGCGGTCTTTCCTCTTGCTTGTCGACTATAACTTCAGGTGGATCATGGGCAGCCGCTGTTCAGCTTAAAGCAAATGCAACCACAGAGGCATGGTGTGTTGACAGTTCTGGTCAATCAAAGAAAGAGACTTTGGATGGTAGTCCAACCCAGGCAGAACTTGATGCTCTTATCACGGATGGCACTATCGCAAAGTGTGACTAATTCCTAAATTCTGGATAGTGGTTTAAGTTACAAAACCATCTCATTCTAGTATGAGATGGTTTTGTTTTTTACGGAGCATGGTATAATTAGTAAGGCTGTTTATTATCATTAATTATGAAAAAAATGAATTTTAAGAAGGGTTTTACTCTTATCGAACTTCTCGTTGTTGTAGCGATCATCGGTATTTTGGCTTCGGTCGTTTTGGCGTCGCTTAATACCTCTAGAGCAAAAGGCGGCGACGCGGCAATTAAAGAAAATTTATTCAATCTACGTTCACAAGCCGAACTTATCCACGCCAGCTCTGGTTGCTATGGTGATGGTACGCCCGTTACAGATACCACGTGTGCGGCTTTTGCCGAAGGCACGTGTACTTTCGGTGTAGGTAATGGAAGTGATAATTTCCTTTTCGCCAACTCAATTATAAAGGCACAAATTCAGGCAGCTACAAACGCAAGCGGCGCTGCGGCCAATGGAGTTTGTTCAGCAGAAGCCAGTGGTTCAGCATGGGCCGTCGCGGTTACTTTAAAGAGTAATACAGGAGCAGCATGGTGTGTGGACAGTACTGGCGCGGCGAAATCATTTACTGGTACACCCGCTAACGCTATTACTACCAGCCGATGTAACTAATGATTCTTTTGTGTACAATTCTTTTCTTTGTTCTTGGTCTCATCATCGGGAGCTTCTTGAATGTTGTCATCTACCGGTGCAATACAGGGAAGACAATCGGCGGGCGGAGTGCTTGCATGTCTTGTTTGACCACTCTTAAATGGTACGAGCTTGTTCCTCTTTTTAGCTTTGTTGTACTCTTTGGAAGATGCCGAACTTGTAAGATAAAAATCTCGATACAATATCCGCTTGTCGAGCTTGTAACCGGAATTATTTTCGCAACGGTTTTCTATGTGTTCCGGGATTTACTTTTTACAGATCCTGCCGCTTTTATACTTTCTTTTAAATACTACGCACTTATATTTTCACTCCTCCTCGCCCTCGCAGTGTATGACCTCAAGCACAAAATAATTCCTGATACTTTTTCTTTTGCGTTTGGCGCGCTTGCATTTGTCGGTTTGTTTTTCTTTGTTCGGGGCGGAGGCTTTGCGCCGCATCTTCCGAGTATCCTTGATCTACTCGCGGGGCCCCTTATCGCCCTTCCGTTTTATCTCTTGTGGCTTGTCTCGGGAGGTGCCTGGATGGGGTTTGGGGATGTGAAGCTCGCGGTCGGTATCGGCTGGTTCCTTGGGATTGCAAGGGGGCTGTCTGCTGTTACGATTGGGTTCTGGGCGGGGGCTATTATCGGTATTGTCTTAGTATTACTGTCAAAAAAATACAAAATGAAAAGCCAAATTCCTTTTGCGCCGTACCTCGTTCTCGGTACTTTTATTGCTTTTGTGTTTGATTTACATTTATTTACTCCATTTTAATTTATGATTCAACTGCCAAAAACTACATTGCGAACTCGAGGCATGACGTATGTTGAACTTATCGTAGTGCTTGCTATTTTCTCTGTGATTTCAGCGGTGGTGGTTTTTAACTACGGTGCGTTTCAATCAAAAGTAGACGTGCGCAGTCTGGCGAGCGATATCGCACTCAAGATTGTAGAAGCTCAAAAATCTTCCCTCGCAGGCAAGTTGCCGCCTGCGGGTTATGTGCCTCTCGCGAACTGGAAACCATCATATGGTGTGTATTTCAACTCCGCTACCACTGCGGATACTGATACCATTATCTTCAACAAAAAATTTCTTTATTTTGTCGATCTTAATCAGGATAAAGTACGTGGCGGTAATACCGCATGCACTGCGGTCGCAGGGAATGAATGTTTAGAGAAAATTTTGATCCCCAAAGGCAACACTATCTCTCTTATTCAAACCTTTGTAGGCTCCACACCAACAACTCGAACCGATCTTACTGCTACCTTTTCCCGAGTTGACTCTGATGTGAAATTTTCGTCTGGAGGAGCACTCCTTAGCAATATTTCGTATGTAGAAATTACTATTACGTCGCCAAAAGGTTCATCTGCTAAAGTTAGATTATATACATACGGTCGAATTCAAATAAACTAAAATTATGAAGCGCACATTAAAGCAACTGGAGAATGGGTACACTATCATTGAAACGATGATTGCAATTTCCCTTTTTATCATTGTCGTAGTGACTGGCCTCGGAAGCTTTTTAAATGCAAATGTTGTGCACCATAAATCGGAAGACATGCGTTCGATACTGGACAATTTGAGTTATGTCATGGAAGACATGTCCCGCAATTTGCGAACTGGATATGTGTATCATTGCATTTATGGCGTGAGCGGCAGCGGTACTGCAGCTACCAGCCCGTCTTCTTTCTTAAGCACACCAGCAAGCTGTCCAAGTGGGGGATGGGGTATAGCCTTTGAGACAGATGTTGGCGACAATACTACCAGAGACGGTGACCCAATCGATTACGACGATCAATGGGTGTACTATATAGGCGTTGATACCAGCATCCCAGGAAATCGAGTGGGTGTCTGGAAAGCAGTCGCCGGACCATATGGAGCGAGTGCTTTTACCAAAGTAACTCCCGATGAAGTTAATATCGATGCAGCTGCGTCCTCGATTACTGTCATTGGCGCAGAATCCTATAGTTCGGGGAACCGGCAGCAGCCATACGTAATCATCAGGCTCGTGGGCACTATAACGTACAAGAATGTCGTCACACCTTTTTCATTACAAACTGCTGTATCAGAGCGGCTCATCGATGTCTAATATGAATAAATTTTTTACAAAAGAGAATAGGGGATTTTCCTTGGTAGAAACCTTAGTCGCTATATCTATTTTTGTCGTGTCTATTTTAGGTCTCATGTCTATTTTAGGCAAAGGACTTGCTGATACTCAGTATGCAAAGAAAAAGCTAATCGCTTCATACCTGGCTCAGGAGGGTATAGAATATATGCGAAATATCCGGGACACCTATGTACTCAACGATCCTGCCGGTAGTCAAAGCGGCTGGGACGCCTTTAAGGCGAAAGTTGCATCGTGTACTGGCAATGGGTGTTACTTTACCATTGACCCTCCCGCGTATGGGAGCATGAATACTTTGACTCCTCAAGCCTGCGGTAGTCCTTGTACCCCACTCCAATATTATTCTACCACTGGGCGATATGGTTACGGGGCAGGAGGAACGAATTCAGGATATTCTCGCTCGATTCGAATTGTGAGCCAGCCATCAGTCAACGAAATGGAAATTTCTTCCACCGTGTCCTGGAGCCAGGGGTCGGGTAATTATCAGATTGTCTTTTCTGAAAATCTCTTTAACTGGGTAGAATAGGGCAGTAGAGCAAAGCTCACTACCCTACAAGTAATAATGAAAAAAATATTAAAAATAAAAAATAGTTCCGGTTTTGTGATACTCTTTGCAGTGGTACTCGTAAGTATTATGCTTTCGATTACACTTAGTGTTTCCAATATTGCTCTCAAAGAGGTAAAATTCGCCACTTCTTCTCGAGACACCAATAACGCATTTTTTGCTGCAGACACCGGGATCGAATGCGCTCTTATGAATGACAAAAGTATTCCCGGAAGCGTCTTTCCGTGGCCTGGTACTGGCAATGTCACAGTTGTCTGCAATGGCTCTAACATTACTGCTACCCGTACGACACCATCCGCGAATGTTACCCGATATTCCTTTGTGGTCACCAGTCTTGGAAGCAACAACCTTTCTTGTGCTTCGGTAACGATAGATAAAAATGGTACCAATAACCCGGTTATCGCAACTACTATAACCTCAAAGGGATATAATGTGTATAATACATCGGTCAATCCTCCCTGCAGTTCCTTTTCCTCAAATACTGTCGAACGCCAGATCGAAACGAGATACTAGAAATCGCAGATTTTCATGAGTAAAACAGAAGATAAAAAAAGAATAGACGCATTGCGCAAGGAGATCGCGCGATTGCGAAGCGAATATCATATCGAAAACAAGCCGGACGTTACAGACGAAGTGTACGATTCTTTGACCCGCGAACTTCGCACTCTCCTTAAAAAAAATCCTGAATTCGAGGACCCGAATGCGCCTGAAAACAGGGTAGCAGGCAAGCCGCTTCCGAAGTTTGAAAAAGTGCGCCATCAGGTGCGCATGCTTTCCTTGAACGATGTTTTTAGCGAAGAGGAATTGTATGAATGGGAAAATCGTATCAAAAAATTATTACCTGTGCATGCTCGTATTGATTATTTTTGCGAGGTTAAATTCGACGGGCTTGCGGTGTCTTTGATTTATGAAAAGGGGAAACTAGTTCGCGGGGCAACACGCGGGGATGGATTTGTGGGCGAAGATATAACAGAGAATTTAAAAACGATACACTCGATCCCGCTCGTACTTAGAGAAGCAATCGACATAGAAATTCGCGGTGAGGCCCTACTCTCCAAAGCGCAGCTAGGCGAGCTCAATAAAAGACAAGAACGAGAAGGCAAACCGCTTTTTGCCAATACCCGCAATGCGGCAGCGGGAAGTCTGCGCCAGCTTGACCCCAAGCTTGCGGCCAGTCGCAAGCTCGATTTCGTTGCATATGACATAAAAGGTGGCACCCATAAAGAGATCGATACTCATTCAAAGGAGCATAAATTTTTACACCAACTTGGCTTCGTAATTTTCCCTGATCTCGAAGCAACAGCAGAAAATTTAAGTGAGGTAATCGATTTTATAAAAAAATTTGAAAAGATCAGATCAAATTTCCCCTATGGCACAGACGGTATCGTGGTCTCAGTAGACGACTTAGAGCTTCAGCAAATTTTGGGTGTCGTCGGGAAAGCTCCGCGCTATATGGTCGCCTTCAAGTACCCGGCCGAACGTGCTACCACGATTGTGAAAGATATCACTGTGAACGTTGGTCGCACAGGCGTGCTTACACCGCTTGCTCTCTTTCCGCCTACGCCTGTCGCTGGCTCTACTGTCTCGAAAGCGACACTTCACAACATGGACCAGATCGAGCGACTGGGGCTCAGGATAGGGGATACAGTCGTCATCGAAAAAGCGGGAGACGTAATCCCGAAAGTTGTAGAAGTCCTCTCTCGCATGCGCACTGGCAAAGAGAAAAAGTTTACTATGCCAAAAGTCTGCCCTGTCTGCAAAACGGCAATTGAGCAAAAAAAGTTACCAGCTCAGACATCTGTCGCTCATTATTGTCCAAATCCGAAATGCCCGGCCAAAAGCCTACGCTCACTCGAGCATTTTGTGTCAGTATTCGAGATCTATGAACTCGGGCCTAAAATTTTGCGCCGTTTTAAAGACGAAGGTCTCATCACCGACGCGGCCGATATTTTTACTTTGAAACGTGAAGATATCGCCATGCTTCCGCGCTTTGGCGAGAAGTCTGCAGAAAATATTGTGAACGAAATTAGAAGCAAGAAGCGTATCTCGCTCTCGCGCTTTTTGTGGGCCTTGGGGATTCTCCATGTGGGCGAAGAAACTGCCAGAGATATTGCTGCGCACTTTGGCACACTGGAGAAAGTTATCATTGCGGCTACTTCGAACCATGAGGAAATCAATATGATCGAAAACATCGGCCCTGCTGTACAGAAAAGCCTTTCCGATTTTTTCCAAGATAAAAATAATTTGCATTTTATAAAAAAATTAGAAAAAAATGGCGTGGTGGTAGAGAAAGCAGAGAGGAAAAAAGCGGGGAAGTTTACCGGTATGAACTTTGTACTTACTGGCACGCTCTCCTCTATGTCGCGCCCCATTGCTAAAGAAAAAATCCTTGCCTTGGGTGGCAAAGTCGTCGGTTCGGTATCCAGTAATACGACCTATGTCGTCGCCGGCACGGACCCCGGTTCAAAACTTAAAAACGCAGAAAAATTAGGGATAAAAGTGCTTACTGAGAAAGAATTTTTGGCGTTGCTATAATCCGAGGGCTTTCTCGAGGGCGGGGAGAACTTTTTTGGCTATTTTTGCATATCCCACGTCGTTTGGATGAATGGTATCACTCATATATTTTCTATTGCCGATGAGCCCATCGAGCACGTCAGGCACATATAGCGCACCTCTTTCTTTCGCGATTCTTTCAAAATGTTCTTCGTATGGGTCAGACAAAATACTTCCGCGGATACCGAGGAGGACGACAACTGCACCAGAGTCTTGAAGTTTTGCAACTATGTGGTCGATATTTTTAAATGTTGTTGCCACTGGTACTTTGCGCAAGAAATCATTGCCGCCGAAAAGCACCAAAACTATTTTCGGATCTTCGGCGGCTACTTTATCTACGCGTTCCAAGCCTCTCCCGCTCGTATCACCCGATACGCCCATGTTTATAATCGGTGTATTAATCTCGCGACTTAAAAGAGAAACAAAATCATTGCCCTTGGTTGCGCCTACGCCTTCGATCAAACTATCTCCAAAAGCAACAATACTAGCACCATCGCCAGGGAAGTTTGTAATCGGCGCTGGTTTTTTGAATATAAAAAATATAAGCCCGACTAATACGGCGACACTGACAATACTAATAAGTATTTTGATCATGATTTGAATTAGTATTTAAATACTAATCGAAAAATTATTTTCTTTTACGGGCCGCTTGCGCCTTTTTGATATTTTTTCTTTGGGCGCGTTTCATTGCGGCGGTCGGCTTACTTTCCTCCGGAACGTTTTTTCTCGGATGCGCGCGAAAGATATCACCTTTCACATGGTACATGTGCCCGCTAATTGATTTCAAAACTGATTTCGCTTTGGCACCGGTAATGATTAAGTGCCCGTTTTTGACATGTGCATCTTCTTTAGAAACGAGCCAGGTAACTGTATCCCATGAACCGCTCGTGCGCTTTCCCGCGAGGCGCTCAAGCCCGCCTTTTTTGCCGACGTCTTGTACGCGAAAAGTTTTAAATTCACTTTTTGGTCGCACCTCGATCCGGTAAAAATCTCCTTTACCAGTTGAGCCCGGTTTTGCTCTTCGTTTTTTGTGTATTGGCATAGATAAAGTATTTATTAGATTATTAGTAATAGAGTCGACCTTAATAGTAAGTATACCATGAGAGCTTTTGTTTTTAGGGAAATAGTGTACAGTAGAGGAATATTGGAGGCGTCGCATAGCGGTCTAGTGCACCATCTTGGAAAGGTGGCAAGGGTAATACCTTCGAGAGTTCGAATCTCTCCGCCTCCGCAAATTTGTGTGGTATAATATACCTATGCCTCTCTATGCGCTAGATGAGAAACTCATACTTTTCTTTAAGAAGATTTCTGTGCCAGTGGCACGGTTCGGATTGTTTGTTGTTTTTTTCTGGTTCGGGACTTTGAAGGTGGCAGGGATGAGCCCCGCGAGCCCTTTGATACAATCGCTTTTTAGCGAAACGATTTCATTTATTTCTTTCAGCCAGTTTATTCTGTTGTTCGGCCTCTTCGAGTGCTTGATTGGCATCCTCTTTTTGATTCCTGGTCTCGAGCGCGTCGTTATCCCGCTTCTCTTTCTCCATATGATTACTACCTTTATGCCGCTCTTTATCTTGCCGGAGGAAACGTGGGAGCAGTTTATGGTGCCGACGCTCGAAGGGCAGTACATCATCAAGAACCTAGTTGTGATAGCAGCAGCGATCGGTATCGCTGCCAACTTGCAACCGATGAAAAAGAAGATATTATAAATATTATTAATTAATTTTTTATACAATGGATTTCACAATTAATTTTTGGGCAGTTATCGTTTCAGCTATCGTAAATATGATCATTGGCTCTCTCTGGTTTGGGCCACTCTTTGGCAAGAAGTTTATGGAAGTCATGGGCTTTGAAAAGCTTTCCGAAGAAGAGCGCAAGAATATGCAAAAGGGGATGTATAGGACATACCTCGCGCAGTTCATCGCTTGCCTCGTTATGTTTTATGCTCTTGCATGGTTTATGGCCGCAGTTGGCTGGGCAGGTGCCGGTAATGGAGCCTTGCTTGGCTTTATCGTATGGATCGGATTCTTTGTACCATTTAAGCTCGGGGAAGAACTCTGGGGTGGCAAAATGGCTCTCTTTTGGATCGGGGCGCCATATATGCTTGTTACCCTCCTTGCCGCAGGGGCGATCATCGGTGGCTGGCAATAACAACCTTGAGGAACGTAATTTTGTTACATAAAAAAGAAGGAAACACTCCACTTCAAGCAGTGGAGTTGTTTCGTTCTACGCATCCAGCATATAGAAATATAAAGATGACGTACGCCGGCCGGCTCGACCCGATGGCTTCAGGGCTGCTCCTCCTGCTCGCGGGGAGCGAGATAAAAAATAAAGAAAAATATTTGGGGCTCGACAAAGAATATGAATTTGAGATTTTGTTTGGTTTTGCCACGGATACATATGATATTTTGGGTAAAGTGCAACAAAAACCCCGGAGGCAACGCCTCCGGGGGAAGAGTGTTTTGGAAAAATTGATAAAAGAAAATTTGAAATTTTTTAGAGGGAAGATAAAGCAGACGTACCCACTCTATTCTTCGCCGACTATTAAGTCCGCGCGACGGGGGATACAGGCAGAACCCCGATCGCGCGAGATTGTTGTACAAAAATTAGAATTTTTAAAATTGCGATCCGTCACTCCTTCTGTGCTCTTTAAGAATATTGAAAAGAGAATCAAAAAAGTTGACGGTGATTTCAGGCAAAAAGAAATTCTCTCAGCCTGGGACAAGCATCTCCGTATGAGTACGCTCAGACACTTTTGGATAGGCAGTTTTAAAATTCGCTGTAGTAGTGGCACCTATGTGCGAGGGGTTGCGCATTCCCTTGGAGAGAAGATGGGTGTACCGACCCTCGCATTTTCCATTAAACGAACCAAAATTGGCAAATGGAAAACGCGGGATTAACATGTTAGAATTCGAGCTATGCACCATGATCTCGTAAGCAAAGAAGCGATACGTGAGGTACTTAAAGATTATTGGGGACAATACAAAGCTCACCCCTGGTACACTTTTTTTGCCTTTTTGCTTCCTGCTCTCGGTAACGTATTTGTATTTTTTATTCCTCCACTTATCGTCGGGCGGCTCATTGATGCATTTGTGGAAAGTGGGGAAGTTTCTTTTGCCGTCGCAGGCACATACATTGTCTTATTCGGCGCGCTCTGGTTCTGCGGGGAGCTTCTATGGCGCGGCGGTTTTTATTTTCTTATTAGACTTGAGATGTATGGAATGAATGCCTTGATTAAAACTGCTTTTCGGCGTTTAGCCGAGCGGGACTACGACTTCTATGCAAATCATTTTGTCGGGTCACTTACTAAAAAGGCAATGGCCTTTCCTCGAAGCTTTGAAGTCTTTACTGACACACTCGCTTTTAATTTAACAGCAAACGTTTTCCCAGTTATTTTCGTAGTAATTGTGCTCTGGTTTTATTCTCCATGGATTCCAATTGTGCTTCTTCTGTGTACAGCCATCACCGTTGCTGTTGCTCTGCCTCTTGTCCGTCGTAGGGCGCTCCTGGTGGCCAAGCGGCATGACGCGAGTAGTAAGATTTCTGGAAGGCTTTCCGATGCGCTTACTAATATGTTAGCCATCAAATCTTTTGCCCAAGAGAACCAAGAATATAATTTTTACGGGAAATATGTAGATGATTATTCTCAAAAATATAAAAAATCTGCCGACTATTTTAACGTCAGTCTAAGCGGCGCCTTGTCTCCAATATATGTTGCAACAAATGTTATTGGGCTTGTCCTCGCCGTATTCTTTGGACAGAAACTTGGTCTTCCTGCGGGGACGGTAGTAGTCGTATTTTCCTATTATGCTCAAGTCACCAGGGTTTTCTGGGAAATCAATAGAATTTATCGCGAGATCGAATCCTCCGTAACCGAAGCAGCTGAATTTACTGAACTTTTTATAGATTTGCCCACGGTACGCGACGTAGAAGAT
>Ga0196963_10002807_pt1 | contig 10152 bp, 10 predicted proteins | sample S1_5metaG_FD_148600 | JGI IMG/M metagenome (GOLD analysis project Ga0196963, IMG submission 148600) | Soil microbial communities from Anza Borrego desert, Southern California, United States - S1_5 | ecosystem: Environmental > Terrestrial > Soil > Desert | place: USA: California | collected... | reverse complement strand
ATCACCGACCTATGAGCTGCCTATTCTGCAAGATTGTCGCTGGGGAAATTCCCGCCACCAAGGTCTACGAGGACGATCGCCTGATCGCCTTCAACGACATCAACCCGCAGGCGCCGATGCACGTGCTCGTGATCCCAAAGCAGCACATCGCGACGCTCAACGACCTGACCGCATCCGACGACGCCGTGGTTGGCGCGATGGTGCGGACGGCCGCCACGATTGCGAAAGAGCGTGGCTACGATGGTCCGGGGTTCCGGACCGTCTTCAACTGCAATGCGCAGGCAGGCCAGACGGTCTTTCACATCCATCTGCACGTGCTGGGTGGGCGCAGCCTGGCCTGGCCACCGGGGTAATTACAGCTTTCAGCTTTCAGCTGCCTGCTGGCGGCCTTCAGCCTTCAGCCTTCGGCCTTCGGCAATCTTCAGTCTTCAGTCTTCAGTGCGAGCAGATATCGGCCAAAGCCGTTGTCGCGCTGCAGGACGAAATCGACGGCGCGGTAGCCTTTGGCCAGGTAGTTTTCGAACATCTCGCGCAGATCCAGGCGCCACTGCAGGGCGCGTTCGGGGGCGGCACGCTGCATCTCGGTGAAGCCGGTGGGAATCTCGATCCAGACGCGCCGCTCGGCGATCCCGAGATCGATGTGCGTGTTCAGGCGCCACTCGCCTTCCATCGCGGTGGTGTTGACGACCGGCGCTGCGGCGACTTCCTGCGCGCGGACGGTGCCCGGCACCGCCGCCTGCGTGTCGCCACGCTGTCCGGCGCCATATTGCAGGCGGCGCACGACGTGGGGCGCGCCGATCCGCCAGCTCAGGACGACGCGGTCGGTCGGCGTGCCTTTGTGCAGCGCGCTCGTCGATTCGCCGTAGAAATTCTGCGCGTATTCCTCGACCACGCCGCCGAGCTTGGCGAAGTTGAAGTGCGCGTTCATCGCCTGCATTGGATCGAAGGTCCACTCGATCAGGTCGTAGCCCTGCGCGAGCGCCCGATCGCGCTGTTCGAGCTTCAACCGGTAACCCAGGCCGCCGCGAAATTCCGGCAGCACGCCGGCCATGTGCGACCACATCATCGGCCGCCCCTGCTTCATCCCGACCACCGCGTAGGCGAAGCCGACCAGCCGGTTACCCGGCGCGAAGGCGCCGATCAAGCTGGCGCCGCGATGCACGGTGAAGATGAACACCGGCACGCCGACCATGTCGGCGCTGTCCGTATAGCCCCAGATTTCCCGTTCGAGCTCGACGACCGTCTTGAATTCGCCGATCGCCGTCAGATCGCGGATTTCGATGTCGCTCATGGCAGCAGTGGAATCAACTCGTATAACGTCCGGATGACGGGCAGCTGCGGCGGCAACGCATACGGCACTTCGCCGGAGCGACGCAGCAGCACGGCGCGCCATCCCGCGTTCAGCGCGCCTTCGATGTCGTGCTTGAAGCTGTCGCCGACCATCAACGCTTCGTCCGGCTTCACGTTCGCCTTGTCGAGCGCTTTGTCGAAAATGCTGCGGTGCGGCTTCATGTAGCCGTGCTCCGCGCCCGAGACGGACACGCTGATGATGTTGCGCAGGGAAAAATGCTCGCAGAAGGCGTCGAGGCTGCGGTGCGAATTCGAAATCGCGCCGACCCGGAAGCCGCGCTGCATCAGCGCCTCGAGCGTCGGCGCCACATCCTCGTACATCTCGAAGTGATGGTTCACCGACCACTGATCGTAGATTTCGCGCGCGACGTCGATGACTTTCGCGCCGCGGCCGCCCATGTGCTCGATGATCGACGCGGTGTAGTGAATGAACAGGTCGTGGTTGTAAATCTGCTCCTCGACCTCGTCGAGGATGAACGACGACGCCGCGGTCGCCTGATCGAACTTCGCCGGATCGACGTCGATGCCGTGCGCGGCGCAGGCGCGCCGGTAGCCTTCTGCCTGGAACGTCGGCCCGGGGTAGATCAGCGTGAAGTCGACGTCGAAAAATACGGCTCTGATCACGGATCGGGCGGCGGCGAATTCGGCGGTAATCAGCGGCGTGACGAACGCCGCTTTCCATTCGGCTCATCGGACTTGCTGGTCTTTTCGACCTGCTCGCGCACAATCCGATCGACGGTTTGCGACAACTCCTTCATCACCGCCTCTTTGAGCCGTTCGAGGCTGTTCTCCCGATGTGCGCGGAGGATCTCCATTTGCTCGCGCGTGAGAAACAAATCGGCCAAGTCGACCTTGAGGGCGGCGGCAATTCTCGACAGCGTCGCCGTGTCCGAATCTCGGCCGTGTTTGACGAGGTTCGTCACCGTATTTGGCCGAAGCGAGGCCTTGTCCGCGAGCTGTCGCTGCGTCCATCCTCGTTCGGCCAACAAAAACGCGATGGCCTCTCCCCAACGGCTCTTGGGCACGTTGTCACTGTAGTCCATCGCGCGTCGCGCATTCAATAAACGCAACGATATCAATAGGTTGCGAACAACCTCCACCCGACGCGAACTCTGCCATTGCGTCATGTCATTGAAATGATATACGTTACCGCTCCATTGATATAACGGTTGCGGGCTGGACGCACGGCCCGTTTGCCGCGGCCATCGAACACCAAGGAGTGAATGATGAAACGTCCGTCGAGAATCGCCGTACTCGTTTGTGCCGTGTTGTGGGCTGGCCATCCGGTGGCGGCGCAGTCTGCACAGGAACAGCTGGTCGTTCAGCAGGTGTCACCGTTGCGCTCGGTGCTCGCGGCCAAGTTGGTGGATCTCGGGTTGACCGCACAAGAGGCAGAGGCTCGGGTGAATCAGCTCACTGATCGCGACGTCCAGCAACTCGCCGAAAACCCGCAGCAGATGGGATTGGGCGGCATCAAGGACAAGACGCTCATCATCATCGCGTTGATTCTGATTCTGCCCAGCATTCTCCTGCTCGCCGCACTGTAGCCATGTCGGCGCGGCGACGCTATCGGTGGAACGTTCCGCTCGGGAGCCTTGCGGCTGCCGCACTCGTTGCCGCGTTCTCGACGGGATGTACGTCGGCGACATCATGGCGCCCACTGCGGACGGTTCCGGAAGACGCCGTGGTGTTGCCAGTCACCGGACGGATCCAACAGGGGAACCGCTGTGGTCCGAACGCCTTAGCGATCCTGCTCGCCGCCTCTGGCACACCCATCGAGGAGCCGGTCATTGCCAAGGCGGTCCAGATCGATCGGCTGGACGGAGCCTTGAACATCGACTTGCTGCTGTTCGCCCGCGCCCAAGGCTACAGCGCGCAGTTTGAAACGGGGTCGGTCGAGCGGCTCGTACAGCGGATCGAAGAAGGTCTTCCGGCGCTGTTGATGATGAAGCTGGAACGCCGCTCGCGGTGGTTCTTCCCGCGGGAACTGGTGTGGCACTTCATGGTCGTCTACGGCGTCAGCCGAACTGATCGCGTCTTTCTGGCTCACTCGGGGTGGGGTCCGCGCCGCGTCAAGTTCGAAGAGCTGGACGAATCCTGGGCGAGAGCGGGACGTTGGATGATGCATCTCGCGAAACCGCTCGATCGTCTCTCGATCGCGACCCGTCAGCGCGGAACCGTCGGAGACAAGAATGGCAAATAAACAATGGCACGGGCCTCGCTCGCTTGGCGCGCTCCTGCTCGTCATGACACTCGGTGCGGCCGGTCCCTCGGGCGCCCAGGAGTCGCGCGAGACACTGACCAATGACGCCGTCATCACTCTGGTGAAGGCGGGGCTTGGATCGCAGGCGATCATTGCGAAGATCAAGAGCTCCGTCCCGCGTTTCGACATTTCGATCGACGCCCTCGTCAAGTTGAAGGCGGCGAACGTACGGGATGACATCATCGAGGCGATGGTCGCGTCCTCGACGGGCGCCGGCGCAGGAACGGCCGTGCCCGGCAACGAGGTCGAGATGTTTCTCGTGGACGCATCGGGCTCGACCAAGCCGCTGTCGCCATCCGTCGCGCGGCACCGCATGGCGTTCTCAATTTGGTCCTTCGGCACGCAATTCGTCGTACCGGGGCGAAACGCGGCGATCGAGACCGCGGAGCCTCGCCCGACCTTTGAGCTGCGATTTGGCAATGATGGCGACACGCCAACCCAGTACATTTTGGCGCGCTTCGACGAAAGCGATGAAGGTGACGGACGACGGCTGGAACTCGATGACGCGATCCGCCTCGAGTCGGAAAAGATCGGGCCGCGCGTGTATCGCGTGCGCCCTGTCAAAGACCTCAAACGCGGCGAGTACGGTTTCTATCTGGCAGAAGCTGCTAAGGAAGGCTGGCCCGGACAGCAGCAGGCCGGCATTCGTGTCTACGATTTCAGCGTCTTGGACACCAGGCGCAAGTGACATCCCGACGTCGTGAACAGGTCGAATGCCAGAGGGTAATGAGCGATGACGGAACTGAGACTGCGTCACTTCGTGATCTTCTTGCCCATCGCAGCGGCAAGTATCGCCGCCAGTTGTGGAGGTTCTACCAACACACCGCTGAGTCCCACCCCTACGTCATCGACGCCAGCGCCAGTCGTAGCGACTCCGCCCCCAGTGTGCTTCACGTTTTCGATTCCTCGGGCCGAGGTGGCAGCCGAAGGGCAGGTTATAGATTTGGCTCTCATTGCGCCGACGTCGTGCTCCTGGACGGCCGCAACGACGGAATCGTGGATACGCGTCGAACGTTCTGGGCCCCTGTATCAGGCCGGTGACGGTCGCTTGCGGTTTGAGGTTGACCGAAATATGGATGACAATTTCGGCGGCTGCCGGACTTCCTCTCGCACCGGTGTCATTACAGTGAGCGAGCAGACCACGAATCGCCAGGCACGGTTCACCGTCGTGCAGGCAGGAGCGAGTGGCCCCTACCGAGTACCGACGGGATGCACTGTGTCGCCACTCCCATACGGTACGACTATCTCCGCGAACATGGGGGCCAGCGAATGCAGTGTCCAAGGAGCCCGCGCCCGCTATTACACCTTCGACGGTCTCGACAAGCAAAGCATCGATATTCGGCTCACCGCCGGTCGGTTTGTTTCTGGCGGATTGCGCGTGCCGACGGTGCGCCTCTATGGTCCCGGCGGCGGATTTGTGGTGGGCGCCGGAGCGAACGTCGTCGTGGACAATCCTGGCTTCAGTCGTAATCTCGCCTGTACCGGCAGCTACACCGTGGAGGTGACATCGAAGATCGATTCACTGTTCAATCCGAATGGCCTAGGGAACTATACGCTTCGACTCGCTTCGCAGAACTAGCGTTAGGCGTTAGCAGCGTCGGAAATCTGCGGTTTGATCGGTTTGGTGTCGAATGCCCCCGGACACCCGAGGTGAACTGTTGTTCACTCTCCCTCAATGATCAGCGATGCGGCCGTCACGACAGCAGGCACCACTGTCCTGGCATGCCTTTCGCGTTGACTACTGTCGCATCACAGAATAATTTTCGTAGAAGCGTAGTCTGCCCGTCCTCGCAACGGATTCTGCCTCCCGCACCTTACAGGCACGCCAGGATCCGCCTGCCACGGAAAGACGTGGGAGGTTTAATGGCCAGCTCGAAATGCACTTCGGAGTCGAATGTCGACCCGGTGATGATCCGCATCGCCCGTGCAGTATCCGCCGAAGACAGCTTCGGCACGGTCGACCCAAAAAATGTGTCCGCGGCGTTGATAGAGTTCGCTCATCTTGCGTCGATTTCTGTGCTGACCGATGGCGTCATCGCCTCGGATACCTTCCGATCGGCGATCGACCATGTCGCGCGGCGCCATTTCGGTCGTCGGCGCGCCGAGAAGCGCTTTGCTCGCGCAGTCGGATGCATCGCGGCTCGGACCGACCGGGACGCGATTGAGATCGCGCACGCGGAGGTTCTCGAAATCGGCGAACTGGCACACTATTACGCCGGTTTGGCGACCGGCCTGACGTTCGCTGACCGTCGCCACAGGTAGGAGACGCGCCGGTGATGCCACATAGTCGATGCCGTATCTCAAATCTGACAGCCATACGCGTTACCGTGGCCGAACGCCTTACGCCACCGTCCAGTGCGACGGCTGGAGCGACGAGCGTGCATGGGCCGCCGAATAGGGCGGAGCGAGATCTGAGCGTATCGATTCAAGTCCCTAGACAAGCGATGACTGGTGCTGGGGCCTGACTCGAGCGGAGGTCATCGCGTTGTTGCTACGGTCATGGTCGCGCCGGTTACGTAGATCCGGCGTGGCGCTTGTAATTGCGATGAGCTGAGACCGGAATCCCTAGAGTCGCACGCCTGAGCCTTCGGTGGCCCTGGTGTCGGCGGCCCATGGACCGGCGACGGCAATCGTCGCTTTCGACGGATCCAGCAGCCGGCGAGCCGCCCGATCCGCGGCGTCTTTGGTAACCGCGCCGATCAGTGCCGGCAGACGCACGTCGTAATCGAGCCCGAGATCGAACGTGTCCGACGACAACAGGAACGACGCGATCGCCGCGTTGGTTTCGAGCTGCCGCGGTATCGAGCCGATCAGATAGCTCTTCGATTCCTCGATTTCCTGTTCGGTGAACCCGTTCTCGATCACCGCGGTCAACTCTGCGTCGATCGAGGCGATGGTTTTCTCGACGTTCGCCGCCGAGACGCCGGCGCGAATCAGGAACGGTCCCTGCCCGAACGTCGCGTCGAGCGAGCTGTAGACGTAGTAGGCCATGCCCTGCCGCTCGCGGATGCTGTCACCGAGCTTGCCGCCGATCGCGTATTGGCCGAGGGCATTGTTCATCACCGAAATGGCCATGTAGTCGGGATCGAGGCGGCGAATCCCCAGGCAGCCGTAGACGACATCGGCCTGCGCCTTGTTCATCATCGGCACCGACACCAGCTGCCGCGCGGCCGATGTCGCCACGTCAGGAACGCTGACAATGGATCGCTCGCCGGTCGGTTGTGACGTCGAGGGCATGTCGCCAAACAGCTTCGCGACGGCCGCAATCGCCGTGTCCTCCTCGACGTCACCGACGACAACGACGGTGATCGCGGATGGTGCGAAGCCTTTCTGATGAAAGCGCACGAGGTCCTGGCGACGAATGGCCTCAACGCTCGCAACGGTGCCCCGCACCTGGCGCCCGTAGGGATGGTCGCCGTAGAGGGCCTTCATGAACGCATCCCCGGCCATGGACGCCGGGTTGTCTTCCTCCTGCCGGATCGACGTGATCAGGGTCTCTTTGCGTGTCGCGATCTCCTCGTCCGCGAATCGCGGGTGACGCGTCACATCGCCGGCGAGAGCCAAGACGGCAGCGAAGTCATCGGCCAGACAGGTCGCGGCAACCGCCATCTGGTGTCGGCCGGCAATGACGGATAGCGACGCGCCACGGCCGTCGAGATCATCGGCAATCGCGTCAGCCGACCGCGTCACTGTCCCTCGGTCGAGGACGCGCGCGCATAGTGCCGCAGTACCTTCGCGATCGGGCGGATCGGCGTAGGCGCCCGTCCGCACGCCGATCAGCATGCTGACGGTTGGATTGGTGTGATTGGCTTTGGCGATGACCGTGACGCCGTTGTCGAGCGTCACACGCTTGGGGTTGAGACCGGCCACTGATCGATCTTATTTCACGGCGCGCTGATTTGCGCTCGCCAGACCACGAGATAGTTCACCAGATCACCAGATAGATCACGAGATCACGAGATAGATCACCAGATCACCAGATCCGACATCACCAGATCAGATCACCAGATCACTAGACGGCATCAACCATCGGCTCGAACCAGCCAATCGTCCGATTCGACGGCGCGAGGTACTTGACGGCCGCGGCCTGCACCTGCTCGATCGACACGGCGTTGAGCCTACTGCTCAGCGAACGGTACGACGGCCACGAGGCGATAGTTTCGAAGTAGCCGATCTGGTGCGCGATGTCCGTGACGCTGTCGCCGTCGTAGATGAAGCGTGCGCGCAGCTGCGTGTGCACCTTCTTCAGCTCGGCAGGGGTGATGCCGCCGGTGCGGAGCCGCTCGATCTCCGCGAGCACCACCTCTTCCACGGCCGACAGCGATTGGCCGTCGGCGACGGCGACGTGCAGGTTGTACAGAAACGGGTGCTGGGTCGGCATCAACGCGCCGCTGACGCTCGACGCCAGACGCTGATCGACGAGCGCGCGATACAAACGCGCGCTACGTTGCGGGCGCGCCACACCGCCGCCGGACCAGATGTTGAGCCCGGCTGCGCCGTTGAGGACGGCGTCGGCGATCAGCAACGGAAAAAAATCCTCGTGCTCGAATGACGGCGCGTGAAAGGCCGCCTTCCAATAGGCGGTGGTGCCCGGCTTGCGCAGGATCACGCGCCGCTCCGCCTGCTGTTCGGGCTCGACGTGCGTGATGCGCGGTGGCGCGGTGCCTGGCGGAATGCTGCCAAAATGCCGCTCGACGTTTTTGAGCGCCTCGTCGGTGTCGACGTCGCCGACGATCACCAGCGTCGCGTTCGACGGCACGTAATACCGGCGATAGTGCCCATACAAGTCGTCCCGGGTCATCGTCTGCAGATCGGACAACCAGCCGATGGTGGGGTGATGATACGGATGCACCTTGAACGACGCGGCGGTGACCTCCGTATCCAGCAGCTGCTCGGGATCGTTCTCGCCACCCTGCAGCTCGGAGATGATCACGGTGCGTTCCGATTCGCAGTCTGCGGGATCGTAGAGGCAGGCGTCCATGCGTTCAGCCTCGATGAACAGCATCCGATCGAGGGCGTCTTTCGATGCGGTCTCGAGGTAGGTGGTCTGATCGATCCAGGTGTAGCCGTTCCAGCTGCCGCCGAACTTCTCGATGATGCCCTTGACCTGGTCGCGCGGGATGTTGCGAGTGCCCTTGAAGTTCATGTGCTCGCACCAGTGCGACACCCCGGTCACGCCCGGCCGCTCGTCCTTCGAGCCGACGCGGTACCAGCACCAGACCGACGCCAGAGGCGCGGTATGGACTTCTTGGATCAGGACTTTCAACCCGTTATCAAGAACTGTCTCGCGTACGGACAAGGTTCATCTCCCGACAAGCCGCTTCCCGGGGTCATGCACCGGGGCGCCCCTCCCGTCACAGTACAATAGTTGGACTGTCATGGCGGATTGGAAAGACACCTGTAACCTGCCGCGTACCGCTTTCTCGATGAAGGCGAACCTGCAGACAACTGAGCCGGAGACCGTCGCCCGATGGGAGGCGATGGACCTCTACGGCAAGATTCGCGCCGCCCGCAAAGGCGCGCCCAAGTACTTGCTGCATGACGGTCCGCCGTACGCCAACGGCGAGATCCACATGGGTCACGCGCTCAACAAGATTCTCAAAGACCTCGTGGTGAAGTCCCACAACATGCTGGGCTTCGATGCGCCCTACGTCCCGGGATGGGATTGCCACGGTTTGCCGATCGAGTTGAAGGTCGACCGCGAGCTCGGCCCGAAGAAAAGGCAGATGAGCACGGCGGATTTCCGCCGCGCCTGCCGGGCCTATGCCGAAAAGTACGTCGACATCCAGCGCAAGGACTTCAAACGGCTGGGGGTCCTCGGCACCTGGGACGAGCCCTACAAGACGCTGACGTTCGAATACCAGGCCGCGATCGTCCGCGCGCTCGGCAAGTTCGTCGAACGGGACATGGTCTACAAGGGCAAAAAGCCGGTGCACTGGTGCACGCACTGTCGCACCGCGCTGGCTGAGGCGGAAGTCGAGTACGAGCCGCATACCTCGCCATCGGTGTACGTCGAGTTCCCGATGGCCGACGACAGCGTTGCGCAATTCAAGCAACGGCTTGCCGGTGCGGAGCCGCTCGCATCGGTCGGGCAGGTCTCGGTGCTGATCTGGACGACGACACCGTGGACGATCCCGAACAACCTGGCCATCGCGTTCCATCCCGATTTCGAGTACGGCGCGTACGCGGTCGACGGCAGCGCGGTCATCGTCGCGAAAGAGCTCGCCGCCACGGTCGGCGGCAAGGTCGGCAAGTCCTTCGGCACCCCCCTGGCGACGTTCACCGGCCGTGAACTCGAGCGGCTGGTGTTCCGCCACCCGCTCTACGGCCGCGATTCGCTCGGTGTGCTCGGCGATTACGTCACGCTGGACGCGGGGACCGGAGCGGTGCACACCGCGCCCGGCCACGGCGCCGACGACTATCACACCGGCGTGCGCTACGGTCTCGAGATCTACGCGCCGCTGGATGCCGGCGGCCACTACAACGAATCGGTTGAATTGTTCGCCGGCCTGAAAGTCTGGGAGGCGAATCCCAAGGTC
>Ga0196963_10002806_pt1 | contig 10155 bp, 8 predicted proteins | sample S1_5metaG_FD_148600 | JGI IMG/M metagenome (GOLD analysis project Ga0196963, IMG submission 148600) | Soil microbial communities from Anza Borrego desert, Southern California, United States - S1_5 | ecosystem: Environmental > Terrestrial > Soil > Desert | place: USA: California | collected... | reverse complement strand
ACTGAGGCCCGGAGGGGGACAGGGAGCAGGAGGCCGGCGCCGGGACCGGGGGCCGAGCCAAGCGGGGCCAATCGGCGCTGCGGGACGGGGCGGGGCGGGCCGGAGCTGAGCCAAGCCGGGCCGGCCGGGCGGGGCGGGAGATGGGCCGCCTAATGATGCCGCGTGAAGAAGGCGCGTGAGGACGAGCGCACGGGGGAACGGGTCGGCACGAGCGCAGCGGGCAAGGCTCGCACGGGCGACGGCTCGGCCGGCGGGGTCGGACTGAGCGACGACGGCGCCGAGCGGTCGAGTTCGGTCGGGCGGAGCGGTGAGGGAGCGGGGCTGGTCATGTCGCCGGCGGGGTCGGCCTGGGGGGGTTTGATCCGAGAGTGGCGCGCCCGGGCGGCGGGCGCGGCCGGGGACAGGCCGTCGGGCACGCGGGTGGGCGTGCGCCTGGATGCCGCGGCTCGGGCGCGGTTCCGCGCGGAGCTGGGGCTGCCCGCGCAGGGGCCGGTGGTCATGTCCGGGCACCAGGCGGTGGTGTGGCACGCGGGCATCCTGGCGAAGTACGTGGCGGCGGCCGAGGCGGCGCGCGCGCTGGGCGCGGCGGGCGCGTGGCTGGTGGTGGACCACGACGTCGCGGACGGGTCCAGGGTCCGCTACCCCGACGTCGACGGGGAGGGGCGTCCGCTGGCGCGTGTGTGGGACATGCGGCAGGCGGAGGGCGCGCGCGGCCTCGGGGACAAGGCGGGGGGCGAGGGCGACGGCGACGTGCCCGCATGCAATCGTCCGGCGCTCCGGCCCGGGCCGGCGCCGAGCGTGACGGGACCGGGTGTGCCGGAGAGCGTGGGGACGGGGCTGCGCCGGATCGGGGCGGCGGTGTCGGCGGCGGCGGGCGCGGCATCGGAGGCGGAGCAAGTCGGTCGCGCGGTCGTTACGCTCGCGGCCGGGCTCTGCCCGTCGCTGCCTCTTGTGTTCGCGCGCGAGCTGGCCCGGACGGCGCTGTTTGCCGAGGTGGTCCGGGCCATGGCGGCCGACCCGGCGCGGTGCGCGCGCTCCTACAACGCCGCGGTCCGGGAGGCCGGCGCGACGGCCCGGCTCGGCGCCCTCGATGAGTCGGACCGGGGCGGGCGCGGCGTGGAGCTCCCGCTCTGGCGGTTGCCGCGGCGGGCGGGCGCCCCGCGCGAGCGTGTCCGCGCTGCGATGGCCGGCGCTGGCTTGGGCGATGCGGGCGAACTGGCCCCGCGCGCCCTGCTGATGACGGGCCTGCTGCGGGCGGCCGGGTGCGACCTCTTCATTCATGGCACGGGCGGCGGTGGCGAGGAGGGGTATGACCGGGTGACGGAGCGCTGGCTCGCGGAGTGGCTGGGATGGGAGCTGTGCCCCGCCGCCGTGGTGTCGGCGACGCTGCGGCTGCGGCTTGCGGGCACGGCGGGAGACGCCTCGGAGCTCGCCGGGGCAGCGGGCACCGCGGCGTGGCGCGCCCACCGCGCCCGGCATGATCCGGACCTGCTCGGAGATTCCGAAGCGGCGGCGCGCCAACGGGAGCTCGTCGCGGCCATCGCGAGGGCGGAGGGGCGGGAGCGCGCGCCACTGTTCGCGGAGCTGCACGCTCTGCTGGACCGGGTCCGTGCCCGGCACGCGGAGGAACTCGCGACGCTCGACGCGGCGGCCCGGCGGGCGCGGGGCGCCGCCCGCGGAGCGGCGGTCCTGCTGGACCGCACCTGGGCGTTTCCGCTGCACGGGGCGGAACGGCTGGAAGGGCTCGCGGCCGCGGTGCGGGCGGGGGTTGGCCAGTGAGCGGCGAGCGCGCGGCTGCGTCCTGGCGTGACCGGCGGGGGGGCGGGTCAGGTCGGGCGCTGATCTGCGTGCTCGCGCTCGCCGTGATGGCAGGCGTGCTGGCCGCGTGTCGCGAGTCGGCGGCGCCTGCCGCCCGGGCGACGACCGCGGTGGGTGCCCCCCGCGTGGTGGTGCTCTCGCCGGCGCTTGCCGACACGATGCGCGACCTGGGGATGGGGGACGTGATCGTGGGGCGGCATGGCTTCGATGCCTGGACCAACCCGGCGGTGCCGGTGTGCGGAGACCAGGCGGGCATCGATTACGAGGCGCTGCTGCGGGCCGGGCCGACTCACGTCCTGCTGCAGACGGCGGGCGTGCCCCCCCGCCTGATGGACCTGGCGCGGGAGCGCGGCTGGCGCGTGGAGAACCTGGAAGTGCTCTCGCTGGAGCAGGTGCGCTCGGCGGCACGGTGGCTGGCGGAGAACGTGCCGGCGGACGCGGGCGCCCGGGCCCGGGCGCTGGCGTCGCCCGCCCTGGTCGCGATGGACGAGGCCGGGGGAGGCGGATGGGGGCGACGCCCGGGAATCGACCCGGAGCGCATCGGGCGCGTGCTGCTGATGATCCCGGGGAGGCGTGCGGGCGGCCTGGGGCCGGGCTCGTTCCATCACCAGGTGCTCGAGTCGCTCGGGGGACGCCCGGCACTGGAGACCGGGGCGCCCTACATCGAGCTCGACGCCGAGGCCGTCGAGCGGCTCAGCCCCGGGGCGATCATCCTGCTGGCGCCGCGTCGGCCCGGAACGGCGTCGCGCGCGGGGCTGCTGGACGCGGCGGCCCTGGAAGAGCTGCTGGGCCCGAGCGCTCGGCTGCGAGTTCCCGCCATGACGCGCGGGCGCGTGCTCCTGATCGATGATCCGAAGTGCCTGCTCCCGAGCACGGCGCTGCTGGGCGTGGCGCAGGAGATGGCGCGAGCTCTCGAGCGCTGGAGCGCGGAGGGTCCCGGCTAGCCTTCTCCATGCCCGCGGCTGCCAATCCCGAGCAGAGCCCGCCGGGGCGCGGGCTCATTCTGGGCATCGAGGCGAGTAACCCGACGACCGGGAGCGGCCCTGGGCCCGGCGATGGCGCCGGCTCGGCCGGGGTCGCGCTTGCGCGGCGCGAGGGGCGCGGGTTGGTGATCCTGGGCACCGAGCCGATCGGCGCGGGCCGCGAGGGGGACGACGTGGTCTGGGCGACGGACCGGCTGTGTGCGCGGCTCGGCGTCGTGCCCGTGGAGCTGGGTCGTATCGCCGTGTCGATCGGACCGGGCGGGTACACCGCGGTGCGCATGGCGGTGGCCGCGGCGAAGATGATCGCGCTGGGGGCGGGCGCCGAGTGCGTGGGCGTGCCCACGGCCATGGTGGTGGCGCTCGCGGCCCGCGAGCGCGCGGGGGGCGCGGCCTTCGAGGTGGCCCTGGCGGGGAAGGGAGACTCGGGGTGGCTCACGCGATTCGCTCCGGGGTGGACAGGAGTGGGCGATGGCGTGCCCGAGGGCCGACTCGTGAGCGCCGCGGAGGCGGCCGGGCCGGGATTCTGGGACGGGGTGGGGCTGCTGGTGGGCGATGCCCACGTGCCCGCGGGTCTGCGAGAGGGCGCCGAGGCCGGGGGGGTGCGGGTTGTGGACCCGGTGCTCGACGCGGCGTGGTGCGCGCGGGCGGGCGCGGAGCTCGTGGCGAGCGATCCGGCCCGGGTCAATCCGCTCTACCCGCGCGAGCCGGACGCGGTGAGGCTGTGGCGGGAGCGGAAGGGCACGTGATGGCGCTGCCGGTGCGAGCGGCGCGGCAGTGTCCGCGCGCGCACCGGGGCGAGGGAAAAAGAGAACCCCCGGCACGGTGCCGGGGGTTCAGAGGATCTAGGGCTCAGGTAGACGCGGGAGAGCCCGCGCGGGGCTTACCGAGGCTCGCCGGCGGGCGCGGGCTCGGGGGTCGGCTCGGTGGCCGGACGGTCCGGGGTAGCGGGACGGTCGGGGTCGGTCCGCGGGCGCGGATTGGCCGTGTCGCGCGGACGGTCGCCGCGGGGCGCGCCGCCCTGCTCCGAGGGGAGCGACTGGGGCTCGAAGACGCGGGTGGACTCGTTCTCCTCCACCGGGCGGTCGAGCTGGTCGGCGATCATGCGGACATGGAAGCGGTGGTCGCCGGGGCGAGTGCCGCGGGTGCGGATCGTCCAGGTGACCTTCTGGCCCGGGGCCAGCCGATCGACGGGGGCGAAGCGGACGACGCCGGCCGCGGGCGCCTGCCCGTCGCGCGGCGCGTTGGCCCGGTCGGCCTGGGTCGCCCCCTCGGCGCCGACGAAGCTCATCATGTCCTCGAGGGCGACCTCGACGCGGACGTTGGTGGCCTCGGAGGAGCCCTGGTTGGTGACCATGACGGTGTAGATCTCCTCCTCGCCGACGCGGATCGGGTCGTTGGTGTCGGCCAGGTTGAGGAGGAGGCCGGTGACGCCGGCGAGGCGGACGGTGACGCAGTCGCGCTCGGGCTGGATGCCCTGGGCGCTGACGGTGGCGCAGTTCTCGAAGTTGCCGACCGTGTTGCCCTCCATGCGGACGGTGATGGACCGGCTCTCGCCGGGGTTCAGCGTCCCGATGTTCCAGCTCGTGCGGTTGCCGGCGTTGCGGCCGTTGTTGGTGGCGCTGACGAAGCGGGCGCCGGCGGGCATGATGTCCTCGACCACGACGTTGTGGGCCGGGGCGTCGCCCTCGTTGCGGACCGTGAGGGTGAAGTCGAGCCCCAGGCCGGTGTAGGCCTCGGCCGGGCCGGTCTTATCGATGGTGAGGCGCGGCTGGCGAACCTCGACGCAGGACTCGGCGGTCTCGGTCATGCCCTGGGCCCGGGCCTCGACGCGGTTGCAGTAGCGGCCGGGCTGACGGGCGACCGCGGTCACCTGCATCTGGCGGGACTGGCCGGCGGCCAGGGTGCCCACGTTGAAGCTGGTGCTGCTGCGGCCGTCGTTGGTGGTGAGGCCCTGGGGCATGTTGTCGGTGATGGTCAGGCCCTCGAGCGGCCCGGTGCCGGTGTTGCGCACCGTGATCGTCCAGTTGATGGGCTGGCCCACGCTGGCGGTCTCGGGACCGGTCTTGGCGATCTCCAGCCGCGGGCTGGTCGCGGTGACGGTGGCGCACATCACGGGGAGATAGGAGACGGCGGTGCAGTAGAGCGTGGTGCCGTCAGCGGCCCCGCCGGCGCGGGCGGTGATGGTCTTGGTCTGGCGCGGCCCGAGGGTGCCGACCTGGTACTCCTCGTAGTCGTTGCCGAGCTCGATGTCGGTGTAGTTCATGGTCTCGCGGCGCGCCTCGCGGACGAACTCGCGCTGGCGCGGGGCCGGCGCGGGCTCGCGCATCGTGGCCGGCCCGGTGGGCGGCCAGGTGATGTCGCGCTCGGAGGCCTTGGCGGACTGGTCGGGAGCGAGCCGCTTGTCAGGGTCCTGCACGTCGCCGGGGGCCTCGGGAACCCCGCCCTCGGTGCGGACGGGCCAGGTCAGGTCCTTCTCGGCGGGCTTGGAGCCGGTGCCCGCGGGGCCGCGGGCATCGGGGGACCTGGGATCGGTCCCGCTGCCGGGCTGGCCCATGCGGACCTCATTGGCCGGGGCGGTCGCGGTGGCCCGCGTGGTCGTCGTGGTGGTGACCGTAGTGCGGTCGCGGGTCGTGGTCTGGTCGCGGACGACGCGGTCGCCGGCCGGAGGCTCCGTCACCCGGGCCGAGTAGCTCTTGCGAACGCTGACGCGGTCGCCGCTCGGGGCGGCGTCGGGCGCACGGTTGGGATTGCCGGGCGCGGCCCCGGGGGCGCGGTCGTTGCCCGAGGCGTCGCTGTTGGCGGGCTTGTCGCGGGCGGGCCAGGTGATGTCCTTCTCGGCGGCCTTGGACTCGTCGGCGCCGTCGCCCATCCGGTCGCGATTGAGGTTGCGATCGCGGTCGAGGTTCCGGTCGCGGTCGAGGTTGGCGTCGCGGTCGCGCCGGCGCATCTCGGCGTCGCCGTTCATGCGGGTCTCGCTGCGGCCGCCGGTGCGGTCCATGGCGTTGCGATCCGCGTTGCGGTCGAGGTTCCGATCCGCGGCCCCCTCGCGGGACATGCTGGCCGACTGGCTGTGCCGGTACTCGCGCACGCGGACGTCGGTGAGCGTGAGGTCGGTGAGGTTGGTGACCTTGATCTGGTATTCGAAGTTCTGCCCGGCGAGGATGGTGCGGGGCATGGACTTCTCGACCAGGAGAACGCTGGAGTCGCGATCACCGGTGGGGAAGGCCATGCTGGTGACGGGACCGCCGCGCATGTCGTTCATGGCGCGGTCGTCGCGGTCGGTCTGCATGGCCGCGGTGCCGGCCCGCGTGGCCGAGGTGGTCCGGGTAGTGTCGGCCCTTCGGGTGGTGCGGGTCTGGTTGTCGGACTCGCACCCCGCCAGGCCGATGCCGCCCGCGAACACGGACAGCATGACGACACGGGACAGGGATGAGGAACGCTTCACGATGTTCACTCCTTTCGGCGCTCGGCCGTCGGTCAATCGGGTGTCGGCACGGGGTGGCCGGTCCACCGGCCTTTGGACACCCGGTTCAACGTTGGTGGTCTGCCTCCGGAAGCTGCCCTACACGGTCCGGAACGGGCCGGGGCAGTTTCACAAGGCCAAGACTAACTCACCCGCTCTCCGACGTTAGATTGCCGACATGCCAACACCCCACATTACGGCGGTGTTCTTAGCAGCGCGAACGCGGCCTCTGTTCGCTGGGCGCTCGTGAGCAGTCCGCCGGTGAGAAGGTCAACCAGGGGCCGCGGCGCCGGCGCCGCGCGGACCCCTTCCGCATGCACCATGGCCCCGCGCGCAACGCCTTGGCCCGGCGTGCGCTAGCCTCGGGGCATGAACCTCGCGGTGATCATCCCCGCGGCCGGCTCCTCCCGGCGCTACGCCGAGTCCGGCCCCGACCTGGGGGACCGGTCGAAGCTCGACGAGGACCTGGGCGGTCGCCCCCTGCTCCAGCGCACCGTCGAGCTCTTCACCAAACGCGCCGAGGTCTCGCTGGTGATCGTCGCCGGGCCCGCCGAGGACGGCGCCTACCGGCGGTTTTCCGAGCGCTACGGGGACACGCTCGGGCTCCTGGGCGTGCGGGTCTGCCGCGGCGGTCCGGATCATCGCTACCAGAGCGTGGCGGCCGCCCTGGCCCTCGTGCCCGACGAGGGAATCACGCACATCGCGGTGCACGACGCCGCCCGGCCCTGCGCCTCGGAGACGCTGATCGACCGCGTGCTCCTGGCCGCGGAGCGCCATCCCGCGGTGGTGCCGGCGCTCGAGGTCACCGACACGCTCAAGCGCGTGGGCGAGGCGGAGCCCGGTCTGGCGGACCCGGACCCGCTGGCCTCGATCCTCGGGCCGGCGCCCGGCGGGCCGGCCGCGCGGGCCCGGGTGGTCGAGGAAACCCTGGCCCGGAGGGATGTCTGGGCGGTGCAGACGCCGCAGGTCTTTGCCGCCCCGCTGCTCCGCCGGGCGTACGCCCAGGCGGACCTGACGAGCACCGACGATTCGCAGCTTGTCGAGCGGCTGGGAGTTCCGGCGGTGGTCGTCGAGGGAGAGCCCGGGAACGTGAAGATCACGCGCCGCGCGGACCTGGAACTGGCGCGCGCGATCCTGCGCCTGGGCCCGGCGCCGCGGCGCGAGGCGCATAAGAAGTTCTAGCTCGGCGGCAATGAAGGGGCCGACGTTGTCCCACGCTTCTTATATTCACGGCACGAGCCCGGACGAGCAGGCCCGCCTCGCCGGGCTCAACCGCCTGACCAACGCTGACTTCGTGGCGTTCGTCGACCCGCGGCCGCGCGACCGCGTCCTCGAGATCGGCTGCGGCCTCGGCCTGCTCGCCCGCGAGGTCGCCGGACGGCTCGGCCCCGGGGGGAGCGTCGCGGGCGTGGAGCTGCGCCCGGAACAGATCGAGGCCGGCGCGCGGCTCGCGAAGACGGCCGGGGGCGCGCCCGGGCCCGTCCCGGTGCGCCTGGTCGTGGGCGATGCGCGCGCCCTCCCGTTCTGCGATGCAAGCTTCGACCTGGTCTATTGCCGGTACCTCCTGGAGCACGTCGCCGACCCGGCGCGGGTGCTGCGGGAGTCGCTCCGCGTGCTGGTTCCAGGCGGTCGGCTTCGCGTGCAGGAGAACGACATCACGCTGGTGCGCCTGGACCCCCCCTGTCCCGCGTTCGAGCGCGTCTGGGAGCTCTTCGCGGAGCTGCAGCGGCGCCTCGGCGGCGACGCGCTCGTCGGCCGGCGACTGTTCGCGCTGCTGCGCCGTGCCGGGTTCGAGAGCGTCGAGCTCGCCCTGGCGCCGGAGGTGCACTGGCACGGGTCTCCCCGGCACGAACCGTGGGTCCGCAACCTGATGGGCAACGTGGGGGGCGCTCGCTCCGGGCTGGTGGGCGCCGGCCTGGCCTCGGAACGGGAAGTGGACGCCGCGCTCGCCGAGCTCGAGGGATTGATCCACGAGCCCGACGCCAGCGCGACCTTCTCCTGGAACCGGGCGGCGGCGAGGCGGCCGGCGTGATCAAGTACCTCGGCTCCAAGCGGCTCCTCCTTCCCCGGATCGCCCGTGCGCTCGGCGACGCGCGGGGTGCTCCCACGGTGCTGGACCTGTTCAGCGGGACCTCGCGCGTCGGGCACGCGCTCAAGGCCGCGGGGCATCGCGTGATCGCCTGCGATCACAACGCCTACGCCCACGCGCTGGCCCTCTGCTACGTGCAGGCGGATGCCGGCGACGTGCTGGCCGACGCCCGGAGGCTGGTGGACGAGTTCAACTCCCTGCCGGCGCGGGACGGCCCGGGCTGGTTCGTCGAGACCTATTGCCGGCGCTCGCGCTACTTCCTCCCCGAGAATGGGGCGCGCATCGAGACGGTGCGCGAGGCGATCGCCCGCAAGGGGCTGGCCCCGGAGCTCGAAGGAGTGATGCTGACCTCGCTCCTCGAGGCGGCCGACCGCGTCGATTCCACGACCGGCGTGCAGATGGCCTACCTGAAGGACTGGGCCCCGCGGGCGCGCAACCGTCTGGAGCTGCGCGTCCCGGCGGTCCTGCCGCGCGCCCCGGCCGGCAAGGGCCTCGCCGTGTTGGGGGACGCCCTCGGGGCCGCCCAGTGCCACGGGGCGGACGCGGCGTACCTTGACCCGCCGTACAACCAGCACTCCTACCTGGGGAACTATCACGTCTGGGAGACGCTCGTGCGCTGGGATCGGCCCGAGACCTTCGGCGTCGCGTGCAAGCGGGTGGACTGTCTCACCCGCAAGAGCGAGTTCAACTCCAAGCGGCGCCACGCGACGGCCCTGCGCGACCTGATCGCCGCGGTGCGCGCCCCGCGGGTGGTGGTCTCCCTCAGCGACGAGGCGTACGTGGCGCCCGGGAAACTCTTCGAGATGCTGGGCGCCCACGGGACTGTCGAGGTCGAGGAGATCGAGTACGCGCGCTACGTCGGGGCCCGCATCGGCATTCACAGCCCCGCCGGCGAGAAGGTGGGGACGGTCGGGCGGCTGCGCAACCGCGAGCTGATCCTCACGCTGACGCGGGGGGACGGACCGGGAAGCGCCCGGCCCCCGGAAGCGCCCGGCCCCGAGGCGGTGTTGCGCAGGTGACGCCCTAAGGTCGGATGATCCAGCACCGACTTCCGCTCTGCCACCGCCTCAGAGTTTACTCGCCACCGGCGCAGGCCCCCTCCCCTAATAACCAAAGTTCTCCCGCAGCCGACCAAGCACTGCAGCTACCGTCCCAGGTTCTCCAGCATCCGCAGGTGCTCGCGCAGCGTCGGGAGCGTCTCGGCCGCGAACTGCCGCAGCTCCGGGTTGTCCACTTCCTGCCGGGCCCGCTCGAAGAGCTCGATCGCCTCGTGGTGGGCGGCGATCTGCTGGTGCGTCCAGGCGGCGTTGAGGTCGCGGTTCCCGGCGTTGCGCAGTTCCTCGACCATCCGCGCGTGCTTGGGCAGCATCTGGTCCGGCACCGCCACGCCATGCCGCCGCGCCAGCAGGCGCAGGCGCTCGTTGGCCCGCGTGTGGTCGTGGATCATGTGCTGGGCGGCCTCGGCGGCCCGGCCCGTGAGCCCGGAGCGTAGCCCCAGCTCGGAGCTCCGCACCTCGTACAGCCCGCCGCTGGCAGCCTCCTCGACGAAGCGGGGGGTGCTGAGCGCGCCGCGCGTCACCTCCTCCGACCGACCAGAGTGGCGATCGTCCCGCTCGTTCGTGTCGCACCCCGCGAGCACGGCGAGCGCGAGGGCCAGCGCCAGGTGCCGGCTGTTCACGTTGCTGCTGTTCATGAGATGACCTTCCGGAAGTGGTTTTTCGAGCTCGGAGAGCGCGCCATCAAACGCGCCGTGGTTCCGTGCTGGCCGCGATTCATGTTGGCCCCGGGCCCAGAGCCGGGCG
>Ga0196963_10002805_pt1 | contig 10155 bp, 14 predicted proteins | sample S1_5metaG_FD_148600 | JGI IMG/M metagenome (GOLD analysis project Ga0196963, IMG submission 148600) | Soil microbial communities from Anza Borrego desert, Southern California, United States - S1_5 | ecosystem: Environmental > Terrestrial > Soil > Desert | place: USA: California | collected... | reverse complement strand
TCACGCGCCCTTACCTCCCATCGCCTCGATGCACATCCAGGCGACCGTGCGTAGCGTCTCGGCGTCGCGCCGCCAGATCTCGCATTGCGCTTCCGCAGCGGCGGGCCGAAGCGATCGGGGGGGGGGTAGCGTGAGAAGCGTGTCGAGCTCGGCCGCCTGAACGCTGCAGGCGGTGGCGGCAAGGCTGAGCTCACGCCGGCTAAGGCGGATGGTGCCGGTCATCGCTGAAGCTCCCCGACCGGCTCGGCGGGCAGCACGAAGTCGGCCTCGTCGAAGTCCGCCGGCTCGCCGTCGCGCCATGCCGCTTCGGCCAGGACACGCGGATCGGGCATCGGCCGTGTCGCGCAGGCGATGAAGGGGTTGAGCAGCGTGGTCACGCATGCCCCGCGACGGGCAGGCGGCCCAAGGTGATGTCCTCGAGCGATCGATAGTTGGCGAAGGGGTTGCCGGGGACCGGATGGACCCTCAGCGCGATGAAGGCCTGCTCAGCGCCGCCGCCGTAGCGCCAGACGCCGTCCTCATCGAGCCGGTCCAGGCACTCCTGGAGAACGTCGTCTTTCAGCCAGTTCGGGTTCTCGGCCTGCAGCTCGCCGACCGTCCCGAAAAAGCAAGGGGAGGAGGCATCGGCCGGGATGTCGTGACCGGTAAAGACCGCGATCTGGGTATGCAGCGACGCCATGCTTCCTCCGCTTCGCCGCTGGGGCCGGGGCGGGCGTTGCCGCCCCGGCTGACCAGAAGGGGGAACCGAGCAGGAGAACGGCTCGGCAAAGCGGAGATTACAGAATTTGAAATCGACGCACAAGCCCGAATTTTCAAATTTTGTAATATACAACCCGACCGCTTACAGTTTCAGAAATGTCACCGGAAATTGGGCCTTTGAAAACTAAAGGATATTTGGCGACGGTTTCACCGCGCCGATGACCAAGGCGGTGATTCGGATATGGTCGCTGTCGGCATGCTCATCGACGGTGGGAAGCTTCCAGGGCTGTTGGAAACTCGGGTGCGTCGACATTGGCCATAGCCAATACGCGCCGGCTTCGTCCTTCCTCAATTCCTTGATGGTCGCCTCGATGCCCTGATCCGATGTTCTGGAGCAGACCACATGCTCTCCGGGCTGAGGGTCTCGACCCAGATGGATCAGGGAGACGCAAATGACGACTGATCCTTCGGGGTATGGGATGTTCATCGACGGACCGATGACTTCTAGGCCGAACTGAGGCACATGGGCATACCGCGCCATGGGCCGGGACAGGATCTGGAAACGCTCCTCCTCGTCCCATTCGATAGCTTCGCGCCAAGCGCCGGCTTGGACCGCCCCGATCACCAACACCGAACTCAACTCGGCTGGACGGATCGGCCCGCCAGACAGCCTGACGAGGGCCTCGGTCTCGCTGATCTCCAGATACTGCGCCAAACCAAGGATTTGTGGCGCATCGAGCTTCCGCTCGCCTTTGATGATCGCCGAAATACGGGTTGCGGGGAGCCCCATAGCGTCCGCTAAGCCCGCCTTGGTCTTTCCTCGCGGGCGCAGCTCCTCGAGCCGTTCTTCGATCCAGTCCCTACGCATTCTGTAAGTATACCAATGGCATAGCGCCAAAATGCTTACAGATTTTGAAATTTCTCTTGTGAAGGAATTTCAAAATCTGTAAGTTGAGCGTCGCCATGAGCGAAGCAGGCAGCGTTCCGGAACTTGTCGTCGCCGCCTTTGGCGGGCTCAGCAAGATGGCGCGAGCCCTCGGCCATCGGCATCCGACGAAGATCTCGGGCTGGCTCAAATCGGGCCGCATTCCCCACTGGCGCCGGGCCGAAATCGTAACGGCAGCAGAGCGCGACGGGGTGACCCTGCCGACGGCTTTCACCAATCCACCTGCGGACCCGTCCGGCAAGTCAAGCGAGGCCGCGTGATGCGCTGTCTCGTTCATGCCCGCGACCCTCGCATGGAGCCGCGCTCATGCGTGCGGCAATGACGCCGCAAGCGCTGCTCGCCGAGGTCGGCAAGCGCCTGCAGCCGCTGGCTCTGGCAGCACCGGAAAAGGTGGTGGGCAAGCGCCTCGGCGTGTCGCGCGCTGGTGCTGGTCGGCTCCGCCAGGGCACGGCGCCCGGCCTCAGCCACAAGCTGCTCTACGCGATCCATCGCCTGCCGCCGGCGCAGCGTGTCGACGCGCTCGAGCCCGTGCTCGGCGAGGAAGTCGCCGACGTGCTTCGCATCCTCTCGGATCTTCAGTCGTCTTTCGTGGAAGGCCGCCATGCCCTCGACCGCCTCAACGCCCTCATCGGAGGAACGGCAGGATCTGGAGAAGGCGCAGAAGGAGTTCTCCTCGGCCTTGCGCGTGGCGCTGGCGAAAGCGGACGCGCTGTCCGAAAAGCTGCTGCGCTTCGGCGTGAAAGTGCCACGGAACCTGCTGGAGTTCGTGAAGCTGCGCGAGCGCCTGAGGGACGACGGGTAGCGCTGGCCTCGGTCGCGCTTTCGCCGGAGCGCCTCGCTGATCCGGGCTGCGCCCCGCTGGCGCGTCAGGTCGCGCGGCTCGATGCCTCGCCCTCGACGCTCGCGCTGGCGATCGCCGGGGCTGCCGCTGACCCGGAAGCGCGTACCGGCATCGCCTACAAGCCGGCAGGCGGCACCTGGATCCTGGGCCATGTCGCCGCGACCAATTCATTGCCGGGCGATCCGGCGCTGGTTTCCGGCCGCCCGGTCGCGAGCCTCGAAGACCGGGCCTATGCGGCCGAGTTGATCGACGGCTTCGACCGGGCGGCGGAGGAGCGGGTGCAGCTCTTCGACCTGGCCGGCGTCGTCTGCCGCCGCGGCATCCTCGAAACCTTCCGCTCCCGCGTGTTGCGCACGGTCGAGCAGACCGTCGAGGGCATCACGGTGCTGCGCTCGCGCTTCGTGCCGGGCGAGGCGCTCACATGATGCGGGTCGACGAATTCCTGCGCGAGCGGCACCCGCCGGTCGGCGGCGATTACTGCCGCGTGCTTCGCGAGCGGGCGCGGGAGCGGGCCGACACGATCTATCGGCGCTTCGACATCCACGCGATGGTCGAGGTCGATGCCTGGGCGCTGCGCAAGATGATCGCCGGCGCCACCGATCCGACGATGGAGTTCGGCGAGAAGGATCAGCCGATCCTCGCGCGCCATGCCGACCCCCTCTACAACACCCTGCGGCCGCGCGACTTCTTCGCGGTGCTCGGCCTCGCCGGCGGCGCGCATCTGCAACTGGTCAGCACCAACACGCTCAGGCGCTACGGCTTCCCTTGGGGCCGGTTCGCCATCCAGGACCTGTTCGAGGCGCAACGCCTCTGGTGCGACCGGCCCGACATCCAGGCCCCGTTTGCGCAGGTGTCGCTGACCGGCGCCGACAAGGCGGCCGAAAAGAAGCGCCATGCCGCGATCCATAGCGGCACCGCCTTCATCAAGCGCGAGCGCCGCTCGGCCGAGCTCGCTTCGCTGCTGGTCGGCCTCTCGCACGACCTCGCGCTGATCGCGCTCGGCCTCTGGTCGATCTTCGGCACCATTCCCGGCGCACGCCGGGATCTCGCGCGGCTGTTCAGCGGTCGCCCCGGCACCGACATCGTCGTAACGCCGAAGCCGACGGCCGCAAACTCGTCACCGGCTCCGATCGTCACCGGCCTCCTTCACATCGACAAGCCGTCGGGAGCTTTCGCATGAGCGATGTCGCCGAACGCGTGCGCGCGATCGTTGCCGAAAATCTCGGCCTAGAGGCCCACGTCGTCACGGACGAGGCCCGGCTCGCCGAAGACCTGAAGGCGGACAGCCTCGACACCGTCGCAATCCTGACCGCGGTCGAGGAGGCATTCGACCTGCCGCTGCAGGACGGCGTGCTGCAGCGAGAGCTTCGCGTCACCGACCTGATCTCGATTGCTTCACGTGAAACGTCGCCGGGGTAGCGCCGTCACCGAGTTGTCGTCGTGGCAGGGGTGCCAAGTCGAGGGTGGAGACAGTGGCGAGCAAGCTAACAGCACAAGAGCATGATCGTCGCGAATGGGCCCGGCTCCGTCGCCGCGCGCGGAGCGCGCCGAAGGGCGAGCGCGAGACCACGGCGCGCACGCTCAAGACCTTCGTCCATCGTCACCTCGCCGAGAGCCTTGGCGATCCCGAGCTGATCCAGCGCGTCGAGCGCCTGCAGTTCACGGTGATGCGATGAGCGGCAGCCGTCACGTCGCTCGGCTCAGGCGCCGTCTCCTGGCGCAAGGCGTTGTGCTGCCGCGGAAGAAGCCGACGCAGCGCGAGCGGGCGTTCCAGCAGCAAGGCTTCGACTTCCTCGACTATGCGCTGATCCCGCCGGCCTGGTCCTTCTGCATTCCGGGCGGGCATAAGGTCGTGACGACGGCGCCAGGCTATCGCAGCGGCTTCCCGGACGGCGGGATCCTCTTTCAGGGTCTGACCTTCTTCCTCGAGTTCAAGGACGGCGACGACGGCGAGCTATCGGACGACCAGATCGTCTGCCATGAGCGCCTTGAGAAGGCCGGCTTCCCCGTCGCGATCATCCGCCGGCTCGAAGACATCGAGGTCGCCTGCTTCCGCTGGCAGATCCCGTTGCGCGCGCACATCACGCCGACCGGCGCGTGGGTCAGGACCGACCCGGCATGACGCTCAACTTCCTGCCCGACCAGCCGGCTGAGGATCTCTCCTACAGGGCCTTCCTTGAGGCGAAGAAGCCGATCGCGGCGCTGCGCGGCTTTGACATCGATCCGTCCGAGGTCAATCCGCTGCTCAAGCCGCATCAGCGCGACATCGTCGTCTGGGCGGTGAGGGGAGGCTCGCGCGCGATCTTCGCGGCCTTCGGCCTCGGCAAGACCGTCATTCAGCTCGAGATCGTCCGGCTGGTGCTGAAGCTCGCCGCTGGCGGCCGCGCGCTGATCGTGCTGCCGCTGGGCGTCCGTCAGGAGTTCATGCGCGACGCGGCGATGCTCGGCATCCCGGTCATCTTCATCCGATCGACCGCCGAGGCCTCGGCCGATGGCATCTACCTGACCAACTACGAGAGCGTCCGCGACGGCAAGCTCGACCCGTCCGGCTTCGTCGTCGTCAGCCTCGACGAGGCGGCGATCCTCAGGAGCTTCGGCGGGACCAAGACCTTCCGCGAGTTCATGCGGCTGTTCGAGGCCGTGCGCTATCGCTTCGTCGCCACGGCGACGCCGAGCCCGAACGAATATGTCGAGATGCTGGCCTATGCCGCCTTCCTCGGAGTCATGGATGTCGGCGCCGGCAAGACCCGCTTCTTCAAGCGCAATTCGGAGAAGGCCGACGAGCTGACCCTTCACGAGCACAAGGCCGACGAGTTCTGGCTGTGGTGCTCGACCTGGGCGGTGTTCGTGCAGAAGCCATCCGACCTCGGCTATTCCGACGAGGGCTACGAGCTCCCGCCGCTGGACCTGCGCTGGCACGAGCTGCCGGCCGACCATGCCGGCGCCGGTGCCGAGCGCGACGGACAGCAGCGGCTCTTTCGCAACGCCGCCGCTGGCGTCAGCGAGGCCGCGAAGGAGAAGCGCGACACGCTGCCGGCCCGCATCGAACGGCTGATGGCGATCAGGTCCGAGGACTTCGCCGCGCACCGGATCCTCTGGCACGACCTCGAGGCCGAGCGGAAGGCGATCGAGACGGCATGCCCGGCCGCGGTCAGCGTCTACGGCTCCCAGGACCTCGACGAGCGCGAACAGGCGATCATCGACTTCTCGGAAGGCCGCATCGCCGAGCTCGCCGCCAAGCCGGTGATGCTCGGCTCGGGATGCAACCTGCAGCGCCATTGCGCCTGGGCCGTCTTCCTGGGCATCGGCTTCAAGTTCAAGGACTTCATCCAGGCGATCCACCGGCTGCAGCGCTTCGGGCAGACGCGGACCGTGCGCGTCGACCTGATCTACTCGGCGGCCGAGCGCGAGATCCGCCGGAGCCTCGAGGAGAAGTGGGCCCGGCATCGCGAGCAGGCGGCACGGATGGCCGAGATCATCCGCCGCTACGGTCTGGCTAAGGATGCGACGGTCGACGCGCTCGAGCGCTCGATCGGCTGTGAGCGGGTCGAGGCCTCGGGCGAGCGCTGGCGCCTGGTCAATGCCGATGCGGTGGAGGAGGCGGCGCGCCTGCCGGATGCCTCGGTCGACCTGATCCTAACCAGCATCCCCTTCGGCACCCAGTACGAATACACGCCGAGCTATAACGACTTCGGACACACCGACGACAACGCGCATTTCTGGCGCCAGATGGACTATCTGACGCCGCACCTGCTGCGCGTGCTCAAGCCCGGCCGGAACGCCGTGATCCACGTCAAGGACCGGATCGTCCCGGGCGGCATCAACGGGCTCGGCTTCCAGACAGTCGAGCCCTTCAGCGACGATTGCTCCACGCATTTCCGCAAGCACGGCTTCGCGCTCCTTCGTCGCCTCACGGTGACCACCGATGTCGTGCGCGAGAACAACCAGACCGACAGGCTGGGATGGAGCGAGCAGTGCAAGGACGGGAGCCGCATGGGCGGCGGCATGTCCGAATATCTGCTGTTCTTCCGCAAGCCACAGACCGACACGAGCCGCGGTTATGCCGATGAGCCGGTGATCAAGGCGAAGCCGCTCTGCGACGATCATGGCGAGCCGGCACCCTTCGACAAGAAGCGGAACTGGCGCAAGCCTCTGCCCGGCACCGGCTACAGCCGCGGGCGGTGGCAGATCGACGCAAGCGGATATTGGCGCTCCTCAGGCGACTGCCTGCTTACCGGCGACGAGCTGCGCAACCTGCAGCACGACCAGCTCTACAAGCTCTGGAAGGCGCGCTCGACGGACGCGGTCTACGACCATGCCGCCCATGTCGAGGTGACCGAGCAGCTGGACCGCCTGGAGCGCCTGCCGTCGACCTTCATGCTGCTGCCGCCGCACTCGACCGACCCCGACGTGTGGTCGGACGTCGCCCGCATGCGCACGCTCAACATGACGCAGAAGGCGAAGGGCAGGGAGATGCATCTCTGCCCGCTGCAGCTCGACATCGTCGAGCGCGTCATCCGCCTACACAGCATGGAGGGTGAGACCGTCCTCGACCCCTTCGCCGGCATCGGCACCGTGCCTTTCCTGGCCGTGAAGATGCGGCGCCGGCCGATTGGGTTCGAGCTCAACCCGGAATACTTCCGCGACGCCATCGGCTACGCGGAGGCGGCGGAGCGCGATCTCTCGACCGTGACGCTGTTCGACCTGATGGCGGTCGAGCAGGGGAGCGCGGCGGCATGACGCTGGTCTGCATCCCGCTCGGCCGCGAAGAGGCCAACGACTTCGTTCGCGAGCATCATCGCCACAGCAAGCCTGTCCCGGGACACAAGGCCGCAATCGGCGCCAGCGACGGCCGATTCCTCTGGGGTATCGCCATCATCGGCCGGCCGGTGGCGCGCGGCTATGACGATGGCTTCACCGCAGAGTTGACGCGGGTCTGCACGCGCCCAGGTGCACCAAAGGGTACCGGCTCATTTCTCTATGCCCGGGCGTGGCGCCTTTGGCAGGCCTGGGGAGGCAAGCGCCTCGTCACTTACACGCTCAAGAGCGAGAGCGGCGCGTCGCTTCGCGGCGCCGGCTGGAAGGTCATCGGCGAGCGCGAGCCGCGAAAAGGCCGTGGCTGGCTAAACCGTCCTGGTCGCGAGTGGCAGTCGGTTTATGCGGAGCCGAAGCTCTGTTGGGCGGTACCATCGTGACCGCGGAAGCCCTGCACCGCGCCCGCAGCTCGATCGGCGGCATCGTCGCCGAGGTCGAGCGCCACGGCCATCCCGATCTCTGCCGATCCGTCGCCGAACGGCTGATGGAGAGCGCGCTGCGCCTGCTCGACCATGCCAGCCGCAGTCACCGGAGCGACCCGGCGCTGCATGTCCTTAACGCCCGCACTCATGCCTGCCGGCGGGTCTGGGAGCGCTTCCATCGCGTGGTGACGCCGACCGACCTCGGCCGGCTCGAGCAATCAATCAGGGACGGCAACGCCGACTGGCTCGCCGATCTCGACGGGCCGCGCCAAGCGTACGTCCTGAACCTGGGGGGGCGGCGCGTCGTCTTCGTCTTCGACATCCGTCTAGACGCGATCGTCACGGCCCTCTCTCACGCGCGCTGGCTCAGCGAATACGGGAGGGACGCGGCCTAGCCGCGCGTCATTGATGCAACAGACCATGCACTTCCCCCAGGGCGCCTCGATCCCGCCCTTCGGCGTCGAGCCGGATGAGATGATCGTCGTCGGCTTCGCCGGCGGCGGCGGCTCCTGCACCGGGATCGAAGAGGCCCTGGGACGTCCGGTCGACATCGCGATCAACCACGATGTCGAGGCGGTGGCGATGCACCGGGCCAATCACCCGGGCACGAAGCACTTCTGCCAAAACATCTGGGAGGTGTCGCCGGCGGAGGCGGTGGCGGGTCGCAAGGTCGGCCTCGCCTGGTTCAGCCCGGACTGCAAGCACTTCAGCAAGGCGAAGGGCGGAAAGCCGGTCGAGAAGCGGATCCGTGATCTGGCGTGGGTCGTGGTCGCCTGGGCCAAGGAAGTGTCGCCGCGCATCATCATGCTGGAGAACGTCGAGGAGTTCCGGACCTGGGGGCCGCTGCTCGACGACGGCAAGCCCTGTCCGGAGCGCAAAGGTGCAGAGTTCGACCGCTGGACCCGCGCGCTTCGCAAGCTCGGCTACAAGATCGAGCATCGCGAGCTCCGCGCGTGCGACTATGGCGCGCCGACGATCCGAAAGCGCTTTTACCTGATCGCCAGGCGCGACGGCCACAAGATCGTCTGGCCTAAGGAGACGCACGGTCCGCTGGGGCGGAAGGCGAAGGCTCGTCCGGGCATGGTGCCGGTGCGGACCGCGGCCGAGTGTATCGACTGGTCGATTCCGTGCCCCTCGATCTTCCTGACGAGGGAGGAGGGCCGCGCGATCGGCTGCAACCGGCCGCTGGCTGAGGCGACCATGCGCCGGATCGCGAAGGGCGTGTGGCGCTATGTCATCAACTCGCCGAAGCCGTTCCTGATCCCGATCACGCACCGCGGCGACGACCGGACCTATGGTGCGGACGAGCCGCTACGCACGGTGACGACGGCGCACCGGGGCGAGCAGGCGGTCATCATCCCGACGATTGTCGGCGTTGGCGGCCGCGCCGGACAGAGCCGGCCTCGAGGCCTCGACGAGCCGACTGCCACGAGCACGGCGAAGGCCGACGCTGCGCTGGTCGCACCCTATCTCGTGCCGCGCTACGGCGAGCGCCCGAATCAGGAGCCGCGCACCTATCCGGCCGACCAGCCGATGCCGGTGATCGTTCCGACGCAAAATGGCGGGTCGCTGGCGGCCGTGCATCTCGCGAAGTTCCGAGGCGACAGCGCCGGCAACCCGGTCGACGAGCCGATGTCGACGGTTACGGCGAACAGCTACATCAAGAGGCCCGGCGGCGCGCCGCCTCAGGCGGTGGTCGCCGCATTCCTGGCGCAGAACAACTATCAGGAGCCGGGACACGACGCGCGCGAACCGGTTTCGACGATCGTCTCAAAGGGCTGCACCCAGGCGATTGTCACCTCGCATCTCGCGAAGCTCTACGGCACCTGCAAGGACGGCCAGCCCGTCGATGAGCCGGCGCCGACGATCACGGCCGCTGGCTGGCACATCGCCGAGGTTCGCGCCTTCCTGCTGAAATACTACGACACGGCCGTTGGTCAGCCGCTGGACGAGGCGCTGCATACCGCGACGACCCGGGCTCGCTTCGGTCTGGTGACCGTCGAGGGCGTCGACTATCAGATCGTCGATATCGGCATGCGGATGCTGAAACCGCGCGAGCTCTACAACGCGCAAGGTTTTCCGCCGTCCTACATTATCGATCGCGGCCTGTTCCTCGAATACGAGACCGGCCAGCCCTTCTGGAGGCCGCTCACCAACACCGCATCGATCCGCATGTGCGGCAATTCGGTCGCGCCGCCGATGGCGCGTGTCCTTGTCGCCGCGAATTGCATCACACCGGCCGAGCCGGTGATGGCCGAGGTCGCAGACTAACTTTCGTTCAACCTATGGAGTGGAGAAGCATGAACACCCGTCGCATCTATCTCGCCTCGTCCTGGCGCAATCCCGAGCAACCCGCCGTGGTCGAGCGGCTCCGCGCCGCTGGCCACGAGGTCTATGACTTCCGTAACCCGGCTCCCGGCGACGACGGCTTT
>Ga0196963_10002804_pt1 | contig 10156 bp, 9 predicted proteins | sample S1_5metaG_FD_148600 | JGI IMG/M metagenome (GOLD analysis project Ga0196963, IMG submission 148600) | Soil microbial communities from Anza Borrego desert, Southern California, United States - S1_5 | ecosystem: Environmental > Terrestrial > Soil > Desert | place: USA: California | collected... | reverse complement strand
GGGCGGGGCACCAGGACGTGCTCCTCGGCGACGGCGTGGGGGCCGTAGTCGTAGGCGTCCACCGCCCCCGTCTCCAGGTCGCGCCGGCGCACGACGGAGAGGTCGCGGCCCCGCCCCCGCGACAGGGTGAAGAGCCAGCGGTTGCGCTGGGAGGCGGCGCGGGGGTCGACGCGGGGGAACTCCGCCACCGTCTCCTCCCGCTCCAGCGTGGCCGCCATGGTGCGGGTGTCCAGCCGGACGAAGGCGCCGACCGACTGCGTGCCCGCGGGCTCGCCCCCGCGCATGACGGCGCTCATCCCGCCCAGGACCAGGCTGGGGTCGTCGTACCAGCAGGCGTCGAAGCGGATGACGCCGCCCGCGTCCTCCCAGGCGTTGCCGTAGTGGAAGATCCAGCCCGCCGGCAGTTCGGCGAAGCGGGCGGTGCCCGGCTCGTCCTTCGCCACCACCATCAGCCGTGTCGGCCGCTCCGGGTGCCAGACATGGGCGTCCAGGAAGGTGCCGCCGCGCATCCGGGCCGGGTCGACCGCCAGCGGCGGCAGCGGGATCACCAGGTGGCGCGCGGTGGTGACGAAGTCGTGGACCATGCCGATCCCGCCGACCCGGTGCGGCACCACCATCAGGAGCCGCCCGTCCGCCCCGATGCGGTAGATTACGACCATGCCGGCATAGGCGGCGACGCCGATGTTCCACAGCGTGCCGTCCGTCTCCACCCGGGGATGGGCGGAGAAGGGCAGGCCGGCGGTCTCGGGCGACCAGCGCACCGGCCCCGCCGTCTCCAGCGTCTCCGGATCGACCTCGATGGCGGAGCCGCCCTCCCACAGGGCCAGGAGCCGGCCGCCATGCTCCAGCGCGCTGATGTTGGCGGCGTTCATGGCGTCGGGGCCGGCCAGCCCGGCGGCACCGGGCACGGCGGTGCCGAAGGCCGGCACCAGCATGCGCCCCGCCGCCGTCTCCGCCCGGTGCTTCTCCGTGGCGACGAAGCGGCCCCGGTGAGAGACCGTTCCGTCAGCGAAACGGAACTGCTGCAGCATTCCGTCGCCGTCGAACCAGTGGTGGTAGCGCACGCCGCCCACCTCGTGCCGGGCGGGGCCGTTGCGGGTCAGCCGCCCGGCGAGGCCGGCGGGCATCCGACCCTCCACCGCCAGCCGCGCCGTCTCCAGCCGATCCTCCGCGACGTTGCGGTAGCCGAGCAGCCAGGGCTTGTCGCGCAGGCCGCGGGCGAAGCCCTCTGCCCAGTCGTCCGCGGCCAGGGCATGGCCCGGCAGGGCCAGCGCCCCGGCGGCGGCGAGGCCCAGGCGCAACAGGTCGCGGCGGGTCGGCAGGGCGGTCATCGTCCGGTCCTCAGCGGCGCAGGTTGATGCGGATGGCGGTCGGTTCGGCACCGACGGCGACCACCGCCTGGTCGAAGGAGGGCGGGCCCATGGTGCCCATGGCATCGTTGCTGAAGCCGAACGGCTCGCTGGGGATGCCCAGCATGTTGGTGCCCAGCTTGCCGTCGCGGTCGATGTCCTGGAACACGCGGACGACGTAGCGCCCCTCCGGCAGGTCGAAGGCGAAGGTGCCGCCCTCGCCGTGGACCCGCAGGCGGACGGCGGCGACGGGATCGTCGCCCTTGTCGAAGGCCGCCGCCCCGTCGAAGATGGAGGCGCGGATCTCGCCCCGGCCGGCGACGGCGTTGCTGACGGTCACGGTGACCTGGGCCGCCTGGGCGGAGGCCCCGGCCAGCAGGGCGAGCAGGAAGGCGGGAACGGTGGTGCGCATGGTGTCTCCGGCATCTCTGGTGGCGCGGCGGGCAAATCGGCGGGGGCCCGTCGCCGCGGCGTCGGAGCGCACTGTTCCCGGCCGGCCCCGCTCCCTCAACGGCGAATCCGCGGGATGCCGCGGCGCTTTCGTGAACCGGCGGGGCGATGCAACTCGCGAAGCGTGAAACGACGTCGGCCCCGCCGGCCGGATTTCCAGCCCTGGCCGCGTCCCTGCTGCGCCGGCTGCTGAAGGAGGCGGCGATCGTCGGCGGCTTGGCCGGCATGCTGTCGGTGCTGGGCCCCTTCGGCACCTTCACCGACCTCGGCCCGGGGGAGCGCTTCGCCTACTGGGGCATCGCCATCGCGCTCAGCGCCGTGCAGATCGGCCTGCTGGACGCGCTGTTCCGCCGCCTGCCGGCGACCGCCGCGCTGCCCGTCTGGCTGCGCGCCGCGGCGGTCGCCCTGCTGGCCGCCATCCCCGCCAGCTTCGAGGTGGTGTACCTGGAGATGCTGTTCCGGCCGGAGCGGCAGGTCCACAGCCTGACGATCCTGCTGGTCTACCAGTACGTGGCCCTGGTCACCCTGGCGCTGAACCTGCCCATCACCCTGATCCAGGACCAGGCCCGCCGCGCCGCCGCGCCGCCGGCTCCCTCGCCGCCCCTGCCTTCACCGGCGGCGCCGGAGGCCCCGCCCGGCGACGCCCGGCCGCTGCCGGCCTTCCACCGGCGCATCCCGGCGCACCTGGGCACCGAGCTGCTGGCGCTGGAGATGGAGGACCACTATCTGCGCATCCACACCGCCGCCGGCAGCGACCTGGTGCTGTGCCGGCTGTCGGACGCGCTGGCGGAGCTGGAGGGGGCGGACGGGCTGCAGGTGCACCGGTCCTTCTGGGTCGCCCGCGCCGCCGTGGCGTCGGCGGCGCGCGACGGCGGCCGGCTGCTGCTGCGCCTGTCCAACGGGCTGGAGGTCCCGGTCAGCCGCACCCACCAGCCCGCCCTGCGCGCCGCCGGCTGGCTGGAGCGTCAGCAATAGGCCCCCGGGGGCTCACGCCCCCTTCTTCGCCCTGACCCCCAGCATGTGGCAGATGGCGACGGTCAGGTCGGAGCGGTTCAGGGTGTAGAAGTGGAAGTCCTTCACACCCTCCCGCTCCAGCCGGCGGCACTGCTCGATGGCGACGGTGGCGGCGACCAGCTGGCGGGTCTCCGGCTCCTCGTCCAGCCCGTCGAACAGGTCGGCCAGCCAGGCCGGGACGTGGCAGTTGCACTTGCCCCCGAACTCCACCGCCCGGGCGAAGTTGGTGATGGGCAGGATGCCCGGCACGATGGGGATGTCGATGCCGGCCGCCGCCACCTTGTCGCGGAAGCGCAGGAAGACGTCGGTGTCGAAGAAGAACTGGCTGATGGCGCGGCCGGCACCGGCGTCCACCTTGCGCTTCAGCGCCTCCAGGTCGGCATCCGCGCTGGCCGCCTCCGGGTGCGTCTCGGGGAAGCAGGCGACGGAGATCTCGAAGTCGGCGACGCGCTTCAGGCCGGCCACCAGGTCGGCGGCGTAGGCGTAGCCGCCCGGGTGCGGCTCGTAGCCGAAGCCGCCCAGCCCGCCGCTGCCGTCCGCCCGCGGCGGCGGGTCGCCGCGCAGCGCCACGATGTGGCGGATGCCGGCGTCCCAGTAGGCGCGGGCGATGTCGTCGATCTCCTCCCGCGTCGCCGCCACGCAGGTGAGGTGGGCGGCGGCCGGGATGCCCGTCTCCTTCTGGATGGAGGTCACGGTGGCATGCGTGCGCTCGCGGGTGGAGCCCCCGGCGCCGTAGGTGACGGAGACGAAGGCCGGCTGCAGCGGCGCCAGCCGGCGGATCGCCTGCCACAGGCTCTGCTCCATCTTCTCCGTCTTGGGCGGGAAGAACTCGAAGCTGACGGACAGGCCGGTGGGCGGGGTGACCAGCGGCTCGCCCTCGGCGGCGGGGATGCTGTCGATTAGGTCGGCGAGGCTCATTGGGTCGCTCCGGTGACGGCCAGGGGGGCGGTCTTGAAGGGGGCGGCGCGCCGGATGGCAGGCCAGATGGTGACGGTGAGCGGGGTGCCGGGCAGGCGCACGACGGGGCCCGCGTCCAGCCCCGCCTGGGCGAACCAGCCCGAGACCTCGTCGTCGGCGAAGCCCAGGCGGCGGTGGGCGTGCTCGGTGCGCAGCAGCTCCAGGTCGTGGCGGGCGAAGTCCACCACCACCAGGCGCCCGCCGGGGCGCAGCACCCGCGCCGCCTCGCCCAGCACCTCGGAAGGCTCCTCCGCGTAGTGCAGCACCTGGTGGACGATGACGGCGTCCTGGCTGGCCGTGGGCAGGGGCAGCTGGTACATGTCGGCCAGCCGGACCTGGCAGTTGCGCAGGCCCGCCCTCTCCAGGTTCACCCGCGCCACCGCCAGCATCTCGCGCGAGCTGTCGACGCCGACGGCGCGGTCCACGCGGGGGCCGAACAGCTCCAGCATGCGGCCGGTGCCGGTGCCGACGTCCAGCAGGTCGCGCACGCCCTCCACCGGCACCAGCTTCAGCAGCGCCTCCTCCACGTCCCGCTCGGGCACGTGCAGGCCGCGGATCTCGTGCCAGCGGGCGGCGTTGTCACGGAAGTACTGGGCCGCCGCCTCGCGCCGGGCGCGCTTGATCTGGTCCAGCCGCTCCAGGTCCAGCGCCAGGGTGGCGTCGTCGGCCGGGATCGCGTCCACCAGGGTGCGCGCCAGTTCCGCGCAGGCGCCGCGCTCCGCCAGCCGGTAGAAGGCCCAGATGCCCTCGCGGAACCGGTCCAGCAGGCCGGCGTCGCAGAGCAGCTTCAGGTGGCGGGAGACGCGCGGCTGGCTCTGCCCCAGGATCTGGGTGAGCTCGCTGACCGTCAGCTCGCCGTGGGCGCAGAGCGCCAGCAGCCGGAGCCGGGTCGGCTCCGCGGCGGCCTTCAGGGCGCTCAAGAGGAAATCCATGGGGCAACCTGTCCTCGGTGACGCGGCCTCGGCCGCTCCGATTGCATATATAAAGATATCTTTATGCGCCGTAAACCGCTTTGGCGAAAGCGGGGAGGACGGCACGGCCGGGGGACTCACCCCCTTATCGCGGCGGCCCCCTCCCTCGGTGCCAAGCAACCTTTTCGCCCGCCGGATCGTTTGGGAGGCGACCGGTGCCGCATGCCTGCCCAGACACGCGGGGGCTTCCGGTGGGGGCCCGGCGGGCCTATATCGCTACAGCAAGGCTGATCCACTCCTTTCGACCTAACGCTTCCGACGCAGACCCACGGCCGATGCGCGCCATCCCCGCCCTCCGCGCCGCTTCAGCGGCCCTCGTCCTGCTGGCGCTCGCCGGCTGCGCGTCCTCGCGCGCGACGGCACCCGCCCCGGCGGCGGCGGCGATCGCGGACGGGGCGCCCGTCGCCGCGGCGGTGGCCCCCTCCCCCGGGGTGAACGACCCGCTGGAGCCGCTGAACCGGGGCATCTTCTGGGTGAACGAGGCGCTGGACGTCGTGCTGATCCGCCCGGCGGCGGAGGTGTACCGGACGGTGCTGCCGGCGCCGCTGCGCACCGGCATCCGCAACGTGCTGCAGAACCTGCGCTCGCCGCTGACCATCGCCAACCAGGCCCTGCAGGGCGACTGGCAGGGGGTGGAGGTGGCGACCGGGCGGTTCCTGCTGAACACCACGGTCGGCCTGGGCGGCCTGTTCGACGTGGCCGGCCGCCTCGGCATGCCCTACCAGTACGAGAGCTTCGACCAGACCCTGGCGGTGTGGGGCGTGCCGGAGGGCCCGTACCTGGTGCTGCCCCTGTTCGGCCCGTCCAGCTTCCGCGACGCCGCCGGCTTCGGCGCGGAGTTCCTGGCCGACCCGGTCGGGCTCTATGTCGACGGCAAGCCGTGGGAGACGGAGTTCACCTATTCCCGCGCCGGCGCCAGCGGCCTCGACACCCGGGCCGGCTACATCGAGGTCATCGACGATCTGCGCCGGAACAGCGTCGACTACTACGCCGCCATGCGGTCGCTGTACCGCCAGCGGCGGGAGGGCTGGATCCGCGACGGCGCCCCGCCGGCCGAGAACCAGTTCCCCGAGATCCCCGACTACGACGACGAATCGGGGCCGTCCCCGTGATCCGGATCACAGCATTGCGTGTTGTAATCCGTGACAATGCCAAGAGTTCGAGAGAAGACAGGCTCATGAAGACCCAGATCACCCGCCGCACCGGCCTCCTCGGCATCATCGCCGTCGCCTTCGCCGGACTGCTCAGCGTCACCACGCCGGCGACGGCGCAGGTCGCGGCCGACGCCGCCGGGAAGTTCGTCCAGAGCCTGGGCGACAAGGTGGTGGCGGTCGTCGCCGACGGCTCCGCCACGCAGGATAAGCGCCAGGCGGTGTTCCGCGCGCTGCTGAACGAGAACTTCGACGTCCAGACCATCGGCCGCTTCGTGCTGGGCCGCTACTGGAACGCCGCCTCGCAGCCGCAGCGAGAGGAGTACCAGAAGCTGTTCGAGAACATGATCGTCGGCGTCTACGCCGAGCGGTTCGGCCAGTACTCGGGCGAGCAGTTCAAGGTCACCGGCTCCCGGCCGGAGGGCGAGCGCGACGCGCTGGTCACCAGCCAGGTGCTGCGCCCCAACGGCCCGCCAGTCAACGTCTCCTGGCGCGTGCGCCAGAAGGACGGCGGCTTCAAGATCATCGACGTGGTGGTGGAGAACGTCAGCATGAGCGTGACCCAGCGCTCCGAGTTCGCCTCCGTCATCGAGAGCAACGGCGGCCGGTTCGACGCCCTGCTGGACGCGCTGCGCCAGCGCACCCGCACCGCGCAGACCCAGTAACCGGAACCGGGCTTCCCGGTCCGCCTGAGCGAAGGCCGCCCCACCGGGCGGCCTTTTCGCTTTCCGGGGGATCGGCCGGCCGGGCACTATGCGGCCCATGCTGCGCGAACTCGCCTCCAGCCTGCTGACCCGATGCCCGGCGCCGGCCCGCCGGCTGGGCTACGCGCACGAGGCCGCCGCCATCGCCGCCCGCGCCCGCCGCTGCGCGCAGGCCTGGGCGCCGCACCTGGCGCGCACCCGGGCCGCCATCCTGCGCGAGGCGCGGGCGTGCCGCACCCGCCGCACGGTCCTGGTGCTGGGCTCCGGCCCGCTGCTGGACGTGCCGCTGGCGGAGCTGGCCGGCCTGTTCGGCCGCGTGGTGCTGGCCGACCTGGCCCACCCCCTCTCCGCCCGGCGCGCCGCGGCGCGGCACCCCAACGTGGCGCTGTCCACCCTGGACCTGACCGGCACGGTGGAGGCGCTGGCCGCCGGTGGCGCGGCGGCGCCCACACCCGGCTGCGCCGCGTTCCTGGACGATCCCGGGATCGACCTGGTCGTCTCCGCCAACCTCGCCTCCCAGCTGCCGCTGCGCCCCATGGCGGCGCTGGCGGACGAGGCGGCCCGGCCTTCCTTCGCCGCCTCGGTGATGGCGGCGCACCTGGACCACCTCTCCCGCTTCCGCGGCCGGGTCCTGCTGGTCACCGACATCGAAAGGCTCTACACCGCCGGCGACGGCACCGTGCTGGAGCGCGAGGACCCGCTGTTCGGCGCGGTCCCGCCGCCGGCCGGCGAGGAATGGGACTGGACCCTGGCGCCGGAGGGGGAGGCGGGCTGCGGCTACGCGGTGCGCACCCGCGTGCGCGCCGCGGTCCTGAACGAAGGGAGCGGCCCTGTATGAACGAGTCGCTGCGGCAGGAGCTGCTGGCGATGGCGGCGGAGGACGCCCGGGTGCGGACGGAGCTGGCCGCGACGGGCGAACTGTTCCAGGGCTACCATCCCCGCATGCGGGCGGTGCACGAGGCCAACGCCGACGCGCTCGCCGCCCTGCTCGACCGCCACGGCTGGCCGCAGCCGCTGCTGGCGGGCAAGGACGGGGCGGAGGCGGCCTGGCTGGTGGTGTGCCACGCCATCTCCCGCCCGGCGCTGTTCCGGCGCTGCCTGCCGCTGGTGCGGGCGGAGGTCGAGGCCGGGCGGCTGCCCGGCGGCTGCCTCGCCCGGCTCATCGACCGCATCGCCTGGTTCGAGGGGCGGCCGCAGACCTACGGCACGCATTTCGACTGGGACGAGGAGGGCCACCTCTCCCCCATGCCTGCCATCGCCGAGCCCGGGACGGTGGACGCCCGACGGGCGGCGCTGGGCATCGGCCCGCTGGAGGAGACGGTGCGCCGCCTGCGGGCGGAGGCGGCGGCGGAAGGGGCGCCGGCACCGGCCGACTGGCAGGCGAGGCGGCGGGAGATCGACGCCTTCGCGGTGGAGGTCGGCTGGCGCCCGCCGCCCGGGCCGGTCAGGATACCGACGCCGCGGCTGGTGCTGCGCCCCTTCGCGGACAAGGACCGGCCGGCCCTGGTGGCGGCGCTGAACGACTGGCGCGTGGCGCAGTGGCTGATCCGCACGCCGCATCCCTTCACGCAAAGCGACGCCGACGCCTTCCTTGCCGGCAGCGGCGCCGCCCCGGCGGATCGCGTGTCGCTCCGCCTCGCCATCGCCGCCGCGGACGGCGACGCGCTGGTCGGCTGCGCCACCATCCGGCCGGAGGGGGAGGACGCGGAGGTCGGCTACTGGCTGGTCCCCGACGCCCAGGGCAAAGGCTACGCGACGGAGGCGCTGCGGGGCATGCTGGGCTTCCTGTTCGGCCCCTTCCACCGCCGCCGCGCCACCGCCACCACCGACGCCGAGAACGCCCCCTCCCAGGCCGTGCTGCGCCGGGCCGGCTTCGCCCCCGCCGGCGCCTACGACCGCCCGGAGCCCAACCGCCGCGGCCGCACCCGGATGGCGCTGTTCGAGCTGAGGCGGGAGGAGTGGCGGGAGGGGTGAGGCCATGCGCCCCGCGCCGGGGAGACGCGCGCAGGCGGCCTTTGCCCCGGGGCTCGGCGGCCGGCCATGCTGGGGGCCATGACCGCCGTCTCCCCCGCCGACACCGGCACGATCCCCGCCCGCCGCCCCGCCGCCTACCGGCTGACCGGCCTCGCCCTCGCCGTCGCCGCGGTGCTGGCCTTCTCGGTCCGGCCGCTGCTGATCAAGCTCGGCTACGGCTACGGCGCCGACCCGGTGACCCTGCTGGGGCTGCGCATGGCCTTCTCCCTGCCCTTCTTCCTCGCCATCGGCGCCTGGCTCGCCCGCGACGCGGCGCAGCCGGCGGTTTCCCGCAACGATCTGTGGGCGGTGGGGGCGCTGGGGTTCCTCGGCTACTACCTCGCCAGCTTCCTGGACTTCACCGGGCTGCAGTACGTGACGGCCGGCGTCGGCCGGCTGCTGCTGTTCCTCTACCCCACCATCGTCGTGGTCCTGTCAGCCCTGTTCCTGCGCAAGCCCATCGGCCGGCGCGAGGTCGCCTCGCTGGTGCTGACCTACGGCGGGGTGGCGCTGGTGCTGTCGGGCTCGATGGGCGGGGGAAACACCAACCTGCCCTTGGGCGCCGCCCTCATCATCGGCAGCGCCGCGGCCTACGCCGTCTACCTGGTGGCGGGCAGCCGGGTCATCCCGCGCGTCGGCTCCATGCGCTTCACCGCCTGGGCGACCACGGTGGCCTGCGTGCTCTGCATCGCCCAGTTCCTGGTGCTGCGGCCCCTGTCGGCGCTGGACCTGCCCTGGCAGGTGTTCGCGCTGTCGGCGGTGATGGCGGTGGTCAGCACGGTGCTGCCCATCTTCATGACGGCGGAGGCGCTGAAGCGGATCGGCGCCAACCACGTGGCGCTGGTGGGGGCGCTGGGCCCTGTCTCCGCCATCGGCCTGGGCCATGTCGGGCTGGACGAGAGCCTGAGCCTGCTCCAGGGCCTGGGCTCGGTCCTGGTGCTGGGCGGCGTGCTGCTGGTCAGCCTGAAGCCGGGGAAGTGACGGCTCAGGCCGCCGCGAACGCCTCCAGCCGGCGGTCGCGGATGGGCAGGTGCAGCACCGCCGCCAGGACCGACAGGGCCAGGCTGGCCCACCAGATCATGTCGTAGCTGCCGGTCATGTCGTAGGATACGCCGCCCAGCCAGGCGCCCAGGAAGGCGCCGACCTGGTGGGAGAAGAAGACGATGCCGAACAGGGTCGACATGTAGCGCGGCCCGAAGATGCCGGCGACGACGCCGCTGGTCAGCGGCACGGTGGACAGCCACAGGGCGCCCATGACGGCGGTGAAGGCCAGCACGACCGGCGCCGTCTTCGGCAGCAGCAGCAGGGCGGCGATGGCGACGCCGCGGCCGGCGTAGAGCCCGGCCAGCAGGTATTTCTGCCGGTGGCGCGATCCCAGCTGGCCCGCTGCCAGGCTGCCCGCCACGTTGAACAGCCCGATCAGGGCCAGCCCGTAGGCGCCGACGCTGTCGGGCAGGCCGCAGCTGGCGACGTAGGCCGGCAGGTGGACGCTGATGAAGGCGACGTGGAAGCCGCAGACGAAGAAGCCCAGGGTGGTGGTCATCGCC
>Ga0196963_10002802_pt1 | contig 10165 bp, 14 predicted proteins | sample S1_5metaG_FD_148600 | JGI IMG/M metagenome (GOLD analysis project Ga0196963, IMG submission 148600) | Soil microbial communities from Anza Borrego desert, Southern California, United States - S1_5 | ecosystem: Environmental > Terrestrial > Soil > Desert | place: USA: California | collected... | reverse complement strand
GAAATAGAGAAACAGATAGACGACATACGCCGTGGCAGAACAAGCGGCGAAGTGAGTGTCGATGCTACCAAGCTAGAAATGATGGAGGTGACAGCGGCGATCCTCCTCGACATCCGCGACTTGCTGGAGAGGCCCTACCTTACTCACGGCGAAGTGCTAAGGCGCGAACATGAAGCAGGAGTGATTACCAAGAAAGACGCCAATGGGCGCAGACGGGTGGTATGAGGCGGAAGACCTACACCATCAAACATAAGCAAGAGGTAGTCGCGGAATACAAATACAACAATGGCGCACACATCCGCATCCTTGCCGTATCGCCCCCAATGAACGGCTGCGATACGCTTCTGTTCCATCTCGCTCCCGATCCGAAGAACGGTAAACCGCTGCAATTCTATCTGCGGCCTGACGAAGCACTCCTCATCATTCGGCTCTTAGCCGACGCAGTAAATAGAACTACGAAAGGGTACGCATACGGCCTACAAAGCCCGAAAGCGAAATACCGATACTAAGATCGCACAATGCCAATTTTGAGACATTACAAATCTAATCATTCTTTATGAAGAAAATAGCTGAATTACCTCAATTGACTGCCGAGACATTCGAGCAATTCGTCGCTCAACACACAGATGGTAGGAACTACCGACCCAAACTCAAGGGCATCGAGAAGCCGCGCAATTCGGCACAATTCCGCGAACTCACCAGAAAGCTATACGGGATCGAGCTCGACGTAGAGTGCTTTGCCTATGGAACCCATGCGTTTGGCGAGGGTGACCACTACAAGTACTCGGCCAACTACCGCATTGTCTGCGAGCATGAGGACGGTCAACAGTGGTACGCAAAGCAAGGCATCATGCCGCTTTGGGACAAGAAGTACGGACAGTACGACGGTTTAAAGGTTGTACTTGACTGGTGTTTCGGCGAGCTTACATGCGGTGGCGTTGCCCACGTCCACTACGGTCAAACGAAAGGGCTCTCTAAATCCGATCATCAACGCATCATGAAATGGGGATCGCAGGAAGCAAATCGGCGCAAGCACGCCATAGATCAGCACCGCTCACTGGTCGAAATCTTCGGGCACAACCCATTCGCCTAGTCGCGAAATGCCAATGCAGCCGCGACTACCCCCAACCGTAAGGTACAATTGAGTTTAGAAGCCCTCTCGGTTTCGGAGTTGTGGGGTGGCGGAAAAGAAGCAAGTGGGGAAATACATTTATTGTCGTAGGTGAAGTAACAACGATCCTTAATGCACGCGAGTGTAACGGCACCCCTAGAGTAGACGCATTGGTGTTACGGGCTGAAACAGTGAATTGCGCACCAAGAGCCGTCGGCAATTAAAAGGCTCATGCGAGGTGACTACTGCAATCCTCGCCCCCACAGCTCCGTAACTGAGGAGGCACACCATGCTCGCGTTCAGACTGTTTATGTTCGCGTCATAGTATTTATGGAAATTTGGAAACACGTAAAAGATTGGGATGGATATGAGGTTTCAGACCACGGTCGAGTGAGGCGCAACGGTCGCCCTCTCGCTTTCTCACGAAATCCGAGCGGCTATGATTACATCACCCTACACGCACGCGGCCGGAAGTCGAAAACATTCAAGGTCGGCATATTGGTTGCACGAACGTTTCTAGGAGAAAGACCGAAAGGTTACGTCGTCGATCATATTGATCGGAACCGTGCAAATGATCGGCTGACCAATCTTCGCTACATCACTCAATCCGAAAATGTCTTGAACTCAGATCGGTGCGACCGTGCGACCGGCGTGTTCTTCGCTTGGGCAGGTGGCGACGCGCCTACCCGCACACCTTGGCGCGTGAAGATTTATCGGAACTTCAAGGAGTATACGTTTGGTGCCTACCAAAGCCGTGACTGCGCATCGTGGGTCGCCGGATTCGTAAAGCGCCATGCTAAACTTTTCATAGTGGATTCATCCGCTCTTTGAAAAGGAGGCAGTCGTGCTCATCTTTCGACTTTTCATGTTCGCATGGGTCATGATGATGGTTATGACGAGCCCTAAAGCGCAGGACTATCACGACCACGGGTATCACCCGCCGTCGTACGTCCTACCCGGTCCCCCGGAGTTTGGTGACTTCGGATATCTCCATCGAGATTTCCACCCGTGGTACTCGACGGCAGAACGAGGCGGTCCCTTGATGCGACCGCACAATCCGACCGTCCGATGCTGCCATGACGACGGGCGGCCAACCAAAGCCAAGTTCACCGCTGGCAATTGGTACGCCTACGTGGATCGCATGTGGGTTTTGGTTCCACCGAACCGGATCAAGCTCGGCTTTACGCCACCGGACAAACCATTTCGGTCAGCTCACGTCTTTGCATCGCGGTTCAACGGGAAAGACCCGGTTGAAATCTACTGTTTCATTCCCGCTGAGGCTGACGGCTGAAAGGAGTGACGCGAATGTTGCGCATCATCTGGTTCAGATTGCTCTCATTCCCACACCACGGAGGCGACCATGCGCGTGATGCAGGTGCTCCCGCCTAAGGATTTCCTGAAGCCGGTACACCTCAACGATTCGAGCAGGTGTGCGATGTGCGGTACGAAGTTCCGCTACAAAGACGGAATTATCGTCCAGCTCCACACGACCAGCTCTGAATACGAGCGTGACGAAGACAACATTCGTCACCTCAAACGGGTGGTGGGCAGTTACGCTTATCATTCGCTTGTGTGTTTCTTGGCATTAGTCGATGTCGAGGGATGCGCCTGAGACCCAGGCACCAGGTCTCTAACCAAAGGTGCACCAGTTTCGGCTCACGCCGACCGTTCCCGAGGCGCTGTACTCCCGCAGCCCCTCTCACTTGGCTCCCTGCTTTCAGCGGGGAGTTCCTTTTTATGACTAGCCAGTGACTAAGCGGCCACCTGCCTTTGGATAACTCATTGAAATGATTGGTAGCGGGGGAGGGACTCGAACCCACGACACCGGGATTATGATTCCCGTATCCCATATATTTCAAAGCGATACTAAGCGCCACATCCTGACCGTTCCCTTTTGAATTTCAGTGTGATAGGTACGCCTTAGTGCATCAAAGCGCCACACCGTACCACCCACCTTGGACATGACTAGCTAATGGCTAAAGCCCTTCTAAACGACGCTGGCCTCAGGAGTCTGAAACCCCCGGAGCGCGGCCAGGTCTGTCATTGGGATAAGAACCTTCCGGGGTTCGGTATTCGCATTTCCCAGGGGGGGACAAAAACGTTCGTCCTCAACCGAAAGAACTCTTTCATCACCATTGGTCGCTTCCCCACCATTTCCCTTTCCGAAGCTCGGACAGAGGCGAAACGCCTTTTGGCTGAATTTACGTTAGGCAAAGTCCGTCCGCAGTCGATCACCTATGCCACCGCCGTCAAACTGTTCCTCGACGACAAAACTGGTTCGGCGCGAGAAAGCACCATCGAGAGCTACAAGGGATTGCTCACACGGCTCAACTTCCAGGGGCAATTGACCGAAATCACTCACGACGAGATTGAGCGGAAACTAGCCCGTCGATCGAACTACAATCACTACCTTGTGGCCCTGAAAGTGTTCTTCAACTGGGCGGTGAAGCGTCGATACGTTTCTGAGAACCCCACCATTCCCTTTTCCAAAGAGACCGTTACCCCCAGGTCTCGCGTGCTTTCTGACGAGGAACTTGGTAAGATTTGGAGAGCTTGTGAGCAACGTGGTTCGGACGGAGGAGTACCGACTCGTTCGGATGCATGCACCAGCGCCCGAACCACATTGCCCATAAACTTCGCCACGATCGTCAAACTTTTAATCCTTACAGGACAGCGCAAAAACGAAATCGCCTCCCTTCAATTTTCATGGATGACAAAAACGGATACATTGCACAATTCGACCAAGAAAAAATCTACGTCTATTGCAATGAGCGTGACCCAAACCGGGGCAAATTCCTTTTCAAATGTTGCGACGGGTGCATCCACAATCCAATCGACTGACCTATGGACGATCACCATTCCAGCGGAGGTAGCGAAGAACGGGAGGGAGCACACATTTCCGATAGGGACGCTCGCCTGTTCGCTATTGAAGTTGCAGACGCAATCTGGCCGCGAAGTATCTACGCTACTGTTTCCAGCCCGAGGTTCGACCTCAGTACCCTTCAACGGCTGGTCAAAGAGTAAAGCAGCCCTCGACAAAGCGTCCGGGGTGACTGACTGGACACTCCACGATTTGAGGCGAACATTCGCCACCAATTTAGCCCGTCTCGGCACCCCAATCCACGTCGTCGAAAAGCTCCTAAACCATTCCAGTGGCACCATTTCCGGCGTCGCCGCCGTCTACAATCGCCACCAATTCTGGGATGAGCAGGTGGAGGCTATTGAAAAGTACGACCGTTTTCTCCAATCTCTATTCGCTAGCACCCAACCCTTGGGCGGCCGCTCTCATGGAGCTGCCGATCATGGAAAAGGTACTGGTGACACGAAATGAAATCCGCAAGATGGGGCTGGACGTATCGAGCACGCAGTTCTTGCGCTATGAGGAGCAGAAGCTTCTAACACCGTTGAAAGTGGGGAATCTCCGTTCCGCAAAAGTGAGATACGCGCTCTCGGAAGTCCACCTGCTGCTATCTCAACGGCCCACATTTCGGACGCTCTAACGAGCAGGCGGCGGGGCTCCAATCCCGCCGTTCTCGTCTGAGACGACAGTACCCACGCTCCTACCGTCGCTCACTCTCCTTGTCGGTACCGCGAGAGCGCGGATTTCCTCAACAATTCCGCCATCATGCTCGCGCCCCCCAGGGGCGACCCAATCTCTCACTCCTTGTTTCGTCCTTTACGTCCTCAATTTCGTATTCACTCACCTACGACGGGCACTACGGCCCTGTAGGCTGCGTCCGAGAGATTGGGTCGCCCCTTACGGGGCAGACGACCATGAGGCGGTACAGTACCCCATTCCTACTGTCCCATTGCGCGGCCGACTATCGCCAGATATTCGTTCGTTGACCGTCCCCAGCCAGAATAATCTGCGAGGGTTTCAGCGTCTTTTCTCGTGCATCGCCGTCCCGACTTTTCCTCGAAAAGAAGGACGGATTCTCGCATGTCTTCGTCCAATTCCGATAAACGGTTCAGTCCGATTGACAGCCGATTTTCGTCCATGAGCTGCAAGTGGAAATTCCGAGCGTACCGGCCAAAGTCGGAAATGATGATTTGTCCCGGATGACGAATTGCCAACATCGACGCGATAAAGAACGCGTTGAACCGTCCGATACGCTTGGGGTCTACCCAGGCGATCACGGACGTCGGCGGGTTGCCATGTCTGATAGCGAAGTTTGTAGTGGTAAGACACTTTCTCAAGAGCGGGGAAAACATAATGTCATCCACCGTGGCTTGTGCTTCCTTTCCACTATCGGATGTATCAAATTCCAGTTCGTCTAATCGCTTCCCTTTTGCGAGTGCGTGCATGAGCGCACGTTTTCCGTTCCTCACGGTGAGGGTGTCCTTTCCACTGTCCTTGTAGCTGTAGAGGATGTCCGCCAGGTCGCGTGCTCTGTCTTCGGTAATGCCGTCGAGGGGGTTGATCGAATCGTCTTCGGGGTGAAAGTGCTTTGCCCGTTTAAATCGTTGTGCAAACAAATCGCAGAGTGGCCCGTGGTCTATCAAAAGAAACCCCGGCGTAGTGTTAAGGAGTTCCGTTTTATCATTCAGTCCTAAAAGTAGTGAGTTCATGGGTTGGCATATCGCGGCACGTATTTACCCCGCATCAGTGACAAGGTCTGCGTGCGGGACACACCAACCGCAAAACAAAGAACCCCTCTTATTATACGTTCTGCTTCCGTTCCCGAGGCGCTTCCCTTCGCCTCAAATTTTGGCATCATCCCCTTTTTTCGGGGGGATACCATGCGTGCTGAAATCGAGATCAAGGAAGTCCGCTCGACCGTAAAGGAGGGCTGGTTTAAATCGCGGGAGAGCGTTGAGTACCGGGTGATACCCAACGTCAAATTCACCGACGAGGAAAAGGCCATCCTCACAAAGTACAAGTATTGGGAACGGGTGGCGTTCACGACCCAAACGGGCGATCCTCAGTACCCCGAGTTCCCGTACACGGTACTCGACTTAGCCCAGCCCGACTTTGGCATTTACCGAAAAGACCCGATGGAAGCCCAGGCAATGGCCAGACGGTTTGAAGAAGAAATCCTTCCAACTATCAAAGGGTACATCGTGGGATCAGCTGCGCCGATGGAAAAGCGCATTGTCGATCTCTGAGTTTGCCCGGCTCCTCTACCACATTGCAGCTATCTTCGTCAGTCTCGTCGGAACGATTCTGACGATCTTCGCGTCCGGCGCAGCGTGGATTGCCGGGAGGATTGAACAGAAGCACCACGAGCAGACCGTTCAGAAAATGGAGCGGGTGACGGCGATTGTTCCTCAGGAACCGCCCACCCGTCTCTCACGAGGCGAATTTGTTTCCCTGTTCATTGATAAGTTCACCGACGCCTCAAAGCTCATGCCCTGCTACGACATCCGGCATCGGTTACATGAGTGTGCGTGGGAATTGTACTTAGAGGAGAAAGACACGTCGTTCCTCGATCCTCTCATTGAGGGGTATGTGGAATTTATCAAATGCCTTCCCTCGACCGCGATTGTGGATTTAGACAACGAACCCAAATCCTACTACGTCGCTCCCTTACAGGTTTCCCAGGACGCGGTAGAGCAATTAGTCGCCCCGCTCTTTTCTCAGAGCGTCAGGCAGAACGCGCAGTTCCATTCCACCCGCGCCCGTATCATCAACAACACCGAACACCTCAAAGGGAAGGGAGAGCCGATTGAATATCTCTACGGGACGCCGTTTCAGGACATTCTCAGAGCCCACATCCCGCTAGACATTCAGTCCAAGCGCGATTTGGGGTGGTACATTTGCTCGCCTGCGGGAAAGGGCAAGACCAATCTTTTAACCCACCAGGTCATCGCAGACAGTCTGACCAAGGGGTGCATTATCATTCTCGATTCCAAGGGCGATTTGATTCAGAACGTTCAGCGCATCAAACTTCCAAAGAAAGTAGTGGTAATAGACCCCGACCCACACCTTGCATTAAATCCATTACAGATCGGCGCGACCTCGACACACTCAGTTGGCTTCCTTGAATACCTGTTTTCGTCGATCATGGAGACCAAGCCCACGCCCCTCCAATCGACCCTCTTTCGATCCATTTTCATGGTGATGAATAAGATACCCAACGCGTCGTTTGCGACGTTCCGAGGGTTTATCGTCAACGGGTGGAAGAAGTACGAGGACGTTATCAAAACGCTCGACGAGGAGGATCAGGATTTCTTTTTCAAAGGTGAGTACGACAGCCAAACCTACCGCGAGACCAAGCAGCAGCTCTTGTGGCGGATACGAGATTTAACAACCTCTATTCCCCTACTCAGAGAAGTCTTCAAATCCCCCGTCACGAAGATCAACATGACGGAGTGGATGGACAGCCAGAACATCTACCTCATCAACAATTCCAAGCAGCTCCTCGACGATGCAGGTTCGGAGTTCTTTGGCCGCTTTTTCCTCGCCATGATCCGAGCCGCAGCCGATCAACGGAGCAGCCGCAGGCAAGAGGATAAGAACCCCGTCCGCCTCTACATCGACGAGTGCCAGAATGTCTTGGCGCGGGACGAGAAATTACCGGGCATCCTGGACGAGTGCCGCTCGCAGCGTATCCAGCTCATCGCAGCCCACCAGCGTCTCCCCCAGATCAAAGACCCGAACGTATTAGACGCCCTCTCCAACTGCGGCATCAGGATGGCCAACAGCGACGAGGACGCTCCCGCCCTTGCCTCGAGGCTCAGAACCACGCCCGATCACCTCAGGAGCCTCCCTACAGGGACGTTTGCGGCGTTTGTCCGCGACCTCACACCCCAGGGAGCCGTCACCCTCAACATCCCCTTTGTTGACCTCAACGAGTACCCGAAAGTCTCAGAGGCCGAACACGCACGACGGAAGGCGGAGTTTCGACGAGACTACTGCTACACCCCCGAACCCATACCCGCACCCACACCGACAGAAAGTACGATTTCTGAAGAAAGTAAGTGGTAAACTAAGCACTACAGAGCGCCACAAAGCGCACGGAGCTACACAAAGCTCACGTTGATTGGCTCTCTAATGGCGCTAGAAGCGCCTCCCATGAAAACCGAACACACCGTTGGAAACCTTCAGGTCACTGAGCGTGACCTTGATATGTTTCAGCACATTTTCGACTGCGGCCCACTCTCAACGTCCGCAATACACGAGTACATCAATCCCAAGATCGACAAGCAGAACACGTACCGTCGCCTCAATAGCTGGTCACAGGCACCCTTCCGCTTTGTCTTCAAACCCGACCAGCAACGGATGCGCGAAAATGCGAACTACAAGGACGACATCTATAACCTCACCAATGATGGGATGATGCTCCTCATTGCGTATGGCCGCCTCGACGAGCGGCATATTGAGTGGCGAAAGAAGATTCATCGAGGGAGCTTTTGGCACAGCTATATGACTGCAATGCGCCTAGCTTCAATAAAGCTTGGCATCAAGAAGGCAGGCATGCAGTACGTTTCTAAGTTTGAGTACTTCGAGCGGATGAATATCAAGCCAAACTTCAACCCGCTTTCCGTAGACGGTACGGGTTACAAAACTGACGACCTGTACGGCATTGATATAGGTGACTACATCCACACGTTTATCCACGAAGACGACCTAAAAAACGAGCCGAGCGAACGTATCACGTCAGTTGGATCAGACTTCATTGAAAAGGTGGAGAAGATTGAGGAGCACCGAGAGGCGATCATGCGGCACTTCAGCGTCTCTCGGTTCAAGATGCTCGTCACTACCGTATCAGAGGGCCACCGTCAGGACATCATGAGGAAGATGAAGCGTTTCCCAGAGAGCGTACGAGAGCATATCGGCCTCCAAACAGAATCTTCGTATAGCCCGTTGGCCGAGCGCGAAACCATCCCGTGTCCTAAACATCGAGGAGAAAAATGTTGGACGTGCAGAAGTCGCGGCGTCATCACCAAACGTTTTGATGATCGCTGCTTCACCCGACCCTACTTACGGGTTGGATTTTCCCCCTTCAACATAGGAGAGCCTTATGGAACGGAAGATCGAACGCCTGAAAGAGTTGTTCAAGCAGCTTGATGAAATCAAGCAGGAGATCGCAGAACTCTTAGGGGAAGAAGTGAGAGAGAAGCGGAAGTACACCAAGCGACAGACGAACGGAGAAGAAGTGTTACAATCGTGATGTCCGCGGTAAAGGAGAAAGGGGCGCGTTATGCGTCCCTTTTTTGTTTTAACCCTGCGCTGCAATCCATTCCTCGCAGCGTTCCAGAACTTTCGCCGCGTTGAGAAGGTCTCCATGGCCTAGCTGGTCGGTCTCCTTCCAGTCATCGCCGTCCTTGTAGGACTTGGAGAGCACGGTGTTGAAGAACTTATTGTCGTTCTTCCACACGGTCGCCTTGACGTACCCGACGCGAAACTCTGCGGCAGGCTTCACCTTGCCGTTTCCCATGATCGTTACTCCGGGCGTGATTGCCACCATAAATCGTACCACGCGGTACAATGAAGTGAGGCAGAGGAGGATGTCATGGCAGACTTCGACAAGCTCAACGCTACGATTTCCTGCGTGCAAGTAGCGCAGGCGCTTGGTCTCAAACTCAATGAAAAGCATCCAGGACAGTATCGGACGAAATGTCCGGTGTGTGATGACAACGGCCAAGGCCTTTCCATTCACCAGACGAAAGGTTTCCAGTGCTGGCCCTCGAAGGGTGAAGCATCTGGTCGTGCGGTGAATCTCGTCATGCACCTGCGAGGATGTTCAAACGTCGAAGCGGGAAGGTGGCTCAATGATCAATTCATTAAAGAGCCTCCTAGACCCTCTAAAACGGTTCAGGAGCAACGCAACGAGGGATTTAAGGCTTTGACCTATCTCGACCCCGATCACGACGCTGTAGGCATCCTTGGCTTTGACGCTGAGATCGCTCGCAAACTCGGGATAGGGTATGCACCCAAAGGAGTACTACGCGGCAAGGTAGCCATCCCGGTTCGGCTCCCTAATGGCGAACTCTTTGGGTACATCGGCATCGACGACTGTGTGTTGCCAGCCTCATTCCGTGGTGCCAACATCACGGAGCTGAAGACAGCCTAGGGGGAAGCAATGGCAGCGAAGTGTCAGAAGGCAGGAT
>Ga0196963_10002801_pt1 | contig 10171 bp, 9 predicted proteins | sample S1_5metaG_FD_148600 | JGI IMG/M metagenome (GOLD analysis project Ga0196963, IMG submission 148600) | Soil microbial communities from Anza Borrego desert, Southern California, United States - S1_5 | ecosystem: Environmental > Terrestrial > Soil > Desert | place: USA: California | collected... | reverse complement strand
TGACCCCGGTCAGGTCGACGCTGGCGGCGATCAGGGTCCTGAACAGGTCGGTGTCGTAGTTGTCGTGCACGCCCTGAAGCACGGCGCCGATCCGCTCCAGGCCCATGCCGGTGTCGATCGAGGGCTTGGGCAGGTTGGTGCGCGTCCCGTCCGCATGCTGCTCGAACTGCATGAAGACCAGGTTCCAGATCTCCACGAAGCGGTCGCCGTCCTCGTCCGGGCTGCCGGGCGGGCCGCCGGGGATGTGGTCGCCGTGGTCGTAGAAGATCTCGGAGCAGGGCCCGCAGGGACCGGTGTCGCCCATGGACCAGAAGTTGTCGTTGGTGGCGATGCGGATGATCCGCTCGTCCGGCAGGCCGGCGATGGACCTCCAGAGGGCCGCCGCCTCGTCGTCGGTATGGTAGACGGTGACCGTCAGCTTCTCCTTCGGCAGGCCGAAGTCGCGGGTCAGCAGGGTCCAGGCGTGTTCGATCGCCTGTTCCTTGAAGTAGTCGCCGAACGAGAAGTTGCCCAGCATCTCGAAAAAGGTGTGGTGGCGGGCGGTGTAGCCGACGTTGTCGAGGTCATTGTGCTTGCCGCCGGCGCGGACGCACTTCTGCGACGACGCAGCGCGGGGCGAAGCCGGAGTCTCCGCGCCGGTGAAGACGTTCTTGAACGGCACCATGCCGGCGTTGACGAACAGCAGGGTCGGGTCGTTCTGCGGCACGAGCGGGGCCGATGGCATGACGGCGTGGCCGGTCTTGCCGAAATAGTCGAGGAAGGTGGCGCGGATCTCGTTCAGGCTCTTCATGCGGCGTATCTAGTGTGCGGCGCGAAAGAGTGGAACAGCGATTTGATGTTTGGGGTCGCGCGTCGGTCGGCGAAACCGGCGGCCATTTTCGCCTGACGCGCCTAGCGCGGCGGCGGGCCGCTCGACTGCCGGACCACGATCGTCGGGATACGGTCCACCGGGGCCGGCTCGGCCGTCTCCCTGCCCATCAGCTTCTCGGCGGCCATCTGGCCGATGCGCCGGGTCGGGGTGCGGACGGTGGTCAGGGGCGGCCAGACCCGGCTGGCGATCTGGAAGTCGTCGTAGCCGACGATGGAGACATCCTCGGGAACCTTCAGCCCAAGCTCCCGGGCCGCGTGCAGGGCGCCGGCGGCCATCTCGTCGTTGCCGGCGAAGATGGCGGTCGGTCGGTCCGGCTTCGAGAGCAGGCCGCGGGCGCATTCCCGTCCGGACTCGAAGGTGTAGGCGCCCTCGGCGACCATGGCCGGGTCCAGCGTCAGCTCATGCTCCGCCAGTCCCTCCTCCAGCCCGGAACGGCGCTCGGCGCTGGAGCGGAAGGTGGCGACGCCGGAAATGAAACCGATACGCCGATGGCCGAGCTCGGCCAGGTGACGGGCGGCGGCCAGCCCGCCGAGCCGGTCCTGGGTCTCGATCATGCGGCCCGGCGCGTCGAGCGCCACGGACGCGATGCGGATGTAGGCGCAGTCGATCTCCCGCAGCATCTCGGCGATGCGCTCGTCCTCGGAAACGGACGGGGTGAGGACGACGCCGTAGAGCTTCTGGCGCTCGATGAAGTTGCGGATGTCTTCGACCAGCGGCGGGCTGGCGCGGTCGCAGGGGTGGACGACGAGCTCGAAGCCGCTGCCGCGCATGGCGTCGAGCAGGCCCAGCTGCATGTTCACGACATACTGCGGGTTGGGGTTGTCGTAGATCAGTCCGATCAGGAAGGAGCGGCGGAAAGCCAGGCCTCGGGCCTGGGGGTCGGGCACGTAGCCGGTCTGCCGGATGACCGCCTCGATGCGCTCGCGGGTTTCCTGCTGCACGGAAGGACTGGCGTTGATGACCCGGCTGACGGTCTTCTTGGAAACGCCGGCCAGGCGGGCGACGTCGTTGATCGTCGCCCGCTTGCGCGAGAAGCCGGTGTCTGGCTCACCGGGAGCAGGCGGCTTGCGCGGCGGCACGGATATCTAGACCAGGTCGCCGTGGGCGGCGTCGAGCAGCAACCAGGCGCGGCCGGCGTCGGAGCTGAGCAGGCTGGCGACCAGCATGCCGCCGCGGTCGCGCTCGGCCGCCTCGTCCAGCATGCCGGTGAAGCGGCGCAGGTAGCGCTCGGTCTGGCCACGGAGGGCGGCGTCCGAGAACAGGCGTCGGACCAGGCGGCGAATGGCGGCGGGGGCGAGGCGGCGGACCACCTCCCGGGCGCCGCCGTAGTCGCGGGTCTGGACCGCCGCGGCGATCTCGTCGACCCGGCCGCGGGGCAGCAGGGCGCCGGGGTCGATGCCCATGCCCTCGATCTCGGAGAGCAGCCGTTCGGCCAGGCCCTCGGCATCGGTATCGTCGCCATCGATGCTGGAGAGCAGGTCCTTCCAGCTCCACTTGCCTTCCGGTTCGGGTTCGGCAGGGACGCGGGCGGCGGCCGCCTCGAAGACGCTGCGGAACTCCTCGTCCGTGGCGGTGGGCGTGAGGCGCAGGCGGGGGCGCAGGCCCGCCTCGCGGGCCGTCGGCGCCTCGCCGGAGATCTCGCGGCTGCGCAGCGGGGCCGGCGGCGGGGTGGCCGGGGCGGGGGCCGCCTGGCCGGCGGCGCCGGCGACCACGCCCATCAGCTTCACCGCGTCGGTCAGCATGTCGTAGTTGCGGCGGACCCGTTCCTGGAAGGCGTTGTCGATCGCCTGGGTCTCCTCGGCCGTGCGGCGGGCCGACTCCATCATGTCGCCCAGGCCCCGGTCGACGGCGGCCTTGACCTCCTCGGTCTGGGCCTTGGCCTGGGCCGGCAGGGTGCGGGTGCGAGCCTCGAGGTCGGCCAGCAGGGCCTGCAGCTCGGCCAGGGTGGCCTTGGCGGAGGCGGCGCCCTCCTCGAGCCTGGCGGCGGTCTGGGCCCCGGCCTGCTCGACCATCTGGGCGGAGGACTCGATCAGGTCGCGGGCCTCCTCCAGCCGGGCCTGGAAGACCGCGTCGGCCTTCTGGTGGGCGGCGAAGGCGGCCTCGTTGAGCTGGTCGACCCGGTGCTGGGCGGCGCCGGCATGGCCCTCCGCGGCCTCGCGGGCCTCGATGGCGGCGCGGGTCAGCCTGTCCACGGCCTCGCGCAGATCGCGCTCCAGCCGGGCGCGCTCGCCGGCGGCCGCGTCGCTGAGCAGGCTGAGCGCGCCCTGCGCCTCGCCGGTCAGGGCTTCGCGCTCGGAGGCGGCAGTCTCCAGAAGGGCGCTCATCTGGCTTGCGGCCTCGCCGATCAGGCTGCGCAGCGCCTCGCCGCTCTTGCCGGCGACCTCGCCCAGTTCGTTGGCGCTCATCGTCGCCTGGGCCAGGAATTCGTTGAGCTGGGCGGCGCGGGTCTCGGCCTGGGCGGCGAAGTCCTCCTGGTCGGCGCGGATGGCGTGGCTGACGGTGACCAGGGAGGCGCGTTGTTCGGAGAGGCCCGCCTCGACCAGCCGCATCTGGTCGCCGACCCCGACCCCGGCGGTCTCCAGGCGGGCGACCTGGCGGGCCAGGTCCTCGCCGGCCACGCGGGCGGCGTCGCTGGCCTCGCCCGCGGCCGCGGCCAGGTCGGCGGCGCGAGCGGCCAGGGCAGCCTCTGCTTCGCGCAGCTGCGTCTCGGCCAGGTCGGAGGCCTCGGCCACCATCCGGGCCTGCATGGAGATGCTGTCGGCGACGGCGGCCGAGCGGCTGTCGAGCTCGCCGCTGAGGGCGCCCAGAGAATCGCGCTGCCGGCCGAGGGTGGCGGCGAGGTCGCGGGAGGTGCGCTCGGCGGTGGCCGCGGCCTCGGCCAGGCGTTCGGTCTCCTCGGCCAGGGCCTGGCGCAAGGCGAGCATGGTCTCGCGCGCTTCCTTGGCGGCGTGGGCCGCGTCGTCGATCTGGCGGCGGATGGTCTCGACGGCCGAGCCGCTCTCAGCCGCGGCCAGGGCGGCGGGACCGACCATGGTGGTGGCGAGGTCGCGCGTGCGGCGGATCTCGCCGCTGAGCTTCTGGCTCTGGCGGACGACCACGGCCAGCAACCAGATCAGCGCCAGCGGCCCGATGGCCAGCCCGGCGAACACCGCCAGGGCCAGGGGATCGGACTGCAGCGGAACCACGCCCTGGCGGTAGCCGAGGGCATAGGCGATCGGCGCGCCGGCCCAGAGGGCGGAGACGACGCAGGCAGTCGCCCAGATGCCGACGCCGCTCGCCTCCTTCACGCTCGGCGCCTTGGCGATCAGAGCGGGGGGCAAGGGCGGTTCGGCGGTGGGACGGAGGAAGGACTCCGGCTGCGGCGGCGCGACGGCGGCCTGCCGGGGCTCCGGCTCGGGGGCCATCTCGACGTGCGGCGCCTCGATGATGTCGAGGTCGGCCTCGGCCATCGACGGCGCGTCCGGGCGCTGATCGGGCGCGGGCTCGAAACGTGGGACGATCCCTTCCGGCGCGATGCGGGTGAAATCGAGCGTCGGGCGCTTCTTGGCCTTCATGCGCTTTGTGTCGTCCTGAAGCGGGCCGGACCCTGGATGGCGCGTCGGCCCCGACCCCAGCCCTCGCGCACAGGGAGAAACCTAGACGTGAATGGAGCCGCCGTTAAGCGGCTTGCAATGAATTCATCGCGCGAAGGGCCGCGGATGGGCGGTTCAGGCCGCCTTGGCGTCCGTCCGGGCGGGCGGAGCGACCTCGTCCGGGCACGGAACGTCGTGGGAGACCGCCTCGGCCGCCGGCGCCGATTCGCGCTGTATGACCCGTTCGGCTTTCGGCTCCGGGCGCGACAGGTCGACCTCAACCCCGAACTGGTTGAGGGTGGTCACGGCCAGCCAGATGACAACGGCCGCGATCAGTTCGACGATGGCTTGCATGGGGTGTCCCTCCCCGGAAACCGATAACCCGGTTATCCGCCGGGTTCCGCAGCCTGGCAATATGTCCAAACATGAACTTTCGGACAGGTAGCAGGGCGCCGATGCGGCCATTGGCCGCTTGGCTCAGGGCCGGCGGATGATCAGCGCGATCACCGCCAGGCCGCCGAGGGTCATGGCGGTCATGCCGAGGTAGCCGAGGGGTCCGAAGGCGTCGAACAGCGAGCCCGAGGCCAGGGTGGCGAGGCCGATGAACAGGCCGCCGGCGCAGGCGGAGCTGACCGTCTGGGCCGCCGAGGCGGCGTGCGGCGGAGCGTAGCGCTCGATCAGGGCCAGAGAGCCGAGGAAGGTGGCGGTGAAGCTGATCGAATGCAGGCCCTGTAGCGGGAAGAGCAGCCAGAGCGGCGGCGAGAAGGCCAGGGCCGTCCATCGGACCAGGGCGGCCGCCCCGCCGACGGCGACCATGATCTCAGGGCGCACCCGTCGGCGCCAGGGATCGCCGAACCACATGAAGGCGACCTCCAGCACGACGCCGACGGCCCAGAGGGCGCCGATCCAGGCCTCGCCGATGCCCTGCTTGCGCCAGAGCAGGGCCGAGAAGCCGTAGTAGAAGGCGTGGGTCGCCTGGATCACCCCGCTGCCGACCACGGCGATGAGGAAGCCGCGGTTGCGGGCCAGGTCCGAGAGGCCGCGCCAACGGGCGGCGCGCGGCGGCGGCTCGCCGCCTTCGAGCACCGGCTCGGGCGGCAGCAGGACGCCGGCGAACAGGGCGGCCAGGGCGGCGGCGGCGATGGTCCAGAAGAGGATCAGGTCGGGCGCCGCGATGGTCAGCAGGGCGCCGACCCCCAGGTTGCCGGCCACGAAGGCGACCGAGCCCAGGCCCCGCGCGAACGGATAGGAGAAGCCCTCCCGACGCGAGAGGCGCAGCCCCATGACGTCGGCCAGGGACGGCAGGGTGCCGAGCATGCTGGCGGCGATGGTCCAGGCCAGCAGCCAGGCCGTGAAGCCGTGGGTCAGGCCAAGCGCCGCATAGGCCAGGGTGGCGACGATCCCCAGCAGCACCAACGGCGTCCGCCGCAGCCGGAACCCGTCCGCCCAGACCGCCGCCAGGGGCGAGACTACGATCCTCACCAGGGCCGGCGCCGCCAGGATTACCCCGATTTCCGCCCCGCTCAGCCCCTGGCTGCGGAACCAGACCGGCATGTAGGGCAGGCTGGCGCCGGTGCCGATGAAGATGGCCGCGTAGTAGAGGCCGAGGCGCAGCGGGGTGGACATGAGGGCTCGTAGCAGAGTCGCTCCCATTTTGGACCGGGCCGGCTGTGATCCTCCCGCCGCCTAGCGGCCCGGAGGATCCAGTTGTCAGCTAGGCGCCTGGCGTTCTGAGGATCACGCGGCCATCGATGACGGCTTGTCGGGTCCAGGCGGTTCCGCTTTCACCATGGGATCCGCCGCATCGCGCCTCGCGCATCCGAAGGACGACAGGAGGCGCTACAGCTTCACCGGCTTCTCGATCGCCTGCACCGCCTCGATGATGTCGTCGGCGCGGGCGCGGATCAGGGCCTGGGCGTCGTAGAGGCCCTGGTTGTAGTAGATCGGGCCCAGGGTCTCGGCGAGGAAGTCGAGCAGGTCCATGGTCTCGAACTGGCCGATCTCGAACTCGTACTCGCCCTTCAGATGGTCGCGCAGCAGGCGGACCAGGCTGTCCTGCGTCTGCCGGTCGAGCTTAATCTTCGCCATCGCTCACACCCCCGCTCGCGCGATAGACGAAGGACCCGGGCTCCAGGCGCCGTAGCGCCGCAGCCGCCGAGTCTCGGCTCCTATCGAGCATGCGTCCCCCTAGCTGGCGGGCAGGGGCGGCAGGTCGAGCCTGCGCATGTCCGCGCTCTTCACGTAGAATCGCAGGATGGCGTGATCGAGGGCGGTGTCGCCAGCGTTTTCGACCGCGATGTGCAGGTCTATCAGCGCGCGGCGCAGGATCGCGTTGGTGCGGTCGAGACCCGCGATCGAGAAATCGCGGTCGGTCTCTGCGCCGGCGGGGATGGCCGCGCCGCCCCGATCGAGGAGATCGCGGATGGCCCCGTTCTCCCACAGGCGGGCCTCGGCGCCGCGCTCGGCCTCCTGGGCGCAGAGCAGGGAGATCATGCCGGTGACGGCCACCCTGCCCTGCATGAATTCGCCCATCGCTTCAGGGGGCGGAAGCTCCATCATCGACAGGAAGTTGCCGAGCAGCAGTTCGGAAGCGGTGGGGGTCACAGCAGGCCCTCCAGGCGGGCGAGGGCGGCGGCGAGGATCTCGTCCTGGCGGCGGGCGGTGTACCAGCCGGAAAGGCCCAGCACCGGGTCCTTGAGGCCGCCGGCCCGGTATTCCTTGGCCGAGGAGATCCAGATGGCGGCGCCCTTGACCGAGGCGAACAGCTCCCACCAGGCGAAGGCGGCGGGGTCGACCTTGAGGCCGCTGGCCGCTTCCCACAGGGCGATGGCTTCCGCGCGCGGGACCATGCCGGAGACCCGGTCGGTCTCCTTGTAGGACCACAGGGGCTCGATCGCCCAGCCGAGGTCCTCCAGCGGATCGCCGATGTGGGCCATCTCCCAATCGAGCAGGGCGACGATCTTCCCCTGCCCGTCATGCAGGAAGTTGCCGGTCCGGTAGTCGCCGTGGACGACGCTCAGCTTCTGGGCCGGCGGCGGGGGGTTGCGGCGCAGGCGGCGGATGGCCGCCCGCACGATCATCTGGGGATGCTCCTCATCCTCGTCGACGACGCCCTCCCAGTAGTCGAGCTCCTTCTTCCAGCAGCCGTCCAGCGGAGGGGCCTTGGCCGCCTCGCTGATCGGCAAGCTGGCCGGGTCGGCGGCGGCGATGGTTCCCAGGTGGGTGAAGAACTGGCGGCCGATCTCGGCGGCGTGGTCGCCGTAGGGCGGCAGGGTGAAGGGGCTCTGGGCCTTGCCGCCGTCGATGCGGCCCATGATGAAGAACGGCCGTTCGAGTTCGGCCCCCTCCTCCTCCAGGGCCAGCGCCTCGGGCACTGGCAGGCCCTTGTCGAAGAAGGAGCGGAAGGCGAGGAACTCCACCCGCCGGTCGGTGTCGATCAGGCTGCCGGTGGGGTCGCGGCGCAGGATCATGCCGCGGCGAACGCCGTCCACCTCGATGTCGAAGCGGTAGGTCTCGCGGCTGGCGCCGCCGGGGATGCGGGCCAGGTCGTGGACCTTGGCCGGCTTGCCGCCGGTGCGGGTGAGGTAGGCTTCCAGCTGGTCCTGGAGGCTCATTTGGCCATGTCCAGGATGTCGGTGAAGCCCGATGGCTGGTGCGGCCCCATGACCAGCTGTTCGAGCACCCCCCTGCCCTTGCGCACCGCGCCGTCGGCGTCGGTGTATCTTACGTCACTCAAGGCCTGGACGTGCAGGTTGAACGGCAGGGTCGGATCGACCTCGGCCAGGACGATGTCCTCCCGCTCCACGGCCAGGGGACCATGGAGCAGGCCGTGGCCCCACTTGGGGTGGGTGTAGCCCAGGCCCATCATCTGGAAATTGTAGATCGGCTTGAACTCGACCTTGCCCGCGGGCTTGCCCCAGTCGTCCGTCAACTCGACGACCGCGTCCACCGCGTGGCGCGTGCCTGACTTCCAGTTGACCCTGGCCTGGCCGTTGAGGTGCTCGAAGCCCGCCTCGTCGGCCTGGTCGGGAACCCAGACCGCGCGGGTGTTCCAGGGCCGGCCTAGGGCGTCCTCGTTGGAGTGGAAGAAGAAGGAGCCGGCCTCAAAGCTGGACGGCGACCAGAGCCAGTAGAACTGCGGCTTGGGGGCCGGAATGATCTCCTGGCTGTCGCGGGCGCCGACCGGGCGGATGCCCCAGGACCGGTCGCGGGTGCCGACGAAGCCGTCGACGCTGCGCCGTTCGCCGTCCAGCTCGATCCAGCCGGCGTAGCGGCCGTTCTGGGTCAGGCGGGTGTAGTCCATGAAGGCCCGCGTGCCGTTGCGGCGGATGAAGCGCGGCTCCTCGATCGGCGCCGAACGGCTCTCGAACTCAACCTCGGCCTTGAGGCCGTGGTCGGGTGAATCGACGAGGACCCTCAGCCGATGGAGCGGCTCGACGACCTCGATACGCAGAGGACCGCAGGCCATGTCCATGCGGTCGCCGAGCTGTCCGCTGACATGGAGGGCGGTCTCCACCCCGTTGCGCACGACCACGAACGCGCCGTCGGTGACGTTGAGGTGGGGATAGACGCCAAAGGCGACGGCGAAGAAGTCCTCGCCTTCGGCCGGGTGGTAACCGTTGAAGAAGTAGCGGTCGTAGAAGTTCCGGTCGGTGCCGCCATAGGCGATCGGCTCGGACGTCTGGTGAATCGGATAGTCGTCGCCGCGGGTCAGCGCCATGCGTAAAGTCCTCCCTCGAAACGCGGGAGCCTCTGGCGGGCCCTGAAGCGTTATCGCCGTTCAGGTTGGCCCGTCCGGCGGGCGAGATCAACGGTGACGGAGGGGCAAGCGATGACAGGACGTTCGATGCGGTTCGATGTGGCGCTCGGCGCGTTTTTCGGGTCCCTGGCGGTGGCCTTGGGCGCCTTCGCCGCCCACGGGCTTTCAGACCCCAAGGCCGTGGGTTGGGTGCATACGGCCGGACTCTATGCCGGACTGCACGGCCTGGCCCTTCTTGCGCTCGCGGCGCTCGACCGGACGGGCTTCCGCATCATGCGGGGGACGCGGGCGCTGTTTGCGCTGGGCGTCTTCCTGTTTAGCGGCTCTCTGGCGCTGATGGCGTTCGGCGGACCCCATTGGCTGGGGATGGTGACGCCCTTCGGCGGCTTGGCCTTCGTGTTCGGCTGGTGCCTGCTGATCTTCTCCGCCTGCCGTCAGCTGGCCGACTGAGGCCGCAGCGCTAGGAACCGGAGGGCGGCTCCGGAGCCCGCCAGGCAGAGCAGCATGACTGCCGCCATCGGCACAGGCGTGCCGTTGTGCGTCGCGCCGGTGATGGCGCTGGCCAGGGCGCCGGCGCCGAAGGAGAGGCCGCCGCTGAGAGCCGAGATCGAGCCGGCGCGGCGGGGGTCGCAGTTGAGGGCGCCGGCTGTGGTGTTGCCCTGCATCAGGGCGTAGGTCGCCAGGGTGACGAACAGGAGCGGCAGCAGCAGCCAGGGGCCGCCGAGGCCGCTCAGGGCGGCGAGGGCCAGGAGGGCGCCGAAGCCGATGGCGACCAGGCTGGCGGTCTTCAGCACCGCGTCGGGCGAATGGCGGCGGAGCAGGACGCGGTTGAGCTGGTTGGCGCCGATGATGCCGAAGGCGTTGACCGCGAAGATCAGCGAATAGGGCGTCGGCGCGACGCCGTAGATGCCCATGATCAGGCCCGGCGAGGCGGAGATGTAGGTGAACAGCACCGCTCCGTTCAGGGCG
>Ga0196963_10002800_pt1 | contig 10174 bp, 21 predicted proteins | sample S1_5metaG_FD_148600 | JGI IMG/M metagenome (GOLD analysis project Ga0196963, IMG submission 148600) | Soil microbial communities from Anza Borrego desert, Southern California, United States - S1_5 | ecosystem: Environmental > Terrestrial > Soil > Desert | place: USA: California | collected... | reverse complement strand
TGGGCCTCGATGGACGAGACCGTTATGGACGAGGTTGCAACCCTGTCCGCCGCCCTGGCCCGCGCGACGCCCGGCCTGTTTGAGCGATGGCACCAGGCGCTGCAATGGGGTTTTGAGCAGTGGTTGGCGTCCAAGGGCATCAAGGCTATGGGGTGGGAAGAGTTCAGGCCGAAGGACAAGAACTAGGCCGCAACGGCGCTTGACCAGTTTGACGGCCGGGTTAGAGTAGACGGGTCGGGGGCACCTTCGCGGGGCGGCCCCCGACCCTTGGCCTAAGACAGTCCCATCGTAGGCGACTGCCGGCCCATTTTCCAGCCCCGCCGAGGGCATTCCCCGTGACGAAAGCCAAGAAGACAACCCACGTCTGCGTGTCACGCTGCGAGCACTGCGGCCTGGAGCGGTACGGATTCCGGCCGCACACGCCGGGCTGCCCTCGCTGCGGCCGGACTCGCCAGTCCGACCGCTGGATCAGCGAGCCGCACCCGGAAACGGTCGAGCGAGCCCGCCGCGAAAACCCCACCGAGGGCTGAGCCGTGGCCCACCACCAAATGAAGATCATCACCCGCCCCGACCCCGGCGCGGGTGTGGTCCGCGCCTTCTGGTCGAACATGGACGAAAGCCAGATGCGCGAGATCGCAACCCTCGGCCTCGGCCTGGCGGAATCCGTGCCCGGCCTGCTCAAGCGCTGGAAGGCGATGCTGGGCGAGTCGATGGTCGAACTGCTGAAGGGCGGCGGCTGCTTCGACGTGACGCACTGGCGGGAGAGACAGGGCAAGCCCTAAACCACTGGAGAAACGACCGATGAGTACAACCATCACCCCAGCCAATCTCAACGAACACCGCTACAAGATGCCCGTCAGCCTGGTTGCGGAGATCAAGCGATGCTTCGAGTGGGGCCGCGAGGAGGCCGTTGAGCACTGCATCTTTGTGGACGAGTCTCAAGGCCCGGAGCCGCAGCACTTCTGCTACTTCCCCAGGTCCGGCCGCGGCTGCGCCGGCTATGCCTCCAACCTTGAATGGACCGACTGCGACGGCCTGAACGACCTGATCGACCGCTACGAGAACTACGAAACCAGGTGGTGCAACTAGGCGGCCTGCCGCCGCATTTCCCGGCCTGCCGCCGGCCTCCGGGCTGTCCGGCGGGCCGGTCGCGTTTACGGGGCATCCTGTGCGATTCTGGAGGGCATTTCGTGAGGGCGGTCTGCTACGCAAGATTCAGTCCCAGACCGGACGCGGCCGAGAGCGAAAGCAACCTGGCCCAGCTGGACCTGATCCGGGCCTACTGCTCCCGCCAGGGCTGGAAGGTGGCCGGCGAGCACCAGGACGAAGCGCTCTCCGGCTCCGAGGAGGAGCGGCCCGGCCTGTGGGCGGCCGTGGACGCGCTGCGCAAGGGAGACCGGCTCGTCGTCTACAAGCTCGACCGCCTGGCCCGGTCGGTCTACCTGGCCTACCTGATCGAGCAGGCCGTCGAGAAGCGCGGGGCCCGGATCGTGAGCGTGACCGGAGAGGGCACGGCGACCGACGGGCCCGAGGACGAGCTGGTGCGCCGCATCCTCCAGGCCCTGGCCGAGTACCAGCGGAAGGTCATGGCAGCCCGGACGAAGGCGGCCATGCTGAGGCACCAGGCGGCCGGGCGGGCGATGGGCGGCTGTGCACCGCTGGGCAAGCGGAAGGAAGGCGCCCGCCTGGTGGACGACGGCGACGAGGCGCGGGCCGTCGAGCGGATGCGCCAGCTCGCCGGGCTGGGCCTGGGGCCGAGGGCCATCGCGCGGCGGCTCCAGGCCGAGGGGTTCAGGTGTCGGGGTCGGGAGTGGCGGCATTCGGCTGTTGTCCGCGCTCTCGCCCGCTGATCCGCTCCAGTTCGGCCAGCATCTTCTGGCTGAGCGCGTGGGAGTCCTGGGCCACGGCCACGGCCCTGTCCAGTGCGGCCCACAGGCGGTAGATGTAGCCGACCGACCAAAAGAACCACGCCAGCAGCATCAAGATGATCGGCCAGTAGATCAGTTCCATCATCATCCCGTTTTCCCCTTCACGGCCCTTGTGACCGCCGCGCTGGCCTCGTCCCACTGCCGCCAGAGTGTATCCATTTCGTGGCGGTCGGAATCCCCCGGCACACGCTCGGGCATCTGCCGCAGGTTGTAGCACAGGTTCGCCATCTGGGCGCCGGCCGCCCGCAGCCGCTCGACCTCGGCGGCCAGGCGGTCGCGTTCCGCGGCGAACTGGGCGGCCAGATTCTCGGCTGCGGCCAGGTCGGCTTCGGCGGCGATGCACCGGCGGATGGCGGCGGCCCCGGCCTGGGACAGTTCCCAGAGGGCCCTGGCCGAGAACTCGGAGCGGACGATGATGCGCCCGATTTGTTCGAGCGACAGGTTGACCCGCTGGTAATCCGAAGCCAGGTTGCGGCCCATGTCCTCCGGCGTCGGCCGGGGTGCGTCACTCGGCGGCACGGTCGGCCCCTCCTAGTGGACAATGAGAACCGGAAGCCTCTTCCCGAATTCGGCTTCCGGGGTTTGCTCTTCGCCGTAGTCCTCACTCCAGCCGCTGCGGCGGTCGTACAAGGCCGTTCCGGCTTCGCAGCGCGCTTCCCGGTAAGAATGGTCGGGGGCGCCAGTTACAACCCGGGCGTTGTCCGGCAGCTCCTTAAGCAGTTCGCGGAGTTGGGCCACGTTCACGGTCATTCCTCCCCGTAGAACACGAAGAACAGGAACTTCATAAACCCGTAGAGCCCGCCCATGACGGCGGCCGTCAGCATCAGGAGGCAAGGCCAGCCGATGGCGGCGACCACTTGCCCCACGGTCAGCGGCTCACTCGGCGGCACGGTCGGCCCCCTTTCGCAGCAGTTCGGCGGCGCGGCGGCAGTCTCCCAGCGTAGGCAGCGGCCGCGCCGTCAGGTCTCGCCGCCCCGGTGGCGGGCAAGCGTCGCCGACGGGGTTGCGCGAATCGGCATCCGCGGCCACCAGCCCGGCGTACTCCGCGAAAGGCCGCAGCCCCTCCGCCAGCTCCGCGACGCGGGCCCGCGCCGCCGCCAACTCGGCCAGCAGTGCTGCCCCGGCGGAGCCGGCGAGGGCGGCGTCTATGCGGCGAATTACCGCACGGTCGTAGCAATATCTGCACGGCGGATCGTGTTCGTACTGACACTGACACACACCGCCAGAATCCGCTGCCATCCATTCTTCCAGGTGTTCTTTCGATTCGATCAGCGCCTCCCGACACGCCGCGGCCTCCGCCTCCGCGGCGGCGGCCCGCGCCTCGGCGTCGGCTCCGATGCCCTGGTGGGCCCGCAGCGCCTCGCGGCACGATGCAGCCTCTGCCGATGCCGAAGCCGCCCGCGCCTCGGCGGCCTCGGCATCGGCCAGCAGGCCGGGGAGTGCGTTTACAGCCGCCTGCGCGTAAAGCATGTCGCTACCGCTGGCGTGGTCGCCACGCATTAAGATTTGTGCGGAGCCGCGGCAGGTGGTGATACAGACCGGCTCGCCGCCGGCAGACTCCATGCCCCACGGCAGCGGGTAGCCCACGTCGGCCGCCAGCCGCTTCAGTGCCTCCCGCTGCTCCTCCGGCACGCGTGGGGCGGGGGTGGGGGTGGTGTCGCTCATATCCCGGCCCTCCTCACGGCGTCGAGAACTTCGGCGTGGGTGCGGTTGACGTCGTCGTTCCAATAGGTGATGTCACACGACAGTCCCAGGCCCAGGGCTGCCTTTAGCTTTTTGTGCGACTCGTAGTAGCGGGCTTCACTGCCACCGTGGACACGGTTGATTGCCCCCGACAGGCACCAGCAGGCGGCTTCGGGACAATCAGAGTTGCAGGCGTACCCTTCGGGCGTTTTTGCGAAGACTCCCCGCGTCCACCGGGCCGGGTCTTCCAGCAACTCCGCCACGGTGCGGCACTCGGGCACCGGCTTGTACTGCGTGGTGTCGCTCATCGATCTCCTCTCAGGGCCCGCCCCAGCAGCGCCAGGGCCTCGCCCGTCTCGACCATGCGGGTTGTCGTGCGGATCACGCGCCAGCCGAGGATGGCGGCCCAGGCGGTCTTGCGGCAGTCGTCCTCAAAGCCCTGGGCCCGGTTGTGCCGGCCGCCGCCGTCGATCCAGGTTCCGCCGTCAATCTCCCACGCCAGTTGGAGGCCGGGCCTCAGCCCAGGATTCAGGCGGTCGTTGACCCACGCCCAATCAAAAAGCCACTTCCTGCGAGGGTGGAACTTCCATTCGGCGACCGGGGCCGGCAGGCCGTCCACCCTGGTCAGGACCGTCAGCGTTGTCTCGATGGTGTGCTTCACAGCTCGCCGTCTTCCAGCGCCCGCCGCACCCTCTCGGCCAGGAGGGCCGCGTCGAACGGCAGGCGGTAGACCTCGTCAAAGTGCGGGTCGATCCCGGCGTGGTCCTCGCAGGCGATGCCGACGACCAGGCTCTTGGCGGCGTCGATGCCGCGGGCGATTGCCGCCGCCTCGGCGCGGCCCAGGGCGAAGTCGAGGACGACGACGGGGAATTGGCCGGCCGAGTACAGGGCCCCGGCGTCCCAGAGGCTGGCGGCCTGGGCCACTTCGAGGCCCTCGGCGGCGACGGCGGCGGCCAGGCGGGCCCGCAGCGACGGGTCGGCGGCGGCCACCAGCGCCCGGTACGGGCCGTCACAAATGGGGATGTCGTGGGCGCGGCAGAAGCGGATCAGTTCGGCGCGCCTGACGCGGCGGTCGCCGCTGCCGGGGATGCGGTGGCCGCGCAGGAGGCCGGCGTCAATCCACTTGGCGACGGTCCGGGGCGCGGCGCCCGTGGCCTTTGACACCATGCCTGTCGTCATCAGGTTGTTTCTGTTGAGGAGGGGCATCAGCCGGTCCTCCTCTTCTCCCGGGCGGCGTCGAGGGGGTGCCACAGGGCCTGGCCCAGACCGGCCCTTTCCGTCAGGACGGCGACCTTCTCCGGCGTGCCGGGCAGGGCCCGGGTGGGCTCCGGCAGCGGCGGGCGTCCGCTGACGCGGACGCCGCTGCCCTGGCGGCAGAAGATCGACTCGGGCGCGTACAGCTCGCGGACGGCCAGTGGCTGGTAGCAGTGCCAGCACAGGCCGCGGGTCCGTCGCTTCGGGGACTTGTAACTCTTGCCGCAGTGGCGGCAGCTCCACACGGTCGTCACGGGGTTAGCTCCTTTCCACGGTCACGTCATATCCGTACCTCTCCAGCCTCGCGGCCTCCTTCTCTGCCCGTCGCTTGGCCCGGCGGTAGCGCAGGACGACGGGCGCCTCCGTTGACACGGTGCCGCACAGCGACTCCAGGTGGCGGCAGCCCTGGGGCCGGAAGACCTTGACAGGCTTGCCGGCGAACTGGCAGGTCAGGGTGATCTCTTCCATCGCGTCAGTCCTCCCGCCTCTCGGGCCTGTCCTTCTTCATGTCCTTACCCGGACGAACGGGCAGGCCCAGGGATTCCAGCAGCGGGGCCAGGTGGTGGTCCGGCAAGAGTCCGTCGGCCTCGTTTAGCCACCGCCGCAGCCGCTGTTCGTGATTCTCCCCCGGCCGCCCGGCGGACAGCCACTCCCACCAGCCGGGGCGGTTGTGTTGTTCCTGCACGGGTCAGTCCTCCCACCACAAGATCGGCGACCCTCCCGGCGCCGGCGGGTAGCAGGTGCCGCAGCGCCGGCAGCCCCACCGCGACACCCAGACCGGCCGGTGGTTGTAGCGGCAGCCGCCGGTCTTGCTGAAATACTCCATGACGAACAGCTTGTGCGCCCGGATCGCGTCCTCCAGGCCCCTGGCGTCCTTGGCAGGCCCGACGTGGAGCGTGTCGCCCCTGCGCTCCACGGTCAGGCGGCGGCGCTTGATCTCCTCCACCAATTCGCGGGGCGTCACTGGCCCCCGCCTATGGGCTTGCCGCAGTGCGGGCAGGAGATCGGCTGGGTGAACCGGACCGCTCTCGCCAACCCCCTGGACTTGGGCCCCGACCGCCCTCTTTTGATGAAGCCCTTCTTTTCAAGGGCGATCATGTGGCACTTCACCCCGTTGGGGTTGCGTATGCCGAACCGGAGCATGATGTCCCGGTAGGACGGCTGGAAGCCATTCGAGGCCGTGGAGGAGAGAATGAAGTCCAGAATCTCCTCCTGCCTCGGCGTCAGCTCTTGCGTCGTCAAGACAACCTCCGGTCGGGGCCGACCATTTCCAGGACCGTCCCGGCCGCGAGCCGGCTGGCGATCCGAGCGTCGTAGACCCTCGCCACGGCGGCCAGGTCCAGGTTCGAGATCACGATCAGCGGCTTGCGGTGCCGCTCCTCGATGAGCGTTTTCACGGCCTCGTAGTGGTGGTCCGTGACGGCGCCGCGGATGCCCAGCTCGTCCAGGACGACCAGCGGCTCCTCGGAGAGGATGCGCCAGAACATCCTCGGCCGGATGGTGCAGCCGCGGCCCTCCTTGTACCAGTCCATCCGGCCCTGCTGGCACTCGATCAGGGCCTCGCACAGGCCCGTCGCCGTCTTGTAGCAGCCCCCCGAGTAGTCGAGCAGGGCCAGGGCCGTGCAGGTCTTGCCGACGCCCACGGGGCCCGTCAGGGTCAGCGGCCACGGGGCCTTGCCGGCGACCAGTTCACGCAGCGTCTTTCGGACCGCTTCCGGGACCAGCGCCATGCTCCGGCGCAGCCTCGGGACCTCCACCGTCATCGGGTCGTGGCGCAGGGTCAGTGGTGCTAACCCGCCTGGTCCGGGACTGGTAGCCGGCGAGGCTGCCTCCGTCCGCAGCGACTCGATGATCCGGTCGAACACTTCCCCCGGGTCCAACGGAAACCTCCTCGTCCTCGTCCTCCCAGCGGCGGCGGTTGAGCCACGTGGCCGGGTAGGGGATGTACCTGCCGCCGTCGCGGTTCCACTTCGGCGACCCCCTCTGCCGGGCCACGGCGGCGACGATGGCCTCGGCCAGCTCCGGGCCGGGGGCCAGTTTGGCCCAGGCGGCCTCGGCGTCGGCCTTGGCGACCTTCTTCGGCCAGACCGCCCAGAAGCGGTCGAAACCGGCCGCGGGGGGTAAGGGGGGTGTTTTGTATTTCTTCTTTTTCTTTTCTTTCTTCTCTTCTAATACCCCCTCTCTCTGGGATTCGTCCGTCACGCCGTTCTGTGACAAAAGTGTGACTTTTTTGACCCTGCACTCCCGCTGTCGCTCGGCGTCGAAGAGTCTCTTTTTTGCGGCTTGGCCCATGTGCCGAGCAAAGTTGGGGAACTGCACCGAGCCGGAGCGGGGTAGCAGCCAGCCAACTGAGAGGAGCGCATCGGAGAAGCCGTCGAGGCCTGCCACGCGGTCGATGTCTGAGGTCGTCACACTCCTTGCGTTGCCGTCGGTCGTCATCCATTCCGCCCAGCGCCAGACGAGGAAGCAGCGTCCGAACGCCTCGGGCGGGGTGATGTTCAGGGTGCGGGCGATGGCGAGGATTTCCGCCTTATCGGGGGTCCGCTTCTCCACCTTGAGCCAGTCGCCGGTCATGGCCAGCCCCTCACCCGCCAGCGCTGACGCGGTAGTCCTTCACCACCACCCCGTCGCTAGCCTTGCCGCGGACGTGGTCCGGCCTCCAGAAGGTGCCGATGTACTTCCCGAACAACGGGCTTTCTTGGGTGTAGGTGGCGAAGTGTCCGCGGCATATGTGCATGGCACGCGAGATTCCGCACTCGGCCAATCTGCCTTCCGTCCTGAGCACTTCCCGCATCGGGTTGATGTCGAGGGTGTGGAACTTCATCACCGGAGCCTTGGTGCGTCGGTGCCACCTTTCCCCGCGCCCTTCTGCCGACTCCGCGATTCGGACGTTTTTGCAGTGGCAAAACGAAACGCCCAGGCCGAGAACGTGCATGGGGCCCCAAATACTGGCCTCCCACTCGTCCAGGTCGGTGGCCCCCGCGAACAGTGGTCCGGTGGCAAACCAGAACTCCGCACGCCCGGCCGGCGAAACAAACATGAATGAGTAGATGCCGAGCCACATCGGGCGCCCGCAGATCGGTTCGGCGCCCTGGGCAACCCAAAAGGAGCAGCACAGCACCCAAGACGATGTTTTCAGGGCGCCTTCGAGTTTGCTCCGGTCGATCTGGAGTGGGCCCGGATAGCCAACCAAGCCACCAATGAATCGCGCCCAATCATCAACCATTTCTCTGCTCTCGTCCTCGACCTTGAAAGACAGAACCAGAAGCCCGATCTGCGCGTCACCCGCCCCGGCGTATTTCGGTGGGTCTTTCACGTTCCAGTGGCTCGGCTCGTTCCATTCCGCGAAGAAGCACTGGAACGGCGGGGCCCAATTTGGGATGTCGTCCTGCATATCCCAAACTTGGCGGTCGTGCTCCGCGTAGAACCTTGCGACGTTGTCGAGGCAGAACTTGGGGTGCCGGCGGATCAGTGCAATTTCCGAAGCAATTTTCTTTTGGACGTCGGCCGCGCCAGGCGTTCGAGCGTAGGTGCCCGGCACGACAGGCCCAGACGAGACGATTCGGTAAGCCAACCTAAGGCTGGTGTCCATCACGAAACCTCACACGCCGACCAGTTGCTTGCGCGCCTCGACCACGATCCGCCAGAATTCGCCCTCGGCGTCGATCAGCTCGGCGATGTACTCCGGGTTTGGGCTGACCCACACCAGGGCGTATTTCTCGTCCTCGGTAAACCTGGAGTGCTCCGTCATCGACCAGTAGTGCAGATAGCGGCATTCCGTAACGGCTAATTGATGCTGGCACTGAGGGTAGTAGTAAGCCGGCACAACGCCCCCAAGGGCCTCGGCGTGGGCCTTCTCGTTGGGGGCCTTGATCTCCAGGACCAGGTCGCCGCGGCGGCTGAGGCCGTCGAGGCTGGCCCGCATCCACGGGTGCCGGTCGTGCTGCACGCAGCAGGGCGTCATGCGCAGGCCGAAGCGGCGCTCGTAGGCCACGCGGGCGACCGGCTCCAGGCGCAGGCCGCGGCGCATGGCGAAGGTGGTGTCCTGCGGCTGGGCCTGGCCGGTAAGCTCCAGGAGCAGCCGGTCGGTGTCCATGAACGGGCTAACGCCCATGACCACGGCGGCGTCGGAGGCGCCCAGGCCCTCGGAGCGCCAGTCGTGCCAGGAGTCGCTGCCCTGCTCCATCATGGGGAGGAAGATTATTTCCCGGCCCCCGCGATCTTCTGCTCGCACTTCGCGCGGGCCTTGACGTACTCCTCCGGCCGCAGGGCCCGGAGGGTCGTGAGGTTGTGCTTGTCCAGGAAGGCGTCCACGTCATACCCGGCCTTCTCCATCAAGCTGTACAGCTCGTCGGCCATGTCAACGCTCACGCTCGGCGGCAGGGCGCCGTTGCCCTGGGTGAGCGTCGTTGTTGTCGTGACCTGGTCGGGTGACGACGGACGGCGAGGGCCGCGGCCCTTGGCGGCGGGGTTGCCGCGGGACTCGCCACGGCCGCTGGCACTCTCGCCGTCGTCGTCTTCTTCCGCGATGCCGAGGATGCCCTTCCAGCAGTAGCGGCGGGCGTAGGTCATGGCCGCGCCGTAGCCCTGGGGGTCCTGCTTGGATGGCACCAGTAGGTACTCGCCGACCTCGCGCTCGCCGCTCTCATGCAGCAGGATCGTCTGGAGGATGACGCGGCCTTGCTCGTCAACCCGCGTCGGCTGGAGGACGACCAGGCCATGCTTCAGCAGCGCCGGCTCGGTGGCCTCGATGACCTCGGCCAGGTCGGCGTAGCGGTTCTTGAAGTGCGGGTTGACCGAAGACTTCCGGGCCGGGTTAAACTCGGCCTTGGCCTTGATCAGCGCGGCCACCAGAGCTGGTTTACCTTCCACGGCAGGAGTCCTCCGAGCTGAAGTCGAACGGGTTGGTGGCCTGCATGTGCGTGAACTCGAAGCGGTAGGCGTCGTCGCCCGATGGGTAGTGCCGCCGCAGGGTGTCGGTGGCGAGAAAGCCCTCGGCCTTGAAGAACAGCTGGGCCTCCAGGTTCCGCTCGTTGACGTCCGCCAGGATGTGCGTGCGGCGGTGACCGGAGAGCTTCGAGCGGAGCTTGGCGACCATCGCCTTGCCGACGCCGCGGAGGCGGTGGTCGGGGCAGACGGCCATGTTGAGCAGGAGAAGGTGGTCCTTCTCCAGCTGGTAGAGCATGAAGCCCAGGATCACGTCGTCCCGGTCCACCACCATGCCGATACAGTTGCGCTCCCGCAGGGCCTCCAGGAAGTCCTCCATCGACCAGGGTGCGGCGAAGCTGCCGGCCTCGATCTCCAGGACC
>Ga0196963_10002799_pt1 | contig 10179 bp, 4 predicted proteins | sample S1_5metaG_FD_148600 | JGI IMG/M metagenome (GOLD analysis project Ga0196963, IMG submission 148600) | Soil microbial communities from Anza Borrego desert, Southern California, United States - S1_5 | ecosystem: Environmental > Terrestrial > Soil > Desert | place: USA: California | collected... | reverse complement strand
CGGGTCGCCGGAAGAGCTGCGCGACGTGCATGACGCCCGACGGTGCCCCGACCGCAAGCTCGCACCGGGCGAGGAGGTAGACGTCGAGGAGGTCCGACGTGCCCAGCGTGCTGTAGTCGAAGACGCGGGGATGGTCCACGACGAACGGCTCCGCCACGACGGATCCGACGCGCACGACGGTCATCCCACGATCGGCGAGCGCGACCGCGGCCTCGGCGTAGTCGCCGATCGGTGCGTTGCGCAGGTCCTGGTAGCGGAAGTCGATGTCCGGGTCACGACGCTCGCGATAGGCCGCGTCGCGAGTGAAGACGCACACCCACGGTCGGTCGGTCGGGATGCCGAGCCGGGCCAGCTCGGCCTCCGCGCGGTCGACCTCGTCCTCGGTGAGCTCGACGGGCGGCGGCGTCCGCAACCATGTCTGGTCGTGATCGATGGTGTCCCACTCGATGCGGTGTGCGGCCGCGCCGGGCAAGAGATCGTTCGCGCGCATCAGGGCGCCGGTCCCCGGCAGTGGGCTGAAGCGGAGACGGCGGCGCCACATCGCTTCGACCTGTCGGTTGCACACGTGCCCGCCGATGTAGAAGACGTCGAGGGTGCGCGGCGGCCGCGGCTTGCCGAGGTAGAGGTCCGGCTCCAGCACGAAGTGGCCGATGGCCGCCGACATGACCTTTCCGAAGCGGATCCGCACGATCGGCCGCAGGAGACGCAGCAGCAGGGCGACCGGCACCATGAGCACCACGGCCAACCACTCCAGGGCCGAACGTCCGAGGTCGGCGGGACGGCCGGGCGGCGGCGCCGGGGCGGTCTCCGCAACCTGCTGACGCGCCTCGGTCACGAGGCCATGCTCCGAAAGGTCCGGTTGCGCGCCAAGAGCTCGTCGTAGGTGCCGCGATCGACGATTCGCCCCGCTTCGAGCAGGACGATCTGCGTGCACGACCGCAGGGTCGTGAGGCGGTGGGCGACGGCGATGATCGTGCGGTCCTGGCGCAGCTCTTCCAGCGCAGCCATCACCGCCTCTTCGGTGACGCGGTCGAGCGCCGAAGTCCCCTCGTCGAACACGATCACCTCGGGATCTCGGTAGATCGCACGTGCGATCGCCAGTCGCTGGCGCTGACCGCCCGAGAAGCGCACACCGTGCTCGCCGACGCTGGTGTCGAGACCCTCGGGCAGCGAGGCGACGAGCTCCTCGAGCCGGGCGGCAGCGACGGCGCGCAGCACGGCGGCCTCGTCGACCTCGTCATCGGGAACGCCGAAGGCGATGTTGCGCCGCAGCGTGTCGTCGAGCACGTACACGGCCTGGGACACGACACCGAGGCTGGCCTGCCACCCGCGAACGTCGTCGCGCAGCTCCACGCCGTCGATCGTCACCGAGCCGGATGTCGGGACCTGCAGCCCGATGAGGATGTCCAGCAGGGTGCTCTTCCCCGACCCCGTGGGACCGGCGATGCCGATGAAGGCGCCGCGCGGGATGCTCAGGTTGACCTCCTGCAACGCCGGCATCGGGCGACCCGAGTAGACGAAGCTGACGTCGCGCAGCTCGACCGACTCCTGGATCGATCGTGGCCGTGGGGTTGCCGGCCAGTCGGTCCCTTCGGCCTCCATCCGACGGAGCTCGGCGTACACCTCGTCGACCGACGCTCCTCCGAACTGGAGGTTCCCGACCGCGAAGACGATCCGGTTCACCGCCGGCAGGATGCGGAGCACCGAGTAGGCGAACAGTCCGAAGAGGGCGAGCGTCTCCTCGGGAGCCGCGCTCGCCCCGGCGATGGCGGCGAAGGCGGCGAGGCCGACGACGAACATCGTCTCCATGACGACGCGCGGAGAGTTGCTGAGCGCAGCCGTGTTGTACAGCGACTTCGCCCATCGCACCCGGCTCGCGTCGAACGCATCGGCGAAGTAGGACTCACGATGCAGCAGCTTGACCTCGCGCACGCCCTGCAACGCCTGCTGCAGCGTGTAATACGACGTCGCACCCGTCTCCAGGTACACCGCGCCGGCGTCACGCAGGCGCGGGCGGATGAGGCGATTCGTCAGGTAGGCGACCGTCGCCACGAAGAGACCGCCACCGATCGTCGCGACCGGCGCGGCCAGGAGGAGCACCGCCGTGAGGCCGACGACCACGATCGCCTCCGAGGCGATGATGATGAGCGGCACGAACGTCTCGCCGACGACCGACTGCACTGCGTTGGTCGCGTTGCGGATCAGGACCGCCGAGTTCGTCGCGGCGTGGAACGGGAAGGGCTGCGCGAGATAGTGGCGCAGCAACCGGCTCGAGAGCCGGAGCCCGGCGTTGTGGGCAATGCGAGCCTGGAAGTACTGCTGGGCGATCAGCACGGCGGCCCGCACGACGAAGAACGCGGCCACGATGCCCGACGTCACCACGAGCAGGGTCTGCTCGTCGGTGCCGGGGAACCGTTCCTGGAGCGAGCCGACGAGCGGCAGCTCCAGCGACTGGCCCTCGCCGCCGATCATCGTGAGAACGGCGAGCACGAGCAGCGCTCCGACGGCCTCGAGCGCGCCCGCGGTCGCGTTGAGCGCGATCAGTGCGACGAACCGGCCCCGCTTGTCGTTGTCGAGCAGCGCGAGACACTTCCGCAACGTCTGCCGCACGGATCGAGGTTACGGGGTGCTTCGCGCGACCGGCGACCTCACCAGCCGCGAGCCCGCAGGAACACCTCGAGCGTCAGGAGCGCCCAGATCACGTGCCCGCGGTCGACGCGGCCACGCCGGTGCTCGGCGAGGATGCGGTCGAGCACGTCACCCCGGAGGTGGCGGCGCGTGCTCGCCGCCGGCCCGAGCATGTGGTCCACGTAGGTGGCGAGGTCCTCTCGGAACCACCGGTCGAGCGGAACACCGAATCCCTTCTTCGGCAGGTGGAGCACCTCGTCGGGAACCAGGTCGCGCACGGCGGCGCGCAGCACGACCTTGCGACCACGACTGGTCGCCTTGTAGGAGGACGGGAGGGTGAACGTGAGCATCGCGAGGTCGACGTCGAGCATGGGTGCCCGCACCTCCAGAGCGTGCGCCATCGAGGTCCGGTCCGCCTTCGGCAGCAGGTCGTCGAGGAGGTAGGTCGCTGCGTTCAGGCGCAGCAGCCGGTCGAGGGTGTCGCCGCCGCTCGCCGCTTCCCACACGGCCTGATGGTGGGCGAGACCGAAGCCGTCGGCTCCGGCCAGCGCCCCGGCATCGTCGGCCGGCGTGTAACCGACCCAGTCGAGGTAGGCGTCCGGCAGCGGCCGGTGGAGTCGCGCGCCGAAGCGACGCAGCGCTGCGAGCCGCCCGCGAGCAGGAAGCCGCCGCGTGACCACCGAGACCGCCGGCGCCAACGGTCCCAGTCGAGCCGCGACCATCCCGGCGCGGAAGCGCTCGTAGCCGGCGAAGAGCTCGTCGCCCCCGTCACCCGACAGGGCGACGGTGACATGCGCGCTGGTGAGCTCGGCGAGGTACCACATGGGGATCGCGCTCGAGTCGCCGAACGGCTGGTCGAAGTGGTGCACGAGACGCTCGATGAGCTCGATCGCCTGGGGCTCGACGACGAGCTCGGTGTGCTCCGCACCGACGTGCGCGGCGACGCGTGCCGCAGTCGCCCGCTCGTCGAACGCCGGATCGCGGAACCCGATCGTGAAGGTTCGCACCGGCGCGCTGCTGGCCTCCGCCATCAGCGCAACGACGGCAGCGGAGTCGACTCCTCCGCTCAGGAACGCACCAAGCGGCACGTCGGCCACGAGCCGCTTGCGCACCGAGGCAGCCAGCTTCTCTCGCACGAGCGCGGCGGCCTCGTCGAAGCTCACGGACGTCAAGGTCCCCGGTGCGGGGAGCGACCAGTAGGGCTCGATGCGGACCGAGCGCGCATCCGGCTCGACGATGAGCACGCTCGCGGGCGGCACGCTGCGGATCCCCGTGAAGAAGGTGCGCGGCGTCGGCACGTAGCCGAACCGGAGATAGGCGGGGATGACGTCGACGTCGAGATCTGCGGAGACATCCGGATGCGCGAGCACCGCCTTGATCTCGCTGCCGAACACGACGGAGCGCGGACCCTGCCAGTAGTAGAGCGGCTTCTTGCCGAAGCGATCTCGAGCGAGCACCAACCGCCGGCGCCGCGCGTCCCACACGCCGTACGCGAACATCCCATCGAGCCGGGTGGCCACGTCCGCCGCCTCCGAGCGCTCGGACAGGTGGGCGATGACCTCGGTGTCCCCCTGGGTCCGAAGGTGGTGGCCCTCGGCGAGGAGCTCCTCCCTGAGCGCGGCGTAGTTGTAGATCTCACCGTTGAAGGCGACACCGATGCTCCCGTCCGGGGTGGCGATCGGCGGGTCACCGGTCACGAGATCGATGATGCGCAGCCGGTTCTGACCGATGGCGGCGCAGCCGTCACGGTGCACGCCCCAGGAGTCGGGACCGCGATGGTCCAGCGTGCGGAGCTGTCGCTCGACCTCCAGGTCCGAGGCGTCCCCGTCGAACCGGACGACGCCGGCGATGCCGCACATGCCTACAGGCGGACGACGTTGGGGTACGAGCCGCGCAGCGCGTTTCGAGTGTCGAAGACCAGTGGTGCGGTGGCGGCGACCCGTTCGTGATCGACCGAGGCGTGCGCTGTGACGAGGAGCGCGATGTCGCACGAGCGGAGCACGTCGTCGGTCAGGTCGACGTTGCGAAGGAGCGTGCCGCCGACCTCGAGCACCGGAACGTGCGGGTCGTGATACGTCACCACCGCGCCCTTGTCGAGCAGCGCCTCGACCAGCGGCAGCGCGGGAGACTCGCGCATGTCGCTGATGTCCGCCTTGTAGGCGACGCCGAGCACGAGCACGACTGCACCGCGCAGCGGCTTGCTCCGGTCGTTCAGCAGATCCTGCACCCGCGACACCACGTAGACCGGCATCGCGTTGTTCACGTCGCGCGCCAGCTCGATGAACTTGGCCGCGCCGCCGAACTGCCGGACTCGCCACGACAGGTACATCGGGTCGACGGGAATGCAATGACCACCGACCCCGGGGCCCGGATAGAACGGCATGAACCCGAAGGGCTTGGTGGCCGCGGCGTCGATCACCTCCCAGATGTCGACGCCGAGACCGTCGGCGAGCACCGCCAGCTCGTTCACGAGTGCGATGTTGATGTGCCGGAACGTGTTCTCCAGCAGCTTGGCCATCTCCGCCGCCTTGGGCCCAGAGACACGATGCACGACGTCCACGAAGGCGCCGTAGAAGTCGACGGCACGGTCCGTGGCCGTGTCGGTGATGCCACCGACGATCTTCGGGGTATTGCGGAGACCGAATCGCTCGTTGCCCGGATCGATGCGCTCGGGGCTGAACGCGACGTGCAGCTCGACGCCGGCCTTCAGCCCTGAACCGGCCTCGAGGATCGGGATGAGCAGCTCCTCGGTCGTGCCCGGATACGTGGTCGACTCGAGGATGACCACGGCACCTTCGTGCAGGTGCGGTGCCAGGCTCGACGCCGCGCGCTCGACGTAGGAGAGATCCGGCGCGTCGTCGTGGTACGGCGTGGGGACGCAGATCACGACGACCTCCGCCGATCGCACGCGGGACCAATCCGACGACGCGCGGTACCGCCCGGCCGCGAGCACCGACCGCAGCTGCTCGTCCGACACGTCACCGACCGGGCTCTCGCCGCGGTTGAGGGCGGCCACTCGCTCGTCGGCCAGGTCGATGCCGACCACGTCGTAGCCGGCCTCCGCCGCCGCCACCGCGAGCGGGAGTCCCACGTACCCCTGGCCGATGATCGCGACCGGGGTCGGCTCACTCACTCGAGATCACCCCCATCTCACGGAGCCGTGTCACGGAGAGATGGTGGTCGGGCACGAGCTCCAGCGCGGCCTCGAACGACGCCTGGGCTTCGGCGTCGAGACCGATGCGGAGCTGGAGCTCTCCGAGCTGCGCGAGGACGTCGGCGTCATCCGGTCGCGCCTCGACCATCGCCCCGGCGAGCTCGTTCGCGAGCGCCGGATCATGGCGTCCGAGCGCCTCGTAGATGCTGTACGCGTCGGCGCCGAACGGGTCGGCATCGACGACGCGACGCAGCGTCGCCTCGCCGTCGGCGTCGCCGGTCGCCACCTGTGCGACGGAGAGCACGATCTCGTGCTCGGTCGTGGGCTGGTCCTCGAACAGCGCGGAGGCGAGCTCGAGCGCCCACGCCGGATCGGCCCCCACGGCCCACCGGGCGACGTCGCGACGGATCACGGGGTTGTGCGGATCGCGACGCAGCGCCTCCTCGAACCACGGCCGGGCGGCGGCGTCGTCCTTGTACTGCGCGTTGAGCTGCGCGGCCGTGAGCGCGTACTGGGCGCTGCCCGGCTCGCGCCGGGCCGCCTCCTCGGCGTCCGCGGCCGCGGCGAGCACCTCGCTGCGCACCTCGTTCAGCTGCGCTCGCAGCAGCCAGTAGCGACCCTGCCAGGACGCCAGGCCGATGGCGCTGTCCACGTCCGCGATGGCGCTCTCGGCGTCACCGTCGCTGATCGCCTCCTCGACCCGCCCGGCTGCGAGATCGGCGCGGAGGGGGCGGGTCGCGTGCCAGGCCAGCAGCAGGGCCGCCCCCGCGATCACCACGAGCAGGACCGCCGTGGAGGTCGGCATCGAGTAGGTGGCTGCCTGCCGTGAGCCGCGGCGGCGTGCGGGTCCGGGGCCCGGGACGGTGATCTCGGCCCACCGCGGCGGCGTGCCGACGGCGACGATCGTGCCGGCCAGGACGAAGTGCAGGACGCCCAGCGGCGGCACGTCGAAGGAGACCGCCGCTTGCACGAGATACGCGAGCCACGAGGCCCCCAGAGCGCCCAGGAGCAGCCGCTCCTCGCCGTCGAGGCGCCGCAGGCCGCGCCACAGCGAGAGGCCCGTCAGGGCCACCACGGCAAGCCAGGCGAGGGCCACGAGCAGTCCCCCACCGGCAAGGAGGTTCAGCGGCACGCTGTGCGCCGACTCGGCGTGATGCGACCCGAACGACAGCGCGTGACCGAGGGACCGCTCGCTCGAGAAGTGCTGGCCGTAGGTGTCGAAGCCGACGCCGAGCAGCGGGTCGCCCTCGGCCATGCGCAGCGCGGCGCGCCAGAAGTCGCCCCGCTCGACGAGACCACTCCGCAGCGCCCGCGCCAGCAGTGGCACCGCCGCGAGCACGGCGAGCACCCCCGCGCCGATGGCGACGCCGCGGAAGACCTGGGGGCTGATGCCGGCGCGCTCGCGCAGGGCCCGGCCCGTCGTCGTCGTCTGCCACACGACGACGAGGAAGATCACGCCGACGGCCATCGCCGCCGGACCCTGCGACGAGAGCGATCCGACGGCGGCGACGACACCGAGGCCGGCCGCCACGGCGCCGACGATCCGCAGCCACGCGTCGTTGGTCTCGGTGAGCACGCACCACAGCGCGGCCGGCACGAGGATGGCACTGAAGCCGCTCAGCAGGTTGGCGTTGCCGAGCGTGGCGAAGGCACCCTTGTCGGCGACGTCGTTCGCCCAGTCGAGTGGCTCGATGCCGACGGTCTGCATGGTCCCGTAGAGCACGACGAGGCCGCCGCCGACGCACAGGACGCGCAGCAGCGTGGCGCCCTCGTCGACGTCGAAGGCCCGCAACGTCACCAGCCCCAGCACGGCGAACGCGGCGTACGACAGGAGGCCCGTGTAGCGCGTGTACTCGCCGACGACCGACAGCGCGACCGACGGCGACGCCAACGTCGCGACGGCCACCGCGGCGGCGAACACGGCGACGGCGATCGCCCACGGGGATCGGGGCAGTCGCGCCACGCGCTGCCACACGACGCGTGCGACCGCGAGCGCCAGCGCGACGACGGCCGCCACCCACAGGATCGTCGCCTTCGGGAGTCCGAAGGCGTCCGGCGCGCCGCGCCAGAACACGAGTGCGGTCGCGGCAGCTGCGGCGTACACCGTCCATCGCTGCCAGCGGAGCGTGATCAGCGAGAGGTCCATGAGCGAGTCAGGTAGCCGCCATCGTGCGCCTTCGCGTGTCGACGCGCGCCCGCCGCCGGAGCGCTCGATGCTAGCGCGACACGACCCCGACCCGACGCGTCCCCCGACAACGACGAGGGCCCCGGTCACCGAGGTGACCGGGGCCCGATGTCGTGCGTCTCGCTAGGCGAGGCGCATCAGGTTGCGATGACTACGTGCGCGGGGTGCCGTTGCCACCAGTGGTGAGCGCGGCGCCCTCGGGGCTGGTGTCGCCACCAGCCGCCTCGTCATCGACGGCGCCGTAGTCGTTGGTGCCGACCACAGCGCTCTGGACCTGCGCCGCCGTCGCAGCGGTGGCGGTGCCACCGACGACGTAGGAGGTGCAGGTCACGTCATCCTGCGCATCCGAGGCGCGGGCACCGAGGACAGCGGTCGCGGTCGGGAGACCGAGCGAGGCGCAGTCCAGGCGGATGCCGTCCGCGGTGTACAGGTGGAGCCCGGCGAGCATGACGTCCTCGACCGTGCCGTTGGAGTTACCGCCGGCAGCAGCGTCGGAGCCGTCCTCGGTACCAGCGGTACCGGTGGCGGCAGTGTCCTCGTCGAAGTTGTACGTGGCGGTGAACGTGGTGTTGCCGAACGGGCTGACCACCGTGTTGATGGTCACGCTCAGCAGCTCCGGACCGTCCGTACGACCAGCGGTCGAGGTTGCAGCGGTGGACGGAGCCACGCCTTCCTCGTCCGCGCCGTTGGGCGTCGCCGCCGCAAGGCCGACCTCGGGACCGTCGGCGTCAGTGTCCGTCACCGCACCGCCGTTGACGTTGCCGCCAACGTAGGTGGCACCCGAGAGGGTGTTGTCGGCGAAGAAGCAGCTGACGACCGCGCTCGACTCGGAGCTCCGGACGCAGGTCGGAGCCTGCACCTGGCCACCGGCCGAGTTGTAGATCCCGAAGGACGACGAGGTCGCGTACACGCCGCCACCACCGCCGCCGGCCGTGACCGCCTCGTCGAAGAGGTACGACACGACGTCGCTACCCACGACCGCATCCGGGCTGAAGACGACGAGCGTCAGGTCCGGGGCGATCGAGTTGCCCGAGTTGGCGACCGGGGCCGCCTCCAGCGGGTTCGGGTTGGCGCCGGCAGCCGAGGAGGCGACCGAGCCCTGGTGGACCATGCCACGAGCGGTGTTCTCGGCGGTCCAGAACGCACCGGCGACCGCAGCGACCGGGTCGTTGCAGTTCACCGTGTGGACCGTCGTGCCCTCGCCACCCGGGGCGGCGAGACCGCTGGCGGTCGTGCTACCAGCCGCCGGGCCCTGGCAGTTCGCGATCCGGCCGTCGGTACCGATGATCTGGTACAGCGCGCCCGGACGGGCGAAGGCAGGAGCGTCGAAGGTGAAGTCGACCGCGGTGACGTCGATGGTCGAGCCAGCGCGGAAGTTGCCGACGCTCACGAGGTCCGGCGCAGCGGTCACGCCGGCCGCAGCCGCCGTGCCCGAAGCCGGGGTGAGCGGGGCGTCACCCTCGATGTTCGTGTCCGTGGCTGCACCAGCCGCACCGGTCACGGCACCGTCGTTGACGGTCGCGAGGGTGAGGTTGGCGGCCTCGGCCGCGGTGTCGAGCGCACCGGAGCCGGCAGCACCGGCACCAGCACCGCCGAAGATGACCTCGGCGCACTTGTTGTCGGTCGACGAGACGCCCGAGGTGAACGTCTGCGCCACACCGGCGGTGTTCTCCGTGCCGGTGCTCGCGAAGCGAGTGCCGTCACTGCTGTAGAGGAAGAACTGCGAGCCGGCGGTGGTGTTGGTGCCACCAGCCGCGATCGCCGCACCCGTGATCGGCTCGTCGAAGCAGTACAGGACGTACGTGCCGGCGGGACGGTTCGCGGTCTGCGACGCGGCGACGCGGGTCTCGACGATGGTCGCCGACACCAGCTCGGGACGAGTGGTGGCGGTGGCGTTCGTCGGGGTGTCCGTGTCGTCGTCGTTCTCGACGTTCTCGGTCGCTTCCTCGACGCAGTCAGCGGTCTCCTCGTCGACGGCACCGGTGCCGCCGAGGAAGGTGACGTCCTCGATCACGTCGCTGTTCTCGTCGAGTGCAGCGGTGAGCTCCGCCGGGCACGAGGCCGACAGCAGGATCGGAGCCTGACGCTCACCGCCCAGCGGGCCGCCCGCGAGGGCGTCCGGGAAGTTGAGGCCGCTCGTGACCAGGACCTCGGTCGGGGCCCAAGCGAGCTCCGCGGTGTCCTGAGCGAAGGCGAGCACCTCAGCGGCGGT
>Ga0196963_10002798_pt1 | contig 10180 bp, 16 predicted proteins | sample S1_5metaG_FD_148600 | JGI IMG/M metagenome (GOLD analysis project Ga0196963, IMG submission 148600) | Soil microbial communities from Anza Borrego desert, Southern California, United States - S1_5 | ecosystem: Environmental > Terrestrial > Soil > Desert | place: USA: California | collected... | reverse complement strand
ACGTCACGCAGTTCATCGACTACAACAAGGATCTCTACTTCCGCGTCACGGCGAATCCGTTTCGGACCAGCCCGCGGACGATTACCGGCAGCTTAGACACGCTCAAGTCGTTTCAGGTCTTGCGCGACTTGTCCCAGGTGGCGAACCGCGTGCCGTTTGAAGGCGGCGGGGCGAATGCGCTGACGGAAGTCGCGATCGGGGAAACGATCCTACCGCTGACGGATGCGCCGGATTACTGGTATGGCGACGTCGGCGGCGTGGTGGTGTCAGGGCCGCAGAAGATCACCTATACCGCGAGAGTCGTGGGCGGTGGTGGCTCAGTCGTCGGTCCCGGACAAGCGCCGACCAATGCGCCGACGCTGGCACTGGCCGCCGGCTCTGGGGTGACGAGCGGCGCGCATAGCGTCACGGTCGTCTGGAAGACCGCCTCTGGGCGGACGCGCCCTGGTCCGGCCGCGACTATCACGGTGGGCAACATCGCCGCGCCCTCCGTCACGCCGGTGGCAAGCGCGCCCTCCTCGGGCGATGGTCCCAACGACGGTACGCACGAATACGCGATGACGTTCGTCACGTCGTCGGGTGAAACCACCGCCGGCCCGCGTGTCTCCCGCACGACATCCTCGCGCACCGTGTCCGCGCCGTCCGGTCCTCCGAATGTCGTGGCGCCGAGCACGATGGATTGGACCGAGGAGTATGTCCCTGGCGATTCGCTGTACTACGTCGTCACGTATGTGATCGCGGGTGGCGGGGAAACTACTCCGACCGCGGCCTCGTCCACCGTCGTGGCGCAGCAATCGACGGCGTTTCCCGGCAGCATCTTTAAGAGCTGTCCGATCGATTGGTCCAACATTCCTGTGCCGAGCGATGCGGCGGTGATAGCCAAGCGGATCTATCGCAACCGCAACGGCTCGTGGGTCGGCTATCGCGAAATGTCCGTCAGCATCACGTCGGACAATGATGCGGGTCCGGTCACGGCGGCCGGTTCGCCACCGGGCTCGAACACGGCCCAAGTCATTACCCGTCAGGTGCCGCTCTCGAATCTCGAGGTGCCGACGTCTCCGCTGGTGACCTCGAAGAAGATTTACGGCACCGCAGCCGGCAGCTCGCAACTCAAGTTCATCGCCTCGATCGCCGTGGGCACGACCAGTTACACGGTCACCATGACGGACGGCAGCCTCGGCGCGAACGTGCCGACATCGAATACCGCGACGGCGAATCAGATCGCCCTGTCCGGCGTGGCGGTGGGTCCGAGTGGGACCACCGAGCGCGAAATCTACATGTCGCCGGCAGGAGGTGGGACACGCCGCAAGGCACTAACCATCGCCAACAACACCGCGACGACCGGGACAATCACGATCTCCGATGCCACACTGGCGGGCGAAGACGCGGAACCGGATGCCGACACGTCTGGGCTGACACAGCCTGCCGGACAAGTGCTGCCCGGCGAAACCTCGATCATCATCGCCGGTACGGCGCCGTTCCGGGAAACCGGCGGATGGGCGTTCACCGGCACGCAGCAGATTCGCTACACGGCCTTTAGTGGGTCGTCGCTCACGGGCATTCCGGCCAGCGGTCCCGGCTCGATTCAGCAGCCGATCAACTACAACTCGACGATCGCGGCGGCTCCGTGCCTGATCGGGATTCCGTCCAGTGGTGAGGGATCGATTCGGTACACCATCCCAAAAGGCGAAGCGGTGTATCTGCGCGTGACCGTCGAAGACACGGACGCGCAAGTTGCTCTGCAAACGCTGTTGAGCGCCGCGGCGCCGGTCGTGCGCGAATGCGCCCCGTTGCGGGACCACCGCGTCAAACGCGACGAAGCCATCACACGCGCGTCGGCGTTCTTGGCCTTGCGCGCCTATGGCTCGACGTCGGCGGGGCCGTTCCGCACGAAGGACACCAACACCACCGCAGGCGCGACGATGGCGGTCAACGTCACGTCACCCGCGCAGGTCAACGACACATTTAAGGTTCAGTCGGTCACGATCAGCAACTTCACACCGAACATCCCACCGGATTACGTGGTGCAGGCGTCGGACGAGTTGTTCTCCATCGAAGACCTGCTGAGCGGAGGCGAAGGGTAAACCCCGATGGCACTGAACCGCACCAACATCACCCCGATTGACGATGACGGCTCGGACACCTACGGCACCGTCTTCGATGCTGCGTGGTGGGAAGACGTCTACGACGAAATCGATGCCGCCATTGTCGGCACGAAGCTGGACGACTTCGCCACACCGGACGACAACACCGATCTGAATGTCTCAACGTCTCGACATGGGCTGACGCCGAAGATCACCGGCAGTGACGGTCACGTCCTGACCAAGAGCGGCACGGCCGCAGTGTGGTCCGCGCCGGCCGGCGGCGGCACACCGACTGAACAGACGACCACTGTCACTGGCAATCAGGACAACTTCAGCTTGTCTGCGTCGTTCACGGTGCTTCGGTGTACGGGTGCAGCTCCGGTGTTTCGCGGATTCACCATCGGCGGCAGTGCGCCTACGGCTGGTGCTCGCGTCATCATCCAGTGCCTCGGGAGCACGTCGGCGAAGGTCGCCCATCAAGACGCGAATTCGACGGCCGCCAATCGGATCATCTGCCCGAGCACAAACGGCCAGATCGTCGGCGTGGATGGCTGCATCCATCTGGTCTATGACGGCACGACCTCGCGCTGGCGACAGAGCTACGTCGATCCGGGCGCGTGGCTCGATTACACGTCGACCTCCACGATCACCGGGTGGTCCAGCTTCACCTCCGGCCGCAAGTTCATCTTCTACCGGCAGATGGGCAAGCGGATCGATGTGGCGTGGCACTTGGAAGGCACCAGCAACAGCACGCTCACGAAGTTCACGCTGCCGTTCACGTCCGCCAACATCGGGACGGCGTTCAACTTCGCCGGTGTGGCAAGCCTGCATTACGACAACGGCAGCTACCCCGCGACCACTGGTGTGGTGAGCTGCGTCAACAACACCAACGTCGTCGACTGCTTCATGAGTTACGCGGGCGCGGCCTGGACGGCCAGCGGCACGAAGATCGCCGAAGGGCAGATCGTGGTCGAAATCACGTAAGGCGGAACTCTCTATGGAAAAAATTGCACTCACCACGCCGATCACGCCCCAATCGCTGACGACCAGTGAATACGTCGTCCGCTCGCTCACGCTCGGGTGGGATGACGAACGGATCACGATCGTGCTGCGGGACAACCACGGTCGGATCAGCCACCACAGTTACGACGGTGCGCCGGCGGTCGCCCTTATGCGCGCGCTCAATAAGGCGAACCTGTCGACCAACAGCCTGCATCGACGCATCCTCACGCAACTGGCAGCGGACGGCAAAGTACCGAGCGGAAGCGTTACGGGTGCCCCGGATTAAGCCGATGTCGCCACACGTTGTTGATTCCATGCGAGGCGTGGTGATCGCGGGCGGGGCCGCGCTGGGGGTCGACCAGTCGATTCATCTGGTCGCGCAGTCGTTGCCCGTCCTGAGTGACGCCTATCTGATGCAGCTGGCGGAAAAGGGCGGCGGCTGGGTCGTGCTCTTGATCGTGCTGTTTTTCTATCGCCGGGACTTCTTGGCGAAGACCGCGAAGGAAAACGACACGACCGAGAAGTTGTATCTGGCGATCGCCAAGCAGGCCGAGTCGGAGCAGAAGTTAGCCGTGGCGCTGATGGAGAACACGGAAGTGATGCGCCGGGTGATCCGAGACGAGCGATGACGTTCTGGTACCGGGCGGAAGTGGAAGTGATGGCGCAGCGGTATGCGCTCACGCCCGACCTAGTGCAAGCGGTGTGTCTGGTGGAGTCGAGCGGCCAGACGCACGCCTACCGGGCGGAACCCGCGTTTTGGGATCGCTACCTCAAAGGCAAGGCCGAGTGGGACGGCGCGAATCCCGCCCGCGTCAGTGCGTCCTACGGGCTGATGCAGGTGATGTTTCCCGTCGCCGTCGAACACGGCATGGCGCGCACGGAACCGCCGGAATACCTCTTCGTGCCGCTGATCGGTCTGGACTACGGCTGCCGGGTGCTGGCGAGGCGGTTGGAGTGGGCGCGTGGCGATTTGCGTGCGGCACTGGCGAGCTACAACGGCGGCAAAGGCGGCAATGCGCCGGGCGGTCCTCTGCGGAATGGCGCCTACGCAGACAAGGTGTTGACGCAGCTGGCGAATCTGCAAGCGCGGAGATTGGCGTGATGCCGCTGTGGTGTGCGCTCTACGTGCTTCTGTGCTGTGCGGCGTTAGGTCCGCTCATTTGGTGGAAGGTCAAATAAATGATCCCGAACTATCTCGCAGACGTGGAACAGGCGCGGAAGGACTTTCCGCAGGATTGGGCCGACGCCCACACCGGCAATGCGAACACGGAAGGCTTCATCCGTAAACTCGCGGCCCGGTTGCACGCGAAAGATCCGCGTGTGGCTTGCAACGGGAAGCGCGGCAACCCGAACGACCTCAGCGATGACGCGCTCAATTGCCTCTGTGACGAATCTGAGAGTGCGGGCCGCACGCCCGATGGAAAGCCGTGCGTCGTGATCGACGTGATCGGCGGGGCGGGTGGGCCGAATCCCACGCCGACGTGGGCGGTGTTCACGACGTCCCCGGAAGCCAACGGCGCATGGGTGAAGCCGGGCGCAGCTCCGATCCCACCGACGCCGCCAACGCCACCGCAACCCGTCTTGAAGCCTCGTGAGCAGTTCTACGCCGAGCTCGGTCAGGTGAATGACTACTACGCAAAACCGGAAGGCTTACAGCGGCCGGGCGGGATGGTGAAGCACGACACGCAAGGGCGCGTGATCGCGGACGTCGAAGCGTTGGGCTCATGGGGCTACGACCTGATGCTTGGGGCGACGGTGGCCGAGTGCATCAAGAAGATCCGCCACTCCGATGAGTGGAAGCAAAAGCATCCGGGCGAGCAGCCATGAATCGCTATCTGGGCGATCTGATCGCGCAGCAGCTCGAGGACGGTTACCACTGGAAGATTATCGAGCCGTTCACGTATCGCGTGGGCTCGGCGAACAGTGACGTCTTCGTGACCGTGCCGCGTGGGTTCGTCACAGATTTCGCATCGATTCCGCGCGGACTGTGGAACCTCTGGCCGCCGGCCGCAGGCAAGCACGCGAAAGCCTCCGTCGTGCATGACGTGCTCTACAAGCGCGGATTCGTGGAAGTCGGTCAGTCCCGCCGCACGATCGAACGCGACGAGGCGGACGCCATCTTCAAAGAGGCGATGGAAGTGAGCGGGGTCGGGTGGTTCTCTCGTCATGCGCTGTGGTTGGGCGTGCGGGCGGGTGGCTGGAAACCGTGGGGCGCCTATCGAAAGGCCGATCATGTCGATCTGGAAAAAGCTGGTTAAGCGCGCGGCCGGGATCGCGTTTACGTGGGGTCTGAAGAAGCTCACTGAACTGGCCCCGCCTGAACCTGAGCCCGTCAAGCGCAAGCCACGCACACGCAAGCCTTCGGCACACTAGATGGCCCTCCCCACGCTGACCGACGCCGTCGTCCGCGACTCCGTGGAAGCCGTGCGCGAGCATGGATCAATTTCCGCTGCCGCTCGAGCGTTGGGGCTGTCGCGAAGTGCCCTCCGTGAACGGCTCGACAAGGCCGCACGCATCCCGGAGAGCAAACCCTTTGAAGCGCCGGCCCTGCCCGATGAATTGCCGACCGCCGAAGAGTTGCTGGCGCAGAGGAAGAAACAGTATTCGCGCACGAACGCCGCCAAGGAAGCACGCTCGCTCATCCCGATCAGAATCAAGATCGATGGCCCGTTTGGAATCATGCACATGGGCGATCCGCATGTGGATGACAACGGAACAGACATCGCCTTGCTCGAGCGGCATGTTGACATCTGCAACGCCACCGAAGGGCTCTTCGCGGCGAACGTGGGGGACTACTCGAATAATTGGGTCGGTAGACTTGCACGCCTCTATGGCGAGCAGTCGGTGTCCGCGCAAGAGTCGTGGGTATTGGTCGAATGGCTGATTCGTTCGACGCACTGGCTCTATCTGATTGGCGGCAATCACGACCTGTGGAGTGGCGCCGGCGATCCGGTCAAGTGGATGGCGCGGCAGGCGAACAGCCTGTACGAGCATCACGGCGCCCGGCTCGCGTTGAAATGCGCCAACGGGCGCGAGATCCGCGTCAATGCCCGGCACGACTTCAAGGGGCATAGCCAGTGGAATACGGCCCACGGCCCCAGCAAAGCCGCGCAAATGGGCTGGCGCGATCACGTCCTCGCGTGCGGGCATACGCACGTCAGTGGCTATCAGGTGGTCAAAGATCCGGCGACGGGGTTGATCTCCCATGCGCTCAGAGTCGCCAGCTACAAGACGCACGACCGCTACGCCGACGAAAAGGGTTTACCCAATCAAAACATCTTCGTTGCACCCGTGACGATCATCGACCCGAAATACGGCGACGATGATGCGCGATGCGTCACGGTGATTTTCGACCCGGAGGAAGGCGCCGACTATCTCACCTTCAAGCGGAAGCGGAAGACGGCATGAAGCACGCGATCGCTTTCGTCACCATCGTCTGCGGGGCGCTTCTCATGTTCGGTGGCCTCGTGCATCGGGGCGATCGATTGACGCTGCGCACGCTGGCCGAGCCGCGATTGGTGACGGTGATTGTGGGGTTGCCCGATGTCGATGCCCGCTATCGGTGGCTCAGTGTCTACGGCTGCTCCGCGGAAGTGGGGGAGCACGGCGCGTTCTGTACCGGAGACTTTGAACGCGAGAGCACGCAAGAACTGGCGGATCGAAAGCAATACCTGATTGCGTGGCGGGACATGCCGCGCGGCACGCTGTTGATTACCGCGATGGCGTTCGATGCCGATCAGCGGACCTTGGCGGCCAATCGCACCGTCGTCTTTCGAGGCCAATGAAGTCGCCCTTTCCTGAGCTTGTGCGCGTGGTGAAGCAAGACGGCACGTTGCCAGATTGCGCGGTAGCGGCCGTGGCGATGCTCTGCGGCGTGACCTACGGGGAAGCGCTGGCCGCGTTTCCGAAGCCGCAATCGGTGGTGCGGATCGGCGCGTATCTCACCGAGATTCAATCCGCCGCGAAAGCCTTGGGGGTGCGGACTAAGATCCGCAAGCGGTTCGACGTGGACGAGGATACCGGCGTCTTGCACGTCTCCGGGAAGGACGAGCACATCGTGTTGCTGTGGGATGGGCGGATCATTGACGGCAACGGCGAATGCTGGCTCACGCCCTCGACCTACTTAGGCACATACGATTACAAACCGAAAGCGTTGATTACGGTGGTGGAACGATGAAGGAGTTTACGAGCGGGGCGAAAAGCTCAGAGGCCAAGCCGCGGTATGACCTGCTCTATCCCGGCATCACGCGGGGAGCGATCCGCATGGCGGAAGGGGCAGCTTCGCACGGTGAACGCAATTACGAAAAGGGCGCGCACGATCCGGCCTTCGTCAAGGATCGGGAAAATCATCTGGTGGAGCACGCGTTAGCCTATGCGGCCGGTGATCGCAGCACGGATCATCTCGGCGCGGTCATCGCCAACGCCTGCATCCTGATCCGGCTGGAACAGCTGCGCGCGTTCACCGCGTATACCTATCCCGATCGACCTGTTCACGAATCGCCAGTTTGTGAACACGTCGGCGCCGAGCCGGTGTGACGCCCTACCTGCTGCTGTTCTCGCGGGCTTTCCTGCAAGTCTCGCTGGTGGCCGCCAACGTCGTGCAGATCGCCAACGAGCAATACCTGGGTGCGTTCGTGGTCGGCGCGTTGATTAGCCTGCTGTGGTTCACGAATGCGCGCACCGCGGCGCTCAATCAGTTACCGGGTGCCGCAGTCGTCTATGCGCTGGGTGCCGGTACGGGGACCGTGGCAGGTATGCTGTCACGGTTCCTGATTACGTAGAACGGCGTAACGACCGCGCTATTCGCCTTGTGCTTTCTCGAACGTGACCACGTTGGGCTTCCGAGAGGCGTGGTTGACGACCCATCCAAAAAACTCGCCTTGCGCAATCACCCGAGAGCCGAGATCAATCAACATGTCGGCCAATTCCGTCTCGGTATCCTCGCGCAGTTCGTAGCCATTGAGGTCTAAGAACGTAGTCAAGGCGAGGGCGGCCGTTCGCTTGTTGCCATCAATAAAGGGCTGATTCTCTGCAATGAAAAACGCGTGAGCGGCGGCCTTCTCGGGAATCGTCGGGTAGGCGTCCTCGCCAAACACCGTCTGATAAGGCTGTTGCGCCGCTGACGCCAAGCCTTCATACGTGCGGATGCCATCCCGCCCGCCGATGCTCAACGTCAGCGCGTGCGCGTGCAGCGTCACCAAGTCATCAACGGTGAGATGGATAATCGACTCCATGCGGGTCTACCGTCCCAACTTATCGAGAGACTTCGCGTGACGTGCGGAGACGCGGCGCAATGATGCCTGCAATTCGTTTGCAGTCGCCGCCCGGTATTTCGTCAACACGATAGAATTGCCTTCGACGCGGATTTCCACGTCCATCCCGACTTCCCAGCCGACCTGTTTGAGGACGGGTTTATCGAGGGTGAGCCCCGCAGAGTTACCCACGGGAATGATGCGTTTCGTCAGAGCCACGGCGTCCACCTCCATGAGTTGAACGTTATAACATAGTTATAACGGTGTCAAGCTCCGCTTATCGTTCAATGCTGCGTCTCGTGCCGTGGGGAATGTCGTCATTCCGTGCCCTCATGCACGGTGACTGTGCCGGGGCTCACGCGCAAACGCCGATGGTGCCCCTCGGCCCAGTTGGGTAAAGCGGCGCAATTTAGGGGCATTCTGTGCACCCTGTCTCCGGCCCGTTGCAAGTACCGACAAAAACTGTCACTATTCAGTCAAAGGAATGACAAACCCTAGCGCAACTTTTTGACCCAGGTGGCGTCTTATTTAGTACATGATTGGTACTCGATACGGTGCCCTAAAGGACTATTGATGTACTCAAAATGTGTCGAGAAATACTGCAGTGTGAGTACATATATTGGCGCGGATAGTGTATAAGGAAAGCGCAAGGGGAGGGTCGCAAATGCCTGTTGTTGAGAGAATCCCGATGATCGATCCATCGGTCAAACACATCGGGGTTAGTAAGCTACGGGGCCTCAACGCGGACAAACTGAGAGAAACCGAGGATACGTTCGTAATTCAAGAAAACGACAAGCCGCTAGCTGTGCTGCTAACCTACGACAAATTCCTTGCGATGCAAGACGAACTGGCTGCAGTCGCAAGAACGGTAGACCTGCTGCGGGACAATGTCGAGATGGCTGCACTCAGAGCAGCTGCCGCCGACGTTAAAGCTGGACGCATCAAGTCACTTGACCAGATTGATGCGGAGCTAAAGAGAGGCTGATGTTCGATGGGGAAGGGGCGCGGAAAAGGGAACCAGAAAGGGCCGTCAACCGCCCTACAGGTGTCGATTCCGCCGCCCCCAAAGCCCTACACTATTAGCCTGACGAAGTCCGCCGAGGACGCCTACCTCGCAATGAAGCAGCGCTCAGATGCCGCCATCGAAAAGGGCGATGATCAGAATCAGCACTGCAAGACGTTTCGCATCGTCGATGACGCAATTCGCAGAATCATTCCAGCCGATCCGACTAACCATAAGTACTCGCTCCATCAGCCGCTTGATGGATTTTTCCGAATCGCGAAAGGTCGGCTTCGCATCGCGTGGGCTGTGGAAACGGAACTGCGCGAAATCCTAATCCTGTACGTCTCCGATGAGCTTCGTAAGGACGGAGACGTTCGCGATCCGTACGTCGTACTGAATCAGATGGCCAAGACCGGTCTGTTACAGAAGCTAGTCGAGGACTGGAAGCTGGCTTTATATATCCCGCCCAACGCCCCTTTAAACTAGACGACGCTTACCTCTCAAGCGTCAGCCCACGATCGCGCTCTCGGCTCTCTGGAAGTCCGCGCCCATCGGTGCCAGCCGTGGTGCCAGCCGTGAAGCGAAAGTCTCGCGAATTCCGGTGAATTTCGTTGACTGATTTGGAGTAGGTCGGCTGGCACCGAAGGCGTCTAATCCGGCAGAAACTCGCGATTTACGGGCGGAAATTGGTTTGCGGTCGGCAGGATTCGAACCTGCGACCCTCAGCTTCGAAGGCTGATGCTCTATCCAACTGAGCTACGACCGCATGAACTGCCGTATTATGTCGCCTTTTTCAACCGGTCCGCGAAGGCCTTTTCCAGCTTCTTCACCTTCGGGAC
>Ga0196963_10002797_pt1 | contig 10181 bp, 3 predicted proteins | sample S1_5metaG_FD_148600 | JGI IMG/M metagenome (GOLD analysis project Ga0196963, IMG submission 148600) | Soil microbial communities from Anza Borrego desert, Southern California, United States - S1_5 | ecosystem: Environmental > Terrestrial > Soil > Desert | place: USA: California | collected... | reverse complement strand
GCACGGCGCGATCGCCTTCGTGCGCCCGTGCTGGGACCCGATCCGCCCGGTCTCGGCGCCGCAGGCGGGCGAGGTCGGCGCTCCGCTGCGCCTGACCCTGGCGCGCAACGAGATCGAATCCGGCCAATTCGGCGTCCACGCCCACGGCATGGCGCTCAGCGACGTCGCCATCGCCCTGATCGCCGCGCCGCGCCGCGACGACGGCCTGACGCTCGGCGCCGAGGTCGAGCTGCTGACAGCGGAATTCGCCGCCGTGCACGAGGACGGCCACGAAGGACGGCGCCTCGCGCCGCAGCGGCTGTGGCCGTCGCATCCAGTGGCGATCGCTCCCGGCCGCTCGCACGCCTTCTGGCTGACCGTCGCCGGCGACCGCACGCGGCCCGAGCCCGGCGTGTACCATGCCGAGGTCGCGGTCACCGCCGGCGGCGAGGCCGTCGCCGCGCTGCGCGTGGAGATCGTCGTCGCGCCGCTGGACCTGATCGGCATGGACGAGGCGGGTCTGGCGATGGGCGGCTGCGTCGCCGGCGCCGTCCCCCGGCACGAGATGGCGGCGATGCGCCGCCAGAACCACAACAGCATCAACTTCTGGTACAGCGGCTTCGCGCCCGCCATCCAGCGGATCTCGGCGACCGAGTTCACCCTCGACTTCCGCATCCTCGACGAGGTCATGCGCGACGCGCGCGAGAGCGGCATCACCAGCGTGGTGTGGTTCCTGGGCGGCGATCCGTACGGCTTCCCGGACACCCTCCATCTGGAACGCGAGCTGTACCGCTGCGTCGTCACCGGCGACGGCGGCATGGAGGGCCGCAAGGAGTACCTGCGCCGGGCGATGGCCGCGCCGGATGCGCTGCTGCCCGAGCTGCGCGATCTCTATCGCGACTGGGTCGCCCAGGTGACGGCGCACGCGCGCGCCGCGGATTGGCCGGAGCTCATCCTGACCCCCTATGACGAGCCGGCGAAATGGACCCAGGACCGCAACCACGCCAAGCTGCTCTACTACCGCGACGCCACCGGCTACGAGCACATCGCCAAGCCGCGTCGCGAGGACATCGCCAAGACCATCGATCGCCTGACCCGCGAGGGCATCCCCTTCGAGGAGCTCGGCACCGGCGGGGCCGGACGGTGGCACAAGCCGCACTTCGAGGAGTCGTGCGCGCTGATCCGCGCCGGCGATCCCGACGTGCGCATCTACGGCTCGATCCACCACGGCACCGACGGCCTGCCGTTCCTCGACGACATCGACGTCTTCTGCACCAACATGATCCAGGAGAACGAGGCGCTGGGCGACATCGTCCGCGCCGCCCAGCCGGTCGCGCCGTCGACCCGGGCGAAGGCGTTCTGGCAATACGCCGGCATGCAGGATGCGCTGAACGCGCGCTGGGAGTTCGGCTTCCGCTTCGCGCGCTACGATTCGCGCGGCTCGCTGTGCTGGGCGTATAACTTCGCCAACGACCGCTTCGATACCAGCGGCGGCGGCGCGTGGATCTACGCGTGGACCACGCCGTACGCGGTGGTCCGTTCGCCGTCGTACGAGGCGCTGCGCGAGGCGTGGGACGACCGCCGCTACATCGAGACGGTGCGCGCGCGGGCGCGCAGCGCCGGCCCGGCGGAGGTCGCCGAGGCCGAGGCGTTCCTGGCGACGCTGTTCGCCGAGGCCGCGGCCGCCCAGACCGATCGCGGCGCGGCGATCGAACACTGCCGCGCGCGCCTGCGCGATCGCCTGCTGGCCGGGCCGTGAGCCGCATGCCGACGCTCCGCCTGATCGCCGCGGCGGCGCTCGCCCTCGCCGCCGGCGATCTCGCCGCGGCCGTGCATCGCATCGGGCCAGGCGATGATCTGGGCAGGATCCGCACGCTCCACGCCGGCGACGTGGTCGAGATCGCCTCGGGCACCTACAACCAGGCCGCGCGCTGGTCGTGCGCCGGCACGCCCGATGCGCCGGTCGTCATCCGCGGCGTCGGTCCGACGCGCCCGCTGATCGACGCCACCGGCGTCCTCGTCGACGGCGCGATCCGCCGGCCGCGCGCGTGCCTGCAGATCGACGGCGTCGACGTGGTCGTCGAGCGCCTCGAGTTCGCCAACGCGCGCAACAGCCAGAACGGCTGCGGCTTCCGCTCGTCGGCGCCGCGCGACGCCCTCGCGGCGACGGTCGTGCTGCGCGATTGCGTCATCCACGACTGCGACATGGGCATCCAATCGGACGGCGGCCAGCACCTGGTGGTCGAGGGCTGCGACATCTTCCGCTGCGGCACGCCCGACTTCGCCGGCGCCAGCCACAACATCTACGCCGGCAACCGCCGGCTGACGGTGCGCGGCAGCTGGATCCACGACTCGACCGTCGGCTACAACATCAAGACCCGCTGCCACTACGTCGAGCTGCTCTACAACCTGATCAGCGGCTCGGCCGAGGGCGAGGTCGACCTGGTCGATTCCGACTGGACCAGGCTGCCGGACGCGAACGCGCTGATGCTCGGCAACGTCGTCGTCAGCACGCAGCGCCTGCCGACCGCGAACAAGCAGCGCTTCGTCGTCTTCGGCGACGAGGGCGAGGCCCATCCGGGCTCGCTCTTCGTCTACCACAACACCTTCATCGCCGGGACGCCCGACATCGATTTCCTCTCCTGCCGCCACCCCGAGAGCGGCATCATCGCCGCGAACAACGTGTTCTGGGGCAGCGGCACGGTCGGCACGTCGTGCGACGGACCGTTCGCCGGCGCCGCCAATTGGATCGAGGGCGGCGGCAGGCTGCCGCCGGGATTCGCCGTCGGCGGCGTCGATCCACGCTTCGTCGCGCCGGCGACCGGCGACTTCCGCCTGGCCGCGTCGTCGCCGTGCCGCGATCTCGGCCGCGCGCCGCTTCCGTACCGGGACGGCGATGGCAACGAGTGCATCGCGGTCGCCGAGTGGATGTACGTCGCCGTCGGCGATCTCGCGCCGCGCGGCGTCGACGCGCGCTGCGACCTCGGCGCCTACGAGGTCGGCGGGAAGGTCGGCGGCGCGAACCGCCGCGCGCGCCGCGCGGCGGCCAAGCCGAAGGCCAAGGCCAAGGCCGATCCCGAGGCCGATGCGCAGGTGCCGGCGGGGGACGCCCCTGCCCCCGCCGTGGATCCGCCCCCGGCGCCGCGCTGATCGACAACGGATCCGACGATGCGCCGTATGCGCCCCGCCTGGTAACAGGGCCGGTCCTGGTGGAGAATCAGGTGTCCGCCATCTTCGTCCTGGGATCCCATCATGCGCCTCGCGCTCGCCGTCGCCTGCACCCTGACCTGCCACCTCGCGACCGCCGCGGACAGGCCGGTCGTGCTCCAGACCGCGGTCGAGCCGATCGCCACCGTGCCGGCGCCGCCCGCGTGGGACCGCTTCACCATCCTCGTCTGGCAGATCAACACCGACGTGGTGAGCGATCGGGCGCTCTACGAGTCGGTGAACCTGCGCGGATTCCACGTCGACCGCCGCAACGACAAGCTCCAGGAGTTCGCCCGCGAGACCGGCTGGCCCTTCTACGTCGACCACGCGGCCGACAAGGGCTACCTGCACGTCCGTCCGAATGTGATCGCCCCGCTGATGCGCAAGAAGGACATCATCGTCCGCCCCAACAGCCTCGCCGATCCGGCGACCATCGCGACGATGAAGGACCACCTGCGCGCGAACGTCGCCTCGGCGAAGGGTTCGTCGGTCGTCGCCTACGCCTTCGACGACGAGGTCTCCACCGGCAGCTTCTGCTCGCCGATCGAAGCCGACGGCCATCCGCTGTCCGTCGCCGGCTATCGCCGCGAACTGGAGCGCACCTACGGCACCATCGCCGCCCTGAACGCGCAGTACGGCACCGACCACCACGACTTCGCCGCGATCGAGCCGCAGAGCTTCGAGGCCTTCCGCCGCCAGCTGACCAAGGACGGCATCGCGACGCTCAATCTCAGCGCGTGGTGCGACTGGCGCGCCGCGATGGACACCCAGTTCGCCGACTGCCTCATCGACCTGACCAACTTCACCAACGGGCTCGACCCCGCGGTGCCGGCCGGCTTCGTCGGCGGGCAGAGCCCGAACGCCTTCGGCGGGTACGACTACCGCAAGCTGACCAAGGCCGTGCAGTGGATGGAGGCGTACGACATCGGCGCCTCGAACGAGGTGCTGCGCAGCTTCTGGGATCAGCGGAGCAGCCGCATGCAGACCTTCTTCTCGAGCGAGAACCCGAAGCTCGACTCGTGGTACCTGTGGTACTACCTGTGCCACGGCAACCGCGGCGTGATCGCGTGGCCGAACGTGGACGCCAAGAACCAGCCGTGGTTCGCCAACGGCGCGGTCGCCGACTTCATCGCCGCCAACGCCGAGACCTTCAAGGAGGTCCAGGGCCCGGTGTCGCAGAAGATCCTCGGCGGCGAGTTCGTCCACGACCCCGTCGCGCTCTACTATTCGCACCCCAGCATCCAGCTCAGCTGGGCGCTGGACGCGGCGCCGCACGGCGGCACCTGGCCGAACCGGCTGTCGTCGATGGACAACCACCTGTCGACCAGCGGCCTGTCGCGCATCGGCTGGCTCAAGACGCTCGAGGATCTCGGCGTGCAGGGCAAGTTCATCCACCAGGACCACCTGCTCGAGGGCGCGCTGATCCGCGACGGCTACAAGGTGCTGGTGCTCAACCGCACGCTGTGCCTGTCGGACGCCGAGGCGACGGCGATCAAGGCGTTCGCGGCCAAGGGCGGCACGGTCATCGCCGACCACCTCTGCGGCATCTGCGACGAGCACGGCAAGGCGCGCGCGGTCGGCGCGCTCGACGACCTGTTCGGCGTCAGCCGGGATCTCGGCCGCGGCTGGCTGGACGGCGACGACATGACCGAGGTCGACGGCGAGCGTGACGACCGCCTCTCCGAGAAGAGCTGGGCGGTCGGCGCCGCCCGCAGCTCGGGCATGGCGGTGTTCGAGAAGGGCCTGAAGGCCGCGGACGGGGCGACGGCGAGCGCGGCGGACGGCACCGCGGTGGTCGTGCACAAGGCTAGGGCCGTGTACCTGAACCTCTCGCCGATCGGCTACCTGCTGCAGCGCTCGAGCGACACCGCGGCGCCGTGGCTCGACTTGGTGGGCGGCCTGCTCAAGGCTGCCACGGTCGAACCGCGCATCCACGTCGCGGTCGGCGGCAAGGCGGCCAAGCGCATCGAGACGCTGTTCTGGAAGCACGGCGACCGCACCACGCTCTGCGTCGTCGGCAACATCGATCGCGCGGCGACCATCGACAGCTTCGGCACCACCGGCGGCGCGCTCGGCGACGCCGAGGTCGAGCTGACGCTGCGCTTCGCCCGGCCGGTCAAGAAACTGGTCAACGAGCGCACCGGCGCCGCGCTCGGCGACGGCGCCGAGTTCAAGGACCGCTTCACGCCGTGGCAGGCGAACGTCTACACGTTCAGCGAGTAGCAGGGCGCGAAGCCGGAGCCGCGAAGCGCGAAGCGCGAAGCTCGAAGCTCGAAGCTCGAAGCTCGAAGCGCGAAGCGCGACGAGTCCATCATCCGACGCAATCCGCTCGCTGACCGCGAGCGACCAGGAGCACCGCATGTCCACCGCCGCCGCCGGTTCGCGTCTCGCAGCGCCGCAGCCCATGGACGACCGCGACTTCATCGCCTGGTTCGACCTCTCGCGCCCGGGCATGGATGAGGCGCGCCGCCTGAGCGACGCGGGGTCGCACCACGCGGCGGCATTGGCGGCCGCGGCGGCGGCGAGCGGAGGCGTGGCGCCGGGCGTCATCCCCGGCGGCGAGATCGCGGCGATCCGCTCGGCGATCGCGCGCCATGCGCCAGGCAGCGTCGAGCACGAACGCCGCGTCGCCGAGCTGTGGCTCGCGCCGCGCCTGCCGGCGGAAGGCGAGCTGCCGTACGTCGACGATCGGCGCCTCGGCCATTACGCCCGCGTCGGGCGCGTGCGCGGCAACGAGACGCTGACGCTGGCGCTGCTCTTCGCGACGACCGGCGAGCGGCGCTACGCCGACGCGGCGATCGCGGCGGGCCTCGCCGCGGCGGCGCGGCTCGATCCGACCGGCGGTTCACCGACCAACTCCTGGCATCCGGGCGCGCCGGCGGGCGGCGATCACGACGTCGAGCTGCAGCTGCAGTACTGGATGGCGGCGTGGCCGCTCATCGACACGGCGATGACGCCCGAGCAGCGCCTGTCGTGGATGAAGGCGATCCTGCCGGCAGCGCGGAGCCGCCTGATCGCCAACCGCGACGAGATCGCCTTCAACCTGTCGCTGCATCCCACGCTCTCGGCGCTGCTCGTCGCCGTCGCCTTCCCGGCGCTGCGCGACGCCGCGGGGTGGATCGACGAGATCGCCGCGCGCCTGACCACGACCTACGCCGGCGCGCCGTTCGCGACCGCCGACGGCTACACCCGCGAAGGCACCGCCTATCACGACGTCAACACGCGGCTCCTGGCCTGGGCGCACCTGGCGCTCGCTCGCGGGATCGGCCGACGCCTGCCCGCGCTCGCCACGGCCTGCGCCGGCGCCTTCGCCATGCAGGCGCTGTTCGTCTGCCCCGACGGTTCGGGCTGGATGGTCGGCGACGGCAACCGCCTCTCCCTGCACGAGCCGTGGGTCGATGCCCACGAGTCGCTGCACCTCGGCGCGGCGCTGTTCGACCGGCCGGAGTGGAAGGCCCTGGCGGGATCGGTCGCCACGACCGATCCGACGCTGCTCGACCTGTGGCTGATGGGCGCTGACGGCATCGCGCGCTGGGCGGCCTGGCCGCGCGTCGACGTGGCGCGTCGCGACGTCGCCGACGCGCACGCGCCCGCGTCGTGCTTCCACGCGCTGCGCGCTGGTCGCGGCCTCGACGCGCACGCCGGGCTGCTGTGCTTCGGTTCGGAGATGAACCACGCGCACCACGACAAGGGCCAGGTGCTGCTCTACGGGCTGGGCCGGCACCTGCTCTCCGACCACGGCCATCCCGGCTACGGCCCGAGCGACATGGTCCCCGGCTACAGCGCGCGCATCCACGGCGTCGCGGCGGTCATCCGGCGCACGCCGATGGGGCCGCGCACCGATCACGCCGACTACACCGCCAGCCTGGCGCAGCTGAAGACCGAGCACATCTCGGTGGCGCTCGGTGAACATCGCTACTACGAGAACCACGTCGTGCAGCGCGCGCTCGCGCTGGTCTCGCCGTGGGGCGCGGCGGATCCCGGGCGAGACGCCTTCTGGCTGATCTGGGACAGCGTCACCTGGAAGCGCGGCTGGCCGGGCACCGCGCCCGAGTCGCACGAGCTGATCGACACCATCTTCCCGTTCCATGCCCCGGGCTGCGCCGCCGTCGTCTGCGACGGCGGGCGCAGCATCGTCAGCCGTTACGATGGACCGGACGGCGCGCCGTTCACCCCGGGCGGGCCGACGCGCGCGCAGCTGCGCGCAGCGCACGAGCTGTCCGATTCCGACGCCAACCTCCAAGTCACGCGCCTCGACACGCCGGGCAGCGCGGCGACCTGGGACGCGGTCGTGCAGAGCGGATCGACCAACACCACCGGCGGACCGTTCGTCGAACGGCCGATGGGACTGTTCCGCTGGCGCGGGCGGCTGGCGCACCACGCCGCCTACGTGCTGGTGCCGTTCCGGGGCGTGCGCGGCGACGTCTTCGCACCGGTCGCCGGTGAAGCGGACGACGACGGACTGATCGCGCGCGTCACCTTGCCCAGCGGCGTCGTGACGGTCTCGGTCGGCGGCATGCGCAACCATGCGCTGGTCGCCGCGGTCTCGCGCTGACGCTCGCGGAAACGCCAACCGGACAGCGGTTTTCCCGATCCCACGAAGTGACACGCGAGGCCGCGCGCGGCGCCGGGCAGGCCGTCGCGACGCGCGGCCGCGGACTGTCTCAATCGCCGCGGACGGTGACGGAATGCGGCGCGAGGTTGTCGCGTAACGCGCATCCGCGCGTGGAGAGAGCCGCTGACCAGCTCCACCACCGCGCCGCGCAAGGACCTCCCCATGATCAGCCGCTTCGCCGTCGTCTCCGGCGCGCTCTGCCTCTCGATCACCGCGGCCGGCGCCGCGACCAGCGCGGTCGGCGATCCGGAGATCAAGACCGATCATCCGTACTACCAGGGCGAGCTGGCCTACTCGACGGTCGACAACCTGGTCGCGTCGGCGCTCAACACGCCCGGCCGTCCGAGCACGGGCGATCCGGTCAAGGACACGATCCTCAGGCTCTACTACTGGCGCCTCGAGCACTACTACCACCGCATGAGCCCGGAGGAGTACAACCTGCCGGGCGTCGTTCCCAATCCGGCCAACAACAATCCGCTGATGATCGACTACGACTGCCTGTCGCAGCAGTTCAGCTACGGCTGGGGCCTGTGCGGCACGAACCACGCGACCATCCGCCCGATCCTCGAGGCCGCGAACCTGCCGACGCGACGCCGCGGCATCAACGGCGACACCACGCACGAGGTCTACGCCAACGGGCGCTGGGTGATGATGAACACCGACAGCGCCAGCGTCATCTCGATGAGCAACAGCACGACGGCGGAATTCGCCGGCGTCGACGACCTGATCGCGAACAAGAACCTGATGATCGCCAATCCGCTCGGCCTGCCGCAATACGCCTTCGGCAGCCAGGTCTCCGGCGCGCAAGGCACGCACTCGCAGGACTGGTACTACTACTACGACACCGGCTTCGATCTGTCCGTCGCCGCCGCCAGCCGGATGTACGCGGAAGGCTACCAGGCGAGGCCGATCTCCTACGTGCTCAAGCGCGGCGAGACCTTCACGCGCTTCGCCGATCGCGACGGGCTGCCGACGCACCTCGGCGCGCCGGGCGCGTACCGCTGGTGGGGCTACGTCGGCGCCGGCGGCCCGTTCCGCGACTGGTCGTACGTCGGCACCGCCACGGCGCCGGCGCTGAACCCGCCGCCGACCTCTCGCGCGCTGGCCAACACGCGCTTCGGCAACGGCATCTTCACCTGGACGCCGAGCCTGTCCGCCGGCGACGCCGACGACGCCGTGGTGACCAAGGATCCTGCCATCGTCTACGCCACGACCTCGCCGCAGCTCGCCTCGTCGAGCGGCACCGCGACGATCACGCTGAGCTTCTTCAGCCCGTACACCATCGCCGCGGTGCCGTCCAACGGCGCCGACCCCGCGCTCCCGGGCGCGACGGGCGGCGCGTGGATCGTGCCGACCGCGGTCGGATCGGTGCCCTTCGAGATCTCGGTCAACAACGGCGCGTCGTGGACCGGCGCCGGCACCCTCTCGGGCACCACGCCGCTCGACTTCACCGACCTGGTCAAGGGCCGGCACGCGTACCTGATGCGCTTCACCGTCGGCACGGCGAGCGGACTCGACGGCTTCACGCTGCGCACCTGCGTCGGCGTCTCGGCCGCGGTCTTCCCGACGCTGAAGGACGGCGGCAGCGTGGTGACCTACAACGCCGGTCAGCGCGGCGTGATCGAGCAGAACCCGGACTTCAGCAGCCTCGCCAACGCCGACGCGTTCAAGGTCGCCGACAGCGGCAACGCGACGTTCACGCCCCTGACCGCGTCCAACACCTTCGCCTACCGCAGCACCAACAACCAACCGATGTCGCTGACCTACCGGCTCGCGGCGCCGGCCGGCACGAAGCTCAAGCTGATCCATGCGGCGGCCGATGTCGGCAGCCGCAACCCGGTCCCCGCCGGCGCCTACGCGCGGCTGCAGTACTCGACCAACGGCGGCGGCTCGTTCGCGACCTTCGCCGACTACACGCCCGCCGCCGACAACGAACTGTCGCACGGCTGGGTCTATGGTTCGGCGGACGTATCCGGCGCGGACGTCGACGAGGTCCTGATCCGCCTCGTCACCTACAACGGCGGCTACACCGCCAGCGTCCGCTTCGTGCGGCTGTACGGCGAGCACGGCACGGGAACGCCCGGCCAGCTGACGATCGTGCACGGCTGGGACGATGCGACCGCCGCCGGACGAACGTTCACGCACGTCGTCCCGGCCGGCACAAGCTCGACGTCGTACACCGTGCCGACCGCCGGCGCCGCGGTCAGCCGCAGCGTCAGCTTCAGCGTCCCCGCCTCGATCGGCGGCGGCGGGACGACCGGCTCCGGCACCACCGGCACGACCGGCACCGGCACCACCGGCACCACCGGCACCGGCACCACGGGCACCACCGGCACCGGCACCACCGGCACGACCGGCAGCGGCACCACCGGGTCGTCCG
>Ga0196963_10002796_pt1 | contig 10186 bp, 4 predicted proteins | sample S1_5metaG_FD_148600 | JGI IMG/M metagenome (GOLD analysis project Ga0196963, IMG submission 148600) | Soil microbial communities from Anza Borrego desert, Southern California, United States - S1_5 | ecosystem: Environmental > Terrestrial > Soil > Desert | place: USA: California | collected... | reverse complement strand
TCAAACTAAATCACTGCTGCAAAGAGCGGGAAATGGTAATGCTGAGGCAGGTAATCAGGTAGAGAGTCAGCTTAATCAGAGTAAAGGTGGGGGGAGTCCTTTACCGGATGAAGTGCGATCGTTCATGGAGCCGCGCTTTGGGGTAGATTTTAGTGCTGTGCGCGTGCATACTGATTCATCGGCTGTGCAGATGAATAAGGATTTGCACGCTCAGGCGTTTACTCATGGTAGTGATATCTACTATGGCTCCGGACAGTCACCTGCACAGGACAGCTTGACAGCGCACGAACTGACCCATGTGGTGCAGCAGACAGGAGCTAAGAAGCTTCAGCAAAAACCTATTACTAGCTTGTGGTCGAATAAAGAAACTCTCCAGGCTAAAATCAGCCCTGCATTCTCTTTCTACTCTCCAACTGACCCAGCCATACAACTAAAAGAGGCTCCCGACTCCCCCCAAGGTGACCCCCGTTTCCAGGCAGTGGTTAATAAGACTAAGGCAGTCGCATCACAGCAGAAAGCCCATCCTCCTGCCAAAGTCAAGGCAGATCAAGCACAAGCTGCGGCTAAGCCACCAGCCAATGAGATAGAGAGCAAGGCACAGGAAAAACAGGTTCAGGAGATGAACCAGCAGCAGCCTGGAAAATTTCATGCTGAGGCGTTTAAAGCAGCGCTGATGCAAAAGATTGAATCTGCTACTCCTAAAAACCTTGAACAGGCTGACCAGTTCAAAGACAACAATCAACTCAGCGCTGTGAAGCAGGATGCAACAGCGAAACTTACAGACGAGAAGAAGCAAGCCTCTGGTTCTATTGAAGAGAAAACTAAAGAAGCACCAAAAACTGACGGTATTGAACCCAAACCCGTTACACCTCTGCCATCTAAAGAGACAAGCCCGAAACCCGGTGATGTTGGTGCCGAGGGTGCCGCACCCAAGCCCAAGGATGCATTAGAGGTTTCCTTAGAAGCGGATAGCAAGAAACTTGACCAGCAGATGGTCGATGCTAATGTCACTGAAGAGCAGCTAGCAAAATCAAATGAGCCTCAATTTCAGTCAGCCCTGGGGGCTAAGAAAGATGCTCAAGCCAACGCTATTACAGCACCCCAAGACTATCGCCAGAAAGAGCAGGCAACAGTAACTCAAGCCCAGGCTCAGGCACAGAATACAGCACAAACACAATTGGAAGGGATGCACGGTAGCAAGGAGCAACTATTAGCTCAGGTACTGGGTAAGCAGGGTGAGGCTAAAGGAGAGGATGAGCAGAAACGGGCTGAGGTTGCTAGCAAGATTAATGGCTTCTACAACGCAACCAAGACAGAAGTTGAAACCATCCTCAATAACTTGGACAAGGAGGTTGTCAGTAAATTTGATGCGGGTGCAGTTGCTGCCAAGCAGAAGTTTGAGACTTTTGTTGCCCCTCACATGGAAACCTACAAGCAGCGCTACGATGGCTTGTTTGGGGCTGGTCGTTGGATAAAAGATAAGTTACTGGGTTTGCCGCCGGCGGTGACAGCCTTCTTCACGGAAGGACGGCAACTGTATCTGAAGGAGATGGATAAAACCATCAACGACATTTCCAACCATGTTGCTACACAGTTGAACCTCGCGAAAAAGAAAATAGCAGACGGCAAGCAGCAAATTCAGGATTACGTTACTAAACTGCCGGAAAATCTCAGGCAAGTGGGGCAGGAAGCGGCGCAAAACATTCAAAGTAAGTTTGATGAGCTAGAAAGTAGCGTCGATAACAAGCAGAATGAGTTGGTTGACTCCTTGGCGCAGAAGTACAACGAGAATCTCCAGCAACTCGATGCTCAACTGGCAGAGATGAAGGCATCTAACCGCACCTGGATGGACGCAGCGATGGATGCTGTGGGTGGGGCGATTAAGACCATTCTGGAAATGAAGAATATGCTGATGGGGGTGTTGGCAAAAGCAGCAGGTGCTATTGACAAGATTATTACAGACCCCATTGGTTTCTTAGGGAATCTAATTACTGGAATCAAGCAAGGCTTCCAGAACTTTGCTGGCAACATCTCAGCACATCTCAAGAAGGGGATGTTGGCTTTTCTAACGGGTGCTTTGGCTGGGGCAGGCATTACGATGCCGGAGAGCTTTGACCTCAAGGGCATCTTTAGCCTGGTGATGCAGGTTTTGGGTGTGGTTTATGACGCTATCAAGTCACGATGTGTCAAGGCATTGGGCAAGAACGGAGAAAAGATGTTCAATGCTCTGGAATCAAGCTTTGAGATGTTCGTCATCTTGAAGAATGAAGGAATTGCGGGTCTGTGGCAGTTCATCCAGGATAAAATTGGCGACTTGAAGGCGATGGTGATTGACACTATCCAAACCTTCGTAGTCGAGAGTGTCATTAAGTCAGGGGTAATGTGGGTTCTGAGTTTGTTGAACCCAGCTAGTGCGTTTGTCAGAGCCTGTAAGGCGATTTATGACATCATCATGTTCTTTATTGAGCGTGGCAGTCAGATTGCCGAATTGGTGAGTGCGGTTACGGAGTCGGTGGGTGCGATCGCTAGTGGTGCTGTTGGTGGTGCGGCGAAGTTGATTGAGAATGCCCTAGGTACGGCGCTGCCAGTTGTAATCAGCTTTATGGCGAGTTTGTTGGGCTTAGGTGGCATCAGCGAGAAGATTGAGGGAATTATTAAGACGGTGCGGCAGCCGATTGATAAGGCGATCGATTGGTTGATTGCTCAGGCTGTGACGTTTGCGAAGAAGATTGGCAACAAGCTTGGGTTTGGGAACGATAAGAAGGACGGTAAAGAGAGCAAGGAAGGGGCAATCCCTGACTTCCAAGTGCAGGAACCCTTCTCGATGTCTGGTGAAGGTCATAAGCTGACGGCAAAAGTCAATAACGGTAAGTTTGAAATCATAATTGCTAGTAACCCACAAGAGTTTGAATCTGCTCTAACAAACGCAATAAACGAGGTAAATGATTCTAATCGCTCTCAGGAGGACAAGAAGTATTACCTAACTGTATTAAGGCAGGTATTAAAGGCAGTAAAAGAAATTAAATATGATATTCAAAACAATAAAGGAAAAATTTTAAAGGGTGTCAAGCTTGACCCTGAAACTGAGAAACAAGCTTTAGAGCAATACATCAAAACACGTCAGGCAGAAATGGCTAATCAGATACAATCATTTGCTGCTACCGCTAAGATTAAAAGTTTAGATAATTTCTACAAAGCACCACCATCAGAGCGGTATGTACCTGGCTACCCTAGTCAAACTGAGGTAGGTAAATTTATCCGTCAACGACTTTATGACAGTCTTGGTTGGAACAACATAAGAAGCCAAATTGAATCTCAAGAAAAACCGGGACTTATAAAAAAAGTAAAGACAGTTCAAAAAAGTGGAAACCAGGACGATTGGCAGCAGCTAGTAGCGACAGGATTAGTTGAACCCAATGCAACTATCAATAATTATGATCCAGAAAAAGTAGAGTATCACGTCGATCACATTGAACCTCTTTCAAAACGCTGGAATCAAAAGGGACATGACAGCACTGACAGCACACGCCTACAGGAACTGGGCGAACGAACTAATTTACGCTTAGTTACGGGTAAATACAATACTTCAAAGGGTTCAGGAGGCATTAAATATCTTCCGTATGTTGGACTAAGCTTTACCAGCCAATTTGCTGAAGGAGGGATAAACGGAGCGCTAAAAATTCACGGTCAACCTTTCCTTGATGCTTCAGGCAAACCGCTTGTGTAAAAACATGGATATACAGAGACAAACAATAACATTAAATAATCCTAATCCAGTTCTAACATTGGATATAAGCCCCGATGGTGAACAGCTTGTCTTAGGGCAACAAGGAGATTATGTTGGTAATGCAAATCTTAGTTTATGGAGGCTGAGAGAGAGGCAGCTAGTTGCCGAAATAGAAAAAATAAAATTAACAAGTATTGAGTCAGCCCGTTTCACGTTTGATGGCAAAATATTGGTTTATGTTAAGAGTGCGGAAGATGTCTGCTTATATAATTTTGAAACCGAACAACATTTAGATACTCGTATCAATACGGCGAATGTCATTTGGTTAGCACCTGCCAAAAAATCTAATCGATTAGTCACCGCAGGTATCGTTACTGAAGTTTGGGATACAGAACGTCTTGAGCGCATATGGACTGAGCCAGAATATGTGGCTTTACCGGCTTTAAATCTTAAACCGGCAGTAGCAGATATTACTCCTGATGGCACTAAAGTAGCAGTAGCAGGTAAGAATACAAGCCAAATAGTAATTTATGATCTTGACCAAGATGAAGTGACTCAGAAACTGGAGGATGGTCCAGTTCAAGCACATTGGGCAAGGTTTGGACCCGACTTATACTATTTCGCTGCTATTGGTGCGCTTTCCAAAGGGATTTTCATTTGGAATCTTGAGAGTGGAGAAAGGCACTTGCCAGATATGTTTAATTCAGAGTTTGACGGATACTGGTCACTTTGTTTTCATCCTAACGGGAAATATCTGGCTGTAGGTACATTAGTTGGCTATCTCTCGATCTTTCGGCTAAGTGATGGTGAGATGATAGTTTCACAAAAAGCCCACGAAGGAAGAGTTTGGGACTTAGCTTTTACTCCGGATGGTAAAAAATTGATTTCTGGTGGGGATGACGGAATCGCTTCCATTATGGATTTGAATGAGCTAGTTGAATCTTGAATTTATGGCTGACTTCTAGCACTCATCGATAGGAGAGTAATAAGATTTACCTACTAGGAGGGTAGTCATGCTTGTATGACCACAAATACTGCAAATTATCAACTGGGCAGCGACTTAACCCTACACTATCGCACTCAATCCCCCCTACCCATCCACGCAATCTCCCTAGCCATAACCAAACAAGACGACCAACTCATTGAATGTCGTCTTACCTTCCAAATTAACCCCGAACTCTACCAGCGCATCGACACAGAAGCATTATTTAATCTCAAGCCGGAAGTGCGTAACCCCCTGTCAGCTGGGGAATTCCTGCCCGAACCCGACATCAAGATCGAAACCACTTTAAAGCCCGATTTGCTGCCTCGCCTAGCAGGACACACCGCAAATATTGATGAAGCTGCAACCTATCTCCTAAGTCTAAGCCAACAACAACCTGATGACCCGTTGCTATCTACTGAGAATTGGTTAGCACTGTCCGTCAAGCAGCTACAAGAATCAGGCGAGACAGGCTACCGCACCCTCTGGGATTATATTAGTCCAGCAGCTCTTGCTCAAGCCGCCACTTCAGATTCAAGTGAAGAAATTTCTGAGGCAATCGTCAACTTCTTCAAAGATTGGACAGAGGCTAATCTATCTGAGGTTACACAGAAAGCCACTTCCCAGATGCTTGAGGGAATGACCAATTTCTTCAAGCATCTGGCTGATGTCAATTTGGATGAGAAAGTAGAGAAATTCCGGCAGAACCTCTCTACAAGTGGACAAATTTTGGAAGAAATAGTTAGTTTCTTCACAAAAGACGATTGGCCTTATACCAAGATTAAAGGAGAGCCAATATTACAGACGGCTTTCCAGGGTGAGAATGGTAAATGGACTTGCTACGCCAAGGCAAGAGAAGAACAAGAGCAATTCGTTTTTTACTCAATTTGCCCAGTCAACGCCCCAGAAAATAAACGGCTGGCTGTAGCAGAATTTCTGACCAGAGCTAATTCTGGCATGATTATCGGGAATTTTGAAATGGACTTTAAAGACGGAGAAATTCGCTACAAAACCAGTATTGATGTTGAAGGCGACAGTCTCACTTCAGCACTGATTAAACGCTTGGTTTATGCCAACGTGACGATGATGGATGAATACCTGCCAGGGATTATGTCTGTTATTTATGGTGATGTGTCGGCTGTGGATGCGATCGCCCAAATTGAAACCTAGATCTATTAGCTATACATCCCTATATGTAACTTTTAGTAAAGAAATTCAATCTGTTTACTAAATGCTTTAGTAAAGAAATGAGGTTGGCATAACTAGATAGAAAAGCATATTATTATAGCATGTCACAACCTAAATGCGATTGGCATAATCACGGTATAAGTGGAATAGGGAGGGCTGAATCGATGTATACCCGATTGCATATTCAAAGAAAAAGTTCATTCAGTTCCGTTTCCCAGTCCACGAAATCTTGGTTTCGGCAGCGCCCTTTCAAAGATAATGCTGCTGTGCCGCAGGAAACACCAGGATTACAGCCCCAAACTGATAAAACTACTCGCTTCAGTCATAACTTCAGTCGGGTACAGATAGACGACAGTATACCCGCAGGAATTCAAACTAAGCTAGCAATTGGCAACCCAGGCGATCGCTATGAACAAGAGGCAGACAGCGTAGCCGATCAAGAGCAATTCCAAGATGGGTTTACACAGTCATGGGTCGAGCAACAAATCAAGGAATTGAAGGACTTACAAGCGCAAGGAAATTTAGCTCAGAATAAGAAGCAAGAAATTCGGGAATTAAAAAAAATTGTTGATTCGATCAATAAGCGCAGAAGTCAACTAGATAAGTATGCAAAATTTGGCTTCTTAAACCTTGATCAAGCTTTGGTAGATGCGTTAATTAAAGCAAAGATGGAGTGGGGAGGTGCTTGGATTAAGAGTAAAGATTTTATGCATTTTGAACTTCCTAAGTATTAAAGTCGGGAGTTAGGGTTTTATTCAGTCCTCAGTGGCTTAAACCTTAATTTTTTCGTGAAAATGCGTAATTTCTAGAGATAGTGAGCGATCGCGCCAACCATGCAAAAATCAAATTTGACAGACTACCCCTACCCTTCAGGGCGGCGAGTGGTTTTGGGAAATCGCTGTGCAGTCGCAACCAGCCAACCTTTAGCGACGCTGGCAGGAATGGAAATGTTTTGGGCGGGCGGAAATGCAGTTGATGCAGCCATTGCCACCGCGATCGCATTAACAGTAGTAGAACCGACATCTAACGGCATCGGTTCAGACGCCTTTGCCCTGGTGTGGGATGGCAAACTCCACGGATTGAATGCCTCTGGTAAGAGTCCTCAGCATCTCAGTCTGGAACATTTTGCGGGTATGGATCAAGTCCCTCCCCTGGGTTGGTTAGCTGTAACCGTGCCAGGTGCAGTTTCCGCTTGGCGACGTTTGTGGGAACGTTGGGGAAAGCTACCCTTTGAACAACTCTTTGCCCCTGCCATTCGCTACGCTGAGACAGGTTTTCCCGTCTCCCCGGTGACGGCACAAGCTTGGCAACAAGCCGTAGGGACTTACTTAAGTTTAAAAGGGTCAGAGTTTCAGCCCTTTAAAGACGTGTTTTTTCCGGGAAACCGGGCACCTGTGGCGGGGGAGATATGGCGCAGTCAGGCACATGCGAACACCCTGAGGGCGATCGCCTCCACAGGCGGTGAAAGCTTCTATCAAGGAGAACTAGCGGCACAAATCGCTGCCTTTGCCGCAGAGACAGGCGGACTGTTAACCCCTGCTGATTTGGCAACCCACCAAGCCGACTGGGTTGATCCGATTTCAACCACTTATCGTGATCTCACAGTTTGGGAAATCCCCCCTAATACTCAGGGAATCGCCACCTTAATGGCGCTGAATATCCTAGAAGGCTTTGAACCTCACCATCCCCGTGAATCAAGCCAGAGTTATCACCTGCAAATCGAAGCCATGAAACTGGCATTGGCGGATGTTCACCGACACGTCGCTGATCCGCGATTTTTAGACGTATCCGTTGAGCAACTCTTAGATAAAGCTTATGCTGCAAAGCGTGGGCAACAAATTGGCACCAACGCCATCCCTTTAGCAAAACCCGGTTTGCCGCAAGGAGGAACCGTTTATCTAGCGGCGGCTGACTCAGATTTAATGGTTTCCTTCATCCAATCTAACTATATGGGCTTTGGCAGCGGGATTCTGATTCCGGGAACTGGAATTGCCCTGCAAAATCGAGGTAGAGGGTTCACTTTACAAGCAGGACATCCGAATCAAGTAGAACCTGGTAAACGACCGTTTCACACCATTATTCCTGGCTTTCTCACACAAGACGACCAACCATTAGGCCCCTTTGGTGTGATGGGAGGGCCAATGCAACCCCAAGGACACCTGCAAGTGGTTGTGAATCTAGCTGACTATGCAATGAATCCTCAAGCCGCTTTAGATGCCCCTAGATGGCAGTTTGTTGCTGGCAATACGGTACTTCTGGAAACTGGCGTCTCTAAAGAGATAGCGATCGCCTTGGCTGAACGGCATCATGATGTCACAATCAGTTCAGAAGTGGGATCTTTTGGCAAAGGTCAGATCATTCTGCGGCAAGCAGGAGTCTTGGTAGCCGCATCAGAACCGCGTGCAGATGGCATAGCCTTAGCAATGTAATCATTAGGGATATTTCTAAATACCTTTTGAGTGCTGATGCACCCCATGTCGTCGAACCCAAGGCTACAAGGCCCTTGCCAGTGGTAAGATCAGCCCATTTGGAACGGGTCGAACATGGTAACAAACTCTCCTAAATTTACGGATACTCAAGATAATTGGGCACGGCTATTCATAGAAGCGTTAGCCCAGCGGGGAATTATTAGCGGGTTTCCTAACAACACGTTTCGTCCGAATAACTCCATGACCCGCGCTCAGTTTGCTGCCATTCTCAGCAAAGCCTTTCCCAGCACTGTCAAACGGAAATATGTGCCCTTTGTTGATGTTCCTAAGACTTATTGGGCAGCATCTGCCATTCAAAAAGCTTACGAAACAGGGTTTATTAGTGGTTATCCTAATAATCGCTTTGGTCCAGAAGACCGAATTACGAGAGCGCAAGTCTTACTTTCTTTAGTTAGTGGGCTAGGAATTACCACCTTACCTGAAACTAAAATTTCACTACCCGACTTCTATCTAGATGCGGATTCTATTCCCAGCTACGCAATCGAAAAAGTTACGATAGCAACTAGTGCTGGATTAGTCGCGAATTATCCCAATATAAAAATACTGAATCCTAATCTGGCAGCAACTCGCGCTGATGTTGCCGCTTTTATTTATCAAGCATTAATCTATCTTAGACAAGTTTCTAGTATTCAATCGGACTATATTATTCCTCAAACGGTCAAGGTTAGTCATCAACGAGAGTTTCGGGGAGCATGGGTAACAGCCGTCTGGAATGTAGACTGGCCTTCTAAATCAGGAATCCCAGTAGAAAAACAGAAAGCTGAACTGATTCAAATTCTCGACCGTTTAGAAGCCCTAAAATTTAATGCTTTAATCTTTCAAGTCCGTCCAGAGGGCGATGCTCTCTATGCTTCTACCTTGGAGCCGTGGAGTACTTGGTTAACTGGAACCCAAGGCAAACCCCCAGAACCTTTTTATGATCCTTTGGCATTTGTAATTGCAGAAGGTCAGAAGCGCAATATTGAAGTTCATGCTTGGTTTAATCCCTATCGGGCGAAAACATCAAGTCAAGCAACGATTAATGTTAGCCCCCATATTGCCATCACTAATCCTGATTATGTTTATCAGTATGGCAATCAACTATGGATGGACCCCGGTGCAAAAGTAGTTCAGGATAGAGCTTATAACGTAATTTTGGATGTAGTGCGCCGCTATGATGTGGCTGGCATTCATCTCGATGATTATTTTTATCCCTATCCGATTACCAATCAGCCATTTCCTGATAGTAAAACCTATGCAGCTTATCAAGCTACTGGAGGCACACTTTCCCTAGAAGATTGGCGACGAGAAAATGTTAATCAATTAATTCAGCGTCTATTAGAAGGGATTCGCACAACAAAACCGCACGTTAAGTTTGGCATTAGTCCATTTGGAATTTACCGTTCAGGACAACCTGAGCAAATTCGCGGATTGGATGCTTATCAAACGCTCTATGCTGACTCTAAAAAATGGCTAGAACAAGGTTGGGTCGATTATTTATCTCCACAATTGTACTGGCGTATTGATCCTCCGGCTCAAAGTTATCCGGTGTTGCTGAAGTGGTGGACAGAACAAAACCCTAAGCAGCGACATATTTACCCAGGAAATAATCTGGGACAGCTAGATGGAATAAACTGGACGCTGGAAGAAATTCAGAAGCAGATTGAGATTACTCGCAGCTTTATCCCTGCATTGGCTCTCGGCAATATCTTCTTTAGTATGAAAGCGTTTAATGAAAATCGTCAGGGGATTTATGACAATTTTCAGACTTCAACGTATTCCCAACCAAGGCTGGTACCTTCCAACTCAACTTACCGTCTG
>Ga0196963_10002795_pt1 | contig 10186 bp, 2 predicted proteins | sample S1_5metaG_FD_148600 | JGI IMG/M metagenome (GOLD analysis project Ga0196963, IMG submission 148600) | Soil microbial communities from Anza Borrego desert, Southern California, United States - S1_5 | ecosystem: Environmental > Terrestrial > Soil > Desert | place: USA: California | collected... | reverse complement strand
CGGGTTCGCCGGGTCGTACCACGCCGTCACCGGTCGCCCCGCCCGCAGCGACGCGACGATCCGGTCCGCCTCGGCCTTGTCCGCGATCGTGTCCGGACCGTCCGCGTCCGGCAGGTCGGCGGGCAAACCCGGCGCCTGCGGCGGCCGCTGCTTCTCGTCCCCGGGCACGTTGAACGTGAGCCCCGGGAACCGCGGGAACACCGCCGCCCCCGCGTACGTCACCCCGTTGACCTCGTACCGGTAATCGACCTTCAGCACGTACTTGGTCGTCCGCCGCCCCTTCTGAAACGTCGAGCTGATCGCGTACCCCGGCCCTCCGACGATCGTCGCCGGCGTCGCGACCGCCCCCGCGACCGCCTGGTGCTGCCGGGCGACCGTCGTGAGCCCCAGGAACATCAGGACGAGCGGGATCGCGGTGAACAAGGCGATAAACAAACGCATCGCCGGGCAAGGGTCGGGGTAGGGTCGGGCGATGTCAATGGAGTTGCGAGTTGCCGAGGGATCGAGGCACGGAGGCACGGAGGCACGGAGGGGTCGCGTAGGGTGAAGGGGCCGAGTGTCACCGCTGGCCTCACTCACATCCGTTTCCCTACTCCCTCACTCCGTGCCTCCGTGCCTCCGTGCCTCCGTGCCTTCGCGACAACTTCCCATTTTCCCCTTGACCACCGTCTACAACTGTAGCTATCCTACGTCTACATCTGTAAACGAAAGGCCCCTGCCGATGCCGTCGCTGCCGCAGATCTCCGACGCCGAGTGGGACGTGATGAAGGTCCTCTGGGACCGCGGGTCCGCCGCCGCACAGGACGTGGTCGACGCCCTGGCCGTCGAGCGAAACTGGGCCCCCGGCACGGTCAAGACGCTCCTCGGCCGGCTCGTCAAGAAGGGCGCCGCCAAGGTCGAGGCCGACGGCCGACGCTTCCTCTACCGCCCCGCCTGCTCGCGCGACGCGGTCGTCCGCGCCGAGGCCAAAAGTTTCCTCCGCCGCGTGTTCGACGGCGCCGTCACCCCCGCCCTCGTCCACCTCGTCCGGGCCGGCAACCTGACCCGCAAGGACATCGACGACCTCAAGAAAGTCCTCGAACGGGAGGCCAAGCCATGACCGCCGCCGACCTCCGGACCGACTGGGCGTGGGCCGACGCGCTGGCCGCGTGGGCGCTCCGCGCCGGCTGGCAGGCCGCCGCCCTCGCCGCAATCGTCGCGGCCGTCCTCTACCTCGCCGGCCCGCGCATCCCCCCCGCCTGGCGCTTCGGCCTCTGGGCCCTGGTCCTCGCGCGCCTCGCCATCCCACCGCTCATCACCGTCCCCCACCACTGGCTCCCCGCCTTCGGCGCGGCACCCACGCCCGCAACGAGGGAGCCCAGCGACTTGTCGCGGGACGGACACCACACCGCGCTCGCTCGCACAGACCCGTCGCCCGGTCTCCACGAGACGCCGCTGGTTCACGACGCGCCGCTGGTTCAGGACCCCCGACCGATCACCGCCGCGTCCATGATCGCCGCGCCACGCATCGCCGAAACCGCGGCAATCGCCCGACCTCCCACGCCTCGACCCACGGAATCGGGAACGAGTGCATCTCTGGAACCGAGCACCACAGGGCGCCCCATCGCGCGCGCCCTCGTCCTCACATGGCTCGCCGGCGTCCTCCTGCTCCTCGCCCGCACCGCCCTCGCCACCGCCCGCCTCGCCCGCGCCGTCCGCCGCCTGCCCCGCGTGACCCACCCGCGCCTGACGACCGCCCTGGCCGCCGCCGCCACCGAAATGCGCCTCCGCCGCCCGCCCGTCGCGCTGGCACTCCCCGCCGGCTCGGCCGCGGGCCCCGCGCTCGTCGGCGTCGTCCGCCCGCGCCTGCTCCTCCCCATCGACGCGCTGGCCGACCTGTCCGACGCCGAACTCCGCCTCGTCCTCCTCCACGAGCTCGCCCACGTCCGCCGGCGCGACGTCCTCTGGAACTGGCTCGCCGCCCTCGTCGCCGCCGCCCACTGGTTCAACCCGATCGGCTGGCTCGCCGCCTGGCGCATGCGCGTCGAGCGCGAGGCCGCGTGCGACCACGCCGTCCTCGCCGCCGGCCACACCACCACCCAATCCGCCGACCCCGCCCGCCTGTACGCCGGCGCAATCGTCAAGCTGCTCGAGCGCCTCGCCGGCGCACCCGCAAGTTCCCCACCGTCCACGAGCGTCGCGCTGTTCGAAGGGAAGTCCCAGGTCCACCGGAGGCTCGTCATGATCGCACGATTCGCACCCACCCGCGGCAACTCGCACCGCCGCCCCGTCCTCGCCGCGCTCGCCGCCACGGTCGTCGGCGCCGGCGCCCTCCTCGGCGTCGCCCGCGCCGCCGACCCGGCGCACGACCACCCCGCCGGCACGCCCGCCGCCACCAAGACCACCGCCCCCACCGCCCGGCCGGCGCCCGACCTCAAGACGAACGCGACCACCCTCACCGTCCCGGGAACCGCGACCACCGCCCCCGCCGGTCACGAGCACGCCGACGGCCACGCCCCCGCCGCCCCCGGCGTGCCCGCGCGCCCGGGCTTCGTGCCCGCCGGCGCCTACCTCGCCCGCCAGGCCCCTGCCGACCCCGCCGTCGCCAAGGCCAACGAGCGCATGGCCACCACGATCGCCGCCGACTTCGAAAAGGCCTCCCTCAAGGACGTCCTCGACTCGATCCGCGACCGCGTCGGCGTCGATATGATGGTCGACTGGAACTCCCTCAACTCCGCCGGCCTGGAGCACGCCACCCCCGTCACCCTCCGCCTCAAGAACCCCCTCCGCGCCGACGACGTCCTCGCCCTGATCTCCCGCTCCTTCGGGGGGCAACTGATCACCGAGACGACCCGCGGCGGCGTGATCGTCGTCTCCGCCGGCGGCAACGCCGTGGTCGCCGAGGGTCCGATGGTCACCCGCACCTACGACGTGACCGACCTCGTCGCCGACGGGGCGGGCGGTGGCCCCGAAGTCGGCGCCGTGGACGGCGGCGGCGGCTTGTTCGCTGGACAGTCCCAACCCCGCCCCGCGTCCGCCGTCGATCAACTCATCTCCGTCATCACCCGCACCGTCCGCCCCGACGCCTGGGCCGATAGCGGCGGGCAGTACACCGTCACCGCCTTCCGCGGCAAGCTGATCGTCAAGGCCCCCGAGGCGATCCACAAGGAGATGACCGACCTGCTCGACATGCTCCGCGCCAAACCCGCCGCAAAGGTTAAATAAATCGCGTCGCGTGAGCCGCGCCCGCGGTCGCGAGGAAGTCCCACCCGCCGCAACGGCGGGGCGCGGTATACTCTTGACAACCAAGCACGCCCATCCCCATGATCTGTGGCGGGTGGGCGTCCACTTTCCAGACGGCCTGGAGCCGTTTTGACCGACCCTGATCAACCGAAAGGCGGCGGCGACATGGCGCGAGGGAACGGCACGCGCGCGGCGGAGGCGGTCGGCCCACTCGCCCGTCCCGGGGGGCTCGAGGCCCTCGAACGGCGGACCTTGCTCACCGCGACCGTCGCGTCGCTCGTGCGCGACCTCGTCCCCGGCGACCTCGGGTCGGCCCCCGGCCGCGCCGTCTCGATGGCCGGCGGCCTCGCCTTCTACGCCTCGCAGGACACCTCCAACGGCACGACCGTCCACGGGATCCACCGCACCGACGGCACCGCCGCCGGGTCGGCCCGCCTGGCGACCTACCTGCAGGCCCCCCAGAACCTCACCGTCTCGGGAAACTACGCGTACTACTCGGGTCAGGGGGTGTTCGCGCCGCGGCAGGTCTACCGCACCGACGGCACCCCCGCCGGCACCGTCCAGCTCACCAATTTCACCTACACGTCCACGACGACGCGCTCGTACACGGACGTCAACGGGACGCTCTACTTCGCCACCACCGGCCGCGTCGGCACGACCAACACCCAGGAGCTCTGGCGGTCGACCGGGACCGCCGCTGCCACCGCCCCCGTCACGCCCGCCCTGAAGTTCAAGGACGTCGGGGCGATGGTCAACCTGAACGGGACGCTGTACTTCGCGGCGTCCGAGACCGACGGCGCCCGGCTCGACCTGTGGAAGTCCGACGGGACCGACGCCGGCACGGTGCGGGTCGCCACGCTGCCGTACGCCGCCACATCGCCCCACGCCGAGCCGCAGACGATGACCGTCGCCGGCGGCACGCTCTACTTCTACGGCGACGACGGCGCCGGCGGGAAAGCCCTTTGGAAGAGCGACGGCACGGCCGCCGGCACGGTCATGGTCAAGTCGCTGGCGCCCGTGGGCAGCGGCGCCCTCCTGGGGGCGATCGTCGGCGCCGCCGGCAAGGTCTTCTTCGTCATCAGCGGCGGGTCGACGCGGTGGCGCCTGATCGTTTCCGACGGCACCGCCGCCGGCACCGGCGAGTTCGTCGACCTCTACCCGGGCGGGAACGCCGGGTACCAGTGGCTATCGAACTTCAACGGCCAGCTCTACTTCAGCGCGGCCAGCGGGATCGGCAGTTCCGGCCTGTACCGCACCGACGGGACCGCGACCGGCACGCACCGGGTCGACCCCGGGGCGGGCAACCACATCGCGATGCGCAACACCGTGATGGGCGGGACGATGTACTTCGTCTCGACCGACGCCACCGCCGGGCAGGAACTGTGGCGCACCGACGGCACGACGATGACGCGCCTGGCCGACGTCCGCCCCGGGCCCGAGGGCAGCGCGCCGACCGACCTGGTCGTCCTGCGCGGGACGCCGGCCGGCGACCGCCTCCTGTTCCGCGCCAACGACGGCGCCCACGGCCCCGAAATGTGGATCAGCGACGGCACGGCCGCCGGCACCACCCTGCTGACCAATTTCGTCTCCGCGCCCCAGAGCGGTAACCCCACCCTGATCACGCCCGCCGGGAACCGCACGTTCTTCAACGCCAACGGGCAGCTCTGGGTCAGCGACGGGCGCGGCGCGAACTCGGTCCCCCTCAGCAGCGCGCAGATCGAACCCTACACGTCCGCCCCGGCGTACGCCGCCACGGCCGCCCTCGGCAACGTGCTGTTCTACCGCAGCGCGGGGAAGCTGTACCGCTCGGACGGCACCGCCGCCGGCACCGCCCGCGTCTCCGACGTCCTGACCAACGTCCACTCGCTCCTCGCGTTCGACGGCGCGGTCTACTTCGCCGCCACCGACCCGGTGAACAAGCGCGAGCTGTGGCGCACCGACGGCACGAGCGCCGGCACCGTCCGGGTCACCACCGGCGACGTCCAGCCGCACCAGCTCGTCGACATGGGCGGGTATTTCGCGTTCTTGGGCCAGGGCAAGTTGTGGCGGAGCGACGGCACGACCGCCGGCACCGTCGCCGTCACGCCCGGGCAGGTCCCGTCGGTCGCCCAGCTCACGTTCTTCCAGCGGGCCGGCGGGTACCTCTTCTACGCGACGCCGGGCAGCCTCTGGCGGAGCGACGGGACGATCGCCGGGACCGTCGACGTGGTCGACAGCCGGTGGTACGTCGGGCAGCACAGCCGCGTCCGGGAACTGGGCGGGAACTTCTACTTCATCGGCGCCGAGGTCGACTCGACCTCGCAGAAGTCCACGCCCGGGCTCTACGTCACCGACGGCACGTACGCCGGCACGTCGCGCGTCAAGGTGCTCGCCAGCCCGATCACGTACGGCCAGGAGTCCGGGTACGACCTCCAGGTCATGGGCGGTAACCTGTACTTCATCGGGCCCGAGAAGGGTTCGCTCTGGCGCAGCGACGGGACCGCCGCCGGCACGGTGCCGGTCGCCAGCGTCTCGTCGGCCGCATCGCTCACCGTCGCCGGCAGCGCGCTTTACTTCACGGTGGGCGGGGGCGGCGCGCTCTACACGACCGACGGCGTCGCCGCCCCGGTCCGCGTGCAGGGGCCGGGCGGCGTCACGCTCTCAACGCCGACCGGGCTGACGACGATGGACGGCGCGCTCGTGTTCGGCGCCGCCGGGCCCGCCGACGTCGGCACCGAGCTCTGGCTCGCCGAGCCGGGCGTCACGCCCGGCGCGCCGGCCGCCCCCGGCCCCCTCAACGCCGCGGCGGCCAACGGCGGGCAGATCGACCTGTCGTGGCTCGACCTGGCGGCCGGCGAGTCCGGCTACCGCCTCGAGCGCAGCCTCACCGCGGCGTTCGCGACGATCGACCGGACCATCGTCCTCCCCCCCGACACGACCGCGTTCGCCGACTCCACCGCGCTGCCCAACACGACCTACCACTACCGCCTGGTCGCCACCACCCGCGGGGGCGACTCGGCGACCGTCACCACGACCGCCGGCGGCGTCGCCACGCCCGTCTCGCCTGCACGGCCGACCAATGTGTCCGCCGTCGCCGAGTCCGACACCAAGGTCACGCTGACGTGGAAGGACGTCGCGACCACCGAGACCGGGTACGTCGTCGACCGCCTGAGCGAGGCCGGTGCCGTCGAGGCGACGTTCACCCTCCCGGCCGGCACCACGTCGCTCGTCGACACCGGCACCGTCGCGCTCCGCAAGTACACGTACCGCGTCCGCGCCCTCGGGACCGACCAGCCGTCCGGGTACGCGACGACCACGGTCACCCTGCCCGACCGCGCGCCGACCAACGTGTTCGTGGCCGCCGCCACCTCGACCAAGGTCGACATCTACTGGACCAACCCCGGCACGACGGTCACCGGATACCGGATCCACCGATCCGTCAACGGCGGCGCGTGGACGCAGATCGGCACCGCCCTGGCGACCGCGACGCAGTACACCGACACCAACGCCAAGCCGACCCTCGCGCACGTCTACCGCGTGATCGCCGACAACGCGTCCGGCGGGTCGTACGGCGCCCCGACCACGCCGGTCTACCCGCCGGCCCCCGTGCTGACGGCAATCGTCAAGCCGCTGCCCGACGTGCCCGTCCCCGCCGACAACGCGTTCCCCGGGCGCCCGCTCGTGGTCGGCGGGATCGCGTTCTTCACCGCCAACAGCGCCACGAGCCTGCGCGAGATCTGGCGCAGCGACGGCACCGCCGCCGGCACGTTCAACCTCGCGCCCACGCTCCGACCGATGTCCGAGCCGGTCGCGTCGGGCGGCGTCGCGTACTTTTTCGCCAGCGCCACCGGCATTTTGGGCACCGGCCTGTACAGGTCCGACGGTACGGTCGCCGGAACGGTGCGGCTCGCCACCGTGTCGCCCAACCGCGACGCGGCGACCAACCCGCTGACCCCGCTCAACGGCAAGGTTTACTTCCGGGGCCCCAGCACGGCGGGCGTCGAACCGCTCGACGCGATCTGGGAGTCCGACGGGACCGCCGCCGGCACCAAGGTGGCCGTCACGCTCGGCCGACTCGTGAACAGCAACGGGCTCCGCCCGATGGCCGTGGTCGGGGCGGGCGGCGCCGGCGGCAAGCTGATCCTGGGCGGGAACCGCCCCGGCGACTGGGCCCTGGTCGTGTTCGTCAGCGACGGCACCCAGGCCGGCACGTTCGAGCTGATCCCGACGACCGGGCCGCGCCCGACCCAGGTCCAGAACGTGATCCCCGGGGCGACGGTCAGCTACTTCTACGCCCGCGAGGAGTCGAACCCCGCGGCGCCGATGAACCGCTGGTTCCGGACCGACGGGACGCCCGCCGGCACGTGGGCCATCACCGACCCCGGCCAGATGGCCGACTCGAACGCGTACGTGGTGGGCGACACGCTGTACGACGCGCTGCGGCCGCACGTCGGCGGGACCGGCACGGAGCTATACCGCGCCAACGCCACCGCCACCCAGTTCGAGCTCGTCGTTGACGCCAACCCGGGCGCGGGCGACTCGGTCGTCTCGGCCCCGGCCCGGATCGCGGCGGGCGACCTGTTCGTCGCGGCCAGCGGGGGCGTCGCAAAACTGTACCTGATCCCGGCCGGTGGCGGGCCGGCAACCGTCGTCGCCTCCTTCGCCGCGGTCGACGGCAGCTTCGTCGCCGACACCGCCGCGATCGGCGGGCGCGCGTACTTCTTCGTCCGCGACCCGGCCGACGGCTGGGGGCTCTACGCGTCCGACGGCACCGCCGCCGGCACCGTCCTGGTCCGCCGGTATCCGGGGACCCAAACGCCCGGCGCGTTCGCCACGCTCAACGGCCGGCTGACGTTCGCCGCCGACGACGCCTGGCACGGCCTAGAGCTCTGGCAGACCGACGGCACCCCCGCCGGCACCGACCTGGTCAAGGACGTCGCGGCCAACCCCGTCCCGTCCAGGCCCGACTCGTTCGTCCTCTACAAGGGCAAGGCCTACTTCACGTTCGGCGCGGCGTCCGGCGGCACCCCGGGCACGGCCCGCTCCGGCGGCGCCATCTACCGCACCGACGGCACCACCGCGGGCACCGAGCTGGTCTGGAACGGCGTGGCCGGCGACCTGTTCCTCGTCGGCGACTGGCTCTACTTCCGCGGCACCGACCGCGAGACCGGGGCCGAGATCTGGCGGACCGACGGCACCGCCGCCGGCACCCACCGCGTGACCGACCTGGCGCCCGGCCGCGGGAACATCGCCCCGCGGTTCCTCGCCGCCGCCGGCACGCGCCTCGTCTTCGCCCTGCCGGACCCGACCGCCGCCGGCGTCTACCACCTGTGGTCGACCGACGGCACCGCCGCCGGCACCGTGCCGCTCGGCGCCTCGACCCACGCCCCCACGGGCCAGAGCATCCCACTGACGGTCCGCGACGGCGTGGTGTACTTCGGCCACACCCCCTCGGCCACGACGACCCGCCGCCTCTGGCGCACCGACGGCACCGCCGCCGGCACCTACGAGCTCGAGGCCGCCGACGCCTACCCGTCCGCGCTCGCGGCGGCCGGCGGGTACACGTACTACCTCACCCCGTCCCACCCGGTCTACGGCGCCGCCCTGTGGCGCACGGCCGGCGCGGTCGGCGGCGCGGAACTGGTCAAGGACCTGCCCGAGGCCGCCGGCGACCCGCCGTCGGCGCTCGCGTACGCCGGCGGGAAGCTCTACTTCGCCGCCCCGATCCCGGGCGGCGGCACCGAGCCGTGGGTCAGCGACGGGACGGCCGCGGGGACGGTCCCGCTCGGCGACCTGACGCCCGGCACGGCGTCGTCGGGCACGAAGTTCTTCACGGCGATCACGCCGACCGCCGGCGGCCCCGAACGCGTCGTGTTCGTCGCCGGCAACGCGATCTGGTCGACCGACGGGACGCCCGCCGGCACGACGTCCGCCCGCCCGGTCGGCACGCCGATCGCCGGGTTCGACGCGCAACAGTACCTCATCTCGGCCGGCCACCTCGCGTTCTATTCCGACGGCAGCTTACTCTGGCGGACCGACGGGACGACCGCGGGGACGTATCAGGTCGTCCGCCACGTCTACGACTATTCCGGCCAGAAGAGCATGGCGTTCACCGGCGCCCTGGCGGTCGTGGTCGGGGACACGCTGTTGTTCGGCTACGGCGGGTCGACGCGGGGCACCGGCCGCGAGCTCCGCGCCGTGTACCTCACGCCCCCGCCGCCGCCGACGGGCCTGGCCGCCGCCCCGCCCGCCGCCCCCGACGCGGGCGCGCCCGCCGCGGACACCCCGCAGCAGGTGCGCCTGACCTGGGCCGACCACTCCCAGACCGAGACCGGGTTCGTCGTCGAGCGGAGCACGTCGCGCGACTTCGCCGACCCGACCGTCTTCTTCGTCGACGCGGACGTGACCGAGTACGTCGACACGACCGCCGTGGTGGGCGACCGATACTTCTACCGGGTGCGGACGGTCAACGCGGGCGGGGTGTCGCCCGCGTCCAACGCCGTCTCGACCGGCGCGCCGGAGGTGACCGCCGCCACGTTCGACCGCGACCGCGGGGCCCGCCGGGTCCTCCTGACCGTGACCGGCGACGTCACCGGGTCGCTGGACGCGGCCGACTTCGTTCTGAAGAACGGCGCGGGCGAGACGGTCACGCCGGTCGCCGTCTCGGGCGCGTACGACCCGGCGACCGACACGACCACCGTCACGCTCGTCCTGTCCGCCGAGTTACCCGACGCCCGCTACACGTTGACCGTCGGCTCCGCCGGCGTCGCCAGCTCGATCGGCGTCGCCCTCGACGGGGACGCGAGCGGGGCCGCGGGCGGGGACTTCTCGTTCGCCTTCGCGCACCTGACCGGCGACGTCGACGGCAACGGGGCCGTGAGCCTGAACGACCTGGTCGTGCTGGCCAACCACTATGGTACCGCCGGCGCGCAGACGTGGGCCGACGGCGACCTCGACGGCAACGGCACGGTCGCCCTGAACGACT
>Ga0196963_10002794_pt1 | contig 10190 bp, 4 predicted proteins | sample S1_5metaG_FD_148600 | JGI IMG/M metagenome (GOLD analysis project Ga0196963, IMG submission 148600) | Soil microbial communities from Anza Borrego desert, Southern California, United States - S1_5 | ecosystem: Environmental > Terrestrial > Soil > Desert | place: USA: California | collected... | reverse complement strand
GGCGGCAGTGCGTTTTACACCTGGCTGTATCGCATCGCTTTCAACACCGCGATCAGCCGGCGGCGGCGGAAGAAAGACGAGAGCTCGGTCGAACAAACACGCGAACTGACAGGCGAAGAACCTCAGGATGACGGCGAGCGGGTGGATGAGAATCTCCTGCGTCAGGAGCGGGCCGGTCAGGTGCAACGGGCACTGGCCAAACTCTCCGACGAACATCGCTCGATCCTGGTGCTACGAGAAGTGGAAGGTTGCGACTATGACCACATCGCCGACGTTTTGGAGTTGCCTGTCGGCACGGTTCGCAGCCGCTTGCATCGGGCGCGGTTGGCTTTAAAAGATGAACTCTCCGCTATCCTCCAGGCAGAGGGGAGCGGCGATTAAGGTTGCCCAGGAAGTTGAACGCGAAGTTGAAACGATTGAACGGACAGCGGAACAGGGCGGACGTGAACGGAAGTCCAAAATCCCCCAAGATGAAGATGAGTGATGGTTATGAATGCCCACGACGAACGAATCAGCAGCTTCCTGGATGACGCGATGCCCGCCGCCGAGCGAGCCGCGTTCGAGTCCGAATTGCTCGACAATGCGGAACTGCGTCAGCAGGTGATTGAGTTGCGCCAGCTGCGGCAAGACGTGGCCACGCTCCCCCGCTTCTCGGTCCGCGAAGGCTTTGCCCAGCGCGTCGTCGCTGCAGCCGTCGCCGCCAAGGCCAACGAAAACGCGAACATGATGCCGGCGCAGCGGCCCTCAAACAAGACAGTTCGCCGCGCCACGATCGGCGTCGTCGCGATTGCCGCCTCGGTGCTGATCATGATCGGCACGATGGCTTGGAACAACAACCGCGACCCGATCGATCTTACGCACAACCAGCCCGCGAAAGTGGAGTCGCAGAACAAGGCTCTCGCGCCGGTTCTCGCCGCATTACCTGCCGAAGATCAGGTGCTAGTCGTCCGCATCACTTCGCCGAAGGGCCAGGCTGCGGGTACCGTGCTGCGTGAAGCACTCGCCGAACAAGGGATCGAAAAGCGTCGCCCCAGCGATCAAACCACGGGCGGCGGACTCGTTCGCAAAGCCTACAAAAATCAGCTGGCCGCCGGCAGTGAAACCACGCCTGCTGCTGATGCGCTCTATCTGCAGATTTCGCCGGAAGAACTGGAGCTGGCGCTCAGCCGGTTGTCGGAGCCTGGCGTGAAGCTGGTTCCCGAGCAGCTGCTCGCTCTTGAGCAGCTGAAAACCGCCAACGGCAAAACCAATCAAGGTGCTGCGGAGCAAGTTCCCGGCAATGAGGCTGTCGCCACCGAACCGAGCAAGCAGCCCGCCGACTTCGTGCAAGAGCTGACTCCCAGCCTCTTTCGCCTGCCGAAGGAAGCGGGCTCCACGATGAGCGCTCCGGCTGCCGCTCCGAAGGGCAAAGTCCGCGTGCTCATTCTGATCGAGCAAGCGAAGTAAGCATGGTACTCATCTCGCTCCGCGAGATGTTGTTTTCTGCTTGAAGCCAGCGCCGTCCAGATCAACGGCGCTCCGCTGCATTTGTCATCTCGCTCCGCGACGACATACTACTTCTTCGCTTCCCGCACCTGCAGCGTGCCGACGACCCACCAGCCGTTCTCTTCGGATTGGGCGAAGAGACCGGTCGGGCCGAGGTATTTCACGATGTCCTGGTAGGGCGGCAGCTTCGTGCCGTCGATCGCGTTCTCGCGGACGCCGTCTTCGGGCGACTCGTCGAGCAGCGCGTTGAGCAGGCGGGCGAACATCGTCTCGGCTTGCGGCAGCTTGTTCACCCGCATCATTTCATACGTGGCCCGGTACGATTCTTCCGTCTTCGCAAAGTAGCGGAAGCTGTCGTTCCCCTGGCCCAGGTCGACCAGCCGCTTATTCACGCGCTTGAAGTCTTCCAGCTCGGCCAGGCTCGGAGCCCCCTTCTTCCTCGCGTTTTTGATCAGGTCCTGCACATAGTCCATGTGCGTGCCGACCACGAGGTGCCCATCGAACACGGTGACGGCCATGTTCGGCAGCTTCTTGCGTTCCTCTTCGTCTTCATCCTTCTTGGCATCGGCGGCGACGAAGTCCGTCCCTTCAATCGAAAGCATGGGGCCATCGTCAGCAGCCGAGGCCGTTTGTTCGTTCTGAATTTCCCAAATCTCGTACCCTTCGAACACCCGGCGGGTCGCCGTCGGATCATCTTTAAAGAACTTCGCGACCGTCGCGGCCACCGTTTTCGGATCTTTCACTTCAATGGCCACCAGCATCCGCTCGCTCCGTTCGTCGACGGGCTGCAGCACGTCCGATAGCAAAGTTGCCCGCTCGTTGAGCAGATTCACGAGCCCCGCGAAGATGTCGATTTTCGGCCCGTGCGGATCGGTCTTGAGGCTGGCCCACATGTCATCGAACACGCCCGGCTCGCCGGCAATCGCATCGACCAGCGTTTCCGAATAGTTAAACGCTTCCTTCATCTTCCAGTTCCACGTCAGGTACGTGCCGAGCTCCGGCATCGTCCAGGTCTGCGGCGTGAGGAGCTCCTTGGTGTTCGGGAAGTCCAACATGCGAGCAGCGGCCGCATACTTGTTGTCTTTGGGAGCCTTTGGGTCGGCCGGTGCATACACATAAGTCCGGTGCAGCACTTCATCGTCGGGCGTATCGAGGAACACATAGCCGCCGACGCCTTGAATCGCATTGAAGCCCTGGGCCTGCAGAATCTTCAGCAGGTCCGGCCCCTTCTTCGCTTCGCGGCGGTTCGCGGCTCGCGAGGCTTCCATGTAACCAAAAGGCTCGACGAACCAGCGGACGTGGAAATCGAGGCCATCTTTCTCAGCGACTTCGGTATTCCGCTTCATCGTGTACTGAAACGCTTCGACGCTGGCCAGGCTGTCCCCGACGCCTTTCGCGCCGATCCGCTTGGCCATGTACTGAGCCGTCGGATACCAATCGGTCGCGATCAGGATGTTGTCCTTGATGAAGTAATAATCCTTCTCGACGCGCGGCGCACCGGCCCGCGGCTTTTGCACGTATTCGACTCCGTTCAAGCCGTCGACGATCTTCACTTCGCGGCGGACGGCGCCTTCCAGCTTTTGCTGGGCGTCGATCTTTTTCAGCAGCGTTTTCGCTTCCTCCAGCTTGCCGGTCACATCGACCAGCACGACGAGGGCGAACGAGTTCTTGTCCTTGGGATCGGGCTGGATGCGGGCAATGACCGCTTCGCCGCCGTACACGCCTTCCATGTCCTTCCAGCCGATGCCCATCGCATTGCCGGCCGCGACCATCTTTTTGTTGATCTGTTTTTTCAGATCTTCGATGAAGGGGGCCATGATCGGGTCCTGGCTTAGCTCGCCGAGCTGGGTCGCCTGGAACTTGCGGCGGGTTTCGTCCACATCGGGCGTCGAGATGAACAGCTTGGTGGTGGCCGGCAGAATGGTCTCCGCGGGCTGGGCAGCCGTCGCCAGGCGAGGGACGAAGCACACGGACAGGGCGATGAACAACTGGGGCAGCAAGGCGAAACGCGCCACTAGAAAACTCCTTCGCAAGAATCCCTCAAGGGGAGAGGGGGACCGCCGTCACCGTGGATGCAGGCATCAGCAAATGACGCACCAGCGTCCCAACAGGCTTGTTCATCATCGGCGGAACAAGCCGGCGAAAGTACGCCGAGCGACCCCCGTCCTTTATTGCGAAGCAACGCTACAGCTTCGCACCCGCATGATAGCGAAACTGTAACGGCTGCAAAAGCTGGTGAAGCTGTGGGGCGTTGCCCTGGTTCCCTTAAATATTTCGGCTCGCCGAAAATATAACAGGTGATCATGTCGCGCGAGCTCGTCCGAAGCCTCATGCTCGTCGGCGCTTATGCCAAAATATAGCAATTTTTTCCCCGGATCTTGATAACAGGTTATGCGCGGCGATCGACGGCCCAGTGCTACTTCCGCTTCAGCGTGAACCCCGTGTAGTGAAAGCCGGTTTCGTCGTTCACCATCATTGCTCCCGCAGGGGCAAAGTATTTGGCGATGACGGAAAATGGCGGCAGCGGGTTGTTGTTCATCGCCTTTTCGAGCCGGCCGAAAAATTGATTCCCCTCGGCCTGCCGCGCGAGCAGGCTCTTGGTGTCGTCCGACTGGGCCAGATCGTAGAGCATTTTCATGCCGGTTTCGGGTCGGCTGAACTGGAACAGGCCCGGCGATTCACCGCCCACCTGGCGGCGGATCTTGCTGGCGATCAGTTTGTAATCGAGTTCAGCCGCGAGCGACTTGCCTGGCGAACTGCCGGCGGTGATGGCGGCTTCCAGCGCTTGTGAGCTATCGGTCAGGATGAGATAGTCGCCGAGGACGCACATGCACGGATCGGGCCGACGGAGGTTCATCGGCTGTTCTTCCCGCTCAGGGAGCTTGAGCGCGTAATACGTTTGATTCGCAAAGCTCTTCTTTTCGAGATTCTCCATAAACTTCTCACGAACTTTGTCGAATGCCGGCTGAAACTCCTTGCCATTTTTTAGCTTGATGCCCAGGATATTCGCCTGGCTGTTCAGCTTGATCGGTTTCTCGACCCAGGCGACGAGCGTCAGCCGGCCCGAGAAGTGGGCCAGGATGTCGGCTTCGAAGTCGAGGCCAATCGCGTCCTGCACGCGGCGCTTGATTTCCCCTTCGGCGGCCCCTTCGCTCATCAGGCTGTTGTAAAGCTTGGAGCCCTTGCGGTACGTTTCGTCGAGATTCCAGTGGAGCGTGGTGTAGTTCATGGAATCGGACGGCACCCAGGCTTCAGGCGCGGTGTCGCCGGCGCCCATCGCGAGCATCTCCACGACGCCGCTGCGCGGGTTTTCGAGCAGCAGGTGGAAGTGGCTCACGTCATCGAATTCGCCCGAGGAAAAGATCAGGCTGCCGCCGAGGCCTTGAATGCCATCGACGCCCAGCACGGGCAGCAGTGCGAGGCCGGTCTGGGCTGCGACATTGCCGCGGGCCGCGAGCTTGACGAGCGCGATCGGATCGGCGTAGTACGTGATCTGCGGCGGATCGTCGGGCGAGCCCTGGCAGCGGCTCATGATCGTGTTGAAGCGGTCGTTGTCGGCCAGCGACTTTTCAGTCTTGCCGTTCCAGCCGTCGAGCACCAACTGCATGACCGGCTTGCTCGAGGTAATGACGATCGTGCCTTCCCTCTCGAGCTGCACGGCTCGCGTATTGCCGTTGGGGTCGGCGAACAGGTGCACGTCGTAGCCGTCGAGTTTTTCGGTGGTCTTCGTCACGCGGTTTTCGGCGGCGAAGGCTTCGCCCTTTTCCAGCAGCTTGCGAGCGGAAAGGAGGCGATCTTTCACATCGAGAATCACGACGACGCCGGTGGGGCCCTCGGGGACGGCAACGAAGGCGATGCAGATTTCACCTTGCGGAATGGCCAGCACCTGATCGAGCGGCAGGCCGACGCGTTCTTCGATGTTCCCCCACAGCTCTTGAAGAGCCGCATAAAACTCCGAAACCAGCGGCTTGATCTGCTCGTCGGCCCCCATGCGGCCGATGCTCGTTTCCCGAAACCGGGCGATGAGCTGCGGCGTGTCCAGAACGCGGAAATAGGCCAGTGTCTGCTCCGGCAGCAGCTTGGGGGCGACGGGCCGCTCGGCTGACGCGGACGAAACCAGGGAAAATGCTGCCAGAAGCAAAACCAAAGTCAGCCAGCGGAGTTGAATCAGCATCGGAAGAAATTCCAGAGAAAGGACAGGGACCGCGCGCGAAACCGCCGTTTCGAGCTTGCGGGCTATACCTGTTGTGCGGGCGGTTGGTTTCACGCGTTTACGTTTCGCGGTAAACGATACACAACCACAAACTCTTGCCAACCGGAGCAAAACGCAAGAGAATAGACCGAAGCCCATAACTTTGGCATTCGCAATGCCTCGCACAACGCTGGGCCGCTCGTTTTTGGTCGATGTTGGAACGAGGCTGCCAGTTCGTTCCGCGAAGGAAGTTATCATGCTCAAGCTGATCCGCCTTTCATCCTTCGTCGTGGCCGGCGCCGCGAGCTTTATGCTCACCGCTGAGACCGCCACCGCTCAGTTCGGCAACAGCGGCAACACAACGACGAGCGCGTTCGGCAGCCGGACCCTCGGCGGCAGCACCAGCAGCAACCGGACGGGCCGCTCGATCGGCGCTTCGAACAGTGGCTCGCTCAACGGACTGAGCGGCGCGAATGGTCAGAGCCAGGGACAAGGCGGCGTGGCCGGCGCCATGGGCTCAGGCGCTCCCACGGGCGAACGCTTTGTGCGCGGCAATCGCAGCGGCGCGTTTGTCGGCGCCGACACCGGCGACGGCGCGGCAAACTCTTACAGCGGCATGGGCGGCGGCGCGACTGGCATGGGTGGAATGGGTGGCGGCCTCGGCGGCATGCTGGGAAATCAAATGATGATGCAGGCCTTTCGCCAAGGCGCGCAAGGCCAGAACCGAAACGGCAATCAGCAGCAGAACAAATTGAAAATTCGCACGCCGTTCAGAGTCGACGCAATCGATCAGCCGTCGCTGACGACCACGTTCACTGCCCGGATGCAGACCCGTTATGCAAACCTGCCGGCCCTGGCGGGTAAGGGAAAGATTGAACCGGTCCTGGAGGGAGATACCCTGGTGCTGCGGGGCCACGTAGAGACGGCGGCGGACCGGAAACTGGCTGAGGACCTGCTGTCGCTGGAACCGGGAGTGAGCCAGGTGCGTAACGAGTTGGAGATTGTCCAACCGGCGTCCGCCCCTGTCCCGGCGAGTGTTGTTGCGCCTGCATCCGAGGCACCGTCGGCCCCCAGGCGCGTGAGTCGGCCGTTGGAGCGCTAAACGACTGCGTGGCCGCATGCGGCTGCAAGTGCGGCGCGACGTTGTTCGGCACGTGTTGTTGCTGCGAGTACGCAGGTTGTTGCGCCGCGTATCCAGTTTGTCGTAGCGGTTGTTGCCCGCCTGGTTCCTGTAGTCGTTCTTGCATCAACCGTTCCGCGATGCCGCGCGTCAGTTGAATCGACGCTGTGCGGATTTCTTCCTGCGGCTTGGGCTGAGTGGCGTGCGTGAAAAAGCTCGGCTCGGCCGCCATTTGCTGCGGCGTGGGAGTGACGCCCACATCTCCTGGCGCCGCGTAACTGGCTGGCGCGACGCGATGGTCGATGATGAATGGCTGAACGGTGTTTTGTTGCTGCTGGGAGTTGGGCGCTGGAGTCGTGGTGCCCGGCAGCAGGTTGCGCGATTGCTCGCCCATCACCACCTGGCCGTTCGCCGCGGAGAACACCGGCAGCAGGCTGACTTCCAGCTGGGGGCCACCGATGCCGTCCCAGGGAATCCAGATGCTGTACGAAGCTCCGAGTTCCGCCGGGCTGAAATGCGAGGCGAGCTGCTGCGTCGTGAAGACGAACTTGCGATCCGGCTGGCGGCCATTCCCGCGCGGCGTGGAGTCGTTGAAGCCGTAGACCACCAGCTGCCCTTCGACGGGGACGGGCTGATCTTTCTCATTGTAAAAATAGAGGCGGCCGCCGAAGCCGCGCATGCTCGGCTTGCCTGGCAGGTTCAACATGGCGGGCGACCAAAGCGCGACGACGCGCGTTGGCGTTTGATATTGATCCTTCTTCTTGGCCTTGGGATCGGGATTCCAAAGCTTCTTCCAGCTTTGGCCAAGCGACCAGCCTTCGGCGCGAACAGGCAACGCGCTGTTCCAGGACGAGCCCAGCAGCACGGCGATCAGCAAATAGCGAAGCGAGTATTTCATGATTCTCATCCGTGAGAAATTGCTGCCTGTTAGCGGGCGACCGGCGTGTACTGCGGATTCGTTCCCGGCGGCGGCATGTACACCGCCGGCGCGACCTGCGATGGCTGCTGATGCTGATAATTGGCAGGCCACAGATCGTGCGACTGCGGACGGGGCTGGGGCTGAGGGCCCGGTTGCAGCTGCGGACCGTACTGCACTTGCTGCGGCGCTTGATAGGGCGGCGTGAACTGCGGCGGGCCTTGCGGCACCGGCGGCAGCGCTTGCAGCTGACCCATCGGCCGGAGCAGGGCGCCGGGAGTGCTCATCGCCTGATTGGGTTGCGGCTGCTGTTGTGGTTGTGCTGTCCGCAATTGATTCGCCGGCGAAGGCCGATTCGATTGATCGGGCGTGGCCGGCGGATTCGGCGGAAAGTTCTGCGGCGCGGATGTAGGAATCGGCTGATAGTTTTGGGGAGGAATGGGCAGGTTGCCCGGCTGCATCCGTGGCAGCGGCGTGGGGTTGTAATTCGGATCGCCGGGGAACGGCATGTTCTGCGGCGATCCGGGCGGGGTCGTCTGCGGAATGTTCGGCCAGTTTCCGCCCTGCGGGGCAGGAGCGGTTTCCGGAGCGATCAGGCCTTCCGGCGCTGGTGTTTCCGCGGGAAAGATCACCGGCGTTTGCAAACCCGGATCGGCGGACGACGTGAAGTTGTGCGCCTGTCCGTGAATGTTGGCAACGTCGGCGAGGCACCAGTGCAGCCGCTCCGATTCCCGCATGTTCAGCCAGGCGACATGCTCATCCGTCCGCATGACATAGGGCGTCATGATGATCAGCAGCTCCGTCCGTTCAATGTCGACCGCGTCGAAGCGGAACAGCCGGCCGAGGACCGGAATGTCGCCGAGGTACGGCACGCGGCGGGTCGTTTCGCTTTGATCGCGCGTGATCAAACCGCCGAGAATGACGGTCTGGCCGCTGCGAGCGCTCACCGTCGTTTGAGCGCGAGTGACGTTGATGATCGGCTGGCGGATGACGGTGCCGTCGGCGCTCACGCTGATGGCAATTCCTTCGGCTTCGGGTCCAAGGTCCGATCGCACCGCGTCGATTTCCATAACGATCATGCCGTCCGGACTCGTCCGCGGCGTGACGCCCAGAATCACGCCGACGTCCTGAAACGTCGTTTGATTCTGAATGCCGAACTGCGTTTGATTCGAGCTGGTGATGTAGGGCACTTGTTGACCGACCTGCACATAGGCTGGCTGGTTGTCGAGCGTTTGCACCTGCGGGCGGCTGAGCACCTGCATCCGCTGCGATTGCTGCAAGGCCCGCACGAGCACATTGACCGATTCGTTGCCGGCGGACAGGACCAGCCCGCCAAAGCCGGCCGCCGCGTTGGTGCGGCCGACGCCCAGGTTGGAGAGAACCTGCGGCGCGACGTTTTCGCGCGTGGCCAGTGAAGCCGGCGTGTTGTCGTTGCCAATGCCGGCCTGGTTGAACGGAAAGCCGATGCGCGGCGTGCCCGCGGGGAGGCCCGCTACGCCGCGATCGAACAGCAGCGAGTCTTGCAAGCCGAGTTCCACGCCGAATTCATTGAAGTCGTCGAGACTCACTTCGGCCAGCAGCACTTGGATGATGACCATGTTGGGCCGGCGATCGAGCTCTTCGACCACGCGGCGAATCTCATCGAAGTAGCGCGGCGTGGCCGACACGATCAGGCTGTTGCTTACCTGCTCGGGCACGACGATCACTTCTTTCTCAAGCGTTTGTGGCGCGCTGTTGAGCGTCGGCGCGATCTGATTCAGCTGCTGTTGCTGTTGCCGCAGCTGCGTGAGCGAGTTGGCCACTTCGAGGGCCGGGGCATTTCGCAAGCGATACACCGTAGTGATCCGCTCGCGAATGTTCCCTTCATCCAAACGCACGAGCACTTTGTAAACGACATTCAAGTCGCCAGTGGAACCTGAGGCCACGATGCTGTTCGTCCGCACGTCGACCGAGAACCGCAGCGGCACGAGCGCGCTGTCGCCGCCGCCGGTCGCGGTTTGCAGCAGCGCTTGAAAGCCTTGGTTGTTGTTGGCATTGCCAGTTGCCTGGCCGAACAGCTGCCGCAGCAAATCGGCGAGCTGCGTCGCATCGCCGTTCACGATCGTGAACACTTTGATTTGCGCTTCGGTCGCCGGCAACTCGTCCAGCTGGCGGATGAGCGCTTCGATCAGGTCCATGTTTTCCGGCGGCCCGGTCACGATGATCGAATTGCCGCGCGAATCGGAAGTGATTTGCATGTCGGAGAGGATGCCGCTTTCCAGCGTCCGTCCGCCGACGCTCAGCAGCTGCAGACTGCGCCCTTGCGCCGCATTGCCGGCATTCGCGCCGGCTCCCGGCGCCGGACCCGTGATCGCGCCCGGACCTTGCGTGGGCTGGTTGCCGCCGCCTGCGCGGCCCCCTTCGCCTTGCAATGCTTCTTGAATGACGGGAACGAGCTCATCGGCGATTGAATTGCGAAGCTTGATGATGCGGATCTG
>Ga0196963_10002793_pt1 | contig 10190 bp, 15 predicted proteins | sample S1_5metaG_FD_148600 | JGI IMG/M metagenome (GOLD analysis project Ga0196963, IMG submission 148600) | Soil microbial communities from Anza Borrego desert, Southern California, United States - S1_5 | ecosystem: Environmental > Terrestrial > Soil > Desert | place: USA: California | collected... | reverse complement strand
CCGGACGACTCGCCATCCCCCTGAGCGCGCAGGGCCGCGTTTTCGGATGGGGGATCCATCATGCCCGTCGACATCTATGAGGAATCCATCATGCCCGTCTTTCCGGCCTCCATATCCCCCATTCAGCTTCTCGAGGGCGCCCTCAAGAAGCTGCCCGAGAGCCTGGATCCCTACTTCCGCCGCGACGCCCTCAATGATCTGATCGGCGAGGAACACCGCATCGTGCTGATGCGGCCGGCCGACTTCCTGGCCATGGCGGCGCCGGTGCCCGCCAGGGGGCTGGAGAGCAGCGAGGATGAGATCTGGGAGGCCGTCGGTGCGGGCGACGATGGCCGGAAGCTGGAGAGCCTGCCGACCCTGACGCTCGCCTTCACGCCTCGGCGCGATATCGAGCTGGGCCACGAGCTGGATCTGGAGGCCCGCGTCATCGACCAGGATGGCCGCCTGAGAGCATCGGTGCTGTCCGACGCCGGCGCCGAGCTGATCCCGGTTGCCCTGCTGGTCGATCCGGAGGCCTCTCCGGCGCCCGGCGGCATCGACCAGCTGCTGCAGCAGACGGCGTTCATCTATCCTGGTCAGTATGACGAGGACGAAGTCTACGATGCGGATCCTGAGGGCTATGAACGGCGCCAGAAGCCGATGCAGCAGCAGGACATCTACCGGATGAGCTACGGCGCCGAGCAGGCCCGCCGCCTGCTGGGGCTGCCGCCGGCCGAGCCCCAGGCATCCTTCAGCGGCATCGATCCGGATGAGGCGGGCGAGAATCCCGCTCCATGAACGAAGGCGACATCGACCGCCTGGCATCCGCGCTGCCACTGGCTCAGTCGGCCCCGATGGAGGCCGACTGCGGCTTGGAAGAGGATGAGGATGACAGCCCATCCCCTGACGTCTGAATCGACCATCGGGATAGGCGCGCGTTTGCGGTTGGAGGACGCAGGCTGAATGGAGCTCCTCCATCCCTGGTGTCGCCATGCCCTCCTCGATCACCGCTCCGGCCGACCTGCCCTCCCGCCAGCCGCTCCACCTGCCCGCACCAGGCCAGGAGGGCATCGAGGTCTTCTGCTACGACACCCGCCGCCCCATTCTGATGGCCGCAGGGCGTTCGGCCGGTACCGACCTGGAGGTTCAGATCCTCTTGGCCGGTGGGCAATTCGAGCTGATCATCCGTGACGCAGAGGGGGTCATCGCCCGCGAGGATGTCGGTAACGCCTGTGGTCGGGCCCTGATGCGCTTCAACAACGCCAACCTGATCCTGCGGACGCCGGAGGGGCGGTCGGAGGTCTATGACGCGCCGATGACCCTTGCGCGATGAGTGTCGAGTGTACGATATATCTCAAACGCAATTTGTTGGTTGACTGCAATAGCATCAAGGGTTAGCTTTCCTCTCCTGGAAGACGCCTTTTCGGGCGTGTAGCGGGAGACCTGATTCATGGACGCACTCATTCGCGGCGCCGCCCTGACCGTCGTCATCCTGACGGTTCTGGGTTTGGCGAGCTTGGCGGGCCTGCAAGGCCCCGCCACCGCCGACGCCGCCTCCCCGCCCACGACGATGCAGGAGCAGGTGATCGCCGCCTGCGGCTCGGCGCCGGCGAAGGCGCAGATGAAGTGATGGCCACGACGGCGAATTCCACCAGGTGCAGTTGGAACGACTGGGTCGGGCCGGCGGCGGTCGGCCTGTTGGCGCTGGGCGCGCTGCTGGTCGTTCTGCTGGCCAGCTACGACGCTGGCCGCCACCATCGCGCCATCGAGTCCGACGCTGCCTCGATCATCGGTCATGGCTGGGGCGTTGATCGCATCAGCGATGACGGACGCCTGAAGCTGACAGCCCGGGCGTTTGATTCCAATCCGACCCGCGGCATCCTCCATATCAGCCTGAGCGGGGCTGACGTCGATCTGCTCTCCTGCAGGGCCAGCGGCTTCTTCTTGAGCAGCACCGATTGCCGCTGGCACGGAGGCGTCACCGGACCGGCTGCCGAGGCAGCGTTAGAACTGCTGGCAAGCACGGTTGCGCTGAACGGCAAGGCGAAAGCCGCCGAGCGTGCCGATCTGCAGAGAGCCGAGGAACGACGCCGCGCCGAGGAGAAGACCGCCATCGAGCGCGCCTTTCCGGCCGACCGCTGATACCCGTTACGTTACAAGAAAGAGCCGCCATCATGACGCTGAAGCCCATGATTGCTATGGTCATTATGTTCCTGCTCCTTGCCGGCGGCGGTCTTGTGACGCTGGCCGTCCAGCCCACGGAGCGGGAGCTCGCCGAGCGTCACGCCAAGGCACTGTTCTTCGGCTATGACGGCTGGCGGCCGGCCGCTGAGACCTCCGCCCACCCGGGCGCGCAGCAGGCCGAGGTCCACAGCCAGGATCGTCGGCTGGTCATGCGGATGAGCCATGTCGTGCCGGCCCTCTCGCACGAGGACCGGATGCTGGGCCGCGAGCGCTTCGCGACGGTCCGGCGCAATCTGTCGGTGGACCTCGTCGCCGACGGGCTTCAGTTCCGCGACCTGCTGAGGTGCGCGCAGGAGCAGGCCGACGACGAGTTCGCCTGCCGGTGGGACGAGGCCGTCGACGATGTCGCCGCCAGCCGCATCGCGACCCTGATCTCAGGAGAGCGCGAGCGCGTGGCGACGGTGATGAAGCACCAGCGGGAGGCCGTGCGGGAGATGGCGCAGGCGGCTGACCGGAAAGAGGATGAGGAGGTCGCCCGGCGGCGCGCGGCGATCGCGCAGGCCCTGGGCACCGGCCAGCCTGCCCGGTAAGGGCGCTGACTTGACCAATGCCCGCAGCAACAGAAGAACGCAGGCCATGACCCAGATCGATCAAAGCATCAGCCCCGCGCAGACGAAACAGGTCGAAGCCATCTTCGCGATCGGCGCCGCGATCGCATTTATCCTGTGCGGTGTGGTTTTCCTCACGACCAAGCCGAACTTAGCGAGCGAGATCATGGCGCTCTACCTGAACGACAGGTATCTGCCGGACCCGCCGTCCGAGCTGGCCGCGAACAGGGCTCTCGGTGACGCGAAAGTCGTCGCGGCGGACGATCGCTTCGTCGTGACCTACGAGAGGTGGGGCAGTGTTTCCGCATCTCTCGAGGTCCGGCCGCGGAATGACCTGGGGGTCGAGATTTACGGCTGCCGCGGCGAATGGCGCTACAATGAGCACCTGCGGCTGGAGGAATGCGACTGGAATCCGGCGGCGACCGACGAGGTCCGCGCCAAGGTCCAGAAGTTCCTGCAGCAGCAGATGGCCAAGGTTGAAGCCGGCAGGAAGGCCGAGGCGGAAGCCAAGCAGCAGGCCGCACAGGAGCAGATCCGCGCCGACAGGGCCCGCATCCAGCAGGCCCTCACCGGCAAGCCTTAGTCCCCTCCGTCTCGTTACGTTATCGTTGAGTAACGTAACGAGATCACCCTCTTCCGGCGCTTGCCATTCCACGGCCCCTGCGCCATGATTCCAGGCGTGGGGGCGGCCCCCGCATGGCGCCTGCAGTGCCAAGCCGATCGGCAGCCGAGTTCACCCGACATCCACCTCACGGCTCCGCACCGAGGGACCATGAGGATCGAGCAGGCAGGTCCGCTTCCGGTCCCTCCGTGAAGGAGACGTTCCATGCCTACCACACCCACGTCCGCCTGGCTGGCCAAGGCTGCCCGGGCCCTGCAGGACATCGCCCGGAACCTGGACCGGGATCTTCGCTACACCGTCTGCCGCGATCTGGTCGCCAAGGCCTTCGGCTATGAAGGGGACCACGAGCTTACCCAGCTGGTGGCTCGCCGGAAGGCCCGCCAGCATCCGTTCGACCATGAGCTGCTGCCGGCGGAACGGGCCGAGCGGGAGGCGCGCCAGACGGCGCTGCTGGCGGCCGCCCTGGAGCTGGAGTCCGACCAGGCCCGCGGCGCCTGGCTGGCCTGGCGGCCCACGGCGCATCTGCGCGAGGAGACGATCGCCCGGCTGCCGCCGATGATGGGCCCCGTCAAAATGTCCGAAATCGGCGAAGCGCCCGGCGGCCGCATGGATGCCGGCTTCCACCTCACCGCCAAGGCGCTGGCCGCCGCCCGCGGCCAGGACTGGAGCGACCGCGCGGTGCGCCGCGAGGCGATGGCGCTCACGGCGGCGATGGAGCGGGCCGGCATCGCCTTGGATCGCGCCCTGCCCCACCTGATGCATCCGACGGAATTCGTGTCCCGCGCCCAGGCCCGGACATATCTGCGGGCCGCTGGCTTCATGCCCAGCGTCACGCCCGGCGGTAAGGAAGTGTTCTTCCTGAACGTGAGGCCGCACCCGGACGCGGCCGACAATGGCTGGATCCGGGTCCATGCCGCCCAGCGGGAAAGCCAGGTCAGCTATTGGACAGACTCGAACGTGCTCGACGTCGAGGTGGCTCCTCCTTTCCCGCGCCGCGTTCGGATCGTGATCGGAGACGAAATCAAGACCAGCGATACCCCGGAGATTTCGGTGATTTTCAACAGGGCGACGCGTGACTTCGCCGAGGCGGTGCGGACAGGCGACAGGAACTCCGATCTGGTGATGCGCGACTACCTGATCGAGGACGCGGCTGAGGCGCTCGTGGCGACGTGCAAGGAGTTCGCCCCCGATGCCGCCAAGTTCGAAGACGCCATGCACCGGGACGGCCCCGGCGGCATCCATGCCTTGATCGTGGTCGAGGACCAGATCGCCGCCGAGATCGCCTCCATTCCGGCGGCAATCGACGCCATGCGCTCCAGCGACGAGTGGGACCCGCGGGTGCGTGATGGCGATGCCGCCACCGCGGCGCTGGCCATCGTCAACGAGGCCATCGACGTGGCCAAGGCTATCTGGGAGACACCCAGGTACAAGCCGATCGACGCGCCAGCTTATTTCGCCGAGCACAGCGATACCGACAAGCTCATGACGCCCCTGCCGCTCTACCGTAGGGCGGGCGGGCCCCCCGTGTACTGCCTGCGCTTGAGCGAGTCTGTCATCTTCACGGACCGCTCCGGGGCCGATGTGAAGGTCGACAAGGGCGGTGTGCTCGTCTACCGCGACGCCGATCCCATCGGCATCGAGGGCGTGTCCGCCACGGAGTTCGCCGCGACCTACTCGCCCTGCCTGGAAGACGGTACCGCGATCCCGGAGGAGATCTGGGCGGCAGCGTATGCGGAGGTGTGCGAGGACGCCAAGGAGACTGCCATCCTGTTCGGCGGCAAGGGCAGGACGGACGCGCAGATCGAGGCGATCACCTGGCGGGAGGCGGTGCGGATGATGCGCCAGGCCGAGGCTGCCGAGGCCGTTGAGGCGGACGGCGACGACCCGTCGCCCTGATCGGCCTCGGACTCCTTCCAGCACATGGAGCGGTTGTCCCGGTGACAGCCAGGAGAGCCGTTCCATGGCTGACCCTTGGTACCTTGGCCTCCAAGCGATCGGCCGTGCCGGAAACCCTATTTCCAGTTCGGGGAGATAGCCTGCCTGGAAGCCGCTCCAGGAGCCTCCATGATGCTCGCATCCCCTGCCCTGCCGCCCCATTCCAGCTTCATCGGTGTCCCGGCCGGGGAGATCGCGGCCTTCGCCTCCCTCATCGGCGTCTCCAACGCCGGCGGCCGGGCCGGCGCCGAGGCTGAGGCGAAGCTTCGCGCGATCGGCGCCAAGGCGAGCGCCTGGCTGGAGGAGATGGGACCGCTGACCGCGGACGAGCACGCCCGCATGGAAGTCGAGAAGGGCCGGTTCGAGAGCGGCACCGCGACCGTGCCGGTGAGCGAGTTCATCGGGCAGGTGGCGCGCATCGCCTATTTCGACCCGGCCGACGGAACGCCTGCAGGGGTCGACCGCGCGGTCACCATCCTGGGTCTGTCCCTGCTGCTCCTCGAGCACGTCATGGGCCGGTTCGCGCTGTCGGCACCGGACGCCGGCCCTGGGGATGTAGAGGTCGACATGCTGCTGAACGGTGCCGAGGAAGAGGATGAGGATCCGGAGCCCTGATCGCCGGCTGTCCAGGCGCGCCGGCATCGCGTGAGGTTCCGGTGCGCCTGGACAGCCGGCGGCCCGTCGGCCTGGGCTCCATCCGGAAGCCGCCTCACGTCATGGGGACACCGTCCCTGGAAGCGATCTCCGCCAGTCTTCTTCGGACGTCTGGGCTGGCCGGCGCCACCATGTAGCCTCGGTCGAGATCGCCCAGCAGCAGGGAGCCAGCGCGCGGACCGAGGCGCCATCGCAGGGCTATGAGAAGGCAGATCATCGCGTCGAGCCTGTCCTGGTCCGCCTTCGCCGGCTTTGTCAGGCTTGCCGCGGCGCGGCTCCAGGCCGCCGGCTCATCGAGGCCCAGCTGGCGGAACTGTCCGGCAACCGCTTGCGCGACAGCGACCCAGCTCTCCTGCCGGAAGGTACGGCGCTCCGGATTGTATCGCGGCGCCGCACCCCGGCCGAAGAAGCGCCCGTCGATCGATGGCAGCGCCAGGGCTGGAAAGACCTCGACAAGGTACAGCCCGTGGGCCGATGTCCTCGCCTCTTCCGGGGCCTGTACGCCGCCGAGAGAGGCAAGGAATCTCCAAATGGGAGAGTCGTCGCAGAACATGCCGACCCTGCCCCGGTGTGCGGCCTGCACACCACCGCCGAGCCACCCGATCAGGCGGGAGGCCGCCCGTTCCACCGGGCGCATCCCCGTCTGGTTCGGCACGATCGTCGGCTGGTCGATGGCAAGAAGGGTGCACCCCGGCCTGGACCTCACTTGCTCGGCGAATGCCAACGCCGCGCAGAACGACGCGAGCCGCGGCGGATGGAACCGCACAGGCCTGGCGTCGTCCATTTCCAGGGCGCAGATCGCCCCCGGCGCGTCGGGCCTGTCGGTCCAGGCGGAGTCGAAGCCGATGAATACGTCCACTGCCGGCTTTCCCTCGCCAGGTTCGGATCCATCGGTCCAGGCTGCCGTCCCGGCGGCGGCGCGGCAAGACGTTGTTCGAAGGCATGCGGGGACGCCCGGAGAGCGTCCCCTCGCGGATTGCCCTTACTGCACGCCGCAGGACGCGCAGGTCGGCACGGCCAGGCCGACGATCGGGGTGTCGGCCTGGTGGCCGAGGCCGATCATGCCGAAGACGGCGAAAGCGGCGGAGGCGATCAGGATCTTGCGGAAAATGCTCATGTTTCAGCCCTATGCCTTTTCTTTTCTGCCCCGATGCCGGTGGCCGCTGGACGCGGCGTGCGGTCGGGATGAGAGGCATTGGGCAAGGTTCGTGCCATCGGGGCGGATCCAGGCGTGCCGCGGCTTTCCGGCTTCGGACCGCTGTGCGCGCCGGGCCGGACCGGCACGAAGTGCCCGGTAGAATCGGCCGCGCGCCGGTGGGATCAGGACGATTTTGCGCTCCCGGGCGAGATGGCCCGGTCCAGCCTGACGATCACATCGTCCGGGACCGTCTGCGCGCACATGATGCGACCAGGCTCGGCCCGCGGCAGGTCCGGGAAGACGCGGGCCGCCGTCTCCGCCGGGGGCACTCCCTCATGGGCCGCCGCGATCTGGTAGTCCAGCGCGTCGACGATGATGTAGTCGATCCGGCCCGCGTGGAGGAGGCGCACCAGGTCCACCATGGATCCCCTGGTCACCATGAGGTTCGAGGTCTGCTCCTTGAGGAGCGCATCCAGCTCGGGTCCGAGGCTCACGCCGAGCAGAACGCCGAATATCAGCTCCAGATCGTTGAGGAGATCGGCAAGGGTCTGGTGGCGGTCTGCGGCGTCCTTCCGAAGAAAGACGCGATAGTCCGGGGCCTTGAAGATCGGCTGGCTGAACTTGAACAGCCTTTCGCGCTCGGGGGTCTTGCGCGCATTGGCCATGCAGGCGGGCCTGCCGGCCTCCATCTCCGCCATGATGCGGCTGCGCGGTACCGAGCCCACCCACTGAAGCCGGAGGCCGGCGGCGGCGGCGATGGCGCCTACCCGCTCGACCACGGGCCCCCTCACTTCCCCGTCCGGTCCCTTCTCGATGAACGGGACCATTTCCTGGTACATGATGGTTAGAGTTTCCGCCTCTTCTGACGCTAAAGCCTCCCCAGCGAAAGCAATCAGAAGCGCTACCAAAGCTAGACGAAGGCGCATTACTGCTACAACTCCTCAAGCGCGGCGAACTGGCCGGCTGGCCCTTTTCTCCTCTCAGACTTCGTGAGTCAACATCTTCGCCACAACTAATCATTGATCTTTTCGGCTGCGTCCGGGTCAGTGCGGGTGCCGACCTTCGGAGTCTCGTGAATCCGGCCCCTCTCCAGCGTCGGCCCCGGGCACCGGGGAGGGGATGCGGCGCGGCGGCCGCCGCGCCGTCCATGCTCCACCGCGCCCCGGCGACGCGCCGATTTTGCGTGTGCGGCCGAGTCCGGCGGCTATATCGGAGCCAGCACTGATATTCGCGACCCGAGATCCGTCATGAGCCTCCTGCCTGGAATCCTGTCCATCGAAGACCCGAACGAGGTGCGGTTCACCTGGCTGCAGGAAGGCTTCTTCCGTCGGCATGGCAAGGTCTATTGCCCCTGCTGCAGCCGGGCCGGGGTGAAGAACCAGCTGGTGGAGATCGGTCCGGCGGTGAACGGGGCCTCCCGCAGGGGAGCCGCAGTCTGCGTCCGCCATGAGGCCCAGGGGCGCGCGCTGTTCGTCAAGACCTGGAAACGGGCGAAGGGCGACGCCGCGTATCAGAAGGCGCGGCTGGGCCGCGGCACGCAAGTGCGGGACGGCACACCTGAGGTAGCGGCGGCCTAGCTCTACGAGAAGCGCAGACATAGTATCACGGACGCGATTTGGTGTTGACCTGGCAACGCCCCGCCCCTAGCCTGGGAGCCTCCGTTCAGCAGCGAGGCCCAGCGATGATCGTCTCCCCGTCCGACCTTCCGGTCCTGCCCATCGGCATCACGCCCGGCCGACACCTGCTGGTGCTGGGTGATGTCGGCATCGGCAAATCCTATCTCTGCGGCATTCTGGCCATGAAGGCGCATGTCGAGGCGGGCATGCCGGTTCAGGTCGTCGACCCGCATCGCGGCCGCACGGCGTTGCGGCTCTCCCTCGAGCTGGCTGACGTCTCTGAGAATGTCAGCTGGGAGTGCGGTGAGAATGTCAGCTGGGAGTGCGGTGACGGTCCGGCGGACTGGCGCGCCATCTTCGCCGACGCCCCGCCCGGCTGCCTGATGGTCCTGGAGGACCTGTCCTGCATCGTCGCCCCTGTCGAGATGTCCGAAATCCTGCCGGCGATGATGCGGCGCGCCGACCAGCTCGGCTTGACGCTGCTCGCCTCCAGCCAGCTGCGCGCGACCGACGAGTTCACCGCCGCCATCGAGGCCGGCCTCAACCTGGTGCTCATGCCGATCGCCGAGGTGACCAAGAGCCGGCTCGCCTCCGGGCATGCTCTGGCCGCCATGCCCTGGGCGGCGATCGGATCTCCGAGCGCGGCCACGATGGGGCGCTACGCATGGCGGGCGGGCGACGGCTGGAACTTCGACTGGACGCCGATGCTGACCGGCAGCACCACGCTGACCCGCCTGCTGGAGGCCGATACCGCTTACGACAGCGCCGTCGGTAGGGCCTGGTCCGCCCAGGGCGGTCAGGGCGATCTGGCAGACCTGCAGGGCATTCTGTTGGACCTGCACGGGCGCTTCCTGCGCGGCGAGCTGACGGCGAGGGCCGCCTGATGCGCCGCGCAGGAAGCGCCGCGGTCGCCGGGGCCCTGGCGACCGCGGCCATCCTCGCCTCGCCTGCCACGTTGGCGGATGACGGTCGCCATACCTTCGTGATCGACAAATTCCAGCATACGATGGCGATCCCGGTGGACTCGCCGGCCGCCTGTGCCATGGCCCATCGCAATCTCTACGTCCACGGGTCGCTTTCCGGAGACAGCAGCGGCCAGTGCATGGACGGCAGCGGTCAGACCGTCCTGCTCAGCGAGTGCGTTGTAAGCTGGGGTGGGTCCGTGACCTGCGTCTATGGAACGCCCGACGGCGCGCCGCTGCCCCAGGGCGTCGAGGCGGTCGTGAAGTTCGAGCGCAAGTCCGAGATGCGCCTGCCCCTCAAGAAAAAGGCATCCTGAAACCATGAAGCTGACCCGGCGTCATTCCTTCCTGCTGGGCGGCATGACGGCCGTCGGCGCCGTCATGGCTTTCGACATGCTGGTCCACATGCGCCCCATGCTCGTGTCCGGCATGGAGCGGCCGCTGGTCGAGCAGGCCGCGCGGCTCGCCAGCTACTGCACGGCGGTCGATGGC
>Ga0196963_10002792_pt1 | contig 10191 bp, 11 predicted proteins | sample S1_5metaG_FD_148600 | JGI IMG/M metagenome (GOLD analysis project Ga0196963, IMG submission 148600) | Soil microbial communities from Anza Borrego desert, Southern California, United States - S1_5 | ecosystem: Environmental > Terrestrial > Soil > Desert | place: USA: California | collected... | reverse complement strand
CGTTCGATGGCCATCACGATCAATGCCGATGGCGTGTTTGTCGGTGGTCACAAGATGACTGGCTGCCTTCGTTGGGACATTCTGCGCGAGCCTGCCTCTGGTCTGACCGAAGTGGCCCTGGTGCTCGCGACCGACAAGCTCACGGTCGATCTGACCGCTCCTCCGAATCGAATCCTGTAGCCAATGGCCAACCGAATACTCTCCGCCGCTGGACTCCGACAGCGGTTCGGGGAAGTTGTGCGCGGCGTCGCCCATCGCGCGATTCAGGCTGCATACACGCCGCCGCGTGTGCCTGGTGTTGGCGCGAGTCCGTCGTGGTTCAAACTGCCACGGGACGGCAAGGCGCAGGAAGTCCTCAAGAGCAAGGATGCGCTCTTCGGGCGGACGACGTACCAGCTTGGCCCGACGCCGAGCTACATCAGCACGTACCCCGGCAGCGGTCTCACTCCGGAGCGCATCGGGGCCATCTTCAATGAGGTGCTGGTCGCCGGGTACATGCTCAACAAAGCGTGCCTCGACGAGCAGGTGCTGTTGCGCGACGGGCACATGGCGGCGGTCGATCGGTCGCGGCGCGTCGATGTGGTCTCGTGCGACTTCTCGCTGAACCCGGCTGACGATACGGACCTCGCTCAACAGGTCGCCGACTATGACGAGGCATGGCTCCAGAGCGTCGACCGATTCGGGCCGGCGATGTACGAGCTGCTCTACGCGAACCTCGCCGGGTACGCGGTCGAAGAGGCAATCTACGAACCGAAGGCGGTGAAGTTCGGGACCTGCCTCGGCGGCAAGAATACTCACATCCTCGTCGAGGGCGTACATCCCCGGCAGTTCGACTGGGTCAGCAACAAGCACACCCGCTTTGACGTCGAGACAGACGAACTGCTCCTCGACCTTGGCAGCGGCTCATTCGTGGGCCTGCCCGAACACAAGTTCCTGCAGCACGTAGTCCCCGGCGACTTTCAGAAGCGCCGCCGCGGCTACATGTATCAAGCCATCTGGCTGCACCTGCTCAAGCACGCGGCCATGGCCCGATGGGGCGTCGTGCTCGACATCTGGGGCATCCCGGTCCCGTACGGCATCGCGGACAAAACACTCTGGCAGGACGAGACGCGCAAGGCCGAGATGCGCCAGGTGCTCATCAATATGGGCCTTGGGAAGCCGGCGCTGTTTACCGACGATTTCGAGATCGTCAACTCTCCCGAGGTCTCGGCCGGCGACGCCCGCGGCATGCACGCGGCGCTCATCGGGTGGGCAAACCAGGAGATGTCGAAGCTCATTCAGGGCGAGACGCTGACGACCGAACTCGGCGGCGTCGGCAGTTACAACGCCAGCGAGACGCACGCCAAGGTCAAAGAGTCGATCGTCTCCATGGACGAGCGGGCGCTCTCGGACACACTGCGGACGTTTATCCGCGCCGTCAACAAGCTGAACATTGGCCCGCTCTCGAAGGCGCTTGGAGCGAGCCCCGAGGAGATCTTGCGCGTGACGCCAGTTCCCTACTGGCGAATCGAGCGCGCGGTGACTCCGCAAATTGGCCTGCAGATGATCAATACGGCGGTCAACGATCTGGGCCTCGAGATCGCCGCCGGTCCTGTCATGCGGCGCTACGGATTCCCGAAGGCCCGCAGTGCGAAGGACGTCATCAGGGGCAAGACCGAGATCATTCAAAAGGGCGCTGTGGCCGCGGACACGATGACCGCTGGCAGCGGTGGCGCTGACAATCCAGAACCAGAGAAACCGAATAATGGCGACTCCGTATGAAGTGAAACAGTTTGTGGCTGGCGACGTGTGGACGTTCGCTGGCCTCGAGGAGTGCTCATTCAAGGATGTCGATGGTGACATCACCCTGAGCACCCAGGATCCGCGCATCGCTCACGTCGACCCGAGCGCCGCCAACCTGACCATCATTCTCGGCACGCCGTACAAGGGCTACACCTTCACGGCGCAGAATGTCACCTCGAGTCTGAACACCATCACAATCCACGGCGGAGGCAAGAACATCAACGGCAATCCGGACCTCACCTTCAGCGGGGCGTACGCGGGGCGGACGGTGCAGTACTCGGACACGCTCGATGCCTACGTGCTGATTCGGAGTGTGAACTGATGCGCAAGATTCTCTCTCTGCTTTTCGCGGCACTGTTCCTGCTCGCGCCGCAGGTGTCCGAGTCTGCAAGCACTACCATCTCGGCCAGGCCCGTCCGCGTCCTCGTCAAAGCGCTGTCGACGAGCAACCTGACGCTTTCGGGCGCTCAGACCATCGACAGCGTGGCGGTGGTCGCTGGCGATCTCGTGGGTGCGGTGGGTCAGTCCGACAACCTCAATGGCGTGTACGTGGTGCAGGCTGGCGCGTGGAAGGCGGCGAACCCAGGCTTTGGGACCGGCCTCGAGATCTACGCGCTCGCCGGCAGCAGCAATGCCAACAAGGTCTATGGCGCCGACACCACGGGCGCGATTACGTGGGGCGCAACGGCAGTCACGTTCACGCTGAAGGGATCGGGAGGGGGTTCGTTCAACCCCGCATCCCCTGGCGCGATCGGCGGTTCGACCCCGGCGGCGATTACCGGAACGACCATCGTCGGGAACACGTCGGTCTCATCTCCGACGCACATCGTCACGGCAAGTTCCGGAGCACCCGCTGCGACCGCCGACACCACGAAGCTGTGGCGGAGCAACATCCTCCCTGGTGACAATTTCATCCTCCGTGGCGGAACTGGCGACGCTTTCACGCTGCGCTTCGAGTCTGGATCGAACACGTCGGATGCCCGGAAGCGCTACTTCGTCAAGACCATCGCCGATGACGCGACCTTCGATATCACGGTGGCTGGAGGTGGTCACGGCACGATCACGGCGGCGGGCGCGAGCGGTTCGACGAGCTGTTCTTTCTCATTTGCCGACAACGGCGCAACCACTGACAACGGGCTGACCGGCACAAACTGCGCGGTCGCGGATACAGACGACAAACTCTGCGCCATCGCCGGAGCTTCCGGACACGTCATCATCAAGAACCGGCTCGGCTCCTCGCAGAAGGTCGGGATCGAGCTCTTCGAGGCCGTTACGCCGTGATGAGGATCCTCGCAGTCCTGGTGCTGGCCATGGCGCACTGTGGCCCGGTTTCGTCGGCGGAGATGTGCCCGACCTCGGAGCCTCTCTCGGCATGGATCTATCCCTCCGAGGCTGCCGTGTCGTTCTCGAGTTGCGGCCGAGTCGCTGAGTTCACTGGAGCAGCCGCTAGCAAGGGCCTGCTCCGATACAGCCGACAGTCCGACAGTGCAAAGACCGTCACCCTGTCGGCGCGCTTCGAACTGCTCCAGGGAGCGGGCCGGTTCGAAGTGTACGCAGGTAAAGAGCGCGGCCCCATCGTGTCAAGCACCGACTCTGGACCGCTCTCGGTAACCGGGGAGTTCGTGAGCGGCCGAGCGGAGATGAGCCTCATCGGAATCGCTGCCGCCGACAAGTCGATGAAGTGGCGCGTGTCCGACGTCCGCATCGACGAGAAGTAACAATGTCCGAACCTCTGCGAATCAATCTCTACGGCGACATCACGCCGCAGAGCGCTCAAGATGTAGCCGCGGCGCTACTGGCGAATCCCGACCGGGACATCGCGCTGCACATCAACAGCCCTGGCGGCAACGTCACGGACGGATACGCGCTTGCGAACCTGTTGCGGGATTACTCCGGTCACAAGGTCGCGATCATCGACGGGCTCTGCGCTTCGGCCGCCACCTTTCCGGCATGCTCCTGTGACGAGGTCCACATGTACGCCGAGAGCCTCTTCATGGTGCATGGACCATGGAGCGAGGTGAGCGGTGGCGCCGAGGCATTGGCTGCGCAGGGCGAACTCCTCGGCAAGATGGCGGACCTCTGCCTGGGCATGTACCAGCGCAAGACCGGAGCCGACGAGAAGACCATCCGCGAGTGGATGGCGAAGGACACATGGATGACGCCTGCCGAGGCAATGAAGGCGGGCTTTTGCGACAGGGTTCTGTCGGAGTCCGCTCCAGCCCAGGCGCGCGCCGATGCGCAGCGCTACATGGCGAAGCTGCGGGCGCCCAAGGCCAAAAATAAGGGACAAGTGAAGATGGCTCTTTCTGACGATCTCAAGAACAAACTGGCGAAGTATGGCCTTGGGGATGATGACAGTCCCGAGGCGCTGCAGAAGGCGTATCAGGCGTTCATGCTGGACGAGGACGATCCGGAGATGCGCCGGCAGATGCGCGCCGCGATGGCCGACGCGGGCGACAACCCCGCGAACCCGGTCGTGAAGAACGAGGCCGGCAAGGATGACGACGAGGAGTCGTCTTCGGACAAGGCGAAGTCTCTGGCTGCGAAGATCAACCAGCGCGCCGACCTCGATCCGGCGGTGCAGAAGCTCGTCGGCGATCTCACCAGCAGCATCGGCACCATGCGCAAGGAGCTCGACGGCTACAAGGCCAAGGAGCGCGAGCGCGCCGTTGCCGAGTACCACGCTTTCGCCAAGACCCGCGTCGACAAGAAGGACGCCGACGAGTATCTGCAGCTGGCCGGCGGAGACATCGACCGCGCCCGCGCCATCGTGGCCAAGCATCCGGAGAAGTCCGCGCTCGGCCGTATGACCCGAGGAGGCGCCCCCATGGGCAAGGACCCGAACCCCAAGGCGACCGACGCCGAAGCCGCGCCCATCGTCAATGGTGGTCGCCACCACCTGCACGGCAACGCGCTCGCCAAGATGGCCGCCGCCAAGGCCGCCACGATGCCGGACAAGCCCGGTCAGAGTTCGTTTGAGAAGTACGCCCAGGCTCAGCGCGAAGTGCTGCGCGAGCGCCCCGACCTCTTCGTCTAAGGAATTTGCACCATGACTGTCGGCAACACTCAGTTCTCCGCCCAGGAGGTCACTGGCCTTCTGGGTATGCCCGGCTTCCCGATCTCCGGCGCCACCATTCCTCCCGGCTACGTGGGCTGCTGGGCCTCGCTCACCGATGACAAGGCGGTCGCGCTGCCGAATAGCGCCTCGGCCCTGCTCAATGGCCGCGCCTTCTATGGCGTCTCGTGTGGCTTCAACACGAGCACGTCCGACGATCGCTCGGTTCCGTTTCAGCGCGACGGCATCGTCAAGGCGTACCTCAAGACCAACACCGCATGCACCGCCGGACAGCAGGCCGCATACGATCCGGCCGACGGCGGCGTGGTCGTTCCGTACACGAGCGCCGTGCAGGTGCCGATCGGCAAGTTCACGCAGACCAAGGCTGCGGTGTCCGGTGGTCAGTTCGTCGGCGTCGAGCTCACCCCGGGCATCTCGGGCGGTGGCTATGACGGCATGCTGCTCATGTTCGCGAACCCGCAGGCCGGCAGCGCGTCGAGCATCGCGGAGAACGCCTACTCGAACGCGACCCTGACCATCCCCGCGAACTTCCTGCGCGTGGGCGATGTCATCGAGTACGTCGCCGCGCTCGATGTCTCGAACCAGAACGGCACCGACAAGTTGGTGGTCCGCTGGAAGATCGGCAGCACCACGATCGTCCAGACCGCCGCCACGTACGATCCCGCCACGGGTGACGACATCGTTCTCCGTGGCTCGATCGGCGTCGATGACATCGGTGCGACCGCGACCCCGAACTGCGCGGGCACCGTGATCTACGGCGCCGCCGCCACAGCTGGCGTGGCCATCGCGGGCATCGTGTTCCCGAGCACCGACACCACGGCTGCGGTCAGCATCACCCTGACCGCGCAGTGGGACGCCTCGAGCGCCAACAACCTCTGCGACCTCAAGAACGCATACGCCGTCCTGCGTCGCAAGTCGGCCTAGTCACTCTCATCAACAGCAACCCAGGAGCCCCGACGGGCTGCGCGTCCTGCGCAGAGACCCGCTCGGGGCTTTCGCATTTCAAGGACTCTGATCGATGGCGTTCAATGCTTCAACGCTTCACGTAAACGTGCCCCTGACCGATCTGGCGAATCGCTTCACGCCGGAGATGGAGGGGTACCTCTGGTCGCGGCTGCTTCCGCCCAAGGTGGTCACCAAGCGGTCCGATCTCATTCGGCAGATCGACAAGGGGAACCTGCTCCGCCTGTACGACCTCCGCGCGGGCGATGCGTCGCGCATCCAGGAGGTTCAGTTCAAGGTCAACTCGAACCTCTCGTTCAACGCCATCGACTACGGCGTGCAGACCATCCTGCGCAACACCGAGCGGATGGAGGCCGACGAGATCCTGCAGTACGACCAGGAGCAGATGTTCACGGCGCTCGTGTCGATGCACACGAACCTCGAGTACGTGACCATCACCCAGACCCTGCGCGATACGTCGCTGCTCACGAACAACGTGACGCTCACGGCGGCCGAGTACTGGGACAACCGGACCTCGATGGACAGCGACCCGATCCTCGACCTCACCGCGGCGTGCATGTCGGTCTTCACGAAGACCACCAAGATGCCGAACGTCATCGTGATGCACGCCTACGTCTGGCGCGCGATCCAGCAGCACCCGAAGGTGCTCGCCCGTGGCCCGGTGCATCCGACTGGCAGCGGCATCGTGACCATCCCGATGTTCGAGGAGATCCTGGGCGTGCAGTCCGGCACCATCCACGTCACCGCGCAGCAGTACAACCGCGGCAACCAGGGCGGCAGCGACCTCTTCACCTCGATGATCGGCCCCGACACCATCGTGGCCTACGTCGGTCCTCCGTCTCAGCGCGCCTACAGCCTCGGCTACAGCTTCATGTTTCAGGACGGCAGCGCGGGTGGCGATCCGCAGGTCATCAAGGAGATCGAGGCGCCGTTCGTGGTGTACGAGTTCCCGGACAACGGACTCTTCGATGTCCGCGGCGCGACCGTTCACCGGCTCGTCGGCGCGCTCGATCAGAAGGTGCTCGTGTCGGACGCGGGCTACCTCATCAAGAACTGTGTCGACTACAGCAACGCCGCTCTCTACGGGCAGATGCTCGCGTACTAACCGATGTCGTCCATCAAAGCGATCGTCCTCTGCAACACCCGGAAGCACCCCATGGGCGCAGAGGTAGAGGTGACGGCGGCCGACCTCGCCAAGTACCCACACATCTACCGGGCCAAGTCGGACATCGCCGCGGCGCAGGCCGAAGAGGCGAGCCGGGAGAAAGCGTCTTCCGGCGACCTCCATCGGAAGTACAAGGAGGAACTGCGCCGACAGCGTGACGAGTCGGACCGGCAGACGGCTATTCTGCGCAAGCAAGTCGCCGAGCAGGAGATGAAGCTCGCCGAGGATGCTGCCAAGGCCGCCGAGAAGGCGGCCGAGGAAACGCGACTCGCCGAGGAGAACGCTCGGCTCCGCGCCGAGAACGAGCGTCTGAAAGCTGCTCAGGAACTCGTGAAGGTGGCCGAGGCCAAGGTCATCGAACTGCGTCCATCACCGCCGAACCCGACGCCGGCTCCCTCTCCTGAGCAGCCGAAGCCTGTGGAGGATCTGCCGCCGCACAAGCGCAAGAAGGACGGGCAGTAGTTGGCGCACCCTCTCGAAGAAGCCGACGTTTGGAAGCGCATCGGCGGGCGTGCTGCGCTTACGCAGCTCGTCAACCCCGAGGGCACGACCTCATGGGATGCGGACACCGTAGACACCGCGATGCAAGACGCATGGAATTACGTCGTCGCCGCGGTGGGGGTCCAGGCGGAACTCGCCGGTTATTCGAACGCCGAGATTCGCGCCAACTTTCCGCAGCTGGTCACGGTCGGCTCACAGAAGGCGCTCCGGTTCGTCTGGGTGGCGGGCTCCGGGGGGCAGGCGCTTCCGGCGGGGATTCAGGAGATCGACGCGCTCGCGGAGCAGCAACTCCAGATGCTGGCGGAGCGTCGTCGGAAACATGGCGCAGTTGGTTTCTCTCCGTCCCCTGCGCAGGCAGTCGACGGCGGGATCGATAACAACCCGAACCGCGACCGCATGACGCTCAGCGGCTTTCGCGACGGCGGTTTTATCTGATGGACCTGACCCTCCAGTACAACGATGGAGGGGTCGAGAATGCACTAGATGTCGCGATCCTATCTCTGGCAGACCTGACCCCGATCTTCGAGCGCTTCATGGCGTGGTTGCGACCGGAGATTAACAAGGTCTTTGAACAACAGGGTCCTGGCTGGGCACCGCTGGCCAAGGCGACGCAGTCAGAGCGAAAGCGCACACTGCCAGCGCGCGCGGAGTCAATCCGTAGCAAGGCGCTCTACAAGCTCGAGCGCTCGGTCAAGCGCACGCTGGGACGGGCGCAAGACCGGCTAGCGAAGACAGGTGGCACATCGAAACTGCTTGAGCGCCGCCGCCGGACCGTAGCCAAACAAGAGCGGCAGACCGCCGAGATTGCCCGTGTCATCAGAGAGGGCGGAACGACTCAGTCGGGGCGGGAGTTTAAGACGCTCGGCGCGCGCGTTGAAAAGTACCGAGGGCGCGCCGAGGACAAGATCGCAGCCCTCGAGCGCGGGGAGCTCCTCGGACGGATCGCGCGAAGCATCAGGGCCAAGATCGAGAACAAGGTGCTGACCATCGAGTCGGCAATCGATTGGGCGGGCATCCACAACGACGGCGGTGTGGCTGGTAAGGGTGCGCGTATCCCTGAGCGCAAGTTCCTCGAGTGGACGCCGGAGCGGATCGCGAAGTTCGTCGAGATCGCGCAGCAATACGTGATCGAGAAGTTGGACAAGGCGCGCGCTAAGGCATCGCCAAACGAATGGGTAGAGAGAGCGACTTGAACACGGCCGAGGATATTGACCCGGCGGACATGCTGGCCGTTGCGCTACTGCTCGTAGTGGTGACGATGCCGCTGCTCTTGGCGGCTGCGGTTCTGAGTCATGGCTAGCGCCGTCAACCCGCTTGATATCCGCACCGCCGTGTCTCAGGTGCAGCAGGCGCTCGTCGACTGCATCGACCTCGCGTTCCGGTTCAGGTATCCGGCGGTGGACACGATCGAGGAACTTCGCACGGCTGAGAGCCTGCAACTTCCTGACCGCGCGCTCCGGTTCGTGAACGAAGAGGGCTGCGTCTACCGCCTGGTCTACGCCTCGCGACTGGCGCAGACCCTGCCCTACGTCGTGCAGCCGACCGACCGCAACGACACCACGGCGGGCGGGCGGTGGATTCGGCAGTCGTCATCGGTGACGCTTGGCCCTGACTATCGGCGGCTCATCTCGCGGGTGAAGACTGGTTACGCGCGAGCGATTCAGGCGTACGAGGGCGAGGAAGACAAGGCGCTCGAGCGCATTTACGGCCAGCGCCCGGCCTTCCTGGTCGAGTGGGTCGGCGATGAACTGGCGTTGCGGAGTTACATCCCCGGCGCCATCTACGAGTACGACTTTGACTTCGTGATCCACTGCCTGAGCCAGAACCTGCGCCCCGGACAAGAGGCGCTATACGGCTCAGACTACGACGGCGAGCGCGACCCGGGCCAGTACAGCACGGAACCACGGACTAACGATCCCGGGCTCTACCGGATGATCGGCGACATTCGCTACTTTCTGGCCGGCAATGCGCTCGGACTCGCGCCCGGCGTGAAGTTCTGCGATATCCAGGGCCGTGGACAAATCACAGAGCGCAACCTCGCTCAGCGCGTGTTTACCGCCGAGGTTCCGATCAAGGTCCGCGCATCGGTCCATATCGTCGACGAAGACCTGGTGAGCCCGATCGAGGTCTGGATCCAGCGCCAGGACACGAACGCCATCGCGGACGGTGGCGCGTTCGACGCTTCGAACTACGTCGCCGAGGGCTACCGGATCGCGCCGCAGTCTGGTCTTGTCGCCTCGCCGACTCCGGGTGTCGCGTACATCCTCGGAGAGTTGGTCACGAGCGAGCCGGGACAGTGGACGTTCGAGGCGAACGCGGACACGTACCGCGACCTGTTCCCGACCGGCCAGATCTTCTACCAATCGGTGGAGGTCAACGGAGACGCTCCGGAGCAGCCGCCGCGGACGCTCCGACTCGGCTACACCCGCACCGACGCGAACAACATCACCGACGACGTGATGCTGTGCTCTTACTCCGTGGACTCGGGAGCAAATCCGGGGGATCCGTTTAAGGCGGCGTGAGTCTCGGCCTCAAGCCTTTCGAGACGCTCACAAATCCAGCGCAAGGATTCATACGTGGCCCCAGGACTCATGGGGCCACGTCGATCAATGCAGTTCAAGTGCAGTAGTAGCTCTTCGAACACGGCCATCCCATCACCCTACGTCACCGACGGTGAAAGTCAATATGAATCATCCAAGAATCG